>Ga0299912_10001627_pt1 | contig 18126 bp, 20 predicted proteins | sample RVTome_2_FD_207667 | JGI IMG/M metagenome (GOLD analysis project Ga0299912, IMG submission 207667) | Soil microbial communities from uranium-contaminated site in the Upper Colorado River Basin, Wyoming, United States - RVT95D214 (version 2) ... | reverse complement strand
GTTGGCGATGCCGCCTTCGTAGATCAGGTCCACGATCAGCTTCACCTCGTGCAGGCACTCGAAATAGGCCATCTCCGGGGCGTAGCCGGCCTCGGTCAGGGTCTCGAAGCCCGCACGGATCAGCTCGACCAGCCCGCCGCACAGCACGGCCTGCTCGCCGAACAGGTCGGTCTCGCATTCCTCGCGGAAGGTGGTCTCGATGACGCCGGCCTTGCCGCCGCCGATGGCGGAGGCGTAGGCGAGGCCCAGCTCCACCGCCGCGCCCGAGGCGTTCTGGTGCACGGCCAAGAGGCACGGCACCCCGCCGCCCTTCAGGTATTCGCCGCGCACCGTGTGACCGGGGCCCTTGGGCGCGACCATCAGCACGTCGATGGTGGGCTTGGGCTCGACCAGGCGGAAGTGAATGTTCAGGCCGTGGGCGAACAGCAGCGCCGCGCCGTCCTTGATGTTGGGCGCGATGGCGTTCTCGTAGATTTCGCGCTGCAGCTCGTCCGGCGCCAGGATCATCAGGGCGTCGGCCCAGGCGGCGGCTTCGGCCACGCCCATGACCTTCAGCTTCTCGCCCTTGGCCTTGGCCGCCGAGCCGGAGTCCGGACGCAGCGCCACCGCTACGTCCTTCACCCCGGAGTCGCGCAGGTTCAGCGCGTGGGCGTGGCCTTGCGAGCCGTAGCCCACAATGGCGATCTTCTTGTCCAGGATACGGGCGAGGTCGGCGTCGCGGTCGTAATAGACGCGCATGATCGAAGGTCTCCGGCGGGGCGTTCAAAGAAGGGCCGCTATCGACCCGCTTTTCGCCGGTCCGTCAAGTTTGTGCACACAAAGAAGGGCCCCGGGGCGCAAACCCCGGGGCCCAGCCGATCCCATCGGGGGGGGGAGACGGGATCAGTAGAACAGGTTGTAGACCACCTGCAGGATCTCGCCGGTCTCGACGTCCACCAGCAGGGCGTCGTCGCCGTAGCGCACCCACTCGCAGCCGTAGGGCGGAACCGGCAGACCGTAGTCCCAGTAGCTGTCGACCCAGTAGTTCTGGCTGAAGAACACGAACGGCAGGAACTGGCCGAAGGTCCAGCGCTGATAGGACCAGCCCGGAAGCCGATAGTAGGGCGACAGGCGGAACCGCCGTTCCGCGAAGCGGTTGCGGTTGTAGTCGCGACGGTTGAACTGTTCGGGACGCCAGTTGCGGCCGTCCCAGGCGTAGCCGCCCTGGCGCCGGTAGGACCGGCTCTGATCGCCGTACCTGCGGTTCCAGTCCTGCCAATTGCGGTTGGTCCCCCGATCGCGGCGCAATCCTTCATCGCGCCATTGATCGCCGCGCTGGCCGAAGTCGCGGCCGGAGCGCCCGTCGCGGTCGTCGCCGCGAGGCGTGAAGCGCCCATCGCGGTCGTCAGATCGGCGCTGGCCGCCGCCGGGCTGCACCGGTTGAGGCGTGGGCTGGGCCACGACCGCCGAGCGCGGCAGGGTGCGGCCCTCGGCCTGGCCGTGTTCCCGATAATGGCGCGCCGCATAGGCGTCCGCGGACTCGCCCTGCGCCTGGTATGCGTTGCGATTGGCCTCGTACTCGCGCTGAAGGTCCGGGTTGTTCCTGTAGTAGGCCGCCCAATCCGGAGAGCCCTGGGTTTGAGTCTGGGTCTGAGTCTGGGTCTGACCTTGGCGGCCAGTGCGGTCCCGCCGGGTGTTCTGGGCGACCTGGGTCCGCGAGCCGTGGGTCTGCGTGCTCTGGGCGGCGCCCGAGTTCTGACGCCATGAGCCGCCCGTCGTGTAGCCGGTCTGCGCCGAGGCGGCGGTCTGGCCGGCCAGCAGGGCGACCGTGGCCACTGTAATCATCAGCTTGTTCATCGTCGATCTCCTGGGCCGGGGCGTCGCCCGCGGCTCCGTGGTGCTTGGAGAGAGTTTGCCCACAGCGCGCATGAACCCATGTTGAACGACGCCGACGCCTGCTATTCAGCACCAACCCGCACCCGCCGTGATGATCTGGATCAAAGGACGCGCGTGAGCGAAACGATCGACCCCGCCGCCGTCACGGCGTTCTGGCGCGCCGCGGGCTACAAGCGCTGGTTCGGCAAGGACGAGGCCTTCGACGCCGAGATCCGCCGCCGCTTCGAGGCCGCGCACATGGCCGCCGCGCGCGGAGAGCTGGCCGCCTGGGCCGAGACCGCCGAGGGCGCCCTGGCCCTGCTGATCCTGCTGGACCAGTTCCCGCGCAACATGTTCCGGGGCTCGGCCCACGCCTTCGCCACCGATCCGCTAGCCCTCGCCATCGCCCGCCGCGCGGTGGAGGCGGGCCTGGACCAGGCCGTGGAGCCGGCGGTGCGCACCTTCTTCTACCTGCCCTTCGAGCATTCCGAGCGGCTGGAGGACCAGGACCGCTGCGTCGAGCTGTGCCAAGCCCTGCGCGCCGCCGCCGGCGAAAGCGCCCAGGGCGCCTTGGACTACGCCATCGTCCACCGCGACATCATCGTCCGCTTCGGCCGCTTCCCCCACCGCAACCCCGCCTTCGGCCGCCAGACCACGCCCGAGGAGCAGGCGTTCCTGGATGGCGGCGGGTTCAAAGGTTGAAGCTGTGGACGGCGGCTCGCTTGATGGCGCGGCGACCGATTCGCTCTGCTATCCTGCGCCCATGTCCGCGATCCCTCTGAGACGCGCGCCGCCCGCCCCGCCGCACCCCGAGCGGCGGTATCTCGACCTCTTGGCCGACGTGCTCGCCAACGGCGTGGAGCGCCAGGACCGCACGGGCACTGGAACCCTCGGTGTGTTCGGCCGGCAAATCCGCTTCGACCTCGCCCAGGGCTTCCCGCTGCTGACCACCAAGAAGCTGCACCTGAAGTCCATCGTGCTGGAGCTGCTGTGGTTCCTGCGCGGCGACACCAACGTCCGCTGGCTGCAGGAGCGGGGAGTCACGATCTGGGACGAATGGGCCGACGAGACCGGCGAGCTGGGCCCGGTCTACGGCAAGCAGTGGCGCTCCTGGGCCGCCCCCGACGGCCGCTCCATCGACCAGATCGTCAAGGTGGTCCAGGCCATCAAGACCAATCCCTACAGCCGCCGCCACATCGTCACCGCCTGGAACCCGGCGGAGGTGGACGACATGGCCCTGCCCCCCTGCCACTGCCTGTTCCAGTTCCATGTCGCGGAAGGCAAGCTCTCCTGCCAGCTCTACCAGCGCTCGGCGGACCTGTTCCTGGGCGTCCCCTTCAACATCGCCAGCTACGCCTTGCTCACGATGATGATGGCCCAGGCCACGGGCCTTGCCCCCGGCGAGTTCGTGCACAGCTTCGGGGACGTGCACCTGTACCTGAACCACATCGACCAGGCGAAGGAACAGCTCGCCCGCGAGCCCCGCCCCTTCCCGACCCTGCGCCTGGCCCCCAAGACCGATCTCTTCGCCTTCGACTACGAGGACTTCGCGCTCGAGGGATACGACCCGCATCCGGCGATCAAGGCGCCGATCGCGGTGTGAACGGAAGGTCGCGCGGGGCCGCATTTTGTTATATGAAACAGACGATGAAACAGCCCACGATTCACATCGCGATGAGCCAGCATGTGCTGCCCGCGCCGACCGGCGGGTGGTCGGTCAGGCAGTACGGCGCCGCCAAGGCTTCAAAGACGTTCAAGACCAAGGCGGCGGCGATTCGCTACGGGCAGCGGCTGGCGAGAAGCCGAGCGGCGGAGTTGTTCGTCCATGACGCCGATGGAGCAATTCAACGGCGTGAGCGCTATGAGTTGAAGTCCAGCATGGCCCAAGCGAGCTGATGGCGTTTGAGACCAACGTCTTCGTCAATTGCCCGTTCGATAAGCCGTACCAGCGCCTCCTGAGACCAATCCTCTTCTGCATCATCGAGTTGGGCCTCGAGCCCCGGATTGCGGTTGAGCGTCAGAACGCCGCCGAACCCAGAATTCAGAAGATCATCGAACTGATCGAAGACTCGAAGTTTGGAATCCACGACCTCTCCCGTCTGAAGGCGAAAAAGGTCGGCGAGTTCTATCGGCTCAACATGCCGCTTGAGCTCGGTCTCGATCTCGGCTGCCAGCGGTTCAAGGCGGGGCGCTGGATGGAGAAGAAGTGCCTTATTCTGGAGGCTGAACGACATCAATATCAAGCCGCCATATCGGACTTGGCGGGCTCCGACATTGTCGCTCACGGAAACAATGCCGGTCGCGTCCTGGTCGAGGTTCGAAACTGGCTCTGCCAGGAAGCCCACCTGCCCGCGGCCGGACCTAACGCCTTTCGCGGTTGGTACGCGGATTTCACGGCGTACACCTATGCCGCTTTGCAGGCGGAGAACTATTCGGACGCCGACATTCGAAATCTGCCCGTAACCGCATTCATCGACAGAGTTAAGCGGTGGAAGCCGCTGCCACGCCCATGATCACCCTCGCCCTCGGACCCATCGCGCGCGCCAGCAACGGCTGCATCGGCAAGGACGGCTTCCTGCCCTGGCGGCTGAGGGCCGACATGTTGCTGTTCAAGCAAATCACCCTCGGCAAGCCGGTGATCATGGGCCGCAAGACCTGGGATTCCTTGCCGATCAAGCCCCTGCCCGGCCGGCTGAACGTGGTGCTGTCGCGCGACGGCTCGTTCACGCCCCGGGGCGCCCTGGTCTGCGAGAGCTTCACCGAGGCCGTGCAGATCGCCCGCGAGCAGGCGGCCGAGGACGGCGCCGAAGAGGTCTGCGTGATCGGCGGCGCCTCGCTGATCGAGGCGGCACTGCCCAAGGCGAAGCGACTCTATCTCACCGAGGTGGAGGCGGAGGTGGAGGGCGACGTCTTCTGCCCCATCATCGACGAGACCGGCTGGACCGAGGTGCGCCGCGAGCATCACCCCGCCGGCCCCGACGACGAACACCCCTTCACCTTCCGGGTGCTGGAGCGGGCCTGAGGCGCCCGCGAAATAGGGGGATAGGGCGCGATCTGTCCCCCTCTCCCCGGCCGGGCGCAGACTGTGGGCCATGACCCGTCCCGCCGCCGCCCTCGCCTCGCCGCCCCGCGCCTCCCAGGCGCCCCAACACGCGCCCGCGTGCGCACCCCCGCGCACCCCCGCGCCCCTCCGCCCACGCGCGCACCCGCGCGAAGGGGGCCGGAACAGTTATCCCCCTATTCGTCACCCTCGGGCTTGTCCCGAGGGCCCATAAACGCCGGCGCCGCAGGACGATCCGCGACGTTTGTGTGTCTGGGTCCCCGGCACAAGGCCGGGGATGACGGCCGGGGAGCGCTCGCTATAGTCCCCCAAAGACCCAGGGAGGGGCGCTCATATGGACATGCAGCTGGTCACCGAAGGCCTGAAGTTTCCCGAGGGGCCGATGGCCATGGCCGACGGCTCGGTGGTGCTGGTGGAGATCCAGCGCAAGACCCTCACCCGCGTCTTCCCCGACGGCCGCCAGCAGGTCGTCGCCGAGCTTGGCGGCGGCCCCAACGGCGCGGCCATCGGTCCGGACGGCGCGGCCTACGTCTGCAACAACGGCGAGGCGTTCAAGTTCCCCGAGAGCTGGGAGGACTCCGGCCGGATGCTCATTCAGCCCGGCTATTCCGGGGGCTCGATCCAGCGGGTGGACCTGAAGACCGGCGCCTTCACCACCGTCTACGACTCCTGCGACGGCAAGCCGCTGAACGCGCCCAACGACATCGTGTTCGATTCCTCGGGCGGCATGTGGTTCACCTGCTTCGGCTTCTCCGACGGGGAGAACAGGCGCCTCGGCGGCATCTATTACGCCCGGCCCGACGGCTCGAAGATCACGCGCATACGTTCGGAGCAGATCTCCCCCAACGGCATCGGCCTGTCGCCCGACGAGATGACCGTCTACTGGGCCGACTCCATGCTCCAACGCCTGTGGGCGCTCGACCTGACGGGGCGGGGGCGGGCGGCGCCCGACGAGGGGCACATGGCTGCCCGGGTGGTGGTCAACCTGCCCAACCATCAGTGGTTCGACAGCCTGGCGGTGGAGGCCGACGGGCGGGTGTGCGTCGCCACCCTGTTCAACGGTGGCATCACCACCATCGACCCGGCCACCGGCGCCTTCGAGCACACGCCGGTTCCCGACCCGGTGACCACCAACATCTGCTTTGGCGGGGCCGATATGCGCGACGCCTGGATCACCGCCTCGTCCACCGGCCGGCTCTACAAATGCCGGTGGCCCAGGCCGGGGCTGAGGCTGGCGTTCAACGCTTAATGTTCACTTCGTCATCCCCGGGCTTGTCCCGGGGACCCATGCACACCGCGCTTGCCTGCACGTCCTGTGTTCATGGGTGGCCGGCACAGGGCCGGCCATGACGATGAAAGATCAGCTCAGCGTCGCCATCGCCTCGCGGGTGAAGTCCTTCAGCTCACTCGTGCGGCCGTCCCTCACCTTCGCGGCCCATTCGGGATCCGCCAACAGCGCCCGACCGACGGCCACCAGGTCGAAGTCGCCCCGCTCCAGCCGGCGGACCAGCTCGTCCAGGGAGGCGGGATGCGAGACCTCGCCGCCGAAGCCGCCGATGAAGTCGCCGGACAGCCCCACCGAGCCCACGGTGATCGACGCCTTGCCGGTAAGCTTCTTGGCCCAGCCGGCCATGTTCAGGTCGGAGCCTTCAAACTCCGCCTCCCAGAACCGCCGCTGGGAGCAGTGGAAGGCGTCAGCCCCGGCGTCGGCCAGGGGCTCCAGCCAGGCGGCCATCTCCTCCGGCGTCTTGGCCAGCTGGTAGGCGAAGTCGCCCATCTTCCACTGCGACAGGCGGATGATCACCGGGAAGTCCGGCCCCACCGCCGTCCGCACCGCCTTCAGGATCTCCACCGCGAACCGGCAGCGTTCGGGCAGGCTCGCCCCGCCCCAGCGGTCGGTGCGCAGGTTCGTGGCCTCCCAGAAGAACTGGTCGATCAGATAGCCGTGGGCGCCGTGCAGCTCCACCGCGTCGAAGCCCAGCCGCCTGGCGTCCGCCGCGGCGCTGGCGTAGGCGGCGATGGTGTCGGCGATGTCCTGTTCGGTCATGGCGGCGCCGTTGGAACGATCCGGACCGACGAGGCCCGAGGGGCTTTCCGGAGGCCCCGGCGGCGTCCAGGTCCCCATCCCCGGCACGGCGCCGACGTGCCACAGCTGCGGCGCCATCTTGCCGCCCTCGGCGTGCACCGCCTCGATCACGCTCTTCCAGCCGGCCAGAGCCTCATCGCCCCAGAAATGCGGAACTTTGGGATCATTTGCCGCGGCCGGCCGCGCGATCGCCGTGCCTTCGGAGAGGATCAACCCCACCCCTGCCGCGGCGCGGCGGGCGTAATAGGCGGCGACCTCGGCGGTCGGCACGCCGCCGGGCGAGAACGAGCGCGTCATGGGGGCCATGACGATGCGGGTCTTCAGGACGAGCGACTTCAGCGCGAACGGCTGGAACAGCGCTTGAGCGGACATGCGGCGCGGCGTCTAGCCGACCGCGTCCACGAACTCGAATTGCGGCGGACCTTCCTGCAGGCACGCGCCGAGCTTGGGGAAGATTTCGGTGAAGTGCGCGGTCTTGGGGTGCGCGTCCACCGCCGCCTGATCGCGGTAGAGCTCCAGCACCACATACTCGTTTGGATCGGACCGGCTCTTGGTCAGTTGGTAAAGCAAATTGCCCGGCTCGGCGTCGCTGGTCACCTTGGCGGCCAGGGTCTTGAACAGTGTCTCGAACTCAGCGCCCTTGCCGGGCTGCACCTTCAGTCTCGCGATCAAACCGATCATAACGCCAAGTCTCCCACGGGCGGCCCGGCGGCATCTAAGCCGCCGCGCCGGCCGCGAGCAACCCGGCTAACTCTTCAGCGCCGCGCAAGGGCCGTTTAGTTCGGCGGACAGCCTGGCCTTGCCTTGCTCGCCGGCGCTATTGACCTCGCGCTTGGCTTCCTGCTGCATCCGGTCGGCTTTATCCAACACATAGGCGTCGCGGAGCGTGCTCTGGTCCTTCAGCCAGGCCTTCATGGCGTCGGCGTCCGTCGCCCCGAGCTTGCCGGAGCTGGCCAGCGCGACACAACGGGCGGCCCGTATATAGGCGCCGTCGCTCAGCCTTGCGGTCTGGGCCTCGGCCGCCGTCGCTCCCAACGCCGCCATGATCGTAAGTCCAACGAGCGTGCGCATGATGTCATCCTCCTCCGCATGAATGCAGGGGGACAATGTGGCGATGACTGGCATTCGACAAGTTAAATCCGAGTCATTTTCAATATGACAGGAAGTTAATACTTATGTCTGTTGTGTGTCCGAAGCATAAATATTCTGTAATCTGCAATCGGCCGCGCCTTGCGCGCGTCCCGGCGGCGGGCTAGACGCCCCTCCCCGCTCGCTAAGGACGCCGCATGGAGCCGCTGCTCGTCTCGACGCTGGTGGTCGCCATCTCCGAGATCGGCGACAAGACCCAGCTCTTGGCCATCCTGTTGGCGACGCGGTTTCGCAAGCCGTGGCCGATCGTGGCGGGAATCCTGTGCGCCACCTTGGCCAACCACGGCCTGGCCGCGACGGCGGGCTACTACCTGTCGGGCCTGCTGGCCGGGCCGTGGTTCAAGGCGCTGGTCGCGGCCTCGTTCCTGGGCATGGCCGCCTGGACGCTGATCCCCGACAAGGCCGACGACAAGCAGGGTCGCGACAGCGCGGCCGGCGCCTTCCTCACCACGCTAGTCGCCTTCTTCCTGGTGGAGATCGGCGACAAGACCCAGGTGGCCACCGTCGCCCTGGCCGCCCGTTTCCACGAGATCGTGCTGGTCGCGGCCGGCACCACCCTCGGCATGATGATCGCCGACGTTCCGGCCGTCTGGCTTGGCGAGGCGGCGACAAAGGTCATCCCCATGAAGTGGGTGCGCTGGGGCTCGGCAGTGATGTTCGCGGCGCTAGGCCTCTGGGCGCTGATCGAGGCGGTGCGTTAGGCCCCGCTGCGGCGCTAGGCCCCTCGTTCGCCTTTCCCTAACCTGAACGGCGCACACTGCCCCTATCGCCGTTCAGTCTGGGAAGCCGCATGATCGAGGCCGACGTCCGCCGCCCCGCCGCCCTCTCGTCCGAGGAGATCGAGGCCTGGCGCGGCTTCTGCGCGGCCGAGCCGGTCTGGCGCAACCCTTTGCTCGGCCCGGACTTCGCCCAGCTCGTCGGCGAGATACGCGACGACGCCCGCGCGGCGGTCTTCTCCCGCGATGGCGAGCCCGTGGGGTTCCTAGCGTTCCACCAGCGGCCGGGCGGCCTGGCACGCCCGATCGGTTCGACGTTCTCGGACTACCATGCCCTGATCGCCGCGCCCGGAGAGCGGATCGACGGGCGCGAGGCCCTGCGCGCGGCCGGGCTCAAAGCCTTCCGGGCCCACGGCATGATCGACCCGAAAGGCGCCTTCCACGACATCGCCGAGGGCCGCGAGATCGGCTACGTCATCGCGCCCGGGCCTTCGCTGAACGCCTATCTAGAGGGTGTCAGGGCTGCTCATCCGAAGCACTTCAAGAACTGGAAGCGGCTGCGCAACAAGCTGGAGCGCGAGCACGGCGAGCTGTCGCTGGTCGCCGACGACGCCGCGCCGGACGCCCTGGAGCTGCTGCTCCACTGGAAGCGCGAACAGCTTCATCGCACAGGGCTGCACGACGTTCTGAGGCCCGCCTGGGCGCGGGCCCTGATGGACGCGGTGTTCGCGCGGCGGAGCGGGACGCTGCGCGGGCGGATGATCACCCTGCGGGCCGGCGGACGGGTGGTCGCCGGCCTGTTCGGCCCGGAAGCCAACAGGATCATGCACGGCTGGATATCCGCCATGGACCCCGACTGCGCCTCGGCCGGGCCGGGGACGGTGCTGCTCCTGAAGCTCGCCGAGGCTATGCCAGAGGCCGGGATCGAGGCCTGCGACCTGGGACCCGGCCACGACCACTACAAGGCGCCGTTCGCCACCGACCGAATCCCGGTCGGCGAGGGCCTGGCGCGGGCCTGGCGGCCGACCCACGCCATCGCGCCCGAGACGGTGCGCCGCCATGGCTTCGCGACACGCCTGCAGAGCCGGCTGGACCACATCGCCGCCGCCGAGCTTTCCATGGGCGGCCGCATGCGCGGGTGGGTGGACGCCCTGGCCGGCTACGGCCGCCGCGCCCGCACCCGCCAGGACGACGGGCCGCGCCCGACCGACGCATGAGCGCGCGCCGTCCCGACGTCTCGGTGGTGATCCCCACCCGTGGCCGGCCGGTGTCGCTGGAGCGCGCCGTGCGTTCGGTGTTCGCCCAGGAGGGCCTCGACAAGACCTCCGTCGAACTGGTGGTGGTGGACAATCACGCCGGCGCCGACGCCCGGGCCCTGGTCGGCCGCCTAGCCAAGGCCGCTCCGTTCCCGGTGACCTACGTCTGCGAGCCCACGCCAGGCGTCGCCAGCGCCCGCAACACTGGGGTCGCCAAGGCCCGCGCGCCCCTGATCGCCTTCCTGGACGACGACGAGGAAGCCTCGCCCGGCTGGCTGGCCGCCCTGCTGGACGCCCAGGCCCGCTTCGACGCCGACGCGGTGTTCGGCGAGGTGCGCGGCTGTGCGCCGCAGACGGTGCGCCGGCACCGGGCCTATTTCGAGCGCTTCTTCTCGCGTTTGGGACCCGCCGAGGCCGGCGCCATCGAAGGCTACTACGGCTGCGGCGACAGCCTGGTGCGGCGCGCGGCGTTTCCCAATCCCGCCGCGCCCTTCGACACAGCCCAGAACCACATGGGCGGCGAGGATGACATCCTGTTCCACGCCATGCAGGCGCGCGGCGCGCGCTTCGCCTGGGCGCCGGCGGCCTGGGTGTGGGAGCATCCGGACCCGACGCGGCTCACCCTCGCCTACGCCCTGCGCCGGGCCTTCGGCTACGGTCAGGGACCGAGCTACGCCTGCGCCGCGCGCAATCCGCCGGACTGGCGGGGCGCGGCCTACTGGATGGCGGTGGGGATGGGCCAGACCCTGGTGTTCGGCGCCGTGGCGGCCGCCAAGTGGCTGTCGGGACGCCCGGACCGCGCTTTCGCGCTCGACCGGGCGGCGCGGGGTCTGGGCAAGGTGCTGTGGTTCCGGCCCTTCCACCTGAAGCTCTACGGCCTTCCGGCGGACTGAGCCGCTACTCGACCGGCATCACCCCAACCTTCGCCAGCCGGCCGTCGCCGGTGCGCACCAGGGCGAGATAGCGGCCGCCAGTCAGGCTCTGGCTGATGAAGATGCCTTCGGGCTGCAGGAACAGGAACTGGCCCTGATAGGCGCCGATCATTTCGCTCTGCTGGCTGCCCAGGCGCGCGAAGCGCAGCCGCATGACCTCCAGCTCCACCGCGCACTTCTCGATGGTGTCGATGCGGTCGGCGAGCTTGTTGAAGCGGACCTTGCCGTCCTTGAGCTGGGCCATATACCAGCAGACCCCGGCGTCGTAGGGCGCCTCGACCTTCTTGGAGCAGGCCGGCAGGGCCAGGGCGAGGAGAGCGCAGAGAGCGGCGGCGAGGCGCATGGGTCTTACCCGAGATGCGGGATGGCGCAGCCGCCGGACGACGACTGCTTGACCAGGGTGCGGAAGCTTCGATTGTCGCCCGCCCGCTCGACCTTGCCGGTGACCAGGCGCAGGGTGTCGGTTCCCCAGCGGCCGTAGCTAGCCGACCCAGGAGACTCGCAACGGCCGGCAAACAGCGCCTGGACGCATTCGTCCAGCGACAGGCTGTCCGAAACCCTCCGCCAGTCGCCTGAGTAGCGCCAGCAGGCCCGCGCATCGGCCGCGAGCCGTGGCGGGGCGGCGGCGGCCCCGGCGTCATCGGGAGCGACCTCCGAGGACGGGGGCGCCGGCGCGTCGGGCAGCGGTTGCAGCACCGTGTCGCCTGGGGCGACCGCGGCGATGGCGCCGGTGGGATCCAGGCCCACATCCAGCGCGCCCGAGGCCAGGCCGTTGCGCTTGGCGCAGTCGGCCAGCGTCGTCATGCCCACGAACACGCCGTTGGCGAAGCACCGAAGCGGCTTGGCGGAATCGAAGCCCGGATCGGTGTGGGTCATCTCCACCTGCAAGGAGTGGGGGACGTCAGCCGCCGCCACGGCGGCCTGGGCCGGACGCAGGCCGTGGCTTCGTGTCATGAAGCCGATCCCAAGTCCCACCACGCCGACCAGGGCCGCCGCTCCGCCGGCCGCCGCCAGGACCACCCTGCGGTCGGCCAGCAGCGCTCGAAAGTCGATCTCGCGCAGGTCCATCCCGCCCTGCTACGCTGGGCGCCAGACGCTGGCAAGTCAGCCGCCGCCGGTCAACCGATTGAGCGCGGTTTGGTAGTTGGCGATCTGGTCCGTGAGATAGGCCGGGACCGGGCCCTTGGCGCTGGCGTTTGCGGGGGGAGGCGGCTGCGCCGCCGCCTTCAGGGCGCTGTAGGCGGCGCGAAGGTAGGTGATCGCGTTCTGCAAGGCCTGGTTCGTCGCATTGGCCGCGTCGGGCGTGGCGATGGAAAGGTTGAGATCGAGGTTCAGGCCGAAGGTCTTCTTGGCGCCCGCCGGCGCGGTCTCCACCACCCCGGCCTTCAGGCCCAGGGCTTTCAGCATGTCCTTGCCGGCCGGCCCAGCCAGGATCTCGATGGACGACCGGCTGTTCAGCGGCGCGATCTTCAGCTGCCGCTCGGCGCCATTGCTGACGACCGTGACGTTTCCCTGGAAGCCGAGCGCGCGATTGACCTTCTGAGCCAGGGTGTCGAACGTGTCGTCGGCCGCGAGGGTGACGGCTGTCGCCGAGCCGCCCTCGCGGGTCTTGAACAGGATCTGATCGCCCGCGCGCGCCGAGGTCTGGGCTGTGATCAGCTGGGAGTCGCTATAGGTCAGCGTCCCGGTGGGCAGGCCGAGCCGATCGAGCACGCTGGCCCCGGTCGGATCGACCGCGATGGATGCAGGCGCGGACTGACCGTCCTGGGCCGTGAAACGCTGCGCCCAGCTCGTGGTCCCTGAGGCGATGTCCAGCCGCGCCACATAGCCGTCCTGGGCGCCGGCCTGCGTGCCGACCTTCGCGAGGCCGCCGATGTCGTCGGTGGATGTTCCGGCGATCCACACCCCGCCGTTGGAGACGGTCATGGCCGTGACGCTGTCACTCCCGGCGCCGCCGAAATAGGCCAGGGCGTCACCGCCCGAGACTTGAAGGTCCGAAGACAGCGTGGCCGCGAAGCCGTCCGTCGTCCCCCCGCTGAACGCCGAGGTGACGGTTCCGGCCGAAAGCGTCGCCGAGCCCGCCGTGCCGGCCACGATCACAGAGGCGCCGTTCACCGCCACACCGGCCACGCCGCCGCCGCCCAGGCTCCCCAGGTCACGGGTCGCCGCCAGGGTCGGCGCGCCGGAAACCTGCAGGTCGAAGCGCCGCAGCACCGCGTTGGCCCCGTCCACCCCGCCGACGATCACCGAAGAGCCGTCCACCGCCAGGGCCGTGGCCTTATCGTCGCCGGTGGTTCCGAACTGGGTGGAGAACTGCGCGGCGCCGGCAGCGCTGAACCCCTGCAGATAGCCGTCCCAGCCGCCCAGCGCGCTCGCGCCGGGCATGGCCGACTTGGCCTTGCCGGCCACATAGATCGAGCCATCCGCGCCGAAGGCCACGGCCGCGGCCTGATCGTCCTGCAGGGCCGCGCGACGTTGGGTCCAGACTTCCTGTCCCGAGGCGTCGTAGAGGGTGACGAAGCTGTCGCTGGCGTTCGGATCGAGCCCGGACTCGCCAGGATCGATGGCGCCCGTAATCTTGCCGGCGACCGCCACCTTGCCGTCCGCCGACACCGCCAGGGCCATGCCACTGGCCGTGCCCGTCGCGCCGAGCACGCGGGTGTAGAGCAGGTTGCCCGCCGAATCGTACTTCATCAGGGCCACGTCCCGCGGCCCCTGGAGGACCTGGCCCGCGGTCGCCCCGGTGACGTCCGCCAGCACGTAGCGAGAACCGTCCGGCCCCATGGCCGTGGCGTGGACGGCCGCGACCTCCTTCCCCAGCGTCTGCGAGGACACCTGGTTGGGCGGCGCGAAGGCTTGACCCGGCAGGGCGAGCGGCGCGGGCGGCGGCGCGCCGGTCAGGCTCTGGTCGGTCTGGAACTTGAGAAGCTGCTGAACCTGAGGCGCAGGCGCTGGCGTCGTCGTCGAGGGGGTCGTGGGCGGTGGAGCGCCGGCGGTCTGGGCCAGATAGACCGCGCCCGCCGTGGATGGGGCCGACAGGGTGAGCGCCTCGGAATCGTCGCCGTTGATCTTCAGGCGCCACTGGTCCGCGCCGGCCGGCAGGGTGATGGTCGTGGAGCCCGCCTGCACGGTTCGCGGCTGACCGACCTCGTGGTCGAGCGCGACGCGGGTGAAGACCCCCGCCGCCGAGAGCTGGCTGTTGATGTAGTTGACGACGTTGGGCAGGGTCCTCGCTGTCGCGCCCATCCCGGCCAGGTCGATGGGAATGTCGAAGGTGGTGTTCACCCGCTTGATCGAGATGTCGAACTGCACGGTTCCCTGCAGGGCGTCGGGCAGGCCGTCCTGCGGGCCCTGGTAGATCACCTGGCTCCGGTAGGTGGGATCGGTTTTCGGAGCCCCGGCGGCGGACTGGTCCGAGATCATGTCCTGGCCCTGGGTGATCCGGGCCTGGTCCAGCGACAGCTTGCCCAGAAAGGTGGAGGCCTGGGTCAGCCCCGCGCTGAACGCCCTCTGCAACGAGGCGAGCTGGGTCGGCCCCACGCCCTTTGCCGCCGCCTGCTCGGCCAGGCCGCTCAGGGCGTTCAGGCCCTGATAGAGGGCGAACAGCTTCTTGTAGTCGTCGCTGGCGCCCGTGACGTCGAGCTGGGCCGCATTGGTGTCGAAGAAGGACTTGCCCGCCAGGACCTGCTTCACCAGGTCGCTCGACCGCGGCGCCTTGGAGGCGACATCCCACGGCGGGGTGGGGACGGGCGTGGACTTCGTCGCCGAGCCGGAGGCCCCGGTCGTCCCGCTCGCCGTCGACGTGATCCCGGCCCTGGCGTTGAAGTATCCAAGCAGGACGCTGGTGTCGATCTGGACCGGCGCGAAGCTGTAGGAGCTGTTGATAGGCACGCTGCGCCCCCTCGTCAGGCGCGCGATCATCGCCCCCTAACGGCTGACGGGCCGTTAAGATCGCCGCAATAGTTCCCGTGGCGGCGGCCCCCTTTCCCGCAACGGGCCAGGGTCCGCCGGAACAGGCGGGGCGGTCAGGAGACGATCACGCCCTCGGCGCGCGCCATGGCCTTGCACGTCTTGTCTTGCGCCTCCAAGAAGCGCCGTCCGCGGCCGCCGTAAGCGCTGTGCCCGCGCCGGTACGCCTCGACGAAGTCGCGGGAGATCTGGTTTTGCGCGGCCAGAAGCTGCTTCGACGTGATCTTGTCCTCGTGGCGCAGCCGCCAGTACAGGCGCTCGTAGCCATCACTGTACCATTGCCCGCCGCCGACGAAGGTCGGGGGCAAGAGCATGTCGAACCGCCTCGCGTCATCCCTGCGCACGAAGATGATGTTGGCGTTGAGGTCGGGCCGGCCCGCCAGGAACGCGGTGGTGTCGCACAGAACCAGCTTCTCCGCCCAGGTCGGCGCCGAAGCGATGTCGTAGGACGTCAGGTCGGTTCCAGCGTGGGCGACGCCCGCCGTGACGGCGGCCGTGGCGGCGACGGCCAGCGCGAGCTTGAGAGTCTTGAGCATGTGAGAATCCTTCCCGCTCAGTCGCATTAGACCGCACAAGACTCGCGCGCGAGGCTGAACGCAACCTGAACGGCCCAGAACCGCCTTGAGACCAGCGTTCCGGCGACGGCCTACTTGAACAGCGCCAGGATGATCTGCGGCGCGGCGTTGGCGATGGACAGCGCCTGAGCGCCCAGCTGCTGCTGCACCTGCAGGGCCTGGAGGCGCGCCGCCTCCTTGGCCATATCGGCGTCCACAAGGTTGCTGATCCCGGTCTGCAGTACGTCGCTCAGTTTGGAGACGAAGGTGCTGTGGGCGGTGATCTGCTTGGACTGTGCGCCCATGTCGCCCAGGGCGGAGTTCACATTCGAGATCGAGTTGGCGATCTGGGTGAGCACCGTCGCCGCGGCGGTAAGGGTGGTCAACGTCGCCGTGGACGGGATGGTGATGATCGAGCCGCCCAGCGACATGTTCTTGGCCGCAAGGGTGATGAAGGAGGTGGCGTTGGCGTTGGCCAGGAAGCGAATGCCGCCTGCAATGGAGTTGTTCAGCAGGTTGGCGCCGTCGAATTCGGCGTTGTTCACGGCGTCGGTAATCTGCCGCAGCAGCGCACGGAAGTCCGTGTTGATAGCGTTTCGAGAAGCGGTGTCCAGCGAAGGGTCCTGGGCGGCCACCACCTTCGCCTTGATTTCATTGAGCATGTCGGAGATCGACGCCCCGGCGGTCATCGCCACGTCGGAGATCGAGGAGGCCCGGTTCAGGCTCGACTTCACCGCGCTGAGCGAGCTGACGTCCGCGCGCTGGCCCTGGGCGATTGCCCACACCGAAGCGTTGTCCTTGGCCGTGGAGATCATCAGGCCGGTGGAGATGCGGTTTTGCGTCTCGGAGAGCTGATCGTTGGTGTGATTGAGGTTCTGAAGGGCGACCAAAGCCGATGCATTAGTCTGAACGCTGATGGCCATGAGTCTCTCTCCGCCGATTCGCACGCCTGTTAACCATGCGGACGTTACGGAGCTTTGGTGTTCAGAACGTTAACCATGAACGCGCGAAGCCCCGGCCGCGCCTTGCGGGCGGGCCGAGGCCTTACGCTTACACACTCGCGCCGATGCCGGCGCGCCCCCCTACTCAGGCCTTGCCGTTGAACACGGCTCCGGCCGCATAGTCCGCCTGATCTCGCAGGCGAAGGATTTCGTCGCGCTGCAGCCGGCTGACAATGCGGCCGGACCGCCGATCGACGATCGTGTACTGATAGCCGCCGGGCTCGCCGGTCTCCTCGATGATCAGGCGCAGATCGGCGTCCGCCGCCTCGTCCGGGGAAGGCCGCGGCTTGGCGGCTTTCGGCTCGGCTTCGGCGTTGCGCGGCGACGACCCGAATCGTGAGTCGGCGCTCGGCGTCGATAGGACAACTTTGCCGCTCATCTGCTCTATCGCCGGCCGTCAGGCCGACGCTCCCATTCGAAGGCAGGCAGGAGCGGGCGACGTGCGCCCGCCCCCTACGCGCCTTATCTGAACAGGCCGAGCAGGCTGGACGTCGACTGGTTCGCGATCGACAGAGCCTGGATGCCGAGCTGCTGCTTCGTCTGCAGAGCCTGGAGCCTGGCGCTCTCTTTCGCGAGATCCGCGTCCACCAGATTGCTCACCCCCGCATCGAGCGTGTCCTGAAGCTTCGAGACGAAGGCCAGGTGCGACTGCAGCGAGTTGGAGCCCGTGCCGAGCTTGGCCAGGGCCGCCGAGACGTTGGTGATCGAGGTGGCGACCGTGGTGATCATCGCCGCCGCCAGGGTGACCGTGCTGATCGAGCCGGTGGCCGCCACGGTCACATTGGCGCCGCCCAGCGCCAGAGATTGCGCCGCAACGGTGATCTTGGAGGTGCCGTCCGCGTTGGCCAGAGCGGCGATGGTGCTGCCTGACGCCTTGATCATGTTGGCGCCGTTGAAGTCGGCGTTCGACACCACCTTGGCGAGCTGGTCGCGAAGGGCGGTGAAGTCCGCGTTCAGGGCGCTGCGGCTGGCCGTGTCCAACGTCGTGTCGGACGAGGCGAGGGCCTTGGCCTTCATCTGCACCAGCAGGTCGGAGACCGTCTGACCGGCGGAGATGGCGACGTCGACGGTGGATTGGCTGCGCTGCAGCGAGTCCTTGACCGCGTTCAGGGACATCGACGTGGCGCGCTGGTTCTGGGCCATGGCCCAGACCGCCCCGTCGTCCTTGGCGCTGGCGACCTTCAAGCCGGTGCTGATCCGGCCTTGCACCTGCATCAAGTCTTGCGAGGTGGAGTTGAGGTTCTGCAGGGCGACCATGGCCCCGACATTGGTGTTTACGCTCATAACCATTGACGTAGTTCCCTTTCCAGGTGTCCGGCGTCATTTTGACTGCCGAGGGCATTTTGCCCGCTGTGGCACAAGCAAGGCTGGCGCCATGCCGACAGGTTGTGACCTTCGATCAACCGATTGATTTTATGGCGTTATTGTCTCGTTAATTGAGAGCGACCGGGCCGAAATTGCCGAGGCGGGAAGGGAATTAGGAAAATATTGCCGGGCGGGAGGGCAAGGATTGCCGGGTCAAAGAGCGGCCGGGCGGAGCCTGGAAGC
>Ga0299912_10001626_pt1 | contig 18147 bp, 13 predicted proteins | sample RVTome_2_FD_207667 | JGI IMG/M metagenome (GOLD analysis project Ga0299912, IMG submission 207667) | Soil microbial communities from uranium-contaminated site in the Upper Colorado River Basin, Wyoming, United States - RVT95D214 (version 2) ... | reverse complement strand
CTTGTGCGCTGCGCGTGACAAGGTCGGCGATGCCGAGGGCGAGCAGATCGCCGCGACGCGCATGGCTGATCTCGCGCGCCAGCACGCCTGCGATCTCGCGCATCGTCAGCCGCCGCAGCAGCCCTTCGGTGACGGCGATGGCGGAGCGTTGCGAGGAGCCGACCGAGAACGCGCTCAGCAGCATGCTCGGCACCACGTAGAGCCGCGGAGTGGCGGCGAGACCGGCCCGGCTGGCAAGCTCGGCCGTGAGCCGGTCGAACTGCGCCAGATCGCCGGCCTGATAGGGGCGTGCCCCGTAGACCTGCAGCAGCCTTTCAGGCGCCGTCCGCACGGCAACGCCCAGGATGCCGGCCGCGGCCAGTAGGGCAATGATGATCGCCATAGTGCCGAGACCGGGCCACAGCGCCAAAGCGAGGAGCCCGGCGAAGACAACGAGCAGCAGCGCCGCCTGGGCGAGATTGGCGCCTGCCGAGAGGCGCTCAGCGGGAAGCGGCGGCGGGTTACGGTCCGTTTCGAAAGGCATGCTAGCTTTCCAACCCCGACCAGCGAGCCGTGTCATGGAATTCGTTATCGTCTTTCTCGTCTTCGCCGGCGCCCTGTGGTTGGCGTGGCGGCGCTCGCCGCGCTTGGCCGTCTACGCTTTCGCCGCCGGCTCGATGCTCGCCGTCACATTGTACCTTCACCACGCGACGGATGCGCTGCCGTTGTCATTCTAATCAACCAACTATTGAACCAAGCTAATCAATTTCGATAGGGGCCGGCATGACCTCTAGGATGACCCCGAGGCTGGCCATCACGCTGAATGGCCTGGCGCTTTATGCGATCACCGCGATTCTGCTTGCGGCGTTCTATTTCCAGATCGCGCGCGGGGAGCTTCCCTGTCCGCTCTGCCTGCTGCAGCGTGTAGCCTTCACCGCGCTCGCGTTCGGTCCGATTTTGGCGGTGCGGAGCGGCCCGCGGCCGTTCCACTACGGGCTTGTGATTATCGCCGCCATGTGCGGCGGTGTGATCGCCGGCCGCCAGATCCTGCTGCACATCCTACCTGGCGATGCCGGCTACGGGTCAGTGCTACTTGGCTATCACTTTTACACCTGGGCGTTTCTCTGCTTCGCCGCGGCCATTCTGGCCGCCGCCGTCATGCTGCTGTTCGACGCGCAGTTCGAGACAGAAGCCGCTCCCCACGCACCGCCATACGTCCCTGGCTTGTTCGAGACGGCCGCCGTGTGGCTGGTGATCGCCGTCGCGCTTCTCAACGCCGGCAGCGCGCTGCTTGAGTGCGGCTTTGGAACGTGCCCAGCCGACCCCGTGCACTACGAGCTCTTGCAAGCCTTCGGCTAAAACTTGGCGAGCACGGCGGCGTCGGCCGGCGCAGCGTGATTGTTCCAGGCGCTGACCACGGCGGGGATGATCTTTGCTGCATCATCGACCACGCTGAAGCGCACGTCGAGGCCCGCCCGGATGAAGGTGTCGGACTTCATGTGCGTGAGCAGGTTGAGGAACGGCGTCCAGAAGTTGTCGATGTTGGCGACGACCACCGGTTTGGTGTGACGCCCGAGCTGCACCCAGGTGAGCTGCTCGACGAGCTCCTCCAGCGTGCCGACGCCGCCGGGTAGCGCCACGAACGCATCCGAGCGTTCAAACATCAGCCGCTTGCGCTCGTGCATGTCGATGGTGACGATCACCTCGTCGACGTCGCGCATCATCTTCTCTTTTTCGGTGAGGAAGCCCGGGATGATGCCGGTGACGTAGCCGCCGCTGTCAAGCGTTGCGCGGGCGACCTCGCCCATGAGCCCGAGGCTGCCACCGCCGTATACGAGCCCTATGCCGCTCTTTGCCAGTGTCTCACCCAGCGTGCGGGCGGCGGCCCTATAGGCCGGGTTGAGCCCGAGGCCAGAACCGCAATAGACGCAGATGTTGCGTGCGCTCTTGGCTGGAGTCGCGAGGGCGGTTGCGAGGCTGGTCTTCCGACTTAATCCGTTGACGCGTTTCTTGCTCATTCGATCGTTCCGTCTGTTCTTCAATTTGCCCCGTTGGGGAGGTCTAATATGGGTATCGCTGCGGCGTGGTGACAGTTCATCGTAGGTCGGACGGCAGCTTTAATTGCGGCGCACCACGACCGGTTCTATTGCATCGCGCGACCGCTGCATCGCAGCGGCGTGCGTTTGTGTTATCCGATTTTTTGATGTCAGATTGGCGCGTTGCCGGAGTTGTGCTTAATGTGGCCCGGAGCTTAGGTTGCGATCTCAAGAAAACCACCATAATCAACGGAAATCCCCGCCACATCGGCAGGCGATGTCCATCGGAGCCGAAACGCTATGACGGGCATGCGTTCTCTCTTCGTGCTGGCGGTTCTCAGCACGCATGCCGCGCGCGCGGCCGACACTGACGCACTGCGTGGAGCAGATACGCGACCGCCGGTTCTCGTCGCCGACGCGGATTCCCCCGACACCACCGACAAGTCGCTGCGCCAGCGGGCGGAAGATCTCGCCAGAGCGGCGTCGCAGCGCTTCTCGGAGATCCTTTCCACGGATAAGCCCGCGCCGCAGCCTGGCGATGATAACCCCCCGGCCGAGTCTAAGAGCGAAACGTTCGCGCCCGTGTGGAATTGGCTGGCGCGCGCCTCGAAGGACTATCAGGACGTCGTCATCGGCAAATTGAAGTCTCCCGATGGCTGGGTCGTGGTCGTGCAGCGTACCGACGCGACGACTCCGATGCCGTCGTCGGGCCAGCAGGCAGAGCCGCAGCCGGAGCCGCGGCGCGGCTGGTCCGGCCTTGTGGAAATTCTGCGCGATTGGCTGGCGCGCGCCAACCGCTCCTACCGCAACGAGATCGTCAAGGAGCTGGTCGAGCCGTCCGAGCAGGAGCCTGCGAAGGCGACCGCCGAGGAGCCTTCGCGCGCGGCTCCGCCGCCGGCACCTGCACCCAGCATTGCTCCGGCGCCGGGTGCGCCGGCCCCGCCGGTTGTTACGGAAGCTCCGCAAGCCAAGCCGGACGCCGGCCAGGCCAAGCGCAAGGCCGACGCCGAGGCCCAGATAAAACGTGAGGCGGAAGCCGCCGACGCCAAGCGCAAAGCCGATGCGCAAGTCCGGGCACAGCGTGAGATGGCTGCGACCGAGGCCAGACGCAAGGCAGATATTGAGGCCGAGGCCCGGCGCGAAGCCGCGGCCGCCGCCGAGGCAAAGCGCAAATTCGACGTAGAGGCCGAGGCCAAGCGCAAGTCCGAGGCCGAGGCGGAAGCCAAGCGCAAAGCCGAGGACGCAAAACGTCTGGCCGAGGAGGGTGACGCGGAGCGCAAGGCCGTCGCCGAGGCTGAGGCTACGCGGCTGGCGACTGAGGCGGAGGAAAAGCGCAAAGTGGAGCGCGAAGCCAAGGTGCGCCGCGCCGTACAGGCGGCGGCCAAGGCCGCCGCGGCGAACGCTGTCCCACCAGCCGCGAAGGAACTCGAGAAGAGCGAGAATTCCGGCATCGCGCCCGGCCGCAATGCGGCGACCTCAGAACGCGCGCCGGCAGACTCTGCGCCGGAGAAATCGGCTGCGGCTCCGTCCGCTCCCCCAATGCCCGCGCGCACTGCGAGCCCAGACAGCTCGAAGCTGCCCGAGACGGTTGCCGAGAAGCCCGTCCCTCCCAAGGCCGAGAGCAAGAAGCGGCACCTCGCGCGGGCCCACACCGGCCGCAAACGTGCGTACGTGCGCCGTCACAAGCCGGTGTACGCCAAGTATCGCAAGCACGGATACGGCCACGTCTACAGTTACAGGAAGCACCGCGCGGTGCCCGTCGAGACCACCTATCGCGGGCCGCGCTGCAAGTGGCAATGTCGCTGCGCCGGCGTCCACGGGTACGGCTACCGGCACCTTCGCGTCACCAAGCCCCGCAAGCGCCTCGTTTGGGGCCGTCACGCCGCGCCGCGCTTCTATGCGAGCGAGGCCTACGTTGCGCGGCCCTACCGCGTGCACCACCGCAAGGCTCGCCGCTCGAGCCTTACCTATCGGCATCACCGCCTCTATATTCATTCTCACACGTACTGAGCGCGGAGCGCCGGTCGGCTGGCGCGTTCGCGCGCTGCGGCGGTGAGCCCGCGCCGCCGCGACATTTTCAGGTCCTCCAGCGAAGCAGGTCCCATGTCCTTTCCGCCAGCGATTCCGGCCGCCCCCACCGACGATCGAGAGGAGGATTACACGGCCGCGCGCGCCAGCCATTGGGCCGTTTTCCGCGGGCTCCTGCCGTTCGTGTGGCCGCAGAACCGTCCCGATCTGCGCGCCCGCGTCGTGCTCGCCTTCGGCCTTCTGCTGCTGGCCAAGCTCGTCACCGTCGCCGTGCCCATTTTCTACAAGGACGCGACCGACCGCCTGACCGCCATGTCCGGACAAGAATCCGGCAGCGCGGCTCTCGCCTCGGGGCAAAACGTTGCGCTGATCGTCGGCATGCTCATCCTCGCTTATGGGACGGGGCGGGTGGTAATGATGGTGCTGACGCAAATCCGCGACGTCATCTTCACCGAGGTCGGGCAAAACGCCGTCCGCCAGCTCAACAACCGCACGTTCGAGCACCTGCATCGCCTGTCGCTGCGTTTTCACCTCGAGCGGCGCACGGGCGGCCTGTCGCGCGTCATCGAGCGGGCGACGCGCGGCGTCGAGCTCATCATCCGCATGGGCATCCTCAACTTGGTGCCCACCGCGCTCGAGCTTCTCCTCGTCTCGGGGCTGCTGCTCTACTACTTCGATTGGCGCTACGTGCTGATCGTGCTCGCCACCGTCGCGGTCTACATGTGGTTCACGTTCGCCGCCAGCGAGCGGCGCATCGCCATTCGCCGCGAGATGAACGACAGCGATACCGACGCCAACACCAAGGCGATCGACAGCTTGCTCAACTTCGAGACCGTCAAATATTTCGGCAATGAGGAGCTCGAGGCGCGGCGCTTCGACGGCTCCATGGCCCGTTACGAGCAGGCGGCCATCAAGACGTTCCGCTCGCTCGGCTTCCTCAACTCCGGCCAGGCGCTGATCTTCACCGTCGGCATGACCGCCTGCATGCTGCTTGCCGCCCGCGGCATCGCGGCCGGCACCAATACGGTGGGCGAGTTCGTGATGGTGAACGCGCTGATGATTCAGCTCTATATGCCGCTGAACTTCATGGGCATGGTATATCGCGAGATCAAGCAGGGCCTCGTCGATCTGGAATCCATGTTCGCGCTGATGGGCGAGGCCCCCGAGATCAAGGATAGGCCGGGAGCCAAGCCGCTCGTCGTCGATAAGGGCGAGATACGCTTCGATGGCGTACGCTTCGCCTACGAGAACGGGCGCCAGATCCTGAAGGATCTCACCTTCGAGGTGCCGGCCGGCAAGATGGTCGCCATCGTCGGCCCGTCGGGTGCCGGCAAATCGACGATCAGCCGCATCCTGTTCCGTTTCTACGATATCCAGGACGGCCGCGTGACAATCGACGGGCAGAACATCCGCGACGTCACCCAGAAGAGCCTGCGCACAGCGATCGGCGTCGTTCCCCAGGACACCGTGCTGTTCAACGACACTATCTTCTACAACATCAAGTACGGCCGCCAGGACGCGACCGACGAGCAGGTCTACGCTGCGGCGAAGCTCGCCCAGATCGACGCGTTCATCCGCACGCTGCCGCAAGGCTACAAGACGATGGTCGGCGAGCGCGGGCTGAAGCTGTCGGGCGGCGAGAAGCAGCGCGTCGCCATCGCGCGCACCATCCTCAAGGGCCCGCCCATCCTCATCCTCGACGAGGCGACGAGCGCGCTCGACAGCCACACCGAGAAAGAGATTCAGGACGCGCTCGACCTGGTGGCGCGCGACCGCACCACGCTGGTCATCGCCCACCGGCTGTCGACCATCGTTCACGCCGACAACATCCTCGTGCTCGACAAGGGCCGCCTCATCGAGCAGGGCGCGCACGCGGAGCTGATCGCGCGCGATGGTCTCTACGCCAGCCTGTGGACCCGTCAGCGGCAGGCGGAAAAGGCACGCGAGGAGCTGGCGCATGCGCTTGAGGAGGCGGAGCGCGCCGGCGCCCTGCGGCCCGAGGACGTGCGCCTGGCGACAGCGAAGTAGGGGAGCTTCGATGCGGCGGTTAACCGCGGCGAGAGGCGCCGGCAGTTAGTTTTGGTCTGCCGCCCGCTTGCCGGGTGGGCAGGGAGACACCGATCCATGTGGCTGCAACTCACGCCCTGGCTCGAAGAGCGGGCGCGCCGGATCGGGCACGTCTTGCGCTCCGCAGCCGTGCACGTTGGGCGCGCCGTATCGGAGCTGTGGCGGCATGTGCGTCCCTCCGTGATTTTCGCGCTCAACGTCATCGCCGCGCTGCTGCTCCTGTTCGAGGAGTGGGGCTGGCGGCCGCTGTCCAACCTCGTCGCGCGTCTGGCGCGCTTCCGGCTGTGGGCGATGGCCGAGCTGTGGATCGCCGGGCTGCCTCCTTACGGTGCGCTCGTTACGCTCGCCGTTCCGAGCGCGATACTAATCCCGGCCAAACTGCTCGGGGTCTACTTTCTCGCCACCGGCCACCTCCTCACCGCCGCTGTCGTCATCGTGCTCGCCAAGCTGGCCAGTACGGCGCTCATCGCGCGCATCTTCATGCTCACCAAGCCGACGCTGATGCAGATCGGCTGGTTCGCGCGCGCCTACGAGGTCTTCGTGCCCTGGCAGGAGGCGCTGTTCGCGCGCATCAGAGAATCGTGGGCGTGGCGGTACGGGCGTGTCCTCAAATGGCGGGCGAGGAATTTCGTCAAGAGCGCGTGGGCGTCGCTGCGACCGCAGCTTGCGGCGAGGTGGGCGGAGATCGAGCCGCGCATCACGCTGCTACGCCTTCGCCTGCAGGCCGCGACGCGCGACTTGCTTTCCCGCGTCCCGCTCGCGCGCCGGCGAGAGGTGCGGCATCTGCCGCCGCCTGATGCGCCGCCCTAGATGACGTTGAGCGTCACCTTCTCGACCGTTGTTGTGCCGGCGTCCTCGAGCCAGGTGAGCGTCAGCACGCCTGGGCCCGGCACCTTCATGAAGAAGGCGATGTAGGGGTTGGCGGCGATGCCGGAGCCAAGCTCGGCGGAAAACACGTCTTGTCCCTCGAAGGTGGCGGTGAAGGTGTGAATGATGTCGCGCGGGATCTTGTTGCCCGCGGCGTCCTTGCGGTTGCCGGTCTCCATGAAGTGGGTGGCCAGCGTCTTGATCTCGATCACCTCGCCGGCGTTGATGCTCGGCTGGATCTTTATGCGGGGCGGTTTTTTCATTGGCGCATCTTCATTGGCTCACATTCCACATCCGCCGACCTTCACCTCGACGTTGCGCGCAGTCATCAGGAACGTGCCGTCGCTCAGCTCGGCGAGGGCTACGACCTCCTGCGTTTTCGCCAGCCGCATGCGGCTCGTCACGCGCGCCTTCCCCGACAGGAGCGTCAAGCGAAAGGTGGCGACGGCAGCGCGCGGGTTGGCGGTCGAAAGCAGGTGGATCGCCTTGACATGGTTCTCCGCCGTCATCGGACTGTCGACGGCCAGCGCAACTGGCACGTAGTCGCCGTTCTCGATGTTGTCGGGAATATCCAGTGTGATGCCGCCGGCGCGCGGGGTTGCGTGGCCGAGCAGCGCTTCGAGGGCGGCTTTGTACTCGGCGCTCTCTTCGCCCGCCTGCGCTTCCGGCACAGCTTTGAGCAGCGCGCCGACCAGCGCCGCAGCGCCCGCACCGAGCAGAAATGTTCGCCGGCGGAGCACCTTAACACTGCACTGTCGCGTCATCGCCAAGCCGTTGCACCGAGGTTATTGCCGGACATCTCTCTCCCGGCTAACGATATCGGGAATTGGCGGCCGGGCAACAAGGCATCATGACCATGATCGATCGCAGGGAATTCGGGCGGCGGCTCGGGGGCGCCGCTCTGGCGACGCTGGCCCCGGCACTGCTTGGAGCACCGGCCATCGCCAAAGGCGCGGCCAAGGTCGTCATCGTCGGCGGCGGGGCAGGGGGCGGAACGGTCGCCCGCATCCTGAAGAGCGAGGCGCCACAGCTCGACGTCACCATTGTCGAGGCGCACCCCGTCTATACGACCTGCTTCAACTCCAACCATTTCTTCGGCGGCTTTCGCACCTTCGCCTCGCTGCAGCACAGCTACGACGGCTTGCGGCGCCTGGGCATCAACGTCATCGTCGACATCGCAACCGCGATCGATGCGACGAAGAAGACCGTCGCTCTGGCCGGCGGCTCCACGCTGCCCTACGACCGGCTCGTGCTGTCGCCCGGCATCGATTTCCGCTACGACGCTATCGAGGGCTACTCGGCTGAGGCGGCCGAGATGATGCCGCACGCCTGGAAGGCCGGCCCGCAGACCTTGCTGCTCATGCGCCAGCTCGAGGCCATGGACGACGGCGGCGTCGTCGTGATGGCCGTGCCAGCCAACCCCTACCGCTGCCCGCCGGGTCCCTACGAGCGCGCGTGCATGATCGCGCACCTCCTCAAGACCAAGAAGCCGAAGTCGAAGCTCGTCATCTTCGATGCCAAGACGACGTTCTCCAAGCAGCCGGCGTTCGAGGAGGCCTTCGAGAAGTATTACGCCGGCATCATCGAGATGAACCTCACCAACGAGATCGACGATTTCCGCGTGGTGCGCGTCGATCCGGCCGCGATGGAGGTCGAGACCAAGTCGGGCACGCGCCTCAAGGCCGCCGTCGCCAACATCATCCCGCCGCAGACGGCGGGCGACATCGCCATCAAGGCCGGTTGCGCGGAAGGCGCCTGGTGTCCGATCAAGCCGGAGAATTTCTCCTCCGCCAAGGTCGATGGCGTGTACGTGCTGGGCGATGCGGCGATTGCCGCCGACATGCCGAAGTCGGCCTATGCGGCCAACAGCCAGGGGAAGGTGGTCGCTGCCGACATTCTCGCCGGGCTCGCAGGCGGTGAGGTCGTCGCCGGGCGCTACCGCAATATCTGCTGGTCGCTGCTCGCCGCCGACGACAGCATCAAGATCGGTGGCGACTACACGCCGGCGGTGAAAGACGGCAAGCCGCTGCTCGCCGTGAGCGGTCCCTTCGTGTCGCAGAAGGGCGAGACGGCCGAGATCCGCCACAAGAATTACGCCGAGGGTCTGGCCTGGTATCACGCCATCATCGCCGATGCGTTCAACGACGGGACGTCGCTGACGCACAAGGGGTGAGCGTTGTCTTTGCCTGTCACCCCGGGCTCATCCTCCCACTGTCATCCTCGGGCTTGTCCCGAGGATCCATGGAGCAACGTACTGCGGCCAACCGATCACCTCTCCCCGGTCGTCACGGCGCAGCCGTGCTGCGCACGGACGCGGAGCATGGCTGCGCCATGACGGGGAGAGGGGACGCGTCGCACGCACGCGTTCGCCGCCTCGCAGGGCTCGCGCCCTCGAAGGGTTGAGGAAACTGGGGAGACGGGGCGCGAAGGCACCGCATCTAATTTTTTGGGTCGGCGCTTTCGCGCCCCGCCAGCGGGTGCCATCCATGCCCTGTCGGGGGGCCTTAGTCCCCTACCGGAGGAACCGGGTCAGACCATGGACGCAGCCCACCCCCGAAACTTGAGACGGTCTCGATCATCGTCCCCGAGGGGCGGGATCGGACGAGTATCGCAATGGTGCGCTGAGCGGGCATAAGATTTGCCGTCACGTGGGTGGTCGTATGGCGGTAACTCGGCCTCGATGTCAGTCCCTGCCCCATAGCGCCGGAAGGCGGCGCCTGCCGCCGCGCTGCTTCGGGGGCTCTTGCTCCGGCCCGAAACGGGCTATACTGGCCCCGCTTTCGAGAGCCGCACCGGCCCCCCTGGAGCGGCGTGCTCACAGCAATTGGGACGCACAGCAAGCTCATTTTGAGCTTAACGCCAACGAAACGTGCCGCACTTTAGGTTTTGCGCCCGCTGCCGAGCGCGTCGGTACGACCCCGGAGGCATTCAAGGATGGTCGAGCTCCTTTTCTGCGTGCTGCTGCTGGCGGGCATCGTGGCGCTCGGCATGTACAAGGCGCCGCTATGGCTATGGGCTGCCTGGCTCGCGGCCGCCGCGCTCGGCTGGCAGACCGCTACCGTGCACGGCTCGACCGGCCTCTTCGGTGGTCTACTTTGGCTGTTCGCCATCGTCTTTGCCCTGCTCGCCATCCCCGCAGTGCGCCGTGCGGCGCTCATCGCCCCTGCCTTCAAGTTCGTCAAAGGCACGCTGCCCACGGTCTCCGACACCGAAGCGCAGGCGCTTGAAGCGGGAACCGTCGGCTTCGATGCGGAGCTGTTCTCTGGCACGCCCGACTGGAACAAGCTGCGCTCCATCGCGCCCGTCGTGCTGAGCGCGGAAGAGCAGGCCTTCCTCGACGGCCCGACGGACGAGCTCTGCCGCATGATCGACGACTGGCAGTTGCGCCACACCGAGCGCGAGGTGACGGATGAGATCTGGGACTTCGTCAAGTCGCGTGGCTTCCTCGGCATGCTCATCTCCAAGGAGCACGGCGGCCTCGGCTTCTCGGCGCAGGCGCAGTCGCTGATCCTCGGCAAGATCGCCTCGCGCTCGCCCGACGTGGTGACCATCGTCATGGTGCCGAACTCGCTCGGCCCCGGTGAGCTGATCGAGAAATACGGCACCGAGCAGCAGAAGGCCTACTACCTTCCGCGCCTCGCCAAGGGGGAGGAGATCCCCTGCTTTGCGTTGACCGGCCCGACGTCGGGCTCGGACGCCGCCACCATGCGCGACATCGGCACGATCGAGCGCGGCGCGGACGGCGTGATCGGCATCCGCCTGTCGTGGGACAAGCGCTACATCACGCTCGGCCCCAAGGCGACGCTGCTCGGCCTCGCCTTCCGCCTGTTCGATCCCGAGAACATTCTCGGCAAGGGTGAGAACATCGGCATCACCGTCGCCTTGATTCCCACCTCGCATCCGGGCGTGCAGATCGGGCGGCGGCACCTGCCGTCCGGCGCCGCGTTCCCCAATGGTCCGAACTGGGGCAACGACGTCGTCATCCCCATCGACTGGGTCATCGGCGGCGAGAAGATGGCCGGCCAGGGCTGGCGCATGCTGATGGAGTGTCTCGCCGCCGGGCGTGCCATCTCGCTGCCGTCCTCGGCCACCGCCGGCGCCAAGGCGATGCTGCGCTTTTCGACCGCCTACGGCCGCATCCGCAAGCAGTTCGGGCTCCCCGTCGCGCGCATGGAGGGCGTCGAAGAGCCACTGGCGCGCATGATCGAGACCGCCTACGCGTGCGAAGCTGCCCGCGCCGTCACCGCCGCCATGGTGGCGCGCGGCGAGCGGCCATCGGTCATCTCGGCGCTGATGAAGTACACGACGACCGAGCGCATGCGCCGCGCCGTCAACGACGCCTTCGACATCCACGGCGGCCGCGCCATTTGCGACGGGCCGAGCAATTACCTGCAGTCGGCCTACCAGATGGTCCCCGTCGGCATCACGGTGGAAGGCGCCAACATCCTGACGCGCACTCTGATCACGTTTGCCCAGGGCGCGCTGCGTTCCCACCCCTACCTCTATAAGGAAATCCAGGCGGCCCAGGACCCGGACGGGGAGCGCGGCCTCGACGCCTTCGACCGCGCGTTCTGCGATCACGTCGCCTTCTCCGTGTCGAACGCCACCGGCGCCTTCTTCCACAACCTGACCGGCGGCTACCTCGCCCCCGCTCCGGAGCAGGCCTACGACATGGCGCAGTGGTATCGCCAGCTGACGCGCGCTTCCCGCAGCTTCGCCTTCGTCGCCGACCTGACGGTCGCCTCGCTGGGGGGCAGCCTGAAGATGAAGCAGAAGATTTCCGGCCGCCTCGCCGATGCGCTGGCCGAGCTCTACTTTATTGCCTGCGTGCTGAAGCGCTACGAGGACGACGGCCGGCTGTCCGCCGACACGACGTTCGTCGCCCTTGCTGCCGCTAACGGCCTCTACCGCTTCCAGGAGGCAATGCGCGGCGTCATCGACAATTTCCCCGTGGCACCGGCGCGCTGGGCCATGCGCCTCGTCGTGTTCCCGCTCGGCAACCCCTATCGCCCGGCGAGCGACACGCTCGGCCATCGGGCCGTCAAGCTGGTGCTCGAGGCGCCCGAGGTGCGCGACCGCCTCACGCGCTATATCTACGTGTCGAAGAACCTCGACGATCCGGCCGGGTTGCTGGAAGTTACGCTCAAGAAGGTCGTTGCCGCCGAGGAGGCGGAAAAGAAGCTCGAGCGCGCCATCCGTGCGGGCACGCTGCGCCGCTATCACGGCATCGACTGGATCGGCGAGGCAATGGCCAAGGGCGTCGTCACCGAAAGCGAGGGCCAACAGCTGCGCGAGGTCGAAGCATTGACCGCGCGGGTCATCGCCGTCGACCATTTCGACCCGGCCGAGCTGAAGCCCGGCTACCGCGCCATGGGGCACAATTCACGCGGTGTCGAAAGCGCCGCGGCAGAGTAGAACGAGCAGGCGCGGCGCGAAGCCCGACCGTCGTTGCGTTGCCCGGAGAGGAGTTGCGATGTTCAAGACCGTGTCGAAGCCGCTTCCCAACTTGAAGGACTGGCGCTTTTCAATCGACCAGTGGGGCATCGCCTGGGCGGAGTTCGACCGCGAGGGCGAGAGCCAGAACTCGCTCGGGCGCCGTGCGCTGGAGGAACTCGCCGAGATCGTCGCCAATGTCGAGGACGGCGCGCGAAAAGGCGAGGTGCGCGGTCTCGTCATCATGTCCGGCAAGGAGCGCGGCTTCGTCGTCGGCGCCGACATCCGCGAGTTCGCCGACCTCACCACCGAGGTCGACGTCATCGACAAGCTGCGCCCCGTCACCGCCCTGTTCGACCGCATCGAGCGGCTGCCGGTGCCGGTGGTCGCGGCGATCAACGGCTTCTGCCTGGGCGGCGGGCTGGAACTGGCGCTCGCCTGCCATTACCGCATCGCGACGCGCGATCCGTCGACCAAGGTTGGCTTCCCCGAGGTGAAGCTCGGCATCTTCCCCGGCTTCAACGGCACGGTGCGCTCGATCCGCCAGGCGGGCGCGCCGGCGGCGATGAAGGCCATGCTCACCGGCGCGATGATCTCGGCACCGGCAGCGCGCGGCATGGGGCTCATCGACGAGTTGGTCGAGAGTCGCGGCTCGCTGCCCTGGGCGGCGCGCAAGGCCGTGCTGCGTAAGCGCACATCGAAACCCGCCGCCTTTACCAAATCGGTGCTGTCGAAATGGCCGGCGCGCGGCTTGTTGGCCAGCCGCATGCGCCAGGAGACAAGAAAGAAGGCGCGCGAGGATCATTATCCCGCGCCCTTCCGGCTGATCGAGCTGTTCGAACGCTACGGCGGCAACGAGGAAGCGATGAAGGCCGCCGAGACGCGCGCCTTCGCACCGCTGATGGTGTCGGACCAGTCGCGCAATTTGCGGCGTGTGTTCTGGCTGTCCGAGCTGTTAAAGGGGCAGGCGCCGAAGAAGCTCGCCTGGCGCCCCCAACGCGTGCACGTCATCGGTGCTGGCACCATGGGCGCCGACATCGCCGGCTGGTGCGTCGCCTGCGGCATGGAGGTGACGCTGCAGGACGTGTCGCCTGAGCAGATCGCCAAGGGCTCCGGCGCGCAAGGCAAGCTCTTTGCGCGCAAGTTCAAAACCAAGGCTCTGCGCGATGCGGCAAAGGCGCGTCTCATCGCCGATCCCGGTGGCGAGGGCATCGGGCGCGCCGACGTGGTGATCGAGGCGATCGTTGAAAACCTCGAGCTCAAGCAGAAAGTGCTGAGCGAGGTCGAGGCCAAGCTCAAGCCGGGCGCGCTGCTGGCCACCAACACGTCCTCGCTGCAAATCGAGGACATCGCCGCCGCGCTGCCCGATCCTGGGCGCCTCATCGGGCTGCATTTCTTCAATCCCGTGGCGCTGATGCCGCTGGTCGAGGTCGTGCGCGGCGCGCAAAGCCGCGAGGACGAGGTGAAGCGCGGTGCTGCCTTCGTGGCGGCCATCGACAAGTTCCCGCTCATCACCAAGAGCGTGCCGGGCTTCCTCGTCAACCGCGTGCTCACGCCCTACATGTTCGGCGCCATGCAGCGCCTGGAGCAAGGCGAGGATAAGGAGCGCATCGACGAGGCGGCGCGCACCTTCGGCATGCCGATGGGTCCCATCGAGCTCGCCGATGCGGTCGGGCTCGACGTGTGTGCGCACGTTGCGCGAATTTTGAAGTTCCCTTCCGAGGGCTCGCGCCTCAATCGTCTCGTGGCGGCGGGCAAGCTCGGCAAGAAAACCGGTGAAGGCTTCTACGTCTGGAAGGATGGCAAGGCGGAGAGATCCGGCCGCACGTTCGACAAGGACGAGCTGGATCGGCTGGGGCGCGAGCTCGTCGAGCCGCTGATCGCGGAGGCGCAGAAGAGCCTCGATGAGCATATCGTCGAAAACGCCGATCTTGTCGACGCGGGCGTCATCTTCGGTACCGGCTTTGCGCCGTTCCGCGGTGGCCCGCTGCACTACAAGGCCGCGCAGACGCACATGACGCCGTCGCGCGCGGCGGCGGAGTGAGCGCCAGGCAGTGAGCAAGCACCGACGGCGTGGGGCCCATTCGGCTCCGCACCTTTTGAAACACTAGAACGAGGCGGACCCATGCAAAGGTTCTTGAGGCGCGTGGCGGTGGTTGGCGGGGTGCGCATTCCCTTCTGCCGCTCGAATACCTTCTACGCCGACCTTTCCAACCTGGAGCTGATGACCGGCACGCTCAATGCTCTGGTCGACCGCTACAACCTCAAGGGGCAGCATATCGACGAGGTGGTCGGCGGCGCCATCGTCACCCATTCCAAGGATTACAACCTCGCCCGCGAGGCGGTGCTCGGGACAAGGCTCAAGGCGTCGACGCCGGGCATCACCATGATGCAGGCATGCGGCACGAGCCTGCAGGGCGCTCTCGGCAGCGCGGCCAAGATCGCCACGGGCGAGATCGACAGTGCGATCTCCGTGGGCTCCGACACGACCTCGGACGCCCCCATCGTACTGTCGAAGAAGCTGGCACAGCGCCTGACCAAAGCTTCGCAGCAGAAGTCGTTTTTCGACAAGCTGAAGGCGTTCAAGGGCTTCTCGCCGGGTGAGCTGGCGCCCAAGCCGCCGTCCGTCGCCGAGCCGCGCACGGGGCTAACGATGGGCGAGCACGCCGAGCTGATGGCGCAGGTGTGGGACATCTCGCGCGCCGATCAGGATCAGTTCGCGCTCGAAAGCCACCGCAAGGCCGCCGAAGCCTACCGCTCGGGGTATATGGACGACCTCGTCGTGCCGTTCTCCGGCGTCTACCGCGACAACAACATCCGTGCCGACGCGACGCTCGAAAAGCTCGCCACGCTGAAAACCGCCTTCGACAAGTCCGATCGCGGCACGCTGACGGCGGCTAATTCCACGCCGCTCACGGACGGTGCGGCTGCCGTGCTGCTCGCCTCCGAGGACTGGGCCGCCAAGCGCGGCCTCCCCGTGCTGGCCTATCTCACCTACGCGCAGGCGGCCGCCAACGATTTCGTCGGCGGCGACGGCCTGCTTATGGCGCCGACCATCGCCGTCTCCAAGATGCTTGAGCGCGCCGGGCTCAAGCTGCAGGACTTCGACTTCTACGAGATCCACGAGGCGTTCGCCGCGCAGGTGCTGGCAACGCTGAAGGCGTGGGAGAATGCCGACTACTGCCGCGAGCGACTGGGATGGCCGGAGCCGCTCGGCGCCATCGACCGCTCAAAGCTCAACGTCCGCGGCTCCTCGATCGCCGTCGGCCATCCGTTCGCCGCGACCGGCGCACGCATCGTGGCCAACCTCGCCAAGCTGTTGTCGCAGCAGGGTGGGCGCGGCCTGATCTCGATCTGCACGGCCGGCGGCATGGGCGTCGCTGCCATCATGGAGACGAAGGACGCCGCCGAGCTGCACCAGGCAGCCTGAGGTGGTGCACTCCGGCTGCACCAAGGAATCGTCATCCGGGCGAAGGCCGGGATGACGATTGAGCGGAGGCAGTTCGCAGGCGTAAGCCCCTCGACAGGTGCGGGAAGGTATGCGACGCAGCCCGCAACGGACCATCACGCGGGGCGCGATCGCCATGGGCAGCGATAAGAGCGGCAAGGCTGCGCGGCAGCTCGAGGCGGCGCGTAGGCTGGCGCGCGGGTTTGCCGAAAAGCTCGACCTCAACGCGTCGCTGCGCCTATGGGACGGCTCGCTGACCCCGCTGGGCGGCAACGTCACCGGGCCCTTCGAAATCCGCATCGCCGACCCCGGCGTCATCGGCTCGCTGCTGCGCTGGCCGACGCTCGACAACTTCGTCCGCCAGTACGTCGACAAGGGGCTGGATTTCTCCGGCGGCACGCTGATCGATCTCGGTTCGCAGCTCAACCGCGGCGGCCGCTCGGTGAAGCTGAAAGGGCGCGACGCCCTCAAGATCGCCAAACAGCTGTCGCCGTTCCTCCTGGCGCGCACGGTTAGCGCCGACGACGACCAGGGCTTTGGCGGTGAGATCACCGGGCGCAAGCGCAAAACCGCCGACAACAAGGCCTTCATCCAGTTCCACTACGACCTGTCGAACGAGTTCTACGCGCTCTTTCTCGATCCGGAGATGGTCTACTCCTGCGCCTACTACACCGATTGGAGCAACGACATCGCGACAGCGCAGGCCGACAAGCTGGAGATGATCTGCCGCAAGCTGCGACTGAAACCCGGCGAGCGCTTCCTCGACATCGGCTGCGGCTGGGGTGGGCTGATCTGCCACGCGGCCAAGACCTATGGCGTGCGCGCGCACGGCATCACGCTGTCGGAGGCGCAGCTCGCCTATGCCCGCGACAAGGTCAAGCGCACAGGCCTCGAAGGGCAGGTGACGGTCGAGCTCAAAGATTACTCGGCGATGACCGGCGAGTTCGACAAGATCGCCTCCATCGGCATGTACGAGCACATCGGCTTGAAGAACATCCCGGCCTACATGCAGAAGATGCGCGAGCTCATGTCGGAGGACGGCCTGTTCCTCAACCACGCCATTGCGCGCCGCGCGCCCAAGCCGGGGTGGTTGCGACGGCGCATGCGTCCCGAGCAGCGAGCGATCGCCAAGTACATCTTCCCCGGCGGGGAGCTCGACGACATCGGCCATTCCATCTTTGCCATGGAGCGGGCGGGCTTCGAGATCCAGGACGTCGAGGCCTGGCGGCTGCACTATGCGCGCACCTGCAAGTTGTGGTGCGAGCGGCTCACCGCGCGGCGCGATGAGGCGATCCGTCACGTCGGCGAGGAGAAATACCGCATCTGGGTCGCCTATCTGGCCGGCGTCTCGCTCGCCTTCTCGCGCGGTACGCTGCGCATCTTCCAGACGCTCGCCTCCAAGTCGGCCAAGCGGGCGCCGGCGCTGCCGCCGACGCGCGCCGATCTCTACCGCTAGCTCTCCGCGGGTTCCCCCTCACCCGGAAGCTCGCCTCATGCGTCGAATAGACGCTCGATTCCGACCTCTCCCAGCTGGGGAGAGGTGAACACAACGGCCTTTGACGCGACAAATCCCCTCTCCCTGTGGGGGAGAGGGTTAGGGTGAGGGGGTCGCGTGGTGTGGTTTGCCGAGTGCCGCTCAGGCGCCGCCGCGCTTATCTTCCTCGGCCTTGAGCTCCTTCTTGGAGAGCTTGCCGATCATCGTCTTGGGCAATTCGTCGCGGAACTCGATCACCGCCGGCATCTCGATCTTGGAGATGCGCGGCTTCAGGTGCTCAAACAGCTCCGCTTCCGTCACGCTGGAGCCGGGCCGCATCCTCACGAAGGCTTTTGGCGCCTCGCCGCGCTTGGCGTCCTTGATGCCGATCACCGTTACCTCGGCGACGGCGGCATGCTCATAGATCGCTTCCTCGATGCGCCGCGGGTAGACGTTGAAGCCCGATGAGATGATCAGGTCCTTGATGCGGTCCTCGATGAAAAAGAAGCCTTCCTCGTCCATGCGCGCCACGTCGCCCGTGCGCAGGAACTCGCCGACCGTCTGCTCAGCCGTCTCCGCCGGGCGCCGGTAATAGCCGAGCATCACCTGCGGCCCCTTGATGCAGATCTCGCCCTTGTCGCCGACCGGCACCTCTTTCGTCGGATCGGCGAGATCGCGCAGCGAGATGACGGTGCCGGGCAGCGGCAGCCCGATGGAGCCGATCTTCACCGGCCCCTCCAGCGGATTGCAGGTGACGACCGGCGAGGTCTCCGACAGCCCGTAGCCTTCGACGACCTTGCAGCCGGTGATGGCCT
>Ga0299912_10001625_pt1 | contig 18157 bp, 14 predicted proteins | sample RVTome_2_FD_207667 | JGI IMG/M metagenome (GOLD analysis project Ga0299912, IMG submission 207667) | Soil microbial communities from uranium-contaminated site in the Upper Colorado River Basin, Wyoming, United States - RVT95D214 (version 2) ... | reverse complement strand
CGGTGATTTCGAGCGAATTCTGGATTACTTCTGCAGCGAGTATATGCGGGGCCGGACGCCTAACCCGTGCGTGCTCTGCAACAGGGAGATCAAATTCGGCAGATTGTGGGATTTCGCCAGAGACAATGGTGCAGAATTTTTTGCCACCGGCCACTATGCGAAGCTCGCTAAGCAAAATGGTCAGGTCGGCTTATACGAGGCCGCCGACGCGACCAAGGACCAATCTTATGCTTTGTCAATGATCGACAGAAATATATTGCCTTACCTAATCTTACCGATGGGCGACTATTTGAAAAGGCAGACGCGAGAGATGGCGGCGAAGTTCGGCCTGGGCACCGAACACAAGGCGGAATCTCAGGAGATTTGCTTTATTCCGGACGACGACTACGCTGCTGTGCTTGAGCAGCGATGTCCGCAAGTAAACCGCAAGGGGAAAATTATCGACAGCAGCGGAAATTTGCTGGGTGAGCACAGCGGCGCCCATAGGTTTACAATCGGTCAACGGCGCGGCCTGCGCGTTGCGATGGGCAGGCCTTACTATGTGGTGAAAATTGATGCTGAAAGCAACACGGTTACACTTGGCCCAAAAGAAGAGCTTATGCACAGGCAGCTTTGGGCAACGGATGTAAATTGGCTCATACCGGAGCCAACATCGCCTTTTCAGGCAAAGGTGAAAATACGCTACAATGACAAAGGCGCTTCGGCTACAATTACGCCAAATGAAAACGGTGTGCTCGTTGATTTTGATGAGCCTAACCGCGCCATTACGCCGGGGCAGGTGACTGCTTTTTACGTCCAGGAGGGAAATGACACCAGGCTTGTAGGCGGCGGATGGATCGAGCGGGTGGGCAACTGATATGAAGGTAAACAACGACATATTGAACCTGTTGCGGCAGAAAGTTGCGCAGGCAGCACGACAGGCGCAGCGAGCGGTAATTCTCCAGCCGGGCGCGATCGGCGATTGTATATTAACGCTGCCGTTAGCCCAGTTTGTGAAAAGGTCCCTCAGACTGGGCGGTGTCGATATACTCGGGCACACCGAGTACCTCGGCATCCTGCCAGGCAGGACTTGCGTCGACGGCGTTCGCTCCATCGATTCCGCAGACCTGCATCGGCTGTTTGCGGAAGCCAAGACGTTTGATCTTGCCGACGGTGACCCGTTGATAAGCTTTTTTGCAGACTATGCCTGGATCGTCACATTTTTGGGTGAGCCGGATAGTAACTTTGAACAGAACCTGATTTACACCGCCAATTGCAGCCATAGCGCGGAAGTTATAACCTTATCCATGAAGCCTCCTGACGACTTCTGCCAACATATAACCGAGCTTTACAGGCAGCAGTTTATTGCGCAAAGCGGCTTGTCATTGGAGCATGGGCGGGCCCAGCCGGGCAAGATTCTGATAAAAACTACCAAAGCCGATAATACCCGGGGCAGGGAACTACTGAAAGAGATAGACGCTGACCTTTCTAAGAAGCTCGTGGTGATTCATCCGGGCAGTGGCGGACGCAGCAAGTGTTGGCACCTGGACAACTTTTTGGCCGTAGCGATGGCGTTGCGTTCCAAAGGGCTGGAGGTCGTGTTCCTGATAGGACCGGCGGAGATGGACAGGTTCAATAGTGCCAGCATCAGGAACATAAAAAGCACGGCAAGATGCCTTACGGATTTGTCGTTGACGCAGGTACTGGGCATTTTGAGCTGTGCGGATGGTTTTGTGGGAAATGACAGCGGCATCACGCACCTGGCAGCAGCAATGGGCGTCAGAACACTGGCGGTTTTTGGCCCAACTGACCCCGCTATCTACAAGCCTATCGGTCCAGCGGTAACGATACTGTCCTGCGGTGCGTCGGCGTTCGCGGACCAGCCCTCAGGCTCTCTACAGCAAGAACTTCTGCAGGTCCTGCTGGCGTAAGAGCAAAAAGCTGAATTCACATCACAGTGCCGTTGACCACGCCTGGCGTTGCGGTATAATGGCATTTTTGATGTTGCTGATAAAAAGGGGTCTATATGCAAGAACGAACCCTGGGTGAATTGGCTGACTATGCGGGTGGTCGAGTGGTTGGCGACCCAAACGTGGTGATCAGATCTGCCTCTACGCTCGGGCGGGCAAAGGAAGGCGACATCAGCTTTTTGGTCAACCGCAAGTACCAAAAACAACTGCGATCTACCAAAGCCAGTGCTGTAATTGTGGGCAAAGACACTACCGAAGCCGCTGTTCCCCTTCTGGTGGCCGAAGACCCTTACTATGCCTTTATGCAGATTATGGTGCTGCTGCACGGCCATCGAAAACACAAGAAAGTAGGTATCAGCCCGCGGGCTTCGATTTCAGATAGCGCAAAAGTCGGAGTAGATTGTCATATTCACGATTTCGCGGTAATAGCAGACGAGGCAAAAATTGGAGATGGCTGCGTAATTTACCCGAGTGTGTATATCGGGCAGGGCGTACAAATCGGCAATGACAGCATAGTATATCCAAACGTTACCATTTATGACGGATGTAAGATAGGCAATCGTGCGATCATAAATGCGAATTCCACGATTGGCGAAGACGGCTTCGGCTACGCCAGCTACAAGGGCGTACATCACAAGATACCGCAAATTGGCGGGGTTGTTATAGAAGACGACGTGGAAATCGGTGCCTGTTGTGGAATCGAACGAGGCACGCTCGGCGATACCATTATAGGCCAGGGCAGCAAATTGGGCGACATGGTAACAATTGGGCACGGTGCCAAGATAGGCCCACATTGTCTGCTCGTTGCTCAGGTGGGTATCGCCGGGTCCACTACCCTCGGACATCATTGTGTGGTGGGCGGCCAGGTTGGCATTGTCGGCCATGTCAACATCGGGAACAACGTTACAATTGCAGCCCAGGCCGGCGTTGTGAACAACATCCCAGACGGGCAAGTGGTGCTCGGCGCCCCTGCTATCGAGGCAAGCCATGGCAAACGAGCCTACAGCATGATACAATACCTGCCAGAAATGCGGCATAACATCCGGAACCTTCAGAGTCTAATTGGACAGCTTACATTATCTGCCGGGCCAGATTCCGAAAAATCGTCTGAACAATAGTAATGGATGCGTAAGCCGTCGCTATGTAGTTCCGCGCCGATGTTATGGATAATAAAGAAAGAGCCACAGAGTACACAGACCCGCCTGCCGGACGGGCAGGGTTCATGGAGAAAAAAAACAAATGCTCTGTGGTCTCTGTAGCGAAATTACCTGTCCTTGGTTTGATTGCAGGTGAGGGCAGGTTGCCCTTTCTCGTGGCCGGCGGCGCTAAAAAGGCGGGGCTGAAGGTAATTTGCGTAGGCCTTGCCGACAATGCAGAAGGCAGCTTGGCTGACGAGGTGGACGTTTTTTACAGGGTTGCGCTTGCCCGGCCGGGCTGCTGGATACGCAAGTTAAGAAAACACGATGTGACCAGGGCAATTATGGTCGGGCGAGTCGCCAAATCGCGGCTTTTTACGCCCTGGCGGATCCTACGCTACCTGCCGGACTGGCGCGCATTGCGAATATACTATTGGCGGCTTCGCGGCAAAAACAAGCTGACCAGCTCGGTTTTGCACGCCATAGCCGACGAGCTGGCCGCCGGTGGGATATTCCTGGAGAATTCCACCATGTACTGTAAGGAGCACCTGGCAACAGCAGGCCTGATGACGCAACGTAAGCCAAGTGTGGCAGTCCAGGACGATATCGAATTCGGCTGGCAAATAGCCCGCAAGCTCGGTGAGCTGGACATAGGGCAGGCAATCGCGGTCAAAGAAAGAGAAGTGCTCGCAGTTGAGGCGACAGAGGGTACGGCGGCAATGATTGAGCGGGCGGGGCAGCTCTGCAAATCAGGGGGCTGGGTACTAATCAAAGCGTCCAGGCCGAGTCAGGACATGCGCTTTGATGTGCCGTGCGTCGGGCCTGATACCATCAGGAGCTTAGCCGGAAATGGCGGCAAATGCCTCGTCGTCGAAGCAGGCAGAACCTTAATTATTGACAAACCGCAAACGATAGAACTCGCCAATCAGTTGGGCATAACTATCTTAGGGTGCTAATGTCTTGGATAACGACTTTGACAAGATACGACGTAATGACTGCACGTTATACATCAGCAGAAACTTTCGCAACAAAATCCTTGAACAGGCATTACTGTCTGGGCAAAAACTGCTGCAAGAACGTTACCAATTAACGAGTATCCCCTCATCGGAGTCTGCGCGTGTACATAGATTCACGGTGAATTTCGATGGCGTTGACAGAGGAGTTTATTGCAAGCAATACCTGTCCAAGTCGGTTTGGCAATTCGTCAAACGGCTTGTACGTGCTGGCCGTGCCAAGCGGGCCTTTGAGGCGACAAAGATGCTGGCTGAAAACGGCTTTGACGTCCCTGCTATTATTGCCATGGGTGAATGCAACTCTGTTTTTTCTGATAAACGAAGTTTCTTAGCAACTCTGGAAGTCGAAAAAGCAAAGCCAATTTACCAGACTATTTGCCAGGGCAGGCAAGGTTTAAGCCAGCAGCAGCTGCGACACAGACGGGGGCTGATACGAGCATTCGGACAGACGGTAGGCAGAATGCACGCCAAGGGCATCTTTCACGGCGACCTGCGATTAGGTAATGTATTGGCCAGGCAGGAAGAGAGAGGCTGGCGGCTCTTCTTCCTTGATAATGAGCGAACTCGGAGATTTAGCAGGTTACCTTGTCGGCTGCGTGCAAAGAACCTGGTACAAGTGAATATGGTCCCGCGGGGCGTATTTACCAACACCGACCGGATGAGATTTTTCAAAGAGTACTGCACCGAAAACGCAACTGTGAAGGAGCAGAAGATAACCCTAATAAGAAAGATTCTTGAAAGAACCGACCAGCGTTTGAGCGAGAAAAAAAGATGCGGCAGAGAGCTTAGAAAATGTCTCAGGACGAACGAGAGATACCTGCGAATTAAGGTGGGCAGGAACCTTGCTGTATTTGATAGAAGTTTTTGTGAGGGAGCACAACTGCTTGATTTTATGGAACGAATAGATGCGCTGATGGCCCAAGGGCACGTTCTTAAAGAAGGCGCAACCACCTACGTATCTCGCTTGGGCTGGAACGGGAGCAACGTAGTGGTCAAACGATATAATCACATGGGAGTTATTCATTCACTTCGTCATACAATAAAGAAGTCCCGTGCTCGGCGTAGCTGGCTGCACGCGCATCGGCTTAGGATATTAGAGATAGCTACCCCGAAACCGTTGGCTTATATTGAGCAGCGAAAAGGACTGCTTCTTTGGAAGTCATATCTTGTGACAGAATATGCTGAAGGACAAAGGCTCCATGATATCTTGAGGGATAATAATGTCACCCAGGATAAACGCTCAAGGATAACGCAGCAGGTTAGCGACTTGCTTGATAAACTGGGTAAATACAGGATCACTCACGGTGATTTAAAGCACACAAATATTCTGGTCACTGATAGTGGTCTGACAATAACAGACCTTGACGGTATGAAGGCTCACAAGTGGGATTTGCTTTACCAGTGCAGGGCTAAGAAAGACTTAAGGCGCTTTGGCGAGGTCGAGGACGTAATTCATACTGACAAAGTCTCTCGAAAAAACGGGCAGCGAAATTAGTAGTGCAAAAAACTTACGCATTCTTCAGATGCCCTTTTAGCATGAATAATCATTGCGTCTGACTGTTTCATAAGCGCTGAGATTCTGGCCAAGGGCGAGACAATTTTCTTCAAAAGCGATGATCTTCTGATACGGTTACAGTGTTCTGGATTATAATTGTCGCCATAGAAATAATATTGTAACGATCCTAAAATGCCTTTCGACCTCTTATCGTATTTGATTTTCTGAATTGATAACCCACTTTTCCGCAATAAGCCGCTAACTGTGCGGGGGCTATAAATGTAAAGATGCCGCGGGCAGTCGAGGCCGTACCACTTATTTTTGAACAGTTTGCAGTTAAAGCTGTCAAAATTCGGAGTGCTTATTATACACGAGCCGTCATTTTTAAGAAGACTTGCTATTTTTAACAAGACTGCTGAAGGGTCATTTATGTGCTCAAGATATTCCCAGGCGGTTATCACATCAAAATACCTTTCTGGGAAGGGGGCATCTAAAATTGTCCCTACATGTATATCGAGTTCATAATTTTCCTTGGCCGTTTTTGCAGCAAGCTCCGAAATGTCTAAACCATACGTCTGACAGCCTGTCAAAATCCTTATTTCATTGAGAAAACTGCCATTTCCGCATCCAACGTCCAACAGTCGGCTATGGCGGTTTAACTTCTTACAAATAAGGCTTACAAAAGGTCTCCTCTGGGCTCTGCGTTTCAACTTGTTCTCGTCCAATAGTGGCGTTTTCAGGCTAATTTGAAACGGTCCATAGGTTGGAGGGTAAAATATGCCCATGTCATCACCCGCAATTTGCGGATTCATATACACAAGGCTACATTTTTTGCATCGCACATAAGTGAACGTATCTTCATATCCATGCAGCCGATCTTTTGCATCGAAAAGAATAACAGGCTCATCGCTTCCGCACAGGTTACATAGAATGTGGTTTTTCTTAATCACTTTTAACTCGTTAGATTACTTCGGGTTCTGAGCCGATTTAGTTTGGATGTTTTGAGCAATGCAGTTTTCAATAATATTCAGCAGCCCCTTCCCCACCGCCGAAAGGTCGAACTTTTGCACTTGCCGCCTTGCCGCCAAGGACATATTCTTCCTCAATTCTTCGCTTTTTGTCAGCCTGCTAATTGATTCAATCCACTGCGGGATGCTTGTAGCATGAAATCCTGTTATACTGTCGTTCACATATTCTGCGTTTACTCCGACCGGCGATGCGACAACAGGCAAACCAGCAGAGGCATATTGAAGAATCTTAAAGCCGCATTTGCCTCGGGTGAACCGGTTGTCTGGCAGCGGCGCCAAACCAATGTCACTTGCAGCTAAATCAATAGCCTGTGTAGCTTCTGACCACCGCTGCTTTTCCAGCGGCATATTTTGCAGTTCGAAGAAATCGTCGCATATTATTCTTAAAATCACATTTTCGAATCTTGAGCCAACTTCCTCAAGGGCAGGCTTGATTTCAGCCAGGTATTTAAGTGTGCTGCCGCTGCCGATCCAGACCAGGCGAATTCTGCCATCGTTTTTGGGGCCGGCGTCTACGCGGTAAGCAGTCGTGTCTAAACCGGTGGGCAGGACCTCAACATGAGGGTTAAATCTTAGCGCATGCTCAGCAAGATATTTATTACCCGCAATAACCATATCGGCTAATTTGACGGTTCGACGGAAAGCTCTAAGCCGTAAGAAACTGCGGCGCTGGGGAGCTTTGGGACTGCACATTACCGCATCGTCAAAATCGTAAATGATCTTTTTGCTGTACCTTCGCAGCCGGCGGCTATCAAAGAAATTCAGCTTTTTCTTGTGGAGCAAAATCCCATCAAAATTTGCAGCTTGTTTGAACAGCGTCAGCCTTGCCAACGACCCGGCCGGCAACTTGACAACTTCACAACCTATACCCGCACGGCGCATGGTTCCCATATAGACACCTATTCGCTGTCTGAAACTGGCCCGGCCCGGGTTGTTGCTAATGACGAGGAGCTTCATTTCACAGAGTTTCCTGTCCGCCCTATAACACCTGCGCCCAGGGGGCATCGCAACTTCCTGTTTCGATTATATCAAGGATGTACTGGGCTATCTTTTCGCAATTGAATTCGGTGTGAGCACGCTGCATTCCAGCGTCGGCGATTTTGATTCTTTCGCCTTCGTGGCTAAGGTACCATTTTGCCATATCGAAGAATTCGTCAGCAGTGTCAAAATACCTCAAGTGAACGCCATCCTGGAAAAGCAAGTCTGTATCCGGAACTCTCTTTGCCAACACAAAAGTCCCACATCCGAGGTAATGTGTGAATCTGTCGGAGTGGTACAGTCTAACCGAATTAATGGCGTTCATGCTAAATCCGATACGTGCGCCGCTGATCGCGTAGAGGTAATCAATGCCGCCGACTTGCGGCCGGCCACAACAACCATAAATAGCACAGTTACTCATGCCGGCAAGTTTATTCACTATTTGAGATCTCAGGTCCTCGGTTGGGTGGTGCTTGTGCTTGATTTGGCCCGTAAAAAGTATGTCGCACTTCCATTTGTCCGGAGCTTGGTAGCGGTATTCTACATCGGGGTCGCAGGCGTTTGGCATGAATACGCACAGAGGTACTCCAGCGTCTCTGTAAACCTGGAGAAAGTCTCCATCGTTCGTTGCGAACAGTACATCGAGCGTCTTGGCGACTTCGATTCGATTTTTGTGCATCTCAGGCCAGGGGTCTCCATCCAATCCAACGAATACAGCGTTTGGAGCAGCCTGTCGTATATACCCAACCGAATTAGCATCGAACACCCTGGGAAAACATATAAAGACAATACCTGGACTATAACTCTTAGCGTGAAGAGCCAACATATCATCGACTCGGGTCTTAAAAAACGAAGAGATTCTTTTGCTCTTGAAGGGACTTGTCTGCAAAAGGGCGCTGTGATAATTAAACACGTTGACATCGTGACCTGACCTGATAAAACCTTTGGCTAACTTGTGTGTCTGGTCCAGAAACATCTTTACAGGATTATGCGTTAGATGGGAAACAATTAGTATACGCTTTGCCATGCGCATCTGTTTGCTCTAATCTGTGTGAAAAATGGCCCTGTCAATAGCCGGCTCAGTCAACTTTCGACAGAGAAACCCGTACGTTTGAAGAAAGCATCAACATCCGTGACTGCCACGAGATTGCAGGAGAACTTCGGATAGCTGCCCGGATGAACACTGTAGAGTTTTTCACCATTGACTTCGAATATTTCAAAATCGTAGTCGATTAACATGCCAAGCAAATCCTGCAATTTGTAGCCAAATCTTGAGTAATGCTCCTCGATTGCCTCAAAATGAATACACTGTACATTTTTGAGCAGCCGGCCAGCTCCCTCTATGACAAACTTCTCATAACCTTCAACGTCTATTTTCAGGAATGCTATTGTTCCATCTGGAATGCCTAACTCATCGAGCCTTTTCTGACCGACTGTTATGGCCGGATCCATTGTCACCACAGAGTTTCTGTCATCACCTTTTCTGTCGGAAAACATGATAGTGCCATTCTGGTTGCCCAGAGCGCAGTTGAATGTCCGTACATTTTGCACCGGGTTCAGAGCTAAATTGCCTCGCAGAAACCGGTAAGTTCTCGGATGAGGCTCGATAGAATAGACCGTTCCCTGACTGCCAACCAGTGTAGAATAGAGCAACGTGAAGAAGCCTATATTTGCTCCCACGTCTATCACCACGTCGCCGGGACGCAGATAACGTGTCAGAAACTTCCGCTCTTGGCGGTAACATTCGCCGGTGAGGTACTGATCAACCCAGAGAACTCTGGATAGACTGGAAGGATAGAATCGCAAAATAAAATCCTGCTGCCTGATTCTAAACAGCGAAGAAATCCTCAACTTTATCAAAATGCGAGCAGTCTTTTTCAACAAGCTTTTTTTGACACCCATTGTTCTCATTAATCCAAGAGATTCCCCTAGCGCGTCCGATGCAGAGTTCGCTGAGAAATCTTGACCGGCGGTCAGTTCCACTGTTTTATAATTCATAACGCATATAGTTGCTTTGTCTTGAACCAAAGGCAGGATTGAAGAGTCTTTTGCTTTGTCATTCAACGGCCTCCATACATCTGTTCATAATATCTCTGGTAGTCGCCGGAGACAACGTTACAGAGCCAGCTCTGATTTTGAAGATACCAATCTATGGTTTTATTCATGCCCTGTTCAAAGCTGACTGATGGGTGCCAATTAAGCTGTGTCATTATCTTGCCTGCGTCGATGGCGCATCGCCTATCGTGGCCTGGCCTGTCGCTAACATGCCTGAAGAGCGACTTCGGCTTGCCCAGACGATCAAGTAGGTGATCTTGTCTTTTCTCAACGCAATTTCCATGCGAACTTACCTGTATTCATACGTTGCACGCTCACGCCACCAGGCGATGGTTCGCCTCAAGCCCTCATCAAACGGCATCTGCGCCTCGAAGCCGAAAAGTTGCCTGGCACGGTTTGTATCAAGACAGCGTCGTGGCTGGCCGTCCGGTTTAGAAGTGTCCCAGGCCAGTTTTCCTGTAAAGCCGGTCAGCGACTTGATTTTTTCGGCCAGGTCTTTTATCGTGATCTCAAAGCCCGCGCCAAGATTAACTGGGTCACGGCCGTCATAACTTTCTGTGGCCATAGCTATTGCCCGAGCAGCATCTTCAACGTACAAGAACTCCCTGCTAACAGAACCTGTGCCCCACACGATGACCTCTTTCTCGCCGTTGTCAACAGCACTGCAGAATTTACGAACCAGTGCGGGTATAACGTGGCTCGCCTGGAGATCGAAGTTGTCACCCGGGCCGTATAGGTTGACCGGTAGAAGATATATTCCATTTAATCCATACTGGTCTCGGTACGCCTGAAGCATAACCAGCAAGGACTTCTTGGCTATGCCGTATGGAGCATTGGTTTCTTCGGGATAGCCATTCCAAAGGTCTTCTTCCTTGAATGGTACGGGCGTAAACTTTGGGTAGGCGCAAATCGTCCCTATTTGGACGAATTTTTTGATTGCCCGAATGCGGGCGTGTTCGATCAAGTGCAGACCCATTGCCATATTTGCATAAAAGAACCGGCCTGGATTCTGTCGGTTAGCTCCAATGCCGCCTACTTCCGCTGCAAGATGGATGACGACGGTTGGTTTCATGTCCTGGTACATCCTGATTACGGCAGCTTCGCTGGTCAGGTCGTAGTCCTCTATCCGCGGTATCAGCAGGTCTTCAGGCACCGCACCTCGGTTCAGCAGTTCTCGCTGGAGGTGCCTTCCCAAAAACCCTGCCCCGCCGGTAACGACTATGCGCTCTTGCGCCAAATCCATCAAGTAGCTCCTCCGAATTGACCGTGCTCAGCAAGAAGACGTTCTTGCTTAGCAAGTTTCCAGTCCGCATCAATCATCATTGCCACCAGCTCTTCAAAACTTACTTGAGGCTTCCAGCCCAAAACACGCCTGGCCTTTGACGCATCGCCTTGTAGCACATCTATCTCTGCCGGCCGCAAGTACCGCGTATCAACCTCAACGTACTTTTTCCAATCTAATTCGATACGGTCAAAAGCTAAATTCAGAAACTCACGCACGGAGTGGGTCTGGCCCGTGGCTACAACATAATCATCAGGTTCATCTTGCCGGAGCATAAGCCACATCGCCGCAACATAATCACCGGCGAAGCCCCAGTCGCGCTTGGCATCCAGATTGCCAAGGTACAGCTTGTCCTGCAGACTTTCTTTTATCCGGGTGGCCGCTCTGGTGATTTTGCGCGTAACAAATGTCTCGCCACGACGTGGCGACTCATGATTGAACAATATGCCGTTGCAGCAGAACATTCCGTAGCTCTCGCGGTAATTTACCGTCTGCCAGAAACCATACACTTTGGCGCAGCCATACGGGCTTCGCGGATGAAACGGCGTGGTCTCCTTCTGAGGTATTTCCCTGACGTTGCCGAACATTTCACTGGATGAGGCCTGATAGAAGCGTGCCTTTGGGCTCGTGTCGTGGATCGCCTGCAGAAGGCGAACCGTTCCCACAGCATCGACCTGAGCAGTGTAAACCGGCTGATCGAAACTCACGCGTACATGCGACTGAGCGCCAAGGTTATATATTTCGTCCGGCTGCGTATCAGCGAGAATTTGCCGCAGGCCCGCGCCGTCTGTCAAATCGCCGTAGTGTAGAAATAGTCGTCTGCCTGGCTCGTGGGGGTCTTTATAAAGGTGATCAATCCTTTCGGTGTTGAATGAGCTTGACCTGCGGATTATGCCGTGCACCTCGTAGCCTTTACCGAGCAAAAGCTCAGCTAAGTAACTGCCATCCTGGCCCGTGATACCCGTAATCAATGCCTTTTTCATAATGACACTCTATTGGACATCGCAAAAACTCTGGCTCTTTGCTTACCGGCTCCCATACATGGATGCGTAGTACTTTTGATAGTCACCGGAGACGATATTACCAAGCCAGTCTCGGCTGGCAAGATACCAGTCTATGGTCTTGGCAATTCCCTGCTCGAAGCTCACCGAAGGCCTCCAATCAAGCTCCGTCATTATCTTAGCAGCATCAATAGCGTACCGCCTATCGTGACCCGGCCTGTCGGTCACATGTTTAATCAGTGACTTCGGTTTGCCCAGCCGCTCAAGTATCAAGCTAATCACCTCCAGATTGGTCTTTTCATTGCAGCCGCCGATGTTATAAATCTCGCCCGCCCGCGCCTCGGTCAGGACCTTCCATATCGCGGTACAATGGTCATATACATAGAGCCAATCCCGCACATACAGCCCATCGCCGTAAACCGGCAGTTCCTTGTCATTAAGGGCGTTGTTAATCATCAGGGCAATCAGCTTTTCGGGAAACTGGTATGGGCCGTAATTATTCGAACACCTGGTTATATTATATTTGACGCCCCAGGTATGGCCGAATGCTTTTACCAGATGGTCGGCGGCAGCTTTGCTGGCTGAATATGGGGAATTCGGACTCAATGGCGTCTCCTCAGTAAACTTGCCCTGCGGGCCGAGCGAACCGTAAACTTCATCGGTTGAAACCTGGATGAATCGCTCCAGCTTTTTGTCGCGCGCAGCTTCCAAAAGCGTCAGTGTGCCGGTAACGTTGGTCTGTATGAAAACCTTCGGGCCGGTTATGGAACGGTCCACATGGCTTTCAGCGGCAAAATTAATAACTGCATCAATCCGGTGCTGGTCGATGATCTTCTCTATCAATTGGCCATCGCATATATCGCCTTTGATAAATTTATGATTGGGATGGTCAAGAAACCCAGCAAGGTTTTCCAGATTGCCCGCATAAGTGAGCTTATCGAGATTGGCGATAAAACAATCCGGCTGCTCCGACAGCACCATCCGAACGAAGTTGCTGCCTATAAAGCCTGCGCCGCCCGTAACCAAAAGCCTTCTCATAACCGCCTCAAAAAACGCTCTAACGGACCCTGCCAGGGCTCGATTTGCTCGTCCAGTAATGCCTTAATCTTGCTGCAATCGAACCGGCTATTTAAGGGCCTCGCTGCAGGCGTGGCATAATCGCTGGTTTTGCAGGGCACAACATCAACATTCATTGATAGGCTGCTGAAGATGAATTTGGCCATTTCGTAACGACTAACATACCCGTCCGCTGCGAAATGAAATAGGCCCTGTGGCTTTCGCTGCAGTAACTTGCAGATTACTTTGGCCACTTCGGTCGTAGCGGTCGGCGAACCTATCTGGTCGTCGACAACCCTTGGTATATTGCCGGACCTGGCCCGCTCAAGCAGCTTGGTCGCAAAGTTCTTTCCGTGCTGGCCGTAGGTCCACTCGATGCGCATTATACAGTTGTCGCAGCCGCTTTCAACCAAGAGCTGCTCACCAACAAGCTTGGTTCTGCCATATTCATTTATCGGGTTTGGCGGGTCGGTTTCAACGTATGGCCTGTCAGCCTTACCATCAAAAACAAAATCTGTGCTAATGTGTAGGACCCACAGCTTTGCCTTTCTTGCCAGCATGCCCAGCCGCCCTACCGCTTCTGCGTTGACTTTGTATGCCAGGTCGCGCTGCCTCTCGGCGCCATCGACATCGGTGTAAGCTGCGCAATTGACAATTGCTTTTACTCTATTCACAGCCTGCTTTAACTGCTCCGCGTTGCTTATATCAAATTCAGGCAAGTCAAATATCCTGGCATCAAAGCCCTGGCGACGGCAGGTCTGTACCAGGTCCGTGCCCAATATTCCTTTGCCTCCAAGAATCGCAACTACTTCGTCGCCCATCGTTAAGTGTTATGATTAAGCCACCGGCGGCTCCTTGACCACCATGTCGTTCGCTTTAATAAACGATTCGAATGTCCCGGCATCGGTCCACCAGCCTTCGAGAATATCATAAGCCAATTGACCTCTTGCCAGGTATGCGCTATTAACGTCGCTGATCTCAAGCTCGCCGCGAGCCGATGGCTTGAGCGTTCGTATAATGTCAAAGACGCAAGCATCGTAAAAATATATGCCCGTTATGGCATAATTTGACTTAGGTTCTTTGGGCTTTTCTTCGATGCCGACTACTTTGCCGCCTGAGATTTCAGCGACGCCAAAACGGTGGGGGTCGTCAACCTGCTTGAGCAGGAGCCTCGCACCGGTTCGCTGAGAGATAAACTTCTCCGCATAGTGCTTAAGACTGCTTTTGAACATGTTGTCACCGAGGATAACAGACAGAAGCTGCTGGTTTGCGAAATCCTCCGCCAGTCCCAGAGCCTGCGCGATTCCTCCTGGCTCATCCTGGACTTTATATGTAAATCGGCAGCCAAAGTCTTTGCCAGAGCCCAACAGGCTGACCACATCGCCCATATGCTCGATGCCGGTCACAATCAGAATTTCCTCTATGCCGATTGCGGTCAGCTTTTCAATGGGGTAATAGACCATGGGTTTTTGCCCGATCGGGAGCAAATGTTTATTTGTCACCTTGGTCAGCGGCATAAGCCGTGACCCCGTCCCTCCGGCAAGAACGACCCCTTTTAGATTCATTGCCAAGCTCCTGCGAGAATTCTAAACCGGGCAAGACTCCACGTCAACGACGGCTATGCAACTACGTTGATGCCGTACAGTCGGCAGAAGGTTCGCAGCTGCCTGGCGTAGTTACCGAGGAATATAATCTGATGCATGCCCTTGACGTTGCAGACGTCGTCAACCTCGTTGATTGTCATCTCTATGTTCGTGCGGCAGCCACCGGTCTGCGGGATAGGCGGACAGCCCACAACTTTTCCGCTATAGATATACATCTGGGGCGTTTTTCCCGAAACGTACTGGGCCATGGTGACATCCGCACCCACTGGCCAAAGCACCCGCGGGACGCAGCCCCAGCCAGCCTCGGCGTGACTCATTAAAATATACGGCTGAGAAGGGCCATCCCCACCCCTCAACTTTGATGGGCAGGTGCAGTGTGCGCCAAAATAATGGTTATTCTCTGTCTCCATAGATGAATTCTGTTGAAATCCTGGCCGGCCAAAAAGCTGCTGCACCAGCATCATTGTCAACGTGGCATTAAGGTCAGCCTGGCAACCTGCTGGAACACCTTCATCCCGCAGACTCATAAATCCCATGCAGGGCGGCGGATGCTTATGCGGTGTGCTCAGGCCAGGCAAACAGTCCATCATAATGGCATCTGCTTTTTCCGCCTTAATGATTTCTTTAAGGGCGAAATACGTCCTTGCAGCATCGATGATGTCAGCCTTGGTAGGTTGGACCACCTCTTTGGCGTCCTTCAGATACGCATCGGCAAGCTGCTTCACAGCGTCGGTCGTTTCGGCACGCCTAAATTCCTCAACAAATCTTTCGCCTGGAATAGCGCGCAGCCTGGTCCCAAAATGAGGGACGGTAGTTTCTCCGGTTTTTGAACCTGCAATATTGACAAGGACGCTTTCTCTCATCCATCGCGATGTCTTAATCATCCTCATGCCATCCTCGACAGCGTTGAGATTATCCAGGGAATTTATCAGATACACGCCCGGTCTTCGGTGGAGTTGACTAATGTGGTCGACGAGCAGGATTCCTAAGCTGGCAAGTACAACTGCCGGAGTTCCGACCTCTTGAATAATCCGCGTGACGTGCGGCCAATGTCCCTTCTTGAAGGGAATAAGCAGGAGGCCATCCGGCTTTGATTGCTTGACCTCATTGATGAATCGTGCGACACTATCGGCGTCATCGAGAGGTTTCTCATCCAATAATATGCGCATCCCCAATTTTTGCTCAATGCTCCTAATTCTTTCGGCGTACTGCCTTTGACGGCTCTCGGCATCAAAAGTTGACCCCGGCCAGCTATAATAACCATCTTGCCTCAGAGATTCGGTAGGCGGATACAGAAAAGCCGCCCGCACCGTAGCCGTTGCCTTGCGGTTTTCGCCGGCGTCTACGGAAGTTGCAGCACCAAATAATCTCTGAGAGCCGAATGAAACGCCCGCGGCGGTAGTGCCGATAGTCGCAAGAAACTTACGCCGGGACATCTGGAATGACTTAGCCGAATGTGACTTTCTCATGTCAACGCCCTTCCTGATTAACCTGAAATTTAGCAGTCTGTCCTTCCTTGATACGTAAAGCCTTATCGAACTGGTTATAGCCGAACCCAGCCAGAATGAATCTTGCCAGACTCAATTCCCCGTGCAAAGCCGACAACTGAACGCCCACATCTTTGCCTGTGCGCTTGAGTGAGCAACTGCCCCAGGCACAGCCGTTGGACCAGAAAAACGTGCCGTCTCGTGCAACAAAGGTCATAGTTTTCTCTACGCCCGAATAATGAAAGCCGGTCAGCGCCAGCACCGCCGCCCAGCTGGCCATAGCACGCGCATAGTGATGGCCGCACTCGGCCTCGTCGAATGGGCTGCGCTTTTGACCATCGTATCTATCGCGGATATTCTTTATGCACTTTAGCCCATTCTCAACCTGGCCTTCATACAACATGCCGACAGCCGCTGCATACTCAAAGCCCGTCATCACCTCGCTGAAGTATGGGAATGGATTTTGCGGACGGTCTTTAGGGTAGCTGGCCATCAAAAGCGCTGATTCATCGCCAAGGGCAAAACTCCGCATGCAGTTGAAATGGCCGTATAGGCCCTGCCTCAGATTGTATTTCACGATACTTTGCAGTGTCTTGCGAACATTGGCTGGCTCAAGCAAATACCCAAGCCCGCAAACATGCGCCATATACTGTCCGACGAGCTGGTCAACGAGGCAGCCGGAGCCAAGCTGGTAATCGGGCTTAGTGATATCCTTTGCGCCCATCCCCACGAGCAGACTGGGGGCAATCTGCGACTTATCCTTTGGCGGCTGAATCTTGTGCTCGTAATATTCCCCGTTAAAGAGATTCTCATCCATCCACGCTTTGCCTTTTTCGAATAGCTCGTGGCAGGTCCTGGCAAAATCGTCGTCACGAAGGTACTTGGCCATCTCTTCCGCCGCCCGCAGCGCCCCTAAATACCAGGCACCCATTTGCGGATTTGGCCCATAATACTCCACATCCATAGTATTATGCTGGCAGCCCTCCATCACGCCATCGCGGTCGGCGTCCCACCCGCCCTTAATCCAGCAGAACTCCACTGCCTTTTTCACGCCGGGCCAAAGGGTCCTCAGCATTTCGTCATCGCCAGAAAGCTGCCAGTCGCGGTACATCTTCATAATGCAGCCCATCTGCCCATCGGCGGCGGCTTTGCCAAAGTCCCGAGCACGCTCCAGCGGCAAATTGACGCGAAAGCTCATCAGCCCATTAGCATCTGTAGCCTGAGCAAACTCGACCTCCCGCATAGATTTGGCCAAATTGCCAAAGAGAAAGGCTGTGGCCTGCTCGTAGTTCCAGACGTGTGTGCACGAGCCGTGACAGCAGCCTCTTGTATTGCTGCAACCCTCCCAGCCGTAAAAACGCCCGTCCTCCGTGCGAAAACAGGTCTGCGTGCGAAGCGTACTAACATTGAAGAGCGCGGCTTCCTTCACTACCTCGGGAAGATTGCTGTCGCAAAACGCCCGTACAAACTGGATAGTTTTAGATTCGAGCTCTGCAAGCTGTGGCGCAGACTTCTCAGCGACATCCCAGGCGTCACTGTATCTGGTAGTATAGTAATTGCCGATACGGTCCTGCTCATTATTTTTGGGCGTCCAGGTTTGACGGTTGGGAAAATGCCACGTCAAAAGAAATGTCACTCTCTCCGTCTCGTGCGGCGGCAGCTCGACTTGGACGGCAAGCGAGGCCATCGGCGTATCTTCGCCTGTGGCCGGGCGATCTTCGAGGCGACCATCGTCACCGAAATCATCCCAGAAATCCAGCAGTGAGCTGCCCCAGCTCTGGCTGGTCCAGGACGTGCGGTAAGTGACGCCTCTACCGCCGGTGGCGGCCAATGCTATTGTGCCCCATTGCTCCGCCCGCGGGGCAACCCCTTTGGAATGCATGAAGATGCCCTGGATGTTCCGGCCTTTCCTACTCTGCGAAGCAGCGCTTCGCTGCGAAGGACGAGTGCGGAACTGGTTCTGGTTTGCCCTGCCGCCAACTGCTACCAGATCGCCCTTCCAATCCTTCGTGCTGCCGGAGCCGTCTATGCCGATGAAGTTGGGCATGTTGCCGCAGACCGAGGCTATCACCG
>Ga0299912_10001624_pt1 | contig 18171 bp, 17 predicted proteins | sample RVTome_2_FD_207667 | JGI IMG/M metagenome (GOLD analysis project Ga0299912, IMG submission 207667) | Soil microbial communities from uranium-contaminated site in the Upper Colorado River Basin, Wyoming, United States - RVT95D214 (version 2) ... | reverse complement strand
CAGGAGGATTTCGATGAGAATATTCTAAACTATAACTCCACACCAAGAAAATCACTCGCTTGGCTAACGCCTCTCGAGGCTTTTAAAAAAAATTTATCCCGGGGTGCACTTCAAACTTGAACGCGGCTTATACATTTTGTGATAATGGTCGGGGTGAGAGGATTTGAACCCCCGACATCCTGGACCCAAACCAGGCGCGCTACCAGGCTGCGCTACACCCCGAATAAAACTGATATACTCTAACTTCTTCCAAGGGGCAAGGGTTTTGACAAAAATTCCTTCTTTCGATAAGAGAAAACTATGAAAAATATATTCTATTCCCCTGAAATTACGAATTACGCTACCAGCATCTCTCGGGGAGAAGCATTGATTCTTCATAAACTTCGTGAAGAAACAGATAAACTTCCAGAAGCTCTTATGATGATTACGCCTCTTCAAGGACGATTTTTAGAATTTCTGATCCGATGGGGAGGGGCTAGGCGTATTCTTGAGATAGGCACGTTCACAGGATACAGCGCCCTTGCCATGGCTTTGACACTCCCGGAGGATGGAAAACTTGTGACTCTCGATAAGCATGAAGGATGGGCACAAATTGCCAAGCGATACTGGGACATGGCTGGTGTTGCTTCCAAAATTGACCTGCGTCTGGGGCTTGCACATGAGACTCTTGAAACAATCATAGGGCCCTTTGATTTGATATTTGTTGATGCAGATAAACAGCGCTACGAGATTTATTACGACTTTGCCCTAAAGCTATTACGTCCAGGAGGACTCATGGTCTTTGATAATGCATTATGGTCTGGGGATGTTGTTGATCCTTTGAACCAGGAAGATACACCTCGCTATTTACGGGTCTTTAATGCACGTATTCGGGATGATGAATGTGTAAATCCAGTCCTTTTGCCCGTGGCTGATGGAATGATATTAGCGATCAAGCGTTAATATGCACGACTCTGTAATTCCATGCTTTTGAGTGGAACCGCCAACAATTTCAAGCACTTGAGTCGTCCCTTCTACAGGACCAATCCTCTTTAATGAGTAAGGTGTGGTATTTTCGTGAATCGCCAGAATTTTTCCTGCATCATCGCTAAAGACCATATCTAAGGAAAGTGGCGTATTCTTCATCCACATGGCAACCGGTTGAGGCGTGGGGTAAAGAAATAACATTCCCGCATCACTTGGTAAATGTTCGCGAAACATCAGGCCTTTTTCTTGTTCAAGCTGTGTTTGAGCAAGATCAACAATAAGGGGAATGTCTTTGTGTGGGCATGAGATGGTCAGGGGTTTGGCGAAAAGAGAGGGAGAAAGAAGAAGGCACCCAAATAGTAACAAAAAGAAGCACTTGAAATAAATCATGAAATTTTCCTTCCGCAAAATGATTGAAGCCTCAAAAACTTTCATTGCCACCAAGCATTGAAGAGGCTCAATTATATTTAGATATTTATCCCTCAGATTAGCTTCTGTTTTTTAAGTTCATAAATATCAGCCATAAGAGGCTCATTTTCATTTTGCTCGGTAGGTGTAAAGAGAGAAATGACTTTCTTCAATATACCTGTAACTTTTGGGTAATAAATTTCTTCGAGAACTCGACTTGTGGGAGCAGGAGTGTCTGGGAGAGTAATTCTGCAAGGCTTTGCTTTTAGAATTCTTGGATCAATTTTTTCAACTACACTGGCAATAATTTCTCCGGCAAGGCCACAATTTCGCCAGCTACCATCAATAACAACGAGTCTCCCTGTTTTTTCAGTTGATTTAATGATAACGGAAGGATCTAAGGGATTTAAAATTCTTAAATCAATCACTTCTGCATCTATATCATGTGTTTTAAGTTCCTTGGCTGTTTGCATGGCTAAATAAGTGGAATAGCTTGAACCAACAATCGTTACATCTTTTCCTTGTTTTAAAACTTTCGGTTGTTGCTGAGTAAGGTTGAGCTCTTGGATTGGAGGAAGAGCTTCTTTTTCTTCATAAAGCCAGCGATCATCGATGTATAAAACGGGATCATCACATAATACCGCGGCAATCAAAAGGTCTCGGGCATCGGTAGGAGTAGCCGGCATAACAACTCTGAGCCCTGGGATATGGGCGTACCAGGAGTGTAAAGCTTGAGAGTGTTGGGCGCCTTGTTCGCCCCCGCGATTAATAATTGACCGCACAGTAACGCAGGGGTTTGCCCGTCCACCTAGCATATATGACCATTTCGCTGCTTGATTTACCAATGGATCGGTCGCCAATACCATAAAATCCATTCTCGGGTGTATAATGATGGGCCTATACCCAAAGAGAGAAGCCCCCACACCAATGCCCGTACAAGCCCATTCTGAAACAGGTGAATCGATGACCCTTCCTTTTCCGAATTTTACATTTAACCCTTGCATGGTGTTTCCTACATACCAAGGACTCCAAACTCCTTGCCCTAAAATAAATACCTCGGGATAATTCTTTAGTAAGTATTCAAAGGCACTAAGAATAGCTTCTGAGTAAGTGACTTGTCGTTCCACGTGTTGTCCTTTGTGTTTTATTCCCTATGAGGAGCATATACAAATTTATTAAGATTATCCAAACTTGGCCAAGGGGCTTTTAATGCTTTATCTTTAGCATTATTTATTAGCTCATCCATATTTTGCTTAAGGTTTTTAAAATCCTGGGGAGAAATAAGTCTGTGTTTTTCAAGCGCCTTATATAACCTTAAAATGGGATCTCTTTTCTTCCAAGCTTCGAGCTCTGTTACACTTCGCCGAACGCCCACATCGATATCTTCATTTGGGCCAACGTGTCCGAGCCAGCGGAAGGTAACGGCTTCTAAAAGGCCGGGCCCGTCACCGCTTCTTGCTCTTTGAATTAATTCTCTAGAAGCTTTTTCAACAGCCACGACATCATTTCCATCTACAACTTGAGAATCAACATCGTGGGGAATTGCAAAGCGTGCAACTGAATCAAATGGCTGCCGTTGTTGGATATCTAAGTGACTTGAATAAAGATTATTTTCGACGATAAATATCATAGGAAGCTTCATAATTGAAGCTATATTGAGGGATTCATGTAAGACGCCTTCTTCACAGGCTCCATCCCCAAAAAATGCCACGCCCACAGCATTCTTGTTGTCAAATTTAGCCGCGAGCGCAGCTCCAACCGCTATTGGAATCGTCCCAGCTACAAGTGGTACGGATCCATGAAATCCATGATCACCACTGTAAAGATGCATTGATCCGCCCATTCCTCGAGAGCAGCCTGTTGCCTTACCCAATACTTCAGCTAATAATTGTTCAACACTTCCTCCGAGGGCTAGATATTGTGCGTGAGAACGATGGTTACCAAACACTCTATCTTTATTATTAAGGTTATGAGCAATTCCAACAGCAATCGCTTCTTGACCAACTGCTAAATGACATGGACAGTTAATTTCTCCTGATTTGATAAGATCAGCTATACATTCTTCTGTTCTTCGAATCAGATACATCATTTCAAGGGATTTCATTAGAAACCTATCATCACCCGGATTTATTTCTAGTGGTGAGGTTAATTTCTCTGGATTAGCAAGGTTTCCAAGACTATACATTCACGAGACCTACTTGATTAATCATTTTTTGTAAAAACTGCGAACGGCATCAATGATATAATTTATATCGTCATAGCTCAAAGATACATTCATGGGAAGCATTAAACATTTTTTAAAAAAGGCTTCTGTTTTTGGAAGATGCTCATTAAAGCCAAGTTCTTTAAATTGATGGACAGGAGTGCCACCCCATTGAATGATTGTCGAAATACCCTTTTCTTGGAGATATTTTTTTAACTCATCTCGGTTGTCTGCGCCCATTTCATAATTTTGATAAATATCAATGTGATGTTGACTATCGTCTGGCCCGGGAGGTAAATCAAGTTCTTCAAGATTTTTAAATGCTTCATGGTATTGAAGGGCGATTTCTCGACGTTTTTGAATGTCTTCAGGAAATGTTTGTAATTTGAAATTTAAAAATGCTGCTTGCAAGTTATCTAATCGGCTATTCGTGCCCCAGGATATAACGCGACCGTTTTTATCCCGTCCATGATCTCTTAAGAGAGAAAGTTTTTTTGCGACTTCGTCATCATTTGTTATGATGGCCCCTCCATCTCCGAAACATCCTAGAACTTTAGCAGGGTAAAAACTGAATGTACCAAATTTTCCAAACGTTCCTGCACATTTTCCTTTGTATTTAGATCCCAAGGCTTGGGCGGCATCTTCAACGATCATTAGATTATATCGCTTCGCAAGGTCTTCAAGAGGAGCCATTGCACAAGTCCGACCATTAACATGAACAGGCATGATGGCTTTCGTATTTTTTGTGATCTTTTGTTCAGCAGAAATAGGATCAATAAGGTTATCGTCTCCAATATCACAAAGAACAGGAGTTGCTCCAACGAGAGCAACCGCTGCTGCGGAAGCTATATAAGTATGTGATGGAACAATAACTTCATCTCCAGGACCAATATCAATAGCCTTAAGTCCTAGAATGAGGGCATTTGTTCCATCAGCAACGCCAAAAACATGTTTTACATTAAGAAATTTTTTTAAGTTATCTTCCAATTCCAATAAATCTTTTTGAAGAATATACGCCCCTCGTGAGCAAACATCCTTGAAAATTTGAACAAACTCTTGTTCTGTCTCACGAAAGAGGGCTGGGTAATTAAAAAAGGGTATGGTCCGTGTATTAGACATGATTACTTCTTTCCTATCAATTTTTCAAATGTGCTGCACAAAAAATAACTTTATGGGTTGTATCCGCTTTGCCTGATTTTATAGCAATACAGGACTCATAGACGGTAGTTGATGCATTTATCTCAGTAGGCATTGGTATGAGCTGTCCAAAAATAATTTTTTTTAGCCACTTTTTCCCGTGCATTGTTTTAGGAATAAGCTTCATTTTTGAAGCAATTTTTTTGAGGGGCCTAATGACCTTTTGTTTGTGGGAGAGATCCTTAGTGGAAGTCCCTCCATAAAATGTGGACTCAAATCCGTGCCGTTCCAATAACTTAGAAAGTTCAACAACACCATAATATGCATTGCTATAGGGGCTTGGGGTAAAGTCGTAAAGATCTTTATTTGCTGTTGCAATGAGAAGGGTTCCTCCACGCCTCAGGACACGCTTACATTCATTTATGAATTTTTCAATTTCGGGGAGGTAATAGATGGCTTCAAAAATAATGATAACGTCAAAGAAAGCGTCTGCAAAAGGCATTAAACACGCATCAAATTGCCGAATATCAATAGAGTCTTTGTAATGATTACGGGCAATTTTTAAAATTTCTGGAGAAATATCACCCGCAACCAGACTTTTAGAAATAGTTGATAAATAGCCAAGTCCTGGGCCAGATCCACAGGCAACTTCAAGGACATCTTTGCCTTTGCAAAACTCCTCTGCCCAGTAATAGCGGTTGCAAAGCCTTTTTAACTGTTCAGCAGTAATGCCGTCTCCTGCTAATTCTGTTACTTCTAAGTAGGTCGTGCTCATTAGTTCCTCGCTAAACTTTTAGGGGTGTAGCTGACGAGATGTTACAATGCAATCAAGGCCTGGTGGTGGTGTGGGTTTTAATGGTTTTTTTCGCAAGCTCATTTCAATCAAATCTTCAGGAGCATTTAACTGAGTTAACAAAGAAGCAACTTTTTCCAAGGCTTTATCACGTGAAATAATACATAAAATAGTGAGGAACAATATCTTTAAATCCAGAAAAAAATTTTGATGTTCGATATAAAATAAACCAAACCGACTTTTCCAAGGGCGAATCAATTGATTATATGCAATATCTGGATCTTCTTGATCTTTAAGGATATCCCCTTCATCTGCAAAAACAATTGAAGCAATATCCGTAATTCCAGGACGGAGGTCTAAAAGATGTTTTTCTTCAGCAGAATATAAATCGGTTTCACGTTTTACATTTGGTCTTGGACCAACCAAACTCATCTCTCCTACCAAAATATTAAAAAGTTGGGGAATTTCATCAAACTTAGAGCGCCGCAGAAAATGGCCAATAATCGTAATGCGTGGATCCTTGGCTGCAGTTGAGTCAACGCCATTTTTGTCGGCATTTTTGATCATAGACCGAAATTTTATCATTTTGAACAATCGACCATTTTTCCCAATCCTTTCTCCTAAATAAAAAGGGGAACAATAATCTTGTAACCAGATTAGAACCATACTGATTAAAATGATGGGACTTAAAATCACCAAGCCTATAAAGGCAGAGATAAAATCAAAAAAAAATTTCATAATAAGGTGAGGTCCTCGATAGTATTCCAAACTCTTGTGTTTATCCTTATGGAAGCCACATATACTATGCTGAAAAAAATGATGCAAGTATTAGCTCAACGGATTCTGCTCGTTTATAAGTTTTATATGCTTATTAAAGTGCAAATTTAACTTAACAAAAGAAGGAATTCGATTGTTAGATACTCATTTTCGAAAAAAATGAGTGACAAACACTATATAGAGCTGCTATTAAACTTTTTGTAACGCACAATGCTCCATATTTCGCCTTGAGCTCTCAAGGTAGCAGAGGGCTTTTTAGTTCAAATTTTAATTGTGCGGCATTGGTAAAATTTGAATCGTTAGGGTCATTTTACCTAAGCTGAAACAACATGAGATAAATGGAAAAATCTATGCTAAATCAACCGAAAATTGCTGTTATTGGCTGCGGCTATTGGGGAAAAAATCTCGTCAGAAATTTTGCGGAATTAGGAGCTCTTGCTGCTGTCTGTGATGCTAATCAATCGCAGGCATGCAAAATGGCAGAACAATATCAAACACAAGAATTATCCTTAGATCAAATTTTAGAAAATCCTAATATTTCGGGAGTAGTTATTGCTGCACCAGCTGCTCAGCATTCCGATTTAACGGCAAGGGCTCTCAAATCAGGCAAACATGTTTTTGTAGAAAAGCCGCTTGCCCTTAAAGTAGAAGAAGCGCAGTATTTGTGTAGATTGGCTGAAGAACAGAAACGATTTTTAATGGTTGGGCATCTCCTTCAGTATCATCCCGCCTTTCTTGAACTAAAACAATTAATAAAAAAAGGTAAATTGGGAAAACTTCAGTATATTTATTCTAATCGACTTAATTTAGGAAAATTCAGAAATGAAGAAAATATTTTGTGGAGTTTTGCTCCGCATGATATTTCCATGATCTTAAGTCTTGTCGGCGACTTGCCGAGGTCGGTTTATGCCACTGGAGCCTGCCATCTTCATTCTCATATCGCTGATGCGACGACGACACACCTTTCTTTTAAAAATGGAGTCGAGGCACATATTTTTGTATCGTGGCTGCATCCATTTAAAGAGCAAAAGTTGGTCGTTGTTGGAGATCGGGGTATGGCCGTATTTGATGATGGTTTGTCTTGGGGAGAAAAACTACAGCTGTACCCTCATCAGGTCGACTGGATTGATGGAATGCCCACGCCAACAAAAGCAGATCCTGTCCATATTCCTTTAGAGATTGCAGAGCCTCTTAAACTTGAATGCCAACATTTTCTTGATTGTATTGAATCAAAGCAAAAACCTCGTACTGATGGATTAGAGGGATTGAGAGTACTTCAAGTTTTGGATACAGCAGAAAAATCGATGCAATGTGGAATGAAGGTATCCATTGAAACTGAAGTTTTATCCATCTATAAACACGAAACTGCCTTTGTAGATGGGGGGTGCGAAATTGGCGAGGGGACTAAAATTTGGCATTTTAGTCATATCCTTAAAGGTTCAAAAATTGGTCAGAATTGTGTAATCGGTCAAAATGTAATGATTGGTCCTGATGTTATTATGGGAGATCGATGCAAGGTTCAAAATAACGTTAGCCTTTATAAAGGCATTACACTTGAAGATGGGGTTTTTTGTGGCCCTTCTTGCGTGTTTACAAATGTTTATAATCCACGAGCTGAGATAGAACGTAAAGATGAGTTTCGCACCACTTACGTTGAAAAGGGAACCACAATTGGTGCAAATGCTACCATTCTTTGTGGAATTCGTCTGGGCGCTTATAGTTTTATAGGAGCAGGTGCTGCGGTTTTAAAAGATGTGAAGCCACACGCATTAATGGTTGGTAATCCGGCTCGTCAAATTGGCTGGATGAGCCACGTAGGCGAAAAGCTTGGATCTGATTTGGTTTGTCCTCGAGAAGGTCGTCGTTATCATTTAAATTCAGATAATTTCTTGGAGGAAATACCTCGTGACTCACGCAAAAGCAAAGTTGCCTGAAGTTCAATTTATTAATTTAAAGAAGCATGAAGTAGTCTTAGCTTTTGGGCTTGGGTAAAAAAATGTTTTTCATGTTAAATAACATTAGATTTTTTAAAGACGTAGCAACACTCATGTCGGGCACTGTGCTTGCCCAAATGATAGCTATTTTTGCGTATCCTCTTTTGTCAAGGCTCTACTCACCTACAGAAATGGGGATTTTTGCATATTTTTTTGGAATTTGTGCTTTGCTTTCTATTCTTTTTACTGGAAGGTATGAGCTTGCAATCGTATTACCTAAACTTGATAAGGATTCTGATAATGTAGCTGCACTCTCTATCTTCTTAGCGAGTATGAGCTGCATAGCTAGCTTTCTCGTCATCTTTATCTTTGGTGACCATATTATTGGTTTGAGTAAAAATACACATTTAGCTACTTGGATATATTGTATTCCAATTTGGGTGTTCGTAATGAGTTTTTGCCAAACAATGGAATATGTGGGCACTCGTTTTAGAGCCTATCAAAAACTGGCAATAAAATCGGTCTTACAGCAGCTAACTTATGTCGGTTTCGCACTTCTATTCGGGATTTTGGCTTATAAAAATAATGGCCTGATTATAAGTCGTATGTTATCATTCATATGTACCCTAATAATAATCGTTTGGATGTTTTTTGATAAAATTCAAGCAATTGCCAAAAATATGTCTATAAAACGAATGTGGGATAATGCCTTATGCTATAAACAATTTTTAATTTGTAATGTTTCTTATAGTTTTTTGGGAACTTTTTCAAAGGAATTTATTGTTTTTTCTTTTGTGGCATTTGGGCATGCGGAAAGCGCAGGTTTATATGTGTTTGCCAGAAGTGTTCTCTTGGCACCAACCGCCTTTTTAAGTACGACTTTAGGTCAAGCTTTTTACAAAGAATCATCCACAATAATTGGAACACCAAAATTAGAACAACTTGTTTTGCAATTAATTAATTCAATAATAATTTTTGGAGTCCCCGGTGCTGTATTTTTTATGATATGGTCTTGTGAGATTTTTTCCTTTTGCTTTGGTGAGATATGGAGAGATGCTGGAATATACGCTGTTATATTTATGCCTGCGGCGCTTCTTTCCTTATTCACAAGCTGGCCAGAAAGATTATATGAAGTTACTCAGAAACAACATATTTCTTTAACCATCCAAGTTATTTTTGATTCTCTGTCCATTTTTTTATTATGGTTTTTTTTGATGGTCGGGGTTGATGTTTTAAATTGTATTTTGTTTTATACAATCTTAAATTGCATGTTTCATGTTGTTTACCTTATTAATATTTTCAAAATTTCAAATTTTGATTTAAGCAAGCTAATGGATTCTGGAGGCAAAGTATTAACGTTAACTCTATTATCTTTTTTTACCTTCTATTTCTCATGCTTTATGTTTACTTCTTTGCTTGCGCAATTTACATGTGGTATGACTTTACTCTTGTGCTACTATTCATTTATCACTTATTTTAACGTGAAGCCATCACGGTACTTCAACTTAAAATTTTTACTGATTCAATAGGATAGTAGATGATAACAGTTCTCGATTATGGCTCAGGAAATGTTAGTTCTGTTGTTAATATGTTAAGAAAAATAGGAGTTTCTGCTATCATTTCTTCTCAGCAAGAAGACATCTTAAATGCGGAAAAATTAATAATTCCAGGAGTTGGTGCGTTCGATCAAGCAATGCTTCAGCTTCATGAGCTTAACTTAATTAACCCCCTTAATGAAGTGGCTCTCAAAAAGAAAATACCAATATTAGGCATTTGTGTGGGTATGCAGTTATTTGCTCAATCAAGTGAGGAGGGGAAATTACCAGGACTTGGTTGGCTAGAAGCAAAAGTAGTGCAATTTAAATTTCCTCCATCATCTCGTCAACTCAAGGTGCCTCATATTGGATGGAATCACGTTATACCGACGAAATTAAGTGGTATTTTTAAAAACTGTGAAGAAGACATGCGATTTTATTTTGTCCACTCTTATCATGTAGAGTGCTCAAATCCCAGTGATGTTGCTGCAAAAAGTATTTATGGTTATGAATTTTCTTGTATGGTTCAATCCAACAATATCTTTGGCGTACAGTTTCACCCAGAAAAAAGCCATAAATATGGGATGAAGCTTTTAGAAAATTTTCTGGAGATTGATAAGTGTTAAGACCGAGAGTGATTCCCTGTCTTTTGCTTAGAAACAAAGGACTGGTTAAAAGTGTTAAATTTAGGAATCACGTTTATATTGGTGATCCAATAAATACCGTTAGAATTTTTAATGAAAAAGAAGTTGATGAGTTGATTATTTTGGATACGATGGCCACTCTTGAAAAACGTAAACCATCTTTTGAATTAATTAAAAATATAGTAAGTGAATCTTTTATGCCTATTGCTTATGGCGGGGGTATAAGAACGGTTGAGGATGCTAGAACAATTATAAGTTTAGGGGTTGAAAAAATAATTCTCAATGCTGCTGCAATCGAAATGCCTTTAATTGTTAAAGAGCTTTCGGATGCGATCGGTAGTCAAAGCGTCGTTGTGTCTATTGATGTGAAGAAAAGCTGGTTAAAAGGATATCAAACGTATACATCATGTGGAAAGGTGCCTACTGGAATTGATCCGGTCAAACATGCAATAAAAATGCAAGAAATGGGAGCAGGAGAATTGATGATAAATTCGATTGATCGAGACGGAACTTTCCAGGGATATGACATAGGCTTAATTAGCCTTATAAGTAATGCTGTAGCTATACCAGTCATTGCATGCGGTGGTGCTGCTAATCTTGGGCATCTGAGAAATGCATTGATAGAAGGTGGAGCTTCAGCAGCTGCAGCGGGGAGCTTGTTTGTTTTTCATGGAAAACATAAAGCTGTCCTTATTAATTACCCTTCTAATGATCAAATTCTTCAATTAATAGCCAGCTGAGTAAGTGCATGATAAAGCAATATCAAAGTTGTACGCGATGCATTATGGATACAACAGATCCAGACATAACATTCGATGAAAAAGGTGAATGCGGTCATTGCCAGGCTTATGATATGGTAGCGCGTCCCGTTATAGAACGTTCATGTACTCCCGTTGGGGAGCGTATTCTTAAGGATACTATTAATAAGATAAAAACAGATGGGAAAAACAAAAAATATGATTGCTTGATTGGTGTTAGTGGCGGGGTAGATAGCACGTTCCTGGCTTATAAAATAAAACAGCTTGGTCTTAATCCTCTAGCCGTCCACTGTGATAGCGGTTGGAATTCGGAATTAGCTATCAAGAACATCGAGAATATTCTTACAAAATTGAATATTGATTTATATACTTACGTGATTAATTGGGAAGAAATGAAAGATCTGCAACTTTCATTTTTCAAGGCTAGCGTGGCTAATTGCGATGTGCCTCAAGATCATGCATTTCTAGCTGTTTTGTATCACATAGCAGATAAGCAAAAAATTAAATATATTCTTAGTGGTGGGAACATCGAAACAGAATTTGTTCTTCCAAGGGCCTGGGGTCATAATGCGAGTGATCTAAGGCATATAAAAGCGATACACAAACAATTTGGGTCTCTAAAATTAACGAGCTATCCAACTTTAAGCTTTTGGAAAAGGTACCTATATTACCCTTATATAAAAGGTATAAAAACAATTCGTTTGCTCGATTATATTCCTTATAATAATGAAGAAGCTAAGAAAATAATCTCAGAAAAACTGGAATGGAGAGATTATGGAGGAAAGCACTATGAGTCTATTTTTACGCGTTTTTTTCAAGCACAATACTTGTTAGAAAAATTTAATTTCGATAAAAGGAAGGCCCATCTTTCGAGTCTTATTCTTTCAGGGCAACTTACTCGAGAGCAAGCACTCAGAGAGATAGAAAAGCCTCCTACTTCCGGTGTTCACCATAAAGAAGACAAAGAATTTGTCGCAAAAAAACTAGGAGTTTCTCTTGATGAATTTAATAAAATTCTTGCATTAGAAGAAAGATCATATAAAGATTTTGCCTCAAATGAGGTTGTATTTAAAATTAAAGACTTTGTGGTCCCAAAAATTAAAAACTTAAAAAAAAATATGGGGGGTCTTTAAATGTCTTTTTCTTTTTTTTCTCTTATTAATTTATTTTTTGTATTAGGAACGTCATTCTGGCTTGTAAAGATATATGTTACCGAGAGGTATTTGTTTGTAAAACCAAGCATTATTCTCTTAACATATACCCATGTTTTTTTCCAGTGGCCTATGGTTCTATTATCAAGCTACTGTGAAAATAAGTTGCAAAACCCATACATTTTATCTTTCTTAATTAATGGTTATATGTTGTTAGGATTATTTTTAAGTCCCTTAATTTTGAAGGAAAAAACCAAAATTATTTGGAACCGACTTACTTCAAAATCAAACGAACCCCTTGTCGAGTGTGCTGGTGTTTCTGTATTGATGTTAACACTTAGTGTCATATCAATTGCTTTTATATATTTTTCATATGTTCCATTTAATAAAACGGGACTTTATGCGGTATATTCTGATCCATCCGGAGCAGCGCTTGCGAGAGAAAAGTCTTTAAAGCTCCTTGATTCCCAGGGAATTAAATATTTATATAGCTTAGCGCGATCTTCAGTAATACCAATATTGTTCTCATGCATATGGTTGCGATTATTGAAAAAATGGAAATATTGTCATTTCAATACAATAGTTACATATTTTGAAATCACAATTCTGATGTTGTCATTTATATTTGTTGCTATAACGGGGGAAAAGGCCTTTTTAGCTTATTTGATGCTCCTTGGCGGACTCATAATTTTTTGGAAAGATGAATTAAAATTTCAGCCGATAAAGATTATCTTTATTCTATTTCTTTCATTTTTACTTCCTATTATTTTGATCCTTTGGCGGGCAGGAGGAGTACTTGAGGACTTTAGCTTGTTTTTTGAGCCAAAGTTAGTTTTTTACTATGCGAGTAGTATCATTGAACGGAGTGTTTTCGTCCCCTTTAAAGTAGGAGTGTGGTATGTTAGATATGCACAAGATATAGGCCCAATGGGGATAGCCTCTTTTGAGAAATTATCGCAGCTATTTGGAGTAAGTCCAATAAACGCATCAAATATTATAGGTTTGAAATATGCCCCAGAATATTACGGTAATGCTTATGATCCGCGCCAGGCCCTAAAGAGTATTTCAGCTGGAGGTGGGTATCTCTTATCCTACTACGGTTATTTAGGCATTGTTTCTTTTCCAATAAGTGTATTAGGGTTGTTGGCGCTAGACCTATCACTTTTTGTATACATAAGGTTAAAAGATCAATTTTTAATCCCATGCTTAGCATCTATAAGCATAGTAAGCTTGGCATTTATTCAGGGTGATTATACTGTTTGCTTAATCACCCATGGTTTTATTGGTGTATTACTTTTATCATTTCTTTTATCCTTTTGGGAAGATTATTTCTCAAATATTCTAAATATCATGCGGTATAGTTATGCCAGAAAATGAACTAAACAAATATAGCATTATTCATCTATCTTCTGTGCATAAGCCATTCGACATTCGTATTTTTCAAAAAGAATGTAAGTCGTTAGCTCAAAATGGCTTTAATGTTAGTTTAATTGTCCCGCATAATAAAGATGAAGTGGTCAATGATATTCGATGTATTCCAATTAAAAAGGACCCTAACCGTTTTTATCGTATGATTCGAACCACATGGCGCATATATAAAAAAGCACTTTCAGAAAACGGTGATGTTTATCATTTCCATGATCCGGAATTAATTCCTGTTGGAATTTATTTAAAAATGAAAGGAAAAAAAGTAATTTATGATGTGCATGAAAATGTGCCGGATCAAATTCTAGATAAGCATTGGATACCACTTCATTTAAGGTGGTTAGTCGCGAAGGCTGTTGGATTTATAGAGCAAATGGGAAGTAAATTCTTTTTTGATGGGGTGGTTGCAGCTACTCCTACTATAGCTAAGAGGTTTCCACCTAAGAAAACAATTATAGTCCAAAACTTTCCTAAATTAAATTTACAGCCAATCAAAGAGCAAGAGACGCTGTATTCTGATAGGTCTAATGTAGTTATATACGTTGGCGTGATTACAGAGCAACGCGGCATCAAACAAGTGATAAAATCAATAGGGCTAGTTCCAAAACATTTGGGAACTCATCTTTACCTGGCAGGTGAATTTGTACCCCAAAATCTTCTTTTAGAAGTACGAGAAATGCAAGGGTGGGATTGCGTCAAATTTTTTGGACTTAAGTCTCATGAGCTAATTTTAGATTTATTTCAGCATGCAAGAATCGGTATAGCGATACTTCATCCAACACCACAATACTTGACAAGCTTGCCAATTAAACTGTTTGAATATATGTCCGCAGGTCTTCCAGTCATTGCTTCTAATTTCCAGCTTTGGAAATCAATTGTTGAAAAGAATAAGTGTGGAATACTTGTTGATCCTCTCAATCCCAAGGAAATTGCTCAGGCCATTCAATGGCTTTTAGAAAATCCGCATGAGGCAGAGGAGATGGGAAGACGTGGGCAGGAGGCAGTTCGTCTGTATTATCATTGGGAAATGGAAGAGAAGAAATTACTTCAACTGTATCAAAGAATTGTTGCATGAAAATCCTCACTATTTTAGGAGCTCGTCCCCAATTTATTAAGGCTACAGCGGTATCACGAGTCTTATGTTCGTTACCAGCGGTTCAAGAAATTCTTGTTCATACGGGGCAACATTATGATGAAAAAATGTCAGATATTTTTTTTGATGAACTTGAGCTTACAGCCCCTCATCATAATTTAAACATCAGGTCAGGGAGTCATGCAACTCAAACTGGAAGAATGCTCGAGCAAATCGAACACGTTCTTATAAAAGAAAAGCCGGATTGGGTTCTTGTATATGGGGATACAAATTCTACACTTGCTGGAACACTTGCGACTGTGAAACTTGGCATTCCTTTAGCACATATAGAAGCGGGACTCCGTTCTTTTAATCCTAAAATGCCTGAAGAAATTAATCGTATTCTTACTGATCGCGTCGCTGACTTACTTTTTGCTCCAACAATAGAAGCTCAAAGAAACTTGTTAAATGAAGGAGTTCCCAAAGAAAAAACATTTATAGTGGGTGATGTTATGTATGATGCAGCTCTTTATTATGCAAAAAAATCTGAAAGTCATAGTGACATCATAAAAAAGCTTAATTTAACGCCAAAAAATTATATTCTAGCTACGATCCATCGTGCTGAGAACACAGATAGTATGGAAAAGTTATTGAATATTTTTGAAGGGTTGTCATTAGTTGCTCAAGAGGTTGCGGTGGTTGTTCCTCTGCACCCACGGACTCATCAAGTCTTAAAAAATGAAATAAGTTTTCAGAGACTGAAGAAAAAAATTTACTTCATTGAACCAGTAGGTTATCTAGATATGATTATGTTAGAAAAAAATTCTCTCCTGATTGCAACAGATTCAGGAGGTGTCCAAAAGGAAGCCTTTTTCTATCAGGTTCCATGTATAACTCTCAGAACTGAAACGGAGTGGAATGAGCTTGTAAAAATGGGGTGGAATTGTGTTGTGCCCCCAGAGTCTCCCCAGAAAATAAAGGAAGCTATAACTTCTAATTTAGGAAAAAAAGGGAAAGATGGATATCCCTATGGTACAGGGGATGCATCTAAAAAGATTGTAGAAAAATTACTCCAAACTACTCTGTAAAAAAGGATTTTTTGGAGCTGTGAAAGGAACTTATCATGCGAATCTGGTTGATACAAACGGGTGAAATGCTTCCTTTGACATCTTCTGACAGGCGAATGAGAACAGGGCATCTCGCTTATGAATTAGCTAGGAGAGGTCATCAAGTTATATGGTGGTCTAGTTCTTTTGACCATATGTCCAAGAAGTGGATCGAAAAAAAAGATACCACTATAAGTCTATTTAATAACTTGGAAATAAAGCTCATAAAAAGTATCGGTTATCAAAAGAATGTTTCTGTGAAAAGGTACATAGATCATTGGCTTCTAGCTTCTAAATTTAAAAAACAAATCAAGACGGAGACTCTGCCGGATATAATTATTGCTTCTTTACCCGATCATCATCTGGCTTACGAGTCTACTAGATATGCTCTAAAGCATGATATACCAATTATTATAGATTTGCGAGATTTATGGCCGGACTTATTTGTTGATGTAATTAAACGAAAAATTATTAAACTTTTGGTAAAAATATTACTGGTTAGGGATTATTGGAAAGCGCGTTTTTCAATGCGCCACGCACATGGTCTAGTAACTATGATGAATTATTATCTTCAAAAAGGATCCGAGCTTAGTGGGCGTAGAAACAATAAAAATGATCGCGTATTCTATATAGGAGCCGAAAAATCAGCAATAAAAACACCAAAAAATATAAGAAAGGAAATCGATTTTATTGTTTCATCAGTAAGAGAAAAATTTGTAGTTTTGTATATTGGAACGTTTAATAGAATTTGTCACCCTAAACATTTAATTAATTCAGCAAGGTACATAAACACAATAAATAAGAATAACGAAATAGAGTTTATTCTTGCGGGTGACGGAGAATATTTCGAAAAATTAAAAAAACTGGCCTCTGATTGCTCTAATGTGAAATTTACAGGATGGATAAATAATGATGAGATATCAGCACTTCTTAAGATCGCCAGTGTTGGAGTTGTTACTACCAACGAACCATTTATTGGCTTTGTGAATAAGGTTTTTACCTATTTAAGCGGGAGCCTTCCCATTATTAGTTCATTAGAAGGGGAGGTAAAAGACTTAATTCAGAATGAGGGTATCGGATATTCTTATCAATATAATCAATATGAAGATTTGGCAGAAAAAATTTTATTCTTAGAAAAGGATAGGGGCTTGAGGAATACAATGGCTTCAAATTCTGAAAAATTATTTGATTATTTATTCGATTCAAGAAAAATTTATTCTTCTTACGCAGATTATATAGAAAATATGAATGAAAAAAAACCTTGAATTGAAAGTAAAAAAGCTAATTTGTTTTAGAAAATTAGGTATGAATTTTTATGTTTTCAGTATCTACTCTGGTCTTGTAGAGTTTAGAAAGCCCTTTGACAGCGCTTACCCACGTCAGTAATGCCAATACCATAGTGCCAAAGAGATAAGGGGCGATGGTTGTAAGTGTGCCAGCGGTAAGCGTTAAAAGGGTAAATTGAATAAATCCGCCTCCTGACTTGCCTAGACGGCCACCAATCACATCAACAGCTGCTTTTCCCTTTACCTTAAGCTCTTGATCAAGAGGAATGTAGGCCATTTCCTTAGTAGGATCAAAGAGGGAATATTTTGTCCCTTTTGTCAAAATGTTTTGGAGGGCCCCAATCATAACAGCCATGTAAATGGAGGTAACTCCAAAATAATCCATGAGCCCATCTAAGTTAGCTTTAAAAAGAACAAAAGCAAAGAAGAGAGCGCTTGTGATTAGCATCATAAGAGGTGTGATGATGGCTCCGGTGAACCAACCGTAACGTCTTACGATCCCCTTTGTACTTAAAATAAAGAGAATTGTTACAATGCCGGTCCAAAAGGAAAATCGCCCCATGAATTGAAAGTAGTCATTTGAAGCGGGGAAATGAGCCTTGAGTTGGCTCTTCCATGTTACTTCAACAAGGTTCATCGAAATACCATAGGCAATAACAAGGATAGCGATAAACCCTAAGTATTTTGAAGAAAAAAGATAGCATAAGCTTTCCCAAAGAGAGAGTTTTGGCTTCTCCTCTTCGCTCTTCTTCTCCGTGATTTCTGCGGCATCGTAGTATAAAGGATCTGTTAATACGTATCGGTTCATCCACCAATAGATAAAAAGAATACCAACACCAACGAGGACAACTATACCCAATCAAAATGAAAATTGGGTGTTAAGACGTTCGAAGTTATCAGTCACGCGACTCTGAATAACATCTTTAATTTCATGAACAGTTTTATCGAAAAAGTATTTTACAGCCTTTGTAAAGTC
>Ga0299912_10001623_pt1 | contig 18172 bp, 13 predicted proteins | sample RVTome_2_FD_207667 | JGI IMG/M metagenome (GOLD analysis project Ga0299912, IMG submission 207667) | Soil microbial communities from uranium-contaminated site in the Upper Colorado River Basin, Wyoming, United States - RVT95D214 (version 2) ... | reverse complement strand
CTGGGAGCTGGCAACGCTGGTAGACATCATGCTTTTGGGGCATTGGATAGAGATGAGGTCCATCATGGGGGCTTCGAGAGCGCTGGAGGAACTAGCAAGGCTCATGCCGTCGGAGGCCCATAAACTCATGCCAGACGGGAGTATTGTGGACACCCCTCTCGATAAGCTGGTTATAGGTGATAAAGTTGTCGTAAAACCAGGGGAGAAGATACCCGCCGATGGGCTGGTTCTCGTTGGGGAGACATCAGTTAATGAGGCTATGCTGACTGGAGAATCGACTCCTGTAGTCAAGCAGCCGGAGGCTAAAGTCATAGGCGGCGCGATAAACGGTGAGGGCTCCATCACCATAGAGGTCCAGAAGACAGGCGCTGACTCTTATCTTTCTCAGGTTATTAGGTTGGTAAGAGAGGCACAGGAGAGCAAATCCAGAACCCAGGACCTGGCCAATCGAGCTGCCCAATGGCTTACTGCCATAGCCATCAGCGTCGGCGCTATAACCATAATCACGTGGCTGGCCATATTTGGCAAAGACTTTGCTTTTTCATTGGAGAGGATGGTAACCGTGTTAGTGATCAGTTGCCCCCATGCCTTGGGTCTTGCTGTTCCCCTGGTAGTGGCTGTCTCCACAGCTATCTCAGCAAGAAATGGCTTGCTCATAAGGAATCGCGCTGCCTTCGAACGAGCCAGGAACATCCAGGCTATACTCTTCGACAAGACAGGGACCCTTACTCAGGGTAAATTCGGCGTTACCGATGTGATCACTGTGGACAGTTACATGAATGAGGAAGAGCTTCTGAAATACGCTGCCTCGGTGGAGGCTTACTCTGAGCATCCCATCGCCAAAGGCATTGCTATGTCATCTGCGGAGAGGCTTCCTACTGAGGGTGTTAAAGCAATCCCTGGTAAAGGAGCTGAGGGCAGGGTAAATGGGAAGGAGGTTAAGGTAATAAGCCCAGGCTATTTAAGGGAAAGAGGTATTGTAGTTAGCGACGAGAGGGTTGAAAAGCTCGCTTCGCAAGGAAAGACGGTGGTGTTTGTGCTGATCGACGACAAACCGGTAGGGGCCGTCGCGTTAGCAGATATTATCAGGCCCGAATCCAAGGAGGCTATTTCTCGGCTAAAGGAGATGGGCATAAGATGCATGATGATAACGGGCGACAATAGGCAAGTGGCCAAATGGGTTGCTGAAGAAATAGGTCTCGATGAGTACTTCGCCGAGGTCTTGCCGGAAGAGAAGGCGGCGAAGGTCAAGGAGGTTCAGTCCAGGGGGCTCATGGTGGCTATGACCGGTGACGGGGTAAATGATGCCCCCGCCCTGGCTCAGGCGGATGTGGGAATAGCCATCGGCGCGGGCACGGATGTGGCGGTGGAGACGGCCGATATTGTCCTGGTGAGAAGCAACCCCCTGGATGCGGTAGCAATCCTTGGCCTGGCTCGTGCTACCTACAGCAAGATGGTGCAGAACCTGGGATGGGCAACCGGTTACAATGCCATCGCCATTCCCCTGGCTGCTGGAGTTTTATATAATCTGGGAATTCTCCTAAGTCCGGCTGTAGGGGCCATCTTCATGTCTATCAGCACCGTAATCGTGGCCATAAATGCCAGATTATTGAAGGTGGAGAAGTAGGACAAGAGAAATCCGAAGTAATTCCCTTTGCCCTAACCATAAGATTGTTCGAACTCTATGTCCTTGGCCGTCCGCCGACGGCCTTTTTGTTGCCTACTTTGGCTGACAATTGGGACGCTTACGTCCACAAATCGAACTTCTTGCTTGAGAAGGGGTCATGATATAAGATAAACACGGCTGCCGAAGATTAAATGGCAAAAAGGGGGTGATGCTTTCTATGAATGTGGATAGCGAACTGAGCAGCCTAAGAGACAAATGTGCCATAGTGGGCGTTGGTGAAACCGAGTATTCGCGGAACTCGGGCACGACGGTGTTGTCCCTATTGCTCCAGGCCTCGATGAGAGCCATCGAGGACGCGGGGCTGACTCCCAAGGATATCGACGGCGTCATGCCCGGTGCTACGGGTGCTACCTTTGAGGATTTCATGACTAACCTGGGCATCGAAGACCTGCGGTACAGTTCAACGGTGCATATGGGAGGGGCCAGCGCGGTCGCCTCTTTCCAAAGCGCAGTGTTGGCGGTGCAAGCGGGCATAGCGAGTAACGTGCTTTGTGTCACGGGGTGGAATGGCTATTCTGGTTTGCGGCTGGGGCGATTGGATCGCCCCATGAGGGCGGGAGGGGGCAGCCCTTATGCGAGAGACTTCGAAATACCTTATGGTTGGATGGTTCCCGCCCAATGGTATGCTCCCATGGCTACCAGACACATGTATGAATACGGCACCACCAGCCAGCAGTTCGGAGCGGTAGCGGTTGCCATGCGCAAGCACGCCTGCCTGAATGAAAAGGCAATCATGCGTAAACCGATAACTATCGAAGACCACCAAAGTTCGAGGTTGATTACCTATCCCTTTAGGCTTTTGGATTGCTGCCTGGAGAGCGATGGTGCCGCGGCGGCGGTGGTCAGCTCGGCAGTGCGGGCGAGAGACCTCAAGCACCGCCCTGTTTACATCTCGGGCATAGCCGAAGGGCATCCCCCTTTCCCTGACCAGATCCCCAATAGACCAATTATCACCGAGCTAGGGGCTAAATACGCTGCCCCCAAGGCCTTCGCTATGGCCGGCCTTACGCCACAAGACATCGATGTAGCGGAGATCTATGATTGTTTTACATATATTGTGCTCTGCCAGCTAGAGGACATCGGGTTCTGCAAGAAGGGGGAAGGAGGTGCCTTCGTAGAAGGGGGGCGAATTGAGCTAGGGGGCGAGCTTCCCGTCAACACCCACGGTGGGCTCCTCTCTCAGGCTCACATATTGGGCATGAACCATGTGGTGGAGGCGGTTAAGCAGCTAAGAGGCGATGCGGGTGCGGCACAGGTGAAGGATGCGGAGATCGCCCTAGTTAGCGGATACGGCGACCTGGGCGATGGTGCGGTGATGATATTGAGGAGGTGAGTATGGCTGGATATAAAAAGCCTCTCCCCCTGACCACTTGGGAGGAGGCTAAGGAATATTGGGAAGGTTGTAAGAATCATGAGCTGCGGGTGCAGAGGTGCAAGGATTGTGGAACCTATCGGTGGTATCCCCGTCTTATGTGTCACCATTGTAACTCGATGAATGTCGAGTGGGCCAATGTCGGTGGAAAGGGGACAATTTATAGCTGGACAGTTGTCGTGCATCCCACCGGTGCCATCTGGGCTGAAGAAGTCCCCTATATTGTGGCTATCGTGGAGCTAGACGAAGGGGTGCGCATGGTGAGCAATATGGTCGATTGCCGACCTGATGAGCTAAGGGTTGGGATGCCGGTAGAGGTGGTCTTCGAAGACGCCACCGACCAGATAACTTTGCCCAAGTTCAGGCCGGCGACTTAGTCAAATGTCTTAGCCACACAGGGAGCGTAGGATGATAAAGACGAATCTGTGCGATTTGATAGGAATCAAACACCCTATAATCCAGGCGGGCATGGGCCCTTGGAAGACGGAGAAGCTGGCTATTGCCGCAGCCAATGCGGGCATATTAGGGATCATCAGCACCAGCGGTATAATGGCGGAAAGGGGAGCATTGGCGCGGGTGTCCGGCAGCCCTGGGTATGGTGAAAGTACACCATACGAGACGATAAAGCAGATCATCTGTAGCGTAGAGGAGGCTACTCGCGCGACCGGTGGTATCTTCGGCATCAACTGCATGGTGTCGGCAGAGATGGTTCGGGGAGCCAGAGACTTGATTAGAGGGGCGCTGGATGCCAGGGAAGAAGACCCGGAGGTTAGGGAAAGGTTGAGGGTGATAATCACCTCGGCTGGCGATCCCTTGCCGTGGGGGGAGGTCATAAAGCCCTCTGGGGTTAAGTGGTTTCATGTCGTCCCGTCGGTGCGCCATGCTCAAAGGTGCGAAAGGGCGGGGGTAGACGTAATAATTGCTTCAGGCCATGAAGCAGGCGGGCATACTGCCTGGGAGCCCGTTCACACCATGGTCCTGTTACCAGCAGTAGTCAAAGCTGTTAACTCCCCGGTTGTGGGCGCGGGTGGGTTTTGCGATGGCGCTACTCTGGTGGCTGCCTTAGCCTTGGGGGCCTGCGGCGTTCAGATGGGCACGAGATTCATAGCCACTCAGGAGAGCGACTTTGTGCCTTTGTGGAAGGGCCGAGTACTCAAAAGTGGGGAGAGAGACACCTTAGCGGCCCGGGGCTTTGTTGGACCTTTGAGGTACTTGAAGAATATGGCCTCAGTGGAGCTCACAGAGCTCACCCTGAAAAAGACCCCTCGTCTATACCTTGGGGAGCCAGATTTGAGCCTTGACCCTGAGATCGGCATCGCAGAGCAACGCGGTATGGCGAGTCTGATGGGGGATGATGATGAGAAGGCGCTTTTCTACGGGGGCGAGGTAGCCGGCAGGATCGACGACCTGCCCACGGTAAAAGAGTTAGTGGATAGGATAGTTAGGGAAGCCGAAGAGATCATCTCCTCTTTGCCCAGGTTAATTGAATAGATCAGTCGCGTTTCGGGTGGCGTAGGCGAATGGAAAGTCCTATATCTTATCGGTTTATGCAAGCAGGGGAAGAGGGCGCAGTTTGTGACCTCGTTATCCGAGTTTTCGATGAATTTATCGCCCCCGAATACTCGCCAGAAGGTGTTCAAGAGTTCTTGAGCTATATAAAGCCGAATCTCCTCTGGAACCGTTCTAGGGCAAATCACTTTGTCTTAGTTGCGGTGGCGCAAGGTGAGGTTGTGGGTGTGATAGAAGTAAGGGACTACGACCATATATCTTTGTTCTTTGTGGACAAAGAATTCCAGCAGAGAGGGATTGGCAAGGAGCTCATGGGCAGGAGTTTGGGAATCTGCCGCAACCGTAAATCAGATGTGTCGCAGATTAGTGTCCATTCGTCTCTTTATGCTGTGCCGGTATATGAGAAGCTGGGTTTTCTTCCAAGTGGACCTAGACAGATAACGAATGGTATGATCTTTGTGCCCATGGTGCTTGAGTTAGATAGCCAGGGACCGCAAGGACCCTAGCAGCCATCACCATTGTCCCTCTTCCAATGTCTCCTTTCTATATCTCTCGCTCAATGGCAGCTAACTCGTTCATACTGCATCATATTTTGGCCAAGCCGGGAATCGATTCAACTCACAACCTCAAGGGCGTTGTTTCAATTGGAAAGATGGCTCAAACGAGTTGAGTAGGTCGACATACTGTTCTAGATAGCGTGTCAACAGGAAACGTTGTCTTACTGCCTCTCTTGCTGCTTGGCCCATCTGCTCCTGTAGATCCTTGTCTTTGATCAACTGGACAATCCGTGCCGCTGCTTCCTCAACGGAAGAGACCAGGAAACCGTTGACTCCGTCCTCGATCTGGTAACGGATGCCACCCACATTCCCGCCGATAACCGGGGTCCCTTTCCACATCGCCTCGCTAACCGTCAGCCCAAAACCTTCCCGAATGGATTTTTGCAGCACCACTGCTGCCCGGCGCTGAAGGGCATTGACCAGCGCCCCGTCCTGGTAGCTAAGTATTACGACCCGTTCCCCCCGGCGATCTAGCAACGATTTGTATACCTCATCGCCTTCTGGGTCATCAGTGGCCACATTGCCGAGCAACACGAGAGTGGCATCCACCTCTTTCCTTGCCAATTCGAAGGCTCGGATGACGCCTTCTGGGTCCTTCCAGTGGTCGAAGCGAGAGACCTGAACTACGAGGGGAAGATCGGTCGGGATAGCGTAGTGATTCAGGCGTTCGTCTATCTCATCTTTTGTTAGCTCCTTGTTGGTGATACTAAAGGGGTCTATGGCGGGCATGAAGAACACCTGGGGCGTACTTAATTCCTGCGCGTAGTCTTCGATGCTCAGGATAACAGCATCGTACTTCTCTATGAACGGGACCAAATAATCCCAGAGTTCTCTATTAGGAGATGACAGGTCAACGTGACAGCGCCAAATCCAGGGACCTCGCCTTCTATAATGATTGATCATAGGAAGAGGCTGCGGGTCATGAATAATAACCACATCGTGGTCCAAGTGATTTCGGACGGAATTCTCATACACAACGTCCTCGTAGATCTCCTTTTTTCTATCGCTGAGATTGATGTCTCCGCCTTGCAGAGCGTTATGAATCTTCTTGGTGATGCTAAAGAAATCCGGGGGGCCATGAATCGCCCTCCAACCAGTCTTGATCCCCACGCTATTCATCAAAAGCGTCAAGGAGGATAGAAGCTGCGATACACCTCCGCCATAGTACGTTGAATTGACATGAACTACATGCAAGTCTTGGAGCGCCTCGGCCTTTGCTTTGATGCGCTCAACGGTTTCCGCCCCCACAAATTGTTTATAATCATCGAGTGTAGTCATTCTCGGCTTCTCCATACATTTCACCTCCTCAACTTTATCCACCAGTGTAGGCAATATGTCCCTTAACCGACTTTTTCCTCCCGCGTGATGTCATTCGCCTGCGGAGAGAAGATGCGCCCGACGCCTTCGAGGGGTCCTGAGTGGTCTTCGTAATCCCAGCCGTTCCTTTCCGGCCGGATGTGGGGTGGAGGCGGGATGGCGAAGCCATCGGAGAAAGTTGGGACGAGGACGGTGCATCCCTCTATCAGGAAGCCTCCCACCACCGCTTCAGCGCCGCCCTCAAGGTGCCCGAAAGAACTGAGTGACGTATGCAGACACACCGGCAACCCGGAGAGACCTAGCTGGCGCACTGCATTGCGGATGTCCTGTTCACGTATACGACTAACATCTCTGGCTGACACTTATCTCCTATATCATTGGTGTTAGCTGGTGAAATTCTATTGTACTCTTGGCCATCCGTCAAGACAAAATTGAAAGATACTTTGACAGTGCATCACTATCACATTCCTGCCAGTTAGGCAAATGTGCCTATTGCCATCAATGAAATAGGTGCTCATATCACTTTAGAGTTATATGAATATGCGGTGTCAAGGACGGGAAACTTTAGGCCTTTTCAATGTTGTGGAATAGGCGTTGAACACGATGGCAGCATAGTCTGCCGATGATAAGCTAATGGTGGAAGATGAAAGAGGGAATAAAAAGAAAGGAGGTAAAGTCGATGGAGTTCACACTAGCGGTCTTGATGGTGTTGGGGATTTTCGTGGGTGTCCCGGTTGCGCTCGTATTAGCCATAGGTGGGGTCTATGCTCTAGGTGGACGGTTGGTTGAAAGGGCAAAGCGGGTAGAGGCGGCAGGTACTGAGATTGAGGCCACCGAAGTGGCAATTGAAGCATAGCCAAATGGCCGAATACCCAGACTATACGAGCAAAGAAGATGGCTGGCGGCAGGCGGATATCTAAGAGATAGAAGCAGCCGCCAGCCATCTTTAAGAAATACCAAACCTCTGTAAAGGGTTCGCGCATAAACTCTCCAGTTATTACAAAGAATTTCCTTTGAGTAGCCCCAGGGGCGGTTTTAGGCCCATTAGGAACAGAAGGCCACGCAAACTGGGCGGAGCAGGGCTCGGAAGGCAGCGAGGAAGCTTCGCACTTTTCTTGACGTTACATTACTTTTCTTGTGCGCTTCTTACCATTCTCTTACTAGCATATCATGAATTCTTAACCATCCCTTGTTATCATATTAGTAGGTTATGTCAGGATGCGACGTGGCGGTAGATGAGAGAGCGCTGCCATAGCAAAGGTAGCAAGATGGTGACAAGCGTTTACTTGACAGCATGCACGAGTGTAGTATACTTAAAAAATATGTGTTCGATGCACGTTTTTCCAAGGGTGGAATGAAGGGCGCGAAAGAAGCTTCGCGCCCTTGCTATTCATGCTAAAAGGTGAAGGCTGTAAGGGGTGAGAGACCCACAAGAGAAACTAGCAAGTAAGGGGCAAGGCTAGCCCGATTTTATCGGGGGGTGAAAGATATGGCAGTAGGTGAAGCTCTGAGGCAGAAACTCCCTGAACGCATAAGCAGATTGGATTTGCTTGCCCATAACTTGTGGTGGAGTTGGCATCCTCAGGCGCGTGACTTGTTCCGGGCTCTGGACTACCCGCTGTGGAAGGAAAGCGGTCATAATCCGGTCAAACAACTACGCGAGATCAGTCCTGACAAGCTGTATGCGGCGGCTAAAGACCCGGTTTTTCTGAGGCTATTCGATTCCGTGATGTCAGCTTTTGAAGCCGATCTGCTGGCGCAGGACACTTGGTTTACTGCCAATCATCCTGACCTATTGGCTGGTCCTATCGCCTTTTTCTGCATGGAGTTCGCTATTCACAACTCCCTCCCAATTTATGCCGGTGGGCTGGGCATCTTAGCCGGTGACATTTGCAAGGAGGCGAGCGATTTAAGTTTGCCAATGGTGGGGATCGGTTTCATGTATCCTCAGGGGTATTGCCACCAGCGCATCTCCGCTGAGGGCCGGCAGGAAGAGTTCTGCAAACTGCTGGATTTCAATGAAGCGCCTGTCAACCCAGTCCTTTCACCTGAAGGGGATAGAGTTTTGGTGCGAGTCGAATTGGGGAATAGGTCTCTATCTGTCGCCGTGTGGCAGGTTCATGTGGGTCGCATCAGTCTTTATTTGTTGGACACAGATGTTGAGGAAAATGCTCCCCAAGACCGTGAGCTTTCCGCGCGCCTCTATGCCGCCGACCGAGAGCAGCGCCTTCAGCAGCATATCGTTCTGGGTATTGGAGGAGTGCGCGTTCTCCGGGCGCTGGGCATAAACCCCGGCGTCTGGCACAGCAACGAAGGTCATGCGTCTTTCATGATGTTGGAGCGGGTGAGGGAAGAAGTGCAAAAGGGAATGACCTTCGACGAGGCAGTGCAGAGGGTGCGGGCGAATACCATCTTCACCACTCATACCCCGGTCCCTGCGGGTCACGATATTTTCCCTGTTGAGCTAGTGCGCAGTCAGCTTGAAGACTATCGACACTCACTGGGGATTGATGGGGAGACGTTTCTGAAATTGGGGCAAGACCACGGTACTAACGGCGAACTTTTCAACATGACCGTGCTGGGCTTAAAGATGGCCGATCATCGCAATGCCGTGAGTGCCCTTCATGGAAAGGTCACTCGGAAGATGTGGCAGGGGCTTTGGCCTGAAGTTCCGGAAGACGAGGTACCCATTTCACATGTGACTAATGGAATACACGTGCCGACATGGACCGCCCCGGAGTTGGGCCAGTTGTATGAGAAGTATGTAGGCCAGGACTGGGTGAAGAGGCAAGATGATGCTGAGTTGTGGCAGCGTGTGCTGGATATTCCAGATGATGAGCTTTGGGAAGTTCGGCAGCTCTTAAGGCGCAAGCTGATACATGTTATTCACGAACGTGCCCAAACGCGGTGGGCTGAGGGTGGTTTGACACTCGAGCAAGTGATGGCCATGGGGGCATTGCTCGATCACGATGTGCTGACTATAGGTTTTGTCCGCCGATTTACTGAGTACAAGCGTCCGGCGCTGATCTTCCATGATGTGGAACGCCTCAAACGGATTGTCAAAGACCGGTGGCACCCCGTCCAGATAGTATTCGCTGGCAAGTCCGATCCCTCCGATTTCCCATCTAAGCATCTCATTAACAAGGTGTACGCTCTGGCCACAGACCGGGAGTTTCAGGGTAGAATAGCCTTCGTCGAAGACTACGATATGCATATGGCGCACTATTTAGTTCAGGGAGTGGATGTTTGGCTGAATAACCCACGGCGTTTGCTGGAAGCCTGTGGCACTAGTGGGATGAAGGCGGCACTAAATGGTGTCCCGCATCTCAGTGTGCGCGACGGTTGGTGGTCCGAAGGCTATAATGGCGCTAATGGCTGGATAATTGGCGATGATGTTACGGCGAACCCCGAAGAAGAGGATCGGGCTGATGCGGAGGCGCTCTACAGGCTTCTGGAAGAAGAGGTAGTACCTCTGTACTATGATCGGGATCGCAATGGCGTGCCGCATGAATGGATTCGTATGGTCAAGGAGACAATAAGCTCTATCGTGCCAAACTTCTGTGCCCGACGAATGCTGAAGGAGTACACCGAGCGGATGTATATACCAGCAGCTCAGTCGTTGAAGGAACCAGCGCCGCTGCGGCGCTGGTTGCTCAATCTCCCCTTTTTGCCTTGGGCTAAACGGCATTAGGCCCCGGTAAAATCGGGGCTGCTCTAAGCGGTCGCAACAAGCACGTTCTCCCCAACCGCGGGTTCTCGAATCTTCGTCGCTCAAGGCCGGCTTTGATTAGCTTTTATGGCCTTTAACAAGTGTGAATAGTCTTCGTGGGTGGAGACGCAGGGGCTGCCATCGGCGTAGAGGAAGATAGGCTCCTTGCCCAAGGCGATGATGGTGGAGGAGGTAGTTCCGAACCCAGCCCCGTGCTGGCAAAGGCCATCTTCATGGTCCTGAAAAAGGCTCATTATCTCCTTGATGGCCTCCCGGGCTTCGGCGGGCACCTGACGCAAAGCCCCCAGCGCTTTTCGCTGTCGGCGCTCAGACCTTTCCTTGGCCCGTTTGAGCGATTCTGTGGGGGCCTTCTCCTCAGGTCCGTAGTTCACCAGAACGTGCACCCCCGGGCCTAACTCCTCCCAGCTCAGGAGGTCATGCCCATCGTATTTGGCAACGAAGGCATGGTCAGCATCCATGCACAGCAGAGTGAACTTGTTATATAGGTGCTTGCTGATTTCCTGCTTGACTAAGGCTAATGTGCTGTCGGCTGAAGGCATACCTAGGGTATCCAGGCAAAGTAACCCACGCGACCGGGGGTTATCCACAACCCATTCCACCTCTGAAATCCTGTTGAGTATTGCAACTACTAACCCCGCTTGATTGACCCCTATCCAGGTGCCGCCCTCTTTCGTGTCGGTAGGGGCGTATATGGCAATTTCTCCTTCGATCAATCTAGGCGCTATCGCCTTCCGGGAAATAAGCTCGTCTCGGTTCATGCCTACCACCTGGGGGTAGTCCTTGTAGACCTTATACAAGACAACAAGAGTGCACATTCTAGTTCTCCAATAGCTATGCTTGGTTGCAAGACCTCAGCACGATGAAGCGTCTAGTGCCCAAAACCACGCTCAGCGCAACACCGCTTTCAGCTTTCGATAGGTTTCAGCCAGGGCCTCGGGCAATACCCTAACATCTGGTACTACGGTCATAAAATTGGTATCGCCCACCCAGCGGGGCACAATATGGGTGTGAAGGTGATCCTCTATGCCGGCACCGGCGGCTCGGCCTAAGTTTATTCCGATGTTGACCCCTTGGGGGTTCATGGTCGCTTTTAGGGCTGCCACCGCTTCGCGAACCAGGCGAAGATGTTCCCAGAGCTCCTCGTCTGGGAGCTCTTCTAATGCCCCCACATGACGGTAAGGGGCGACCATTAGGTGGCCTGGATTATAAGGGTAAGCGTTCAGCATTACAAAATTATGAGGCCTCCGGCAAAGGATATAGTTCGACTCGTCTGATTTTTCTTGGGGCTTCTGGCATAGGATACAGTACTGAGGTTTCTCCGCTTCTACGTACTCTATTCTCCAAGGTGCCCAAATGTGCTTCACGCAGAACCTCCTTCTGTCTTGCGACAGTTTAGCCGTTGTCCCACGATAGGATACCAGCTAACCGATGTTTTGGCAATTCTAGGGGCAGGTTTCAAACCTGCCCCTACGGGCCCAAGACGGTGATTTGAGCTAAGATTCTCATGCCGTCGGCTTCTCCAGGAATGGGGAGCCTTTCCCCGGTAGCCCAATTGTACATTCCCACTCCCAGATAGTAATCCCCCGGCGTGATGTCGGGGGCGAGAACAATAACCCGCTCGTCTTGTACCACTTCTCCAACACTCCAGAAGGAGGTGGGGTAAAGGCCGTTTTTTGGCTCAGAATCTACCTGGGCAACTCGCTTGCCTCTTTTTTCTGTGACAACGTGAACAAAGACAGTATAGTCCTGAAGCAGCTTGGCATCACACTGCCAATACAAGGTAAGAGGCAGAGGCTCTCCAGCTCTGAAGGTGAGCCTTTCCAGCTCGTAGCCTACCAGAGTGATGCCATCACCTAGTTTTACGTCAATAGGGGTGGGAACCTGATATTGGGGATATTGGTTTGGCTTCAGCTTGCAGGAGCCCAACCATGGGTAGATGGTTCTCCCTTGAGCATCGTAGGCGGGCAATTTCTCTTGCGAGTCAAAGCGGTAGAAGCCGACTAACAGATAGGCTGCAGACGGCGCTTCGGCCTCTGGGTTGATGGGGATTTCATACCTATCCTTCAATATGACACCTTTCGGCCACTGGCTGGTAGGGAGGGCTCCTCCGGCAGGATAGCTATCGGCTTGGCCTATCTTTTGCCAATCGCGTTGGAAGAGTTGAGCGAAAACACTATAATCTTCCTCCATAATCTTCAAGCTCCGCCAGTAGAGGGTGATAGTGGCTTTGTGGCCGGGAAAGATCTCCTTGGACGCAATATCATATCCTAGGAGCTCGATTTTTCCGTCATAGTTAATATATGTCTTCTCATACATACCATCCAACTCGGTGAGGGACACAAATTGGGGGCCTCGGTAGGCGGGGGCGATAAAAGCGAAGGGAACCGAAACGGCTAAAGCGAATCCCGCCATCGCAGAAGCACCAGCCACTTCCCTCATCATTCTTTGTGGGATCCACTGGCTTAGTCCCAGGAAAAGAAGGGTGGATATAGCGCCCAGGCTAGGAAAAAGGAGGCGCCCTTGTGATCCCATGGTGGTACTAGTCCAGAAAAAAAGACCGATTAGGTTGAACAGGAAGCAACTAGCAAGCAAGGTCAAGGTAGGTATGTGAAAGCCTTGCCGCCGCCACGGTAGCGCCAAAAATGGGAGGCCGAGACAAGCCAGAGCGACGATGCCGCTGAGAATGCGATAGATGGGTTCGCTCATGAGCACATTGAACCAGCCGAAAACACCCCAGTAGGAGAAAAAGATCCCCTGCCACTCTTGTAGTACTTGCCCGAAGGAATAGTGGCGTGCGCCCACGATCTCCAGCATACTGCTAAGGCCAGTGGGGTCGCCATATAGAAACAAATTACGGGCGTACCACCACCCGGCCAGGACCAAGCCGGGTACAACTATCCATAATCCAGAGCGCAGCAGGAAAATAAAGGAGCGCCTACGGTAAGCTAAGAAGGCAAGGGCGACCAGAGTCAATGGATAGAGAATCAAAGCGCTCAGCTTGGTCATAGCACCAACCGCCAGTACTACTCCTAATAGGAGGAAATCTTGCCCTTTGGGCTCTTTATTCAAAATGCGCACAAGCATCAGGAGGGCAAGGGTGGAGAGGAGGATAGCCAGGGTATCGTTGCTCATTGAGGCACTTATGAATATATACATGGGGTTGAAGGCGACCAGCGCTGCTGCGCCTACAGCAATAGCCTTTTTGTTAGGTGCCGCCTGTCTTGCCAGGACGTAGGTGAGCGCCACCGTCCCTGCACCCATCAACACTCCCAGCAGGCGGATGACATGGACGGCCAAGTAGACGCCGTGGTAGGGGAAACGCTCCTCGGGCGTGTGGATGGCGATATTCCTATTGTTTAGAGCCGCGGGCTTGCCCATCTGAGCGTGGGGATTGGGAGTATAGACATCCTGTGGTGAGCCCGTATCGATCCAGAAGGTGGCCAATGCGGCCAGCAGGTAATATAGGGGAGGCTGGCTGCCCTCTTGAGCGAAGCGGTAAGGTGTGGAACGTCCCTGGACGGGCAATCCCTTGCCATCCGCCACATGCTTGACATAGGAGTAATGATAAGGCTCGTCGGGCGATTCGAAAACGGGGTTAACGACGCTGTAAATGGTACCCAGGATGAGAAAAGCCCCTACAATCGCCAAAACCCCTGTGTGTCGCTTGATCCAATCCATCAACGAGATTATACTGGGTTTGCTTTCCGTCTGTAAACCTGTATGGGGGAGCAAAGACTTCCGCCTGGAATTTAGAGGGATAGCCTCCTGTTTAGAATACCTCCTAACACTGCGGTTTATTTGCTGCTCGTGGTCATGCTCATGCAGGCATCGCAAGAGCAGAGAAGTGGGTTGCAGTTTGAATGAACGAGGGCGGGCTCAACCGAGTTTGGATGATGCGACGACTACTGAGTAGTCATCTGGCTTGGCAGGCTGTAGCTATCTTGCGGAGGCGGCAGGATGTCTTCCTGACCACGATAGTTGGCCTCCTGTCCTTGGGTGTGTATCTGCTGACCTTGGCACCCGACGTCCTGGATAGCGATAGTGGCGAATTCCAACATGCGCCGTACTCCTTAGGGCTACCCCATCCCACTGGCTATCCCTTGTACGTCATCATCGGCCGGTTGTGGACTTTTCTGCCTTTAGGCAGCCTTGCCTATCGTATGAACCTCCTTTCAGCCGTATTCGCCGCACTCACCATCGCAGGCGTCTACTACTTGGTCCGCCAAATCGGTGTCCGCGCGGTCGCCAGTATTGCCGCCAGCTTGACCCTTGCCGTATCCCCACTCTTCTGGTCGCAGTCCATCATCGCCGAGGTCTATGCACTCAACGCCTTGCTAGTGATTATGGTCATCAATCTCACTGTGGCTGCGAGACATGCCACCGGGAAGCAGCAACATCGGCTCATTCAAGCATTGGCCATCACTTATGGGCTGGGACTCGCACATCACCGCACGATACTGTTCCTCTTGCCTGGCTTGGCCATCTACTTGTGGCCAATTCTTTACAATATGCGGCAAGAGCAACGCAGGCTCGCCGGATTTGCCTTCCTGTTGGTCCTGCCTCTGGCGTTTTATCTCTACATCCCATTGCGCGCGCCAGGACTGGGCATTATTGGGAGCATCCGGTGGGCCTTGGGAGACTCGCACCTGTCCAATTTCGGCCAACAGTCGCCGGCACAGGTGCTCTCGCGCGGCCTGACGGGTGCTCGGATGGCTATTCAGCAGTTTAGTGTCTTCGGTGTGGCAGCCGTCCTAATCGGGTTCGTGAAAACAGTGAGACACGACCATCGGCTGGCAATACTGATCGGCCTCTCTGGGCTAAGCGCTCTGCTTTTCTATCTTGTATACTGGGTCTCTGACGCCGATGTTTTCATGTTAATGGCCTATCTTGTCGCTGCCATCTGGTTGGCTGTCGGTATAGAAGAGGCGTGCACTTTGGTTGGTCGTCTAATACGGACGCGTTCCCTGCCCGTTGCCGCCCTGTTTCTCATGTTACCTGCCGGCCTCCTGGCGACAAACTATGCGAAGCTGGATCTGAGTGACAACCATGAGGTATCGCGCTTCTGGTTGGAGCTTCTGAGTCAACCGCTGGAACAGGGGGCAATGCTCATTGGAGATGGCTGGCAACTGTCGCCGGCGCGATACTACCAAATCAGCGAGGGAATCCGTACGGATATCGAAGTCATCGGGGCTGATATGCTAACTGCCGATGGCTGGCAAGAGCTTATCGATTGCCTGGACGGCGGTCATACGGTCTATTTGTTGAAGCAAGTGTCGCGTTCCCCAGCCAAATTTTGTTTCGCCTCGAAAGGCTCCGTAGTGGAAATGAGGCCCGCACCGACCGAATTGTCAGCAGCGCATTTCCCAACTCTGGAGCAGTTAGAAGTCGACAACATTAGACTTCTGGGATACTCTCTCGATAGCTTTAAGGTTCGCGCTGGCGAGACAGCCACCGTGGACCTTTTTTGGGGTGTCCAGGATACTCCCCAGACGGATTTCAACACCTTTGTGCACATCATAGATGAGCAAACCGGTGCTATGGTGGCGCAGCAAGATAAAGGTGCTTTAGACTACCTCTACTTCGGATACGCCAGCTCGCATTGGCCGGGAGGGCAGACCATCCGAGATCGCTTCCAGTTGTCCATGCCCGCCGAATTGGTGCCTGGTATTTACCGACTGGAAGCCGGACTTTATGTGCTGCAAGGCGGTCAGCCAGTGTCCGTCAAGCGGGCTAAATTGGGACGCATCGTTGTATTGTCCGCTGACAATGCCTTAAGCAGTGGTCATCCACCGCTGGCTGTGCTGGGAGGCCGTCTACGTCTGCTGGAAGCACAGGTTAAAGCGCCCCCAACGCTAGTGCCGGGGCAAGAAATCCATGTGTCTTTGCGCTGGCAGGCAGTGCGAACGATGGATGAAGACTACACCGTCTTCGTCCATTTGGTCGATCCCTCAGGCAAACTTGTGGCGCAAGTAGATAGCCTTCACCTTGGTGGACGCTATCCAACATCGCTGTGGGATGCGGGCGAGGTCGTGGTCGAAGAGCGCCGCTTAGTCATTCCAGGGACGCTAGCGACCGGCGATTATCGCCTGTATGCCGGCGCCTATACCCTGCGAGACCAGCAGAGGCTGACGACGGAAGAAGGTCGAGACCGGGTTGAGATTGGGGTGATTGAATCCAGGTGAAGAGGGAATCTTGCGTCAGTCAAATCTCAAAGCTCCCTTATGATGGATGCCACCATTTCCTGGGCCTCTCTACTTAGCTCCGGATAGAGGGGGAGGGAGAGGATCTCGTCGGCGTAGCGCTCGGCCACGGGCAAAGCGCCCCTCTTCAGCCCCAGGTTGCTATAAGCCTCCTGGAGGTGCAGTGGCACAGGGTAATGGATGAGGGTGCCCACGCCCTTCGATTCCAGAAAGCGGCGCAGTTCGTCCCTGAATTTGGCTCTGATGACATAGAGATGATAGATATGCTCGCCGTAGTCCATCTCGCGCGGTGTTATAACCTCACTACCTGCTAGTAATTGGTCGTAGAGCTTCGCTTTCTGCCTACGGGCGCTGTTCCACTCATCCAACCTCTTCAGCTTGACCCGTAGAATAGCCGCCTGTAGCTCATCGAGGCGGCTATTGAAGCCCTTGATGGAGTGGTAGTACCTCTCCCGCTCGCCATAGTTCCTCAGGAGGCGCACCCTTTGGGCGATCTCCTCGTCGTTGGTTACCACCATGCCGCCGTCGCCGTAGGCTCCCAGGTTTTTGGTGGGGTAGAAGCTGAAGCAGCCGGCGTCGGCCAGGCTGCCCGCCCTCTTTCCTTTGTACTCGGCGCCGTGGGCCTGACAGGCGTCCTCGATCACCTTGAGGCCGTGTCCTCTAGCTATCGCCAGGATGTGGTCCATATCGGCGGTCTGCCCGAAGAGGTGGACGGGGAGGATAGCTTTGGTTTTGGGCCTGATAGCGCGCTCAATTTTGGAGACGTCCATATTGTAGCTCTGGGGATCGATGTCCACGAAGACGGGCGTAGCGCCGGCCATGGTGATGGCCAGTGCGGTGGCGATGGCGGTATTGGGCACTGTTATGACCTCGTCGCTGGCCTGAACGCCGCACGCCAGCAAAGCCAGGTGGAGGGCCTCGGTTCCCGAGCCCACTCCAACGCCAAAGCGGACGCCGCAATATTGGGCGAATTCCGCCTCGAAGGCCTCGACGTTAGGCCCCAGGATGAACCAACCCGACTCCAGGACATCGTCCATAGCCTGGCGGATTTCCTCTTTGATGGACTCATATTGCGATTTAAGCTCGAGAAAGGGGATCATGCTTCGTTTCCCCAGTAGTGCTGCTTGTTCTTACGATAGAATTGCACCGTCCTCTCCAGTCCCTCGCGCAGGGAAACCTTCGGTTTCCAGCCCAGGGCCTTGGTTATCTTGCTGTAATCGCTGTAGTAATCCCCGATGTCTATCCGCTTCAGATCGGGGGGGAAGGGGACGATGCGGTAGCTGCCGTTGCCGGCGATTTCGATGAGCAGCTCCACAATTTGGAGTAGACTGACAGGCTCAAGACCCCCCAGGTTGAAGACCTCACCGTTCACCTTGTCGCTCGCGGCGGCCAGCAATAGGGCATCGACGACGTCATCGACATAGCTGGGGTCGCGCAGTTGGCGTCCATCGCCGAAGAGCTGGATCTCCTCACCGTCTATGGCTTGCCGTATGAACCATCCCATAAAGCCCTGTCGGTTATGTTTCATTAGCAGGCGTGGGCCGTAGGTATTGGTGAGGCGGAGCGATGTGGCCCTTATCCCGTACACGTTGTTATAAACGATGTGATACCACTCGCCCGCCATTTCGTTGATGCCATTGACGTCGGTGGGGTGCAAGAGATGCCTTTCGTCCACGGGAACGTAGTCGGGAACACCGTATACCTGCCTAGTTCCGGAAAAGACAATCCTCACTCCAGGGTTATTGTGTCTACAGGCCTCCAGCAAGGATAGCTGGGCGCGGCAGTTGATCTCCAGGTCGG
>Ga0299912_10001622_pt1 | contig 18173 bp, 17 predicted proteins | sample RVTome_2_FD_207667 | JGI IMG/M metagenome (GOLD analysis project Ga0299912, IMG submission 207667) | Soil microbial communities from uranium-contaminated site in the Upper Colorado River Basin, Wyoming, United States - RVT95D214 (version 2) ... | reverse complement strand
TCATTTGTCGCGACCGGGGTGTGCGTTTAACCGATATTCGTCGCCGGGTGTTGGAGCTGGTATGGAGCAATCACCGTCCTGTGGGCGCCTATGAAATTTTGGATCATCTGGGCGGCAATCGGAAAAAGGCTCAACCGCCGACCGTCTACCGCGCCTTGGAATTTTTATTGGAGCAGGGGTTGATTCACCGCATTGAAAGTCTCAATGCCTATATCGGCTGTACCGCGCCAGAGCGGGATCATGCCGGTCAGTTTCTCATCTGTAGGGATTGCGGGGCTACGGCAGAGTTGCTGGATCGGCGCATCGACACCGCCATACATGCGGGCGCGACAGCAGCGGGTTTTACGATAGAGCATCCGACCGTCGAGTTGGAAGGGCTGTGCGCCAAGTGCCGCAGCCACGAACACCATGACTGATTGTTCTACATTGATAACGGCGACTGACGTTGAGGTGCGGTTTGGCGGTCACGCGGTGTTGACCGGGGCCAGCGTTACCGTTCGCGCGGGCGAAATTGTGACGTTGATCGGCCCCAATGGCGCGGGTAAGACGTCGTTGGTGCGCGCGCTGTTAGGCTTAGTGAAGCCGACCAAGGGTTCGGTGTCGCGAAAAAAAGGACTGCGCATCGGTTATATGCCGCAGCGCCTTAGCATCGATCCGTCGCTGCCGCTGACGGTGGAGCGGTTTTTGCAGTTGGGCGCGGCCAGCAGACATGCCGATTTTGATGCGGCGTTGGCCGAGGCCGGGGCGGGGCATGTGATGCACTCCCCCATGCAAGGCATTTCCGGCGGCGAACTGCAGCGGGTCATGCTGGCGCGCGCATTGCTGCGTGAACCCGATTTGTTGGTGTTGGATGAACCGGTGCAAGGCGTAGATGTGACCGGACAGGCGGAACTGTATCGCTTAATTCAAGGCATTCGCCAGCATCGTGGCGTAGGTGTATTGATGGTGTCGCACGATCTGCATGTGGTGATGGCCAAAACCGATCATGTGGTATGTCTTAACCGCCATGTGTGCTGTGCGGGGCATCCCGAAGCAGTCAGCCGCCACCCCGAATTTGTCGCTCTGTTCGGGCCTGATATCGCGTCGACCCTGGCGGTCTATACCCATGCCCACGATCACGCCCATGACCTTGAAGGTCATGTGATCAAAGACGGCCATACCCATGCGGATCACGTCCATACCGACCATGAAGGCTGCGATCATGATCATGGATGATTTTCTGATGCGCGCCCTGTTGGCGGGCTTGGCGGTAGCGTTGGTGACGGGGCCGTTGGGCGCGTTTGTGGTGTGGCGGCGCATGGCCTATTTTGGCGGCGCGCTCAGTCATACTGCGTTGCTGGGTGTGGCGCTGGGTTTTTTGGTGGGGGTTGCGCCGGAATTGGGGGTGGCCTTCGTCGTGGTCGCTGCGGCGTTGATGCTGGGCATGTTGGGTTCCGTTCGGGGCCTTTCGACGGATACGCTGCTGGGCATCGTCGCGCACGCGGCGCTGGCGGTGGGCATGGTTGTCACTGCGACGCTGCACAATGTGCGCGTGGACCTGATGGCGTATCTGTTTGGCGACATTTTGGCGGTGAGCTGGAGCGGCGTCGTTTGGTTGTGGGGGGGCGCGGCAACGGTGCTGGCGCTGTTGACTATGTTATGGCGGCCCTTATTGAACGCCACCGTGCATGCCGATTTGGCGTTTGTCGAAGGCGTCAACGTGCGCCGCGTTGAACTCGCATTCATGTTGATGTTGGCGTTGGTGGTTGCCCTGGCGATCAAGGTTGTGGGCATTTTATTGGTGGCTTCGATGCTGGTGATCCCCGCCGCCAGCGCGCGCACCTTTGCGCGCACTCCCGAAGTCATGGGTATATTGGCGACGTTGTTCGGCGCGCTGGCCGTTGGGTTTGGGTTGTGGGCGTCGTATGTTTATGATGCACCGGCTGGGCCCGCCATTGTAATGATGGCCAGCATTTTCTTTGCGCTGTCGCTGATCAAGCGTTGAGGCGCTTCAGCCCCGCCTCCAAATCCTGGATCAAATCGTCGGCGTCTTCCAATCCGGCATGAAGGCGCAAGGTCTGCCCCTTGTATGGCCAGACGTAGGCGGTGCGCACGTGAGCCGGGTCGGCGGGGATGATCAGGCTTTCGTATCCGCCCCAACTAAAGCCCATGGCGAACAGTTCCATGCCGTCGAGTAGGCGCGCGATGGCGCTTTGGTCGGGGCCTTCTTTCAACACGATGCCGAACAGGCCGGTGGACCCGGTGAAATCGCGTTTCCAAATGGCGTGACCGGGGCAGCTGGGCAGGGCCGGGTGCAACACGGTTTCGACTTCGGGCCGTGCCGCAAGCCAATGGGCCAGTTTCAGCGCGGTGGCTTCGTGGCGCGCCAATCGTACCGCCAGCGTGCGCAAACCTCGAAGGCCTAAGTAGCAGTCATCCGGTCCGGTGGAATGGCCCAAGGTTCCGGCAGTCGTCTTGGCGCGTTCCCATAAGGTGCGGTCATTTGTGGTGAGCGTACCCAACATGGCGTCAGAGTGGCCGACGATATACTTGGTCGCCGCTTGGATGGAAATATCGACGCCATGATCGAATGGCTTGAAGTGATAGCCCGCCGACCAGGTGTTATCCATCACCATTAACGCACCCGCTTTGTGCGCGGCATTTGCAAGGGCGGGAATGTCTTGCACTTCAAAGGTGATGGAGCCGGGGGCTTCGGCAAAGATGATCTTGGTGTTGGGGCGGATGTGTTCGCCAATGCTTGCGCCGACCAAGGGGTCAAAATAGCTGGCCTCGACCCCGAATTTTGCCAAAAAGCCGTGGGCGAATTTTAAGGTCGGATAGTAGGCATTATCGGTGATCAGCACGTGGTCTCCCGATTGTACGTTTGCCGCCAGGGCTACCGCGATGGCCGCCATGCCCGACGGCAGCGCGATGCAATGTTTGGCGCCTTCCAAGTCGGCGACCGCCTGTTCGAAGGCAAACGTGGTCGGTGTGCCGTAGCGCCCGTAATAAACCTGTTCGAATTTGTGTTTTTCCGCCTCATGCAGCGCGGCCAGGGTGGGGAACGTCACCGTGGAGGCATGATACACGGGCGGATTGACGATACCAAAATTGGCCTCCGGGTCGCGTCCGGAGGTGGTGAGGCGGGTATCTGGATGCTTGGGCGTGGTGGACTTCTTCATGGTGTACATATACCGCAGTTACGCCCCGGTCGGGTCGGATGGAAGACGAATTTGGCGCCAGCATGGGCGTTCGCTCGATTGTGCCCTTTAATGGCCGAAGGTGCCAGGAATTAAGGCATAATAAGTGAGGCGTTCTCCGTTTTGGCGGGGGCAAATTTTGGTTGCTTCTGTTTGAAACGGTACAATATTGAACTTAATCAGGTGTGGCCGATTTTTGTGATTAATCGTTTCAGGATTGATTGTCCTGAAACAATCGTGTTACCCCTATGGTACATCTGGTGCGAGACGGACCTCCCTTCCTCTGCACATCATGAGGGAAACGGCTAGAATCCGGGGAGTTTTGTCCTATGAGAGGTCGCACTGAACGCCAGTGCGTCCTGGGAGTTATAAATCCAAAGGGAGGAAACAACCGTGAAAAAATCGATAACCGTATTCGGCGTTATGGCAGTGTCCATGATTGCCGCCACCGCGCAAGCGGGTACTCTTGAAGACGTCAAAGCCCGGGGCAGTTTGTCTTGCGGCGTAAACACCGGGGTGCCGGGCTTTTCGCAGCCTGACGAAAAGAATAACTGGACCGGCCTAGACGTGGATACCTGCCGCGCTGTTGCCGCTGCCGTTTTGGGCGACGCCAACAAGGTCAGCTTTAAGCCGTTGACCACCAAAGAACGCTTTACCGCGCTGCAATCGGGCGAAATCGACGTCCTAGCGCGCAATACGACCTGGACTCAGACCCGCGATACTTCGCTGGGGTTGAACTTTGTCGGCGTGAACTATTACGACGGCCAGGGGTTCTTGGCGCATAAGGCCTTGGGCGTGATGTCGGCCAAGGAGTTGGACGGTGCGTCAGTGTGTATTCAGGCTGGCACCACGACTGAGCTGAATCTGGCGGATTATTTCCGCCTGCATGGTATGAAGTATTCGTCGGTGGTGTTCGACACTCCCGAACAAACTCGCGAGGGCTTTGAATCCGGTCGTTGCGACATTTTTACTTCCGATCAGTCGCAGCTTTATGCGATTCGTTCCAAGATGGCCGATCCGGCTAGCGCCGTGGTTCTGCCGGAGGTCATTTCCAAGGAACCGCTCGGTCCTGTGGTTCGTCAAGGTGATGACGCTTGGTTCAACATTGTGAAGTGGACGTTGTTCGCGCAGATCGAAGCCGAAGAACTGGGCATCAGCTCGGCCAACGTTGACGATCTGAAGGCCAATACAAACAACCCCGGCATCAAGCGTATTCTCGGCACCGAAGACAATGCCGGCGAACGCTTAGGCTTAAGCGCCGACTGGGCTTATAACGCCATCAAGCAAGTGGGCAACTATGGTGAAATGTTCGAACGCAACGTCGGCCCGAACACACCATTGGCCATTTCTCGCGGGCTTAATGCCCAGTGGAATAATGGCGGTATCCTCTACGCGCCGCCGCTTCGCTAATGCAAAAGGCTGCTCCGGTCATGTCCTTTAGGAGGGCATGGCCGGAATGGTTTTTGCCGAGTTGCTTTTGTTTTTAAATTAGGTCAAGGAGAGCCGCTTCATGTCGGGACGGCCAAAAACGCCACAAGCGTCCAAGACCGCGATCTGGAATGATCCGACATTTCGTGCGATCACCTTTCAGGTTCTGGCGAGCGTCGCCATCATCTGGTTTTTTTGGGTCATTTTCGACAACACCCTGACCAACATGCATAACCGGGGTATCACCACCGGGTTCGGGTTTCTCAACAACACCGCCGGGTTCGGCATTTTGATGTCGCTCATCGATTATGATGAAACCTATACCTATGGCCGAACATTTTTTGTCGGGTTGCTGAACACGTTGTTGGTATCGTTTTTAGGCGTAATTTGTGCGACCGTTATTGGTTTTATTGTCGGCGTAGCGCGCCTGTCGAACAATTGGCTGATCGGCAAAATGGCTGCGGTTTATGTAGAGTCTTTGCGTAACGTGCCGTTGTTGCTGCAGATTTTTTTCTGGAATTTTGCGGTCATTCAACCGCTTTTGCCGAGCCCTAAGCAAAGTTATGCGTTGGCGGATATGTTTTTTCTCAACAATCGCGGCGCTTATTTGCCTAAGCCTCATTTTGATGATCGTATTTGGCTGGCGGTGGTTTCAATTTTTGTCGCTATTGCGGCGATCATCTATATGACTAAATGGGCGCGTCGTCGACAAGAGGAGACAGGACAACCGTTTCATACCTTCTGGGCAGGATTGGGCATTCTGCTTGGGATTCCGGCGGTGATTTATTGGATATCCGGTGTCGAGTTTACGGTGGATTATCCGGTACTGACCGGGTTCAATATGCGGGGCGGCACTGAAATTATACCTGAGCTGCTTTCGCTCACTTTGGCGCTTTCCACGTATACCGCATCGTTCATTGCGGAAATCGTACGTTCAGGAATCTTGGGCATAAGCCATGGACAGACTGAGGCGGCGCGTGCGCTGGGTCTGAACCACGGTTATACGCTGCGCCTGGTCGTGATCCCCCAGGCCATGCGCATCATTATTCCGCCGCTCACCAGTCAGTATTTGAATTTGGTCAAAAATTCGTCCCTGGCGACGACCATTGGTTATCCGGATTTGGTCGGCGTATTTATGGGTACGACCTTGAATCAGACGGGGCAGGCGGTGGAAATCGTCGGTATGACCTTGGCCGTTTATCTCACCATTTCGCTGGTTATTTCGGCGTTTATGAACTGGTGGAATAAGCATATGGCATTGGTGGAGAGGTAGGCCATGAACGAATTCAAGCCGCTTCCCAATTTGCCGCCGCCCGCCGCCACCACTGGCGTGATCGGATGGGCGCGCGCTAATTTGTTTCCGACGCCGTTCAGCTCGGCATTGACGGTACTGGGCATCTATTTTCTTTATATCACGCTGGTGCCTTTTTTGGATTGGGCGGTATTTTCCGCCGATTGGCTGGGTACCGATAAATCCGCTTGCGTCAGTGGCGGCGCGTGTTGGGCGTTTGTTACCGCGCGTTTGGACTTTTTTATCTATGGATTTTATCCCGCCAGCGAGGTTTGGCGGCTCGACATCTGTATTGCGTTATTTATCCTTTCGTTCGCTCCTCAATTTTTCGATACTTTTCCCTACAAGAAGAATCTCGGTATTTTTTCGCTTACCGTGTTTCCAGTGGTTTGCTATGTGCTGATTTCCGGCGGCTGGTTCGGACTTGAAGAAGTTTCCACCGAAAAATGGGGCGGTCTGTCGTTGACCTTGATGCTCGCCTATGTGGGCATCGTCGCCGCGCTGCCTATTGGCGTGGTTCTGGCGCTGGGGCGGCGTTCCCAATTGCCGGTAATCCGCACATTTTGTATTTCGTTTATTGAGTTGTGGCGCGGGGTGCCGTTGATTTCAGTGCTGTTCATGTCGTCGGTTATGCTGCCGCTGTTTCTGCCCGAAGGTATGAATTTCGACAAACTGCTGCGGGCGCTGATCGGCATCACCATGTTCCAGTCGGCCTACATGGCTGAAGTCGTTCGGGGCGGGCTGCAAGCGATCCCTAACGGACAACATGAAGCGGCCAGCGCCTTGGGGTTGGGCTATTGGAAAAGCATGCGATTGGTGATTTTGCCTCAGGCTTTGAAGTTGGTCATCCCCGGCATCGTCAACACCTTTATCGCATTGTTTAAAGATACCACTTTGGTGCTCATCATCGGTTTGTTCGAGGTCCTGGCGGCTGTGGAAGCGGTGGTTCGCGGAACGCAGTGGAGGGGCCTTACCTTTGAAGGGTACATCTTTGTTGGGTTGTGTTTTTGGGTGTTTTGCTTTGGCATCTCCCGTTACAGCCAGAAGCTGGAGCAAAAATTGAACACAGGCCATAAACGCTAAGTTCGAATTGAGTTAGGAAAGTCACATGGCATCCACTGATTTCGCGGTTCAACTCATCAACGTTAATAAGTGGTACGGTGAGTTTCACGTGCTCAAGGATATCAATCTGAATGTCCGTGTGGGTGAGCGCATCGTCATTTGCGGCCCGTCAGGTTCCGGGAAGTCGACCATGATCCGCTGCATCAATCGGCTTGAAGAACATCAAGCAGGGCAGATTATCGTCGGTGGCATAGAATTGACGCATGATTTAAAGCGGATCGATAAGGTGCGGCGTGAAGTAGGTATGTGCTTCCAACACTTCAATTTGTTTCCGCACTTGACGGTGTTGGAAAACTGCACACTGGCGCCGATATGGGTGCGTAAAATGCCCAAAAAACAAGCTATAGAGAGCGCCATGCACTATCTGGAACGGGTGAAGATCCCTGAACAGGCAAACAAATTTCCGGGCCAGCTTTCCGGCGGCCAGCAACAGCGTGTGGCCATTGCGCGCTCGTTGTGCATGAACCCTAAGGTGATGCTGTTCGATGAACCCACCTCGGCGCTCGATCCGGAAATGATCAAAGAAGTGTTGGACGTTATGGTTGAACTGGCCGAGGAAGGTATGACCATGCTGTGCGTGACACATGAAATGGGGTTTGCCAAGCTGGTCGCCGACCGCGTGATCTTCATGGACATGGGGCAAGTGGTTGAAGAAAACAAACCCGAGCAGTTCTTCAACGATCCTCAAAACGATCGCACCAAATTATTCTTGAGCCAGATTTTGAATCACTGATATCGGGAGTGGGTTTATGTCTTCAGCCGCATATAAAAGCTTGCGTGAACGCGCCCTGGAAACGTCGAAAAAAGTTCAGGATATTTTGAAAATTGACTGCGCCAATCATGAGCGTGAAGTGGTCATGGCTATCGAACAGGCGATCATTGATGCGTTGCTTCAGGAACGCGAACGTTGCGCCAGTGTAGCTTATGATCAGGTTTGCGCAGAAGACCGCGATAAGGCGCACAAGGTGGCGGAGGAAATCCGCCGCATTCGCACCGCGCTGAGTGTCAATTTGGAAAGCATGCGTTGACGCACCGTTTTACGGGGGCATGGTTAAATGCCCCGGTTTCGGGTATCATCGCATTTGTTTGTGGTGCTTTTCTTTGGCACTTAATGGACCATTCGTTTGGCATTAAGGGGATAAATGATGAAAGTCACGCAGCGCGTTAAAAAAATTCTTTCCAATTACGAAGGTCAAACTCCCGGCACGAAGGCAAACTTGGCGCGCATGTTGATGCACGGCAAGCTGGCTGGCACGGGGCATCTTTTGATTTTGCCTGTTGATCAAGGCAATGAACACGGTCCGGCCCGCAGTTTTGCCCCGAATGCACCGGGCTATGATCCACACTATCATTATCAACTCGCGATCGATGCGGGCATGAGTGCATATGCCGCCCCCTTAGGTTTTTTGGAAGCCGGGGCCGATACCTTCGCCGGGGCTGTTCCGACCATCCTCAAACTCAACAGCGCCAACTCGCTGTGCAGCATCAAGGGCGCGCCAACCCAGGCGTTCACCGGAACGGTGGAAGATGCGCTTAGGCTGGGGTGCTCGGCCATCGGCTTTACCATTTACCCCGGCTCGGATGCTGCCTACGACATGATGGAACAGATCAGCGATATGGCGGTGCATGCCAAATCCGTCGGTCTGGCCGTCGTCATCTGGTCGTATCCGCGTGGCGGCAATTTGTCGAAGGACGGAGAGACCGCTATTGACGTGACCGCCTACGCCGCGCATCTGGCGGCGCAGTTGGGCGCGCATATCATCAAGGTTAAACCGCCTACCGCGCATATCGAGCAAGAGGCGGCGAAAAAGGTGTACGTTGCTCAGGGCATTCCCATTGCGACCTTATCGGAGCGTATTCGCCATGTCGTGCAGTCCGCATTTGACGGGCGGCGCATGGTGGTGTTTTCGGGCGGCGAAGCCAAGGACACGGCGGGCCTGCTCGATCAAATCCGTCAAATTCGCGATGGCGGCGGTACGGGTTCCATCGTCGGGCGCAATTCCTTCCAGCGTCCGAAGGAAGGCGCTATCGATATGCTGGATAGCATCGTCGAAATCTATAAGGGTAAAGCCTGAGGTTTCAAGCGTCTTGTCACGTGCTGATGGGGACGTCGATGGCGTCGCCCCATTCGGCCCATGATCCGTCATAGACGGCGCAGTCTTCTTTGCCGAGCAGGTGCATGGCGAACGCCAGTACGCACGCGGTTACGCCTGAACCGCAGGTCGCGATCGCGGGCTTGTTCATGTCTACGCCTGCTGCATCTAAGATATCGGCGATCTCGGTGGCGTTGAGGAATCTGAAATCATGAGAGGGCGGCGTGATCAGCGTGAATGGCACGTTGATCGAGCCGGGAATGTGGCCCCGGTGCTCGGTCGGACGGGGTTCATGGTCCACGCCCTTGAACCGTCCTTCGTTGCGCGCATCCACCACCTGAAAGTCTTTATTTTTTAGATTGGTCAGCATGTCGGTCTTGGATTTAACCAAATTGGCATTGAACCGGGCATTGAACTGGCACGGTTTGATCGCGGGCGCTTCGGTTTGCAAAGGGCGGCGTTCTTTTCCCCAGCGCACCAAACCGCCATCCAACACGGATGCATTCATGTAGCCGAAGGTACGCAACATCCACCACAAACGACACGCCGCCATATAGCCGCCATTGGCGTCATAGATGACGATCTTGTGGGTGTGGGAAATGCCCAGTTGGCCCAAGGCATCAGCAAACATAGCCGCAGACGGCAGCATATGCGGCAGACCGGTGGAGCGATCAGCAATGCGGTCGATGTCGAAATGCACCGAACCGGGGATATGGCGAAAGGTCCATTCTTCATACGCATCGCGATCAGCATGGGGCAAATGATAGGTGGCGTCGATGATGCGCAGGTCCGGGTCGCCCAAGTGCGCTTCGAGCCATTCGCCGGTGACCAGTGAGTCTGGGTTTGTAAATTCCATGGGTTGTGGGCCTCGATCAGGTCTGGCAAAACTAAAGCAATTCTAAAAACGCGCGGAACCTAACAAAGTTAGCTCCGGGCGTCCAGCCATTCCGGCACCGGCAGGTTTTTGGACTTCAAAAACGCAGGATTGAACAGTTTGCTTTGGTAGCGGGTGCCAAAATCGCACAATACGGTGACGATGGTGTGCCCCGGCCCCATTTTCTTTGCCAAGTGGACGGCGCCCGCGACATTGATACCGCTGGAGCCCCCCAAGCACAGGCCTTCGTTCCTGAGCAGATCGAAGATGTAGGGCAGGGCTTCGCTATCGGAAATCTGAAACGCCTCGTCCACGGGTGCGCCTTCTAAATTCTTGGTAATGCGACCCTGGCCGATGCCTTCGGTGATGGATGATCCCTCCGATTTCAATTCGCCATGGGTGTAGTAATTGTACAGCGCCGCACCCATAGGGTCGGCGAGGGCGATGACCACGTCCTTGCGCTTTTCTTTCAACCCGATGCCGATGCCCGCCAGCGTGCCGCCGGTACCCACCGAGCAAATGAAGCCGTCAATATGCCCATCGGTCTGAGCCCAAATTTCCTGCGCCGTGCCTTCGATGTGGGCGTCGCGGTTGGCGGTATTGTCGAACTGGTTGGCCCACAAAGCGCCGTTGGGTTCGGATGCGGCCAGTTCTTTGGCCTTGCGTTGTGACGCATGTACGTAGTTCCCCGGATCGCGATAGGGTGCCGCCGGAACCTCGATCAATTCAGCGCCAATCAGGCGAAGGGTATCCTTTTTTTCTTGGGCTTGCGTTTCGGGGATGATGATCACTGAGCGATAGCCGAGCGCGTTGCCGACCAACGTCAGCCCAATGCCGGTATTGCCCGCCGTACCCTCGACGATAACACCACCGGGTTTCAGCAGTCCGCGTCGTTCGGCATCACGCACGATGTACAGCGCAGCGCGGTCCTTTACCGAACCGCCGGGGTTCATGAATTCGCACTTGCCTAGGATCAGGCATCCCGTCGCCTCAGATGCAGCGTTTAAGCGGATCATCGGCGTGTTGCCGATGGCGTCGGGAAAACCGGTGCGCACATCCATTTTATCTATTCCTTGTGTTATTTAATTTATTTTATCGCTAACATATGTATAAACAACATAAGGGCAATGCGACCTGGCTTCAAGGGTTATCCGTCTGATTTTACACCCCATTTTTGTTTTAGCGTTTCCCGGTTGATTTGGAACCACTGCATGGCGATCAGCGTCATGGCGTTGGTGAAGCGGCCCTCATCTAGCCATTTAAGCGCCGTGGCGGTGGGGACGGACTGCACACGGATGTCTTCGCCCTCATGCTCTAGTCCGTGTACGCCGCCCGCCGTTGAGGCATCGACGCGGCCGCAAAACAGAAAAATGCTTTCGCTGGTTCCGCCGGGACTCACCAGATAGTGCGCGATCGGTTCGATGTCGGAAATGGCGCAGTTCGCTTCTTCGATGCTTTCGCGCCGGGCCACGGCTTCGGGCGTTTCGCCTTCGTCGATGATTCCGGCGATGCATTCCAGCATCCATGGCGAATGTTGGTCTTTGTGAAACCAAGGCGAATTGAAGGCCGCGTATGCGCCGGGACGAAACTGTTCGATAAACACTAAGCGTTCCAAGTCCGGATCATAAAGCAACACTGCGGTGGCATGGCCGCGCTCGAAAATTTCGCGCATCAATGGCCCGGTCCAACCGCCTTCGTGTTTTTTGTGTTTGAGGACATAGCGGTCGATTTTGAAATAACCGTCATGTTCACGCACACGTTTTAGAACCTCGACGTCGTCGCAGGTGAACGTCTCGGTGGCCAACGGTTTTAAGGTGTTGTTGGACATGATGGCGCTTAACCCCAAAATCTTCCCGACACACCGGCGATGATGACAATAAAGCCTAAGATCAAGTTGGTGGTGACGATGCGCCGGATGGTGGCGATATGTTTTGCGCCCAAGGCCCAGTCTTTGTTTGCGACGGCGGCTTGCAGGGCCGGATAGGGTTTGAAGAATAAAAAGGCGAAGAGCGCGGTCATCGCCCACGACAGGCCATGCATAACCTCGACGTGACGGCCAGCGGCTGCAAAGCCGCCGAAATCGACAAACACCATGGCGTAGCCGGTGGCGGGCAATACGATAACCGCAATCCATACCCAGGCGAAGAAGCGGGGGAATACGTGCGACCACACGCCCAAGCGTGTCGCCGGGCTTTCGTTCACCAAAGATGGGCGCAGGACGAAGTGGGCGAAAAACATGCCGCCCACCCACACCACGGCGGCTAAGGTGTGCAGGGTGCTCACGACGGGAAACAGCAGGTCCATTGATCAACTCCTCAGCTATGTCAGGCGAATCGTTCCCAGCCCAACCCGGTGATGTCCACTTCCGGCGCGTGGTTGCGCGCCAAGTCGGCCACGATGCGTGCGGTACCCGCAGCCAGCGTCCAACCCAGCATGCCGTGTCCGGTGTTCAGCAGCAAATTGGGTTGTTTGGCGTGCCCAACGATGGGAAGGCTATCGGGGGTCAACGGGCGAAGCCCGGTCCAATAGGTGGCGTGATCGGGGGTGCACGCGCGCGGGAAAAGCTTGATGGCGCTGGATAAGGTCAAGTGCGCGCGCGCTTCGACCAGTTCGGTGTCATAGCCGTTCAGTTCCAACATGCCTGCGATGCGTAGGCTGTTGCCTATGCGGCTGAACACTAATTTGTGGGCGTTGCTGGTGATGGAAAGCTGCGGCGCCATGGCGTCGTTCAGTACCGGAACGGTGCATGAATATCCCTTGGCCGGATAAATGGGCAGCTTTAAATCCAGCCCCTTCATCATCAATGGGCTGTAACTGCCCAGCGCTAAAACAAAGATGTCGGCATCTTCATCGCCTCGGTCAGTGATGGCGTGGGTGATGCGTTCACCTTCGCGATGTAAGCCTTTTACGGTCGTGTTCCAGCGGAAGTTCACGCCTAAAGTTTCGGCGCACGACGCCAGTTGTTGGGTGAATGCAAAACAATCGCCGCTTTCGTCGTTGGGCGTATGGATGCCGCCAGCGATTGTAAATGACGAAAGCTTGAGCGACGGTTCAAGTTCGATGCAGCCCTCGTGGCCGAGCGCGGTTCGCGAACCGCCGAATTCCCGCCATGAACGGATGGCGTCCACGTCGCGGTCCAATTCGCGCGCATCTTGATACAGGCCCAAAATGCCGCCATGCCGGTGGTCGAAAGCGATAGCTTCGGTTTTGGCAATAATGTGCAGGCGTTCACGCGCAAACAGCGCCAGACGCAGCAACGGTTCAGCATTGCGCCAGTAGGCAGACTCGGCACAGTTGGCGATAAAGTTCAGCGTCCACGACCATAACACCGGGTCTAAGCGCAAACGAAAGAGCAAGGGAGCATCGCGTTTGCCCAGCCACTTAAGCGCTTTTTGCATTACGCCGGGACCAGCCAGCGGGGCGCCGTGGTCCCACGACAATTGGCCGCCATTGGCGAAGCTGGTTTCCAAGCCGGGGCCTTCGCAACGATCAATAACCGTTACGTCATGGCCGTCACGGGCAAGCTCATATGCGGTTGTGACACCCACAACGCCGGCGCCGAGCACCAGAACCTTCATCCATTCCCCGCTTGATTTTGTAAAAGACGATAGGATTCATGTAGCGCAGATGGCGGGCAATGTCACTGAAAAGCAAAGTTTTGCTCGCTTGTCGGCGGGGATACAAAAAAGCCGCCCGGCGAACCGGACGGCTTTTTGCATAGGGAAAAGGGACTTCGCTATTTGATGATTTTGTAGCCGTAAATGCGCCCGTATTTGTCGCCCATATACAGATGTCCGTTGCCAAAGCCAATTCCGACGCGGGAGTTCATGTCTGTGGCATAGGACCAAAGCTGTTCTCCGGTCGCTTTGTTTAGCCCATATACGAAGCCGCGTTGGCTCATGAAATAAAGCTTGTCGCCATCGATGACCGGTTTGATCAGCAGGTAATCAAAAGCGCCGCCTGGGACGTTGTACCGCCAGATCGGCTTGCCGTCCTTGGTCGACCAAGCATGGACGAAGGTGTTCGCGGTTCCCAAATAAATCACGTCGCCTTCGCCGATGAGCGAGGGCACCCAGTTTTCCGTATCGCGCTTCCACAACACTTCACCGGTGGCCGCATCCAGGCCATAGGCAAAATCTTGATAGGCGACGAAGGTTAGGCGGTCGGCGGTGGCGTAGAGCGCCTTGGGCGTACCTTCCATGGAAACATGAGTCCATTTGACCTTTCCGGTCGTTTTGTCGATGGCGTAATAACGCGCCGGGCCGCCTTCTTCATCGGTGAAGTTGGGGTCTATGTAGTTGCCTGCGGTGTACACCGTGTCGCCAAAGCTGGTCGCGGTCTGCAGCAGATAGTCTTCGGTGACGAGCGACCAGTTGATGCGGCCATCGGCGCGATTGATGGAAAAAAGCGTAGCCCCAGTCAGCGGATCGGCGGGCAGGCCCGGGCCGACGAACGTGGTCGATACATAAATGGCGTCGTCTGCAAAATGTGCGGGGCGCTGGCAGTTGATGCCCAGATCAATCGTCCATTGCGGTTTGCCGTCGGCGCGATTGAGCGCGACCAACTTGCCGCCCCCGATGCACACGAACACTTGTTCGCCGATGCTGCTGAAACTGCGATCCCACACGCCTTCTTTTGGCGCGTATTCCCATTTTATTTTGCCCGTGGCGGCGTCAAATGCGAGCAGCGGGCTGCCTTCGGGGACGGCCAATACCAAATCCCCGGCGACGACCGGGGCGATGTTGGTGGGTTTGCCCGATTCATATGTCCACGCCAGCTTCAACGCATCGCCTTCGGCGGCGGAGGCGGCGCTTATTGACATCAGCCCCATTGCGCAAGCGAGGGCTATTCTTTTTATGGTTACGGATAGATGTGCCATGGGTTCCTTCCTGAACTTGTTGTTTTTATTTAAGAAAATTAAAAAATAAAGGCGGGAGAATGACCTCCCGCCTTTATCGTTCTTAAGCCCGAATAGAGCCGAGATTAACGATTGCCGTTGAGAACAATCGGACCATCACGGTTTTCTTCGGTGATGTCAAACTCGATACCCGGAGGCATGCGGTTGTCGCGCAAACGACCCTTCATCTTCGAGTGACCCCAGTCGTAATCGGTCTTGCCGATAGCGGACTGACCGAACAGAGGAACCCCTGGCGGCTGAGCCAGAACGTCGCCACCGCGCAGGATGCCGTCGTAGCTGGTCAGGTCCATTTCGTGCAGGGATTCTTCGGTGTTGCCGGAATGGCAAGACGCGCAAGAAGCCGTGTCCGGAGCCCAGTAGTTGTCTTGGGTGAACATGGGCAGAATGACGTTTTTGAACGTATCGTCGTTCTTGGCACCTGCAGCAACCCAATCGCCCATCGCACCGACTTCGCAGCCATTGTCCTTGTTGATGTTGCAAGGACCGTCGCGATTTTCTTCGGTGATGTCAAACTCGATACCCGGAGGCATACGGTTATTACGCAGACGAGCATTCATCTTCGAGTGACCCCAGTCGTAATCGGTCTTACCGATCATGGATTCACCGAACAGCGCAACCCCTGGCGGCTGTGCCAGAACGTCGCCACCCTTCAAGATGCCTTCGTATTTGGTCAGGTCCATTTCATGGAGAGATTCTTCGGTGTTGCCGGTGTGGCACGAAGAACAGGCAGCCAGATCGTCACCCCAGATGTTATCTTTGGTGAACAGCGGCAAGATGTCTACGTCGAACGTGCCAGCGGCATCATTACCGCTCATGTCCTTGTAGGTAAACTTGCCGTTCGGAGCGCCGGCTTTGACCCATGCAGCCATGAGATCAACGGCTTTAACTGCTCCCGGAGTGCTTTCCGCGATTTCGGCCAATGCGGGCGTAGCCGCAACGGTCGCCATCAAGGCCCCCAGTAACATCCCCTTTAGTGATAGTTCTTTTTTCATATGGGTTTCCCCCTGTTTTCAGTAAAACAACCGCGCTATGATTAACGTGACTTGTCGGGGGGTGCAAGCAAAAATGCGGCGCATTAAAATGCGAAAAAACTAATATATCCATGCTTTTACACGACGTTATTCTATTCGACATTGCTAATATCGCAGTCATTCGCATTGGTTGATGGGATGTTGCGAGATGTTCGAAACCCATTGATATTGTGTGATTTTTCATCAATTGTTGCATCGTATTTTGTATTGTTAATGTCAGGCCTGTCGGGGCCATTTTTTTTGGGGGGGGCGGTGCTTTGTTGGGGGTGATTTTTTTTAAATTGCTCGCCATTGATGGGTGCTCGGCCCGAATATTTTGATTAAACGGACAATACGTTAAGTCATAAAGTTACAATTTTATTTGTTTGTGACTCTTAAAAATTCAAAATCCTTCAAGCAAGCGTGCGCTTCGCTATCCGGCTAAAGACAAGGATTCGCCCATGTATGTTCTGAGTGTCGCCCAATCTTATCAGGCCGATCGAGACGCTGCCGAGGCAGGAGTCTCGGGGCTGCAACTCATGGAAGCGGCGGGACAGGCGGTCGTTTACGCCATTCAGGGGCAATGGGAAAAGCGCCCGGTGCTGATTTTGGCCGGGCCGGGCAATAACGGGGGCGACGGTTTTGTCGTTGCGCGCCTGCTGCAGGCGGCTAAATGGCCGGTGCAGCTGTATATGCTGGGGGATAAATCCCAACTTAGCGGGGACGCGGCGGCCAATGCCAAGCGCTGGCGCGTCAAAGTTCTGCCTTTGGCAGATGCCTTGGAACGCCTGATTGATCTGCGGGCGGATGACGAAGTCATCGTGGTTGACGCCCTGTTCGGGGCAGGGCTGTCCAGGCCGTTGGAGGGCACGGTCAAATCCTTAGTGGAACTGTTGAATATCAAGCGCGAAGAGGGCTCGACGCCGCCCGTGGTGGCGGTGGACATCCCGTCCGGCGTCGATGGCGACACCGGTCAGGCCTTGAAGGGGATTGCGCTCGAGGCGGATTTGACGGTGACCTTCGGCCACCCCAAGCCGGGGCATCTTTTGTTGCCCGGACGGAAACTGTGCGGCGAACTTTTGGTGGTCGATATCGGCATTCCCGATGCCGTTATCGATGGGATCGCGCCCTTGATTCAGCTTAATGATACGAAGCTTTGGGGGGAGGCCTTTCCCGATGTGGATGTCGCCGCCAACAAGTATACGCGCGGGCATCTGGTGGTGTTGGGCGGGGCCGTGATGTGCGGGGCGGCGCGTCTGGCGGCGTTGGCGGCGCGGCGCGCTGGTGCGGGGCTGGTGAGCATCGCAGTACCCGAAGATGTGTTTTCCATCTATGCCGCCGCAACCGATCCCGGAACGCTGGTATATCCTTTTAATAATCTGAAAACATTCAAGAAAATGCTGGATGATGAGCGCAAATCCACGCTGGTCATCGGCCCCGGCGCAGGGGTTTGCAAAGCCACCCGCGATAAGGTTCTGGCGGCACTGAAGGCGGGCAAGCGCCTCGTTTTGGATGCCGATGCGCTAAGTGTCTTTCAAGATGCGCCCAAGGTATTGTTCAAAGCCTTGAAGGGCAGGGCGCGTGATGTCGTGCTGACGCCGCACGGCGGTGAGTTCGCCCGGTTGTTTCCCGATTTGGCCAAAGAGCAAAAGAACGTGGGCAAGTTGGAAGTGACGCGGTTGGCCGCTAAACGCGCGGGCTGCGTGGTGCTTTATAAAGGCGCGGATACGGTGGTTTCCGCCCCCGACGGGCAGGCGGCCATTACCGTGAACGCGCCGCCGACGCTGGCTAGCGGCGGTATGGGCGACGTTCTGGCAGGCTTTATCGGCGCGCTGCTGGCCCAAGGTATGCCGGCATTCGCAGCCGCCAATGCGGCGGCATGGCTGCATGGCGAATGCGCCAACGCCTTCGGGCCGGGCCTGATCGCCGAAGACTTGATCGATGAACTGCCGCAAGTGCTGGATGGGCTGTTTGATTTGCTCGTTTAATGTTCGACGACGGTGTGGTTGACTAGGGGCGCGATTTGTATAAAGTGCGCGCCACGCTCGGGTATCCGGGCCGTCGGCGGGCGTGGTGGAATTGGTAGACACGCCAGATTTAGGTTCTGGTGGCGGAAACGCCTTGGGGGTTCAAGTCCCTTCGCCCGCACCACGCGTTATGCCGATGGCCGGAAATTCGCAACGCAATGAGATTGAGCAGGTCGCTCGCCGGGCCCCGATTGGGTATAGATCCCGGGCAGGCGTCCTTGATTGGGTTAT
>Ga0299912_10001621_pt1 | contig 18179 bp, 16 predicted proteins | sample RVTome_2_FD_207667 | JGI IMG/M metagenome (GOLD analysis project Ga0299912, IMG submission 207667) | Soil microbial communities from uranium-contaminated site in the Upper Colorado River Basin, Wyoming, United States - RVT95D214 (version 2) ... | reverse complement strand
TTTCTACAGCATTAGAGTATTTGGTAGGCGGAGAACCGGATAAGGATTACTTAACAACACGGGGAATTACCGCAACCCTTGCAGAGAGGGCAGCATTCTTACTGGGAACAGATAAATCCGACAGGATGCGCGTTGATCGAGAAATTAGGAAGTATTATGGAAAACGGTCTAAGATCATCCATGGTCAAGAAGATATAATCGACGAGAAAGACTTCAATGATTTTGGGGGGCTAGTCCGCCAGATTGCGTTTGCTTTGTCGTTAAATTTATCCCAACTAAAAACGATAAACGATTTGCAAACCTGGTTATTGAGTATGAGGTATTCATAACATGTTTAATAAAAATCACCTGATTCCTCTCGCTGGGCTTTCCCTCCTGGTGTTTGCCTGTCGGGCGGCCACCTCTCTGGTTTTACTGCCCACCACAACCCCTACACCGTCCCCGACGGTCACATCCACCATGACCCCGGCATTCACCGCTACCTCAACCCTGGAACCATCCCCCACCGCCTCGCCAACCATCACCCCGCTTCCCCCTTCCATCGACGAGATGCTGGCCAAATGCCAAGGCGCTGAAGAGGTTGCCGCCATCGACGCTGACCTGAAGCTCACCTTCGAAAGCGACCCCACCTCCGGCAGGCTGGTCTGCACGGCCCGCCAGGGCTCTGCCGACCTGACTCGCTTGCAGGAGCGCACTTACCAGGCTTTGATAACCATGAAGCGGCTTCAATTCAATCGACCTTTACCCTGGACGGATAAAACGCTCTACGACTGGTTTGTCGCTAGCGTGGACGGCATTCGTTTTCGGCGCGATATAGAAAACAGCTTCTGTTGTGAACCAGAAAATGTCATCAACGTCCAGACACACAACCTGGCAGCCCTATCCACGGATCGCTGGGTCAATCCGGAATCTGGGGCGGGATTGCAGGATTTGGTGGTGTTATTCGTCCACGAGGCCCGCCATAACGAAGGTTATGGCCACACCTGCGGCAGCAACGACAATACCATCGCGGAAATGGGCGCCTGGGGAGTGCAATACGAGTTGTACCGGTGGCTGGCATTCCACAGCGACCCGTTCTTCATGCGCTCTGTCGCCAGATCGCCGAACTATTACCGGGAGCTTGCCAGAGAGGCTGCTACGTGGACCCTTTCCACGCGCTTCTGCGCTGAACCCACACCCACCTCCGGCCCACCGCCGCCGCTTCCGTAAGCCGTCATTTGTCAAAGTCCAAAATATAGGGACACACCACATGGCAAAATGGTTCAGATGGGCGCTGTCACTGGTTCTGCTGATCGTCTTGATCTATTTTTTTCGCCCCTTGATTGGAGAAATCAAAGCAGCCGCCGATTTATTTAGCAATGCTCAATGGATATGGCTGCCTGTGGCGCTGCTGATACAGGTCGTTTCGTACGGGTTTCTCACCTGGCTCAATGCCCTTGCACTCCAACCCTTCAACGGCAGGATTGGTTTCTGGCAACTGGCAGGGCTGCTGACTGCCATGGCATTCATCCAGGTCGCCATTCCCAGCGCCGGAGCCAGCGGCGTGGCTTTGCGCCTGCGCCTGCTGGGAAAATTCGGCTACAAAGCTGAAGAAGCCCTGTTTTCGCTGGCTGTTGAGACTATCGCCGAAATTATCGCCCTGGTCAGCGTTGCCTTAATCGGTGTGGCTTATCTGTTACATGCCAGCCGGCTTGCCGCCTCCGATCTTTCGTGGCTTCTTCTCGCCAGCGCGGGTTCATTGGGATTAATATTTCTTGGATGGCGTTTGCTAAGAGATAAGGACAAAAGCGGCCGATTTCTGCAGAAATTGATTTTCCTCTGGAACCGACTGGCAGGTCGCTTCAAGAAATTAGATGCTGTCACCTATATGGAACGGCTGGACGTATTTCAAAGCAATCTTGACCAGTATCGGCAGGTGCCATTCTGGAAATTTTGCCTGGCCTCCTACGGGAAAGTCCTGCTGGATGCCGCCACGATGTGGGCAGGCTTTTATCTGGTTGGCTATGCCATCCACGGCAGCACGCTGGTCATCGGCTATGGGCTAGTCTTAACCTTCAGCGGGGTGGCGGCTTTGCCCGGAGGGCTGGGTATGGCCGACGCCTACGTGCCGGTGATCTTCTCCTGGCTGGACATCCCCGGCTCGGTCGCCCTGGCAGCCGGACTCGTCTACCGCCTGATCGCCTACTGGCTGTTGCGGTTTATCGGTTTTATTTCCTGGCAGATTATTGAAGCTCGCTATTGAGAGAGTCGGGGGTTCTGCGAAAGAGGCGCATCACCCGTGGAGCAATGGCTTGCCAGACGGGGCAGCGGTCGTATACCGCGCTGAATAACGCGATCCCCGCCAGAACTATCAACAGGATCGAACGACCAGAAACCCAAGCCAGGACCAGCAGGCTGATCCCGGCTAAAATACGCAGGATTCGATCGCTGAGCGCCAGTCCATTTTTAAGGGGTCTCTTCCCAGTCAAAGCCACCTCAAATAAACTCCTAAGGACAGAGTGTGATTGTGAGCCGACCTTCCGGGTTAACTCCTGTCCATCCTTGTAGACCAAGATGGTTGGAATGCCATAAATGCGGAGGGATTTCACCAGTTCTGGAGCTTCATCGGCGTTGAGCTTCCAGACATCCACTTTGCCACTGTAATCTCGGCTCAGTTGTTCAACCACAGGTTGCATTACCCTGCAGGGCAAACACCACGGCGCCCATACATCGACAATAACAGGGAGGGAGTGATTTTTTATTTTCTCAAAGAATTCGAGTTGATCCATACAAACAGTTCCTCAAAAAGGGATGAGCAGACGCCTGTTGTCATGCGGTACAGCGCTGCTCACCCCCAATGCATATGGTGAGGCTTTACGCCTTCTTCGTTTTAAATTTGAACAGAGCGTAGAGCGGACACCAGCCAACCAGACCGGTGATCAGGGGGATAAATCCTACGATCTTGAAGAACAAACCTGGTCCGCCGCCAACTACGCCAGCCCAACCCAGGTAGAGCAGGGCGATCCCAACAACAATCCGGATCACGCGATCCCAACCCGCCTCGTTTATATACGACATTTCAAACCTCCTAGTTTTTTTTGTTTCGTCCATTATGACGTTCTACGCTTTAGACGCTTAACCCTTTAAAAGGTTACAAAGAAATTAAAGAAAAACGGGGTTGACTTTTCCGGGTCAACCCCGCATTCAAAATGGCTTTTAGTAGTTCCTTCGCTTAAAAGTCTCCTCTATCCGGCTAAACAAAGCTCCTCGCTGCTTAGCAGGTATAGACTGACGGCCACTCTGGCGATACAGGAAAATCATCTGCTGGGTGGTGTCCAGGACGACCCGGCAGTTGTGGCAGGTTGCCAAGTGTTCCTGGGCATCGACGCGTAACTCTTCAGTCATATCCTGGTCAATGTAATCGGAAAGGTAGGCGATTAATTCTTCACAATTCATCGTTTTTACTCCTCAGAACGGCTGGTTTTCCGCGAAATGGGCGGCCAGTTTCTCGCGAAGAGACAGGCGGGCACGGTGTAGACGTACTTTAACCAGGTTTACTGGAATGCCCAACACCTCTGCGGTCTCCTGAGTAGAAAGCTCCTCGATGTCCCTTAAAAGAAAAACCGTCTGCAAGGATATTGGCAAGCTATTGATCGCCTGGTCCAAAATCTCCTTATCTTCGGTCTGCATGAGCGAGCCTTCTGGCGTACGCCATTCTATCAGAACCTCTGGCATGAGAAAACCACCATCTTCGTCTTGCTCAAATGAGTCCGAAGAAATTGCCACAGTAGACCTCTGCCGGAGCCGATCCAGGCTGGCGTTATAAGACACGCGATAAATCCAGGTATCCAGGTTCGAACGGCCCTCAAATTGATCTATGTGGGTAATCACTTTTAAAAAAGTCTCTTGGACAACATCTTCTGCCTCAACCGGATTTTGTGTAAGCCTGAAGGCAAGCCGGTATATACGGTCAGCAAACATCTCAAAGAGTTTTTCCAGCGCAGCCGGATCTCCAGATTTTAGGGCATGAATCAAAGCAGTTCGTTCAGACATCTCGCCCTTTCTATTTAGACGAGGTTACCTTAGAATAGTTACAATAAGGTACGCAAAGAAACGGAAAATAGATTGAATCAGTTTTCTCCTGTCACCAAAATCTACGGGGGAAATCATGGGGAAAAAGGGCGCCTTTCTTTCCAGGGTAATCATCGTCCTCCTTAACCCTCCTGGGCTATTTCATCGGCGCAGAGCTTAACTCGAAGGCGCAAAACGAAAGAATGGTAAAGTGGAAACGCCTCGAGCCACCACCCGAGACTGCAACGGCGATATTAGGAATTGGCTACACCACGATCGCCGGTCAATCGGTTTACGTGGAGACCACCTCCGGGAATCGATACGTTTGCTGCAATTCCAACCTGGGCGGCTGGACAACTGCAAAGCCAGAGGACTACTACCATAAAATGAACTGCCAGGTGGAGGGCTACACCCCCGGTTTTCCAATCACCAACCTGCCGGGTGAAGTCATGGATTGCACCTGGGTGTCTCAATGGGAATGGGTAACCGAACGGTTATATTTCGCCCTGTTGAAAGATGGCAGCCTGTGGAGCTGGCATTACCGTTACGGCATGGGTGACTACTTCTTCTATTTGTGCGGCGGACCATTCCTCGGTTTTTTCATTGGAGTGGTAATTTCCGTATGGATGTGGCGCAGGGGATGCCGCAATAATTATTTTCAAGTATAATTGGGGTAAATGTTATCCCCTTTAGGGATAATGTTTTACTTCGGATATCACACCCGATTAATCTATCTATAGAGGATATTTGTCCATCTAAAAAAAACACCATGAATCAAGAGAGCACCAAACCTCTTTTTCCAACGACATCCCGTAAAAACCCCCGTTCTACCCCATTAATATTGGCGTTGGTTGGTATTGCGCTCATAGCGTTCGGGATTATCGCTTTTCTGGTGGGAAGACAGCCTCAGGCAGGTCAAATTCCGATCGAAGTCAAAGGCGCCCCCCACCTGAAGGTCGATCAGGAGATTGTGGATTTGGGTGACGTGAAGTTAAACCAACACGTGTATGTAACGTTCGAGTTGAGTAACGTGGGCGACCAGCCTCTTAAATTTACCAAAGAACCCTATATTGAAGTCGTGGAGGGGTGTTGACCGCCTACTCCCACCATCGGTACGATGGTGCTCCAACCCGGCGAAACGACCACCCTTTCGATGGAATTTACAATGCCAGAAGGAATGGGCGGCTTCCACGATTTTCGAGTCCACCTTCCGAACAATGATCCGGCGCAGGCGGATAAAACCCTGACGGTGTTATCGAACTGGGTGCCATAATCAAACGGGGGCTTTTTTCGTTTGCCGGTTCACCATCCAGACCCCAATCAGAATAAGACACCCCCCAACCAGGGAGGCCGCCAGCAAGGGCTCTCCCAAAATGATGGCTGCCACCACCACGGCTGTCAGAGGCTCGAAATATAGAAAAACACCCACCTGGGAGGTAGGGATGACCTGCAAGGCATCGTACCAGAAGATATAGGCCAGGCCGGAGCAAAAAACGCCCAAAAACCCCAATCCAATCCAACCAGCCGGGGTCAGGCGACCGACCTCCGAAAATCCTGGACCGGTGAAAAACAGATATGAAGTGAACGACCAGCCCAACAACATGACATAAAACATCATTTGTGCAGCCGGGCGAGATTGCAACCCTGGGCGAGAGAGAGCCGAGAAAATCGCCCAATTGACCGCGCTCCACAAAACGAGTTTGTCTCCTGGAGCTCCGAATTGCCCGATCCCCAAAGAACGTAAATCACCTTTAGTGACCACCAGTACCACTCCCAGAGCCGCCAGCGCGATCCCCAAGATACGTAACCAAGTTAATTTCTCACTCAGAAATATCCAACCCAGCAAAGCCATAAAGACCGGTGTGGCGGCAATGATCCAGGCCGACGTTGAAGCCTGTGAAGTGAGCAACCCGTTAGACTGCAGCCATTGGTGCAGCGTAATACCCAGGAAACCGAGTAATGCGAAGTAAGGCAAATCCGACCATTTTAATGGGGAGAACTGCCTGCGAATGGCTACCGCCATCCCAAGAATAACGACGCCCATGGCAAAGCGCAGCCAGACCACCGTGATCGGAGAGACGTCCCTCAATACCACTTTCGTGGCGATGAACGACGCTCCCCAAAAAACCACGGTCAGCGTGGCTTTAATATAAGGGGGTGCCTTGTTTCTGCCCATACGTCTCAACCTCGATCGAAAATATTTTTTCTGCCCTTAAACCAATCTCCCCAGCCTCTGCATCGAGTTCTACCACCCCTTCTACCACCAGCAACCCTTTCCCAATGATTGCCGCCCGGCAACGCCGGTAAACATCAGATGAAATCACCACATTTAAAACGCCTTCCAAATCCTCCAGTGCCATGAGGTATACCGCCTCGCCTCGCCCCGTCTGGGCGCGCCGCCAGGTCTGGCGCACGCCTGCCACACGAACACGCTGGCCGATTTGCGTCGCAGCTTCCAATGTGCTGGTAGCGTTCAACCGTGAAAGCTTTTCTGCCGCTAGCTCCAGTGGGTGGTACTCGACGTTGATCCCCAGGATTGTTTCCTGGCCGGCAGCCTTTTCCGCAGGAGACCAGTCTAGCTCGCCTTCAGGTGAAACAGCCTCGTCTCCCCCGAGCGAGAATAACGACAATTGCCCTCGGCGACGCCCACTTGAGTTTAACTGGCGCAACAAGGTCGGTATGTTTCCCATTCCCGCAAATGCGCCCACTTCCACCAGGTTTTGCACCTCCAGAGGGCGTGGGTCGGCGCGCCCCAGGAAATCTAGCAGAGAGCTGAAAGGACGCTCCTGAATGATGCGCCGCTGGGTGCGATGCGTCAGGTCGCGCACCTGGTCAAGCCCCATATACAAGACAGAGTTCTCCTGATCATAGTGGACGCTGAAATCAAGCCGCGAATAGTTGACGTGCGGCGGACGAACCGTTAACCCCATCCGCCGGGCTTCCATCAGGTAGACACGCTGGCTATAGTAGCCACCCCAGTTCGCCAGCACCGCCGCCATGAATTCAGCCGGGTGGTGCGCCTTGCACCACGCCGAGCGCCAGGCTACCAACGCATAAGAAGCGGCGTGCGCCTTGGGAAAGCCATAACCGGCGAATGCTGCCATCAGCTCCCACACCCTCTCAGCGGTCTCCGCTGGGATGTCGTGCAGGTCTGCCGCTCCCTGGATGAATTTTTCTTTGAGCGTTTGCATCTGTCTGCCGGGATCGAAGTGGCTCATCGCTCTTCTCAGCAGGTCCGCCTCCGCCAGGCTGAAGCCAGCCAGCCCGTGAGCGATTCGCAACACCTGCTCCTGGTAGAGGACCACTCCGTATGTATCCTGCAAAAGGCTTCCCAACGCCGGATGCAGGTGGGCCACCGGTTCCAGACCCAGGTGGCGGCGGACAAAAGCGTCCTTCAAACCCCCTGTCAGCGGCCCCGGCCGGTAGAGCGCCAGGGCTGCCAGAATGTCGTCCACACTATCGGCCTGGATCTCCCGCAAGGTGGCGCGCATCCCCGGGCTCTCGATTTGAAAGCAGCCGATGGTACCACCGTTACGCACCAGTTCGGCCGTTTCCGGGTCATCCTGTGGAATAGCCTCCAACACGGATAGGCGTGAAGCATGGGTAGGAGAGCTTTTCTGGCTGATGCCCTCGGCCACGTCACCCAACACGCTCAGCCCGCGAATACCCAACAGGTCGATTTTAATCAGCCCCAGCCGCTCGATGGAATCCAGATCAAACTGGGTGATAACCAGCCCTTTGCTCGCCAGCATCGTTGGGGCAAAATCAACCATAGATCCAGGGGCAATCACCAGCCCGCCGGCGTGGATCGAGAGGTGGTGGGGGATTTCCCGCAAAGCAAGTGCGTCTCTGAAAATAGCCTTGTGCAGCGGCGAACGAAAGCGCTCCTGCAATCCCTCGTAAGGCGAGGCGCCTGCTGGTCGCCCGCTGCGGGGTGGTCCCCAGCCACGATATGGGAGGCCATCGGCCATTGTTTTTATCTCCGCCGGGGGCAAACCATAAACCTTGGCAACTTCGCGCAAGGCAGAGCGGCTGCGAAAGCGGTTGATTGTCCCTACCATTGCCACCCGGTCTTCTCCATAGGTCTGATAAACGTAACGGATGACATCATCCCGGCGGCGGGAACACAGGTCGGTGTCGATATCCGGCGGTGTGGAGCGCGCCGGGTTGAGGAAACGCTCAAAATACAAGTCCAGACGGATGGGGTCAGGCGTGGTAATGCCCAGGCAATGTGCTACAAGGGAGGAAGAAGCCGAGCCACGCGAAGCAGTGGGGATGTCTGCACTGCGTGTGAAGTTGAGAATATCTTGCATGATGAGGAAAAGCGGGGCGTATCCCCTTTCCTCAATGGCGGACAGCTCGTGCTCCAGGCGGGCCTGAACCGCGTTGTCATTGGTCCCATACAGGCGTTTTGCCCCAGCCAGAGCTTTTTCTCGCAATGCCTGGGCAGGAGTTATACCTGCAGGTAGTGTCACCTCCGGGAAGTGATGAGCGCCTAAAGGCAGCTCAAGCTGGCAACGCCCGGCAATTTCCGCGGTCGCCTCTAATGACTGCGGCACGTCCTCGAAAAGCCTTGCCATCTCATCGGCGGGGACAAACCAGGATGTCGATGGAGCCAGCTCACCGGCGGGCACTTCTTTTATATAGCTGTTTAGGCGGATTGCGCTAACCACCCGTTGCAATCCAGCCTCCTCTGGCTTAAGATAGAATATTGGCCGGGTTGCTACCACTGGCGCTCGCTGCTGTTTAGCCAGCTCTGCCAGACGGTTGGAGAGGGCCACGTCCCCCTGGCTTTGCCTGTGTAGCTCCACGTAGAAGCGACCTGGAAAAATTTCGGCCAGTTCATGCAGATATTCCATCGCCAGGTCTTCTTCCTGATGGTGGATCAGGCGGGCCAGTATACCATTCTGCCCACCGGTCAGACAGATCAGACCTTCGCTTTCGCCTGCCACACGTTCAAAAGGCATTTGGTTCTTAGCAATGAATTGAGGGTCGGTCAAGAGAGCGCTGCTCAAACGGCACAGACTTCGCCATCCCGCCAGGTCCATTGCCAGGAAAACGAGCTCGCCATCTCTCTCTTCCTGCAAGAGATCATTGGCAGGTGCGCCCTTCAACAGCCCGGAAGGCAAAGAAACGCGCATCTCCAGGCCGATTATTGGCTTCACTTTCGCCAGCACACAGGCATCAGAGAATTCGATGGCTCCGGTGAGGCTATTGTGGTCGGTTAACGCCAAAGCCGGCATGCCCTGCTCGGCGGCAGACCGCGTCAGTTGCAAAGGAGAGGGTAAGCCTCTAAGAAAGGAGAAATAAGAATGGGATCGCAGGTGAACGAACATGAGCCTGAGTATTCAAACTTCGGCTCAATTATACCGCACAAATGTTCCAATAATGGCGGCAAGGATGTTGCCGAGAGCGCTTGCAAGTCTTGCTAGTATCGACAATCGCTTATGAAATCGTTCCTTTCATCAATTCTTCAGTTTCCTGGGCGGTCAGGCACTGAGAAAGCAAAAATCCCTGAACATAATCGCAATCTAATCCCTTGAGCCAGTCGTACTGCTCTTGCGTCTCCACCCCCTCGGCGACGGTTTCCACTTTCAATTCATGCGCCAGCTTGATGATGGTCTGGACGATTTCCATCCCGCCAGATCCCGCCCCCGGGCCGCTGATGAACGAACGGTCGATTTTAATGGCGTTGATGGGAAGCATATGCAGATAAATCAGCGAAGAATAGCCGGTGCCAAAGTCGTCGATGTGCACTTTTACTCCCAACTCAAGCAATTGTTTCAACGTATTAATCGTCCAGTCGGAGTTCTCCATTAAGGCGCTTTCCGTAATTTCCAGCATCAGCTCCGTGGGTTCAAGACCAGTTTTCTCCAGAACCTGGCAGACCTGACTATAAAACTCCGGCTGGGAAAACTGCTTGGTGGAAAGATTCACACTTATTGTCAGCGGTGTCTTAGACGGGAATTGATCGCGCCAGGCGCGCATTTGCCGGCAGGCCTGCTCCAACACCCACTCACCTAGTGGGACGATCAATCCGGTCTCTTCCGCCAGGTATATAAACGCAGCTGGCTTCAAAAGACCCTGGGTGGGATGCCGCCAGCGGACGAGCGCTTCAAAACCGATGATCTCGTTTGTTTTCATCGAATAGATCGGCTGGAAGTGAAGGTCGAGTTCCTCTTGTTCTATCGCCTGGCGAAGGTCGCTTTCCAGCTTAAGGTGCTCTACGACGTAAGCGCGCATAGCGCTGGTGAATACAACATACCGGTTCCTGCCCAATTCCTTGGCCCGGTACATGGCAATATCAGCATCCCGCAATACTTCCTCTGGCCTATCGTATTCATGAGTGCTATAAACGATCCCAATGCTGGTGGTAACCACCACTCGATGTCCAGCCAGTATAAATGGCTCCGCCATCTCTTTCAAGATGCGCTCGGAAATCTGAATGACGTTCTCCTGGCTGTTTAGATCCTCAAGCAGGATAACGAATTCGTCCCCCCCAAAGCGTGCAACCGTGTCCGAGGTGCGCAGGCAAGCAAGCAGCCTCCTCGCCGCAGAGATAAGCAGTTGGTCGCCAAGCACGTGCCCCAGACTATCGTTGACCGTCTTGAAGCGATCCAAATCCAAAAAGAGTACGGCAAACCACTGGTCTTTATGCCGTTTGCCGCGTTGAATGGCGTGACCCAGCCGGTCGATAAAAAGGCTACGGTTTGGCAAGCTGGTCAATGAATCGTGGAAGGCATTATGGGTAAGCTGCTCCTCGGCATATTTGCGCTCGGTAATATCCCGACCCACAGATTGGTACTCGACCAATTGTCCGGTTTCGTCAAATATGCCGTGGTCGCTCCATTGCTGCCAGCGGATTTCTCCGCTCGGGAGAATAACCCGGTGCTCGTATGTCACAACCGGGTTTTGTGGCGAGATCAACGCCTCCATTTCGGCAATCAGCTTCTGATCTTCTTCCAGGATCAGGGGAATAAAATTCACGCCGACCAGCTCGGTGCGTTTTTTATCGAAGTAGCGACAATAGGCGTCGTTGACGAAAGTCAGCGTGCCTTGAGGGTCGAACCGGCAGATCAGCTCGTGTTGATCTTCGACCACCGCACGGTAGCGGGCCTCGCTTTTCCGCAAAGCCTCTTCGCCACGCTTTCGCTCTATAGCCAGCGCCACCTGCGTCGATACAATGGTCAGGAGGTCACGGTCGTTTTCATCAAAGCGTACACCTTCGTTATAGGTCTGAACCACTAACGCCCCGATCGTTTTGTCCTCTGCCGTTTTGAGAGGCACACCCAGCCAATCCAGACAAGGCGTCCCGCTATTTTCGACCTCCCCACTTTCTTCTAATTCCGCAAACAATTCCGGGGAGACCAGCACAGGCTTCCCATGGCGGATCAAATACTCGGTTAATCCACTCCCCATCTTACGCGGAGCGGGCTGCGGGTCATTTTCATCAACGAAGTATGGAAAACTAACCATATCTTCAACCGGGTCGTAGAGAGCGACATAGAAGTTATTAGCAACGATCAACTCACTGATGGACTGATGTACCAAAGTAAACAGCTCTTCAAGATCGGATGCAGTGAGGGTAGCCTGGGAAATCTGGTATAGGGTTGCTTGAACCCGTTCTGCCTGCTTGCGGTGGGTGATATCCTCGATCGTGCAATCGAAGTACGGGGTTCCCTTATCATCATGAGCCACCACGGCCGTAACCGATCCCAAGAGGATACTCCCATCCTTCCGCTTCAGATGCAACTCCAATCCATCCACCCGCCCCCGGGCAAGGAGTTGATCGGAAAAACCCTTTCCCTCCGCAGGGATGACATAGGTGCTCGCCACCGTTACCTGCTTGAGCTCTTCTTCAGAATCATATCCATACATGCTTAAGAAGGCTGGATTCGCCATCAGGAACTTCCCCTTAGAGCCTGGGGTGGTGCGGTACACGCCAATCCGAACGTTTTCGAGGAGCGTGCGGTATCGTTCTTCACTGCCCCGCAGGGCTGCTTCAGCGTTTCTGCGCTCCTCAACTTCTCGTTGCAAGGCTTCGTGCGCCTGGTACAACCCGGACCGGGAGCTATCCAGAGATTCCAGCATGTTATTAATATTTTCCGCCAGTCCCGCCAGCTCGTCCTTCCCGGCCACGGTCACTCGCGCCGTGGGGGTCCCGGCAGTCGTTACCACGTTCACCTCATGGTTGATTTTGGTGATTCGACCCAACACCATCCGATCGATCTGGGTCGCAATGCCGATGCCCGACGACAATCCGGCGACTACAAACGCTACGAGCAACCAGGTGAGCCAATTCTGAGCCTGACCATAGATCTCTCGTGAGTTTTCTACAGCTAAAATCAGGGCTGGTTTCCCCTGGATATCATTCAGGATCGTGTACCCAACAACCCGCTCGTTTCCCTGGGGCGCTACCTGGATAACATTCCCCCCTTGCAGGGAGGCCAGCGCCTCTTGCACTTCAGGTGGCAGTTGCCCATCTTCTAACTGGAAAACGTCCAGGGTTAAGCGTGTCAATTGTTCCAAACGTTCAATTTCCACCGAATCCAGATAGCGCCCAATGATTAAAGAGCCGTGAATAGGCCCATGGTGGTCATTGTTCAGGATCGGGTGGGAGACCAGAAGCATGGGACCCTCGGGCAAATCGAAAATCCCTCGGGAAACGCTCTCGATGCGCGCATGGACTACAACCTGCGAGCTGGATAGAATCTGCGATACCCCTTCCGGCAGAGGAATTTCCTTCTGGGCTTGTAAATCAAAAGCCTTGCCATAGACAAGCTGGCCCTCGTTATTCACGAACAGCATCAGGTTTAATCTGAGGTTGGCAAACGTTACTTCGGTGAGATTGGATTGGATGTAATCATCATTAGTCTTGACGACAAAATCATAGGTATCGTCCCAGGCTGCCCAGTCATTGGCAGTCGACTCCAGGTTGGCGAGACTGTCGTCGATTGCCCCTAAACCCCGCTCGACATCCTTTAAAGTATATTGTTTCTCAACCTGGGCGATGCTGTTCAGCCACAGGTTGATAGAGACCACGTACAGAATCGCGGTCAGGCAGATGATGGTGATTACAACAGTTAGTAGTGTCTTATTACGCAAGGACATGGGTAGCTTGGCTGTAAGAGGATGGGTATTCACACTGGCCAAATTTTGACCAGTTATTCTTTACATATAGGGGTGCAGCTCTTCAACCCCCATCCACCGAACAGACAATTCCTCCCTGAGACGAGTCCATTATTCAATTTAAGACTTTCTAAGCATGATTCTATGACTATTTTTATTAAAACGCCTTCCACTTTTGATAGGGGATCTCATCATTTCAACCAGGATGGAATAGGGAATACCTCAGAGACGTGATTGCCTTGAAGAATAGACTGTTTTCGCTTGCATAGAGTTCGCCCATCATAATATAATGAGTGTCGTGGATACCCGATTTGATTAGACCACCAGATAGGAGGGAACCAGGGAGCCAATAATCTCATCAAACCCTTTTTTTTCATTCACTGCGCCAACAACTATTCAATATTGACTGAAGGAGAGAAAATCATGTCCTTGAATAAATCCCGATGGATTTTGATATCGTTGTTCGTAGTCCTCAGCCTGCTGGCGGCATCGTGTGCAAAACCGCCTGTCGAAGAGCCGCCCGCTCCCGCCACGGAAGCCGCAACCGAAGCACCTGCCGAAGTGGCTACGGAAGCACCCGCCACCGAAGCCCCTGCTACGGAAGCCCCCACTGAAGAGCCGGGAAAGGTCGAAGGAAAATTGGTCATGCTCGATTGGGCCGGCTACGAGCTGCCGGAGTTCTGGGGGGATTTCGCCGAGAAATATCCAGACGTTCAGGTCGATTTCAGTTTCCTCACCGAGAGCGCCGAATCTTACGCCAAGCTGCAAAGCGGCTTTGAGGCCGACCTGGTGCACCCCTGCTCCAACTACTGGAAAATCCTGGTGGACGAAGGGCTCGTCCAGGAGATCGACACCAGCAAACTGAGCAACTGGCCCGGGGTCATTGAATCCCTCGCCAAGCAAGGTGAGTTCAATGGCAAGCAATACTGGATTCCCTGGGACTGGGGCTTCGAATCCATCCTGGTGCGCAAAGATCTGGTCGAAAAGGTGCCAGAATCCTGGGCTGACCTTTGGGATGCTCAATACGCCGGGCATGTCTCGGTCTTCGATTCGGGCGAGACGGCTCACATCATCACTGCCCTGTCCCTCGGCATGGACCCCTGGACGACGACCCCCGAGCAGGACGAGCAAATCAAGCAGAAGCTCCTCGAGCTGGCCCCCAACGTGATCGCCTATTGGGGCAGCCAGACCGACCTGGATAACATGCTCGCCGCCGGCGACGCCTGGGTAGGGGCTGGCGCCTGGAACGCCTCCTACACCAGCCTGCTCGACCAGGGCTATGAGGTCGAGTACATTGACCCAACAGAGGGACGCGCCGGCTACCTGTGCGGTTTCGCCATCCCAACCTCCTCCAAGAACGTAGAGCTGGCTCACGCCATGATCGACGCCTACCTGGCGCCCGAATCGATGGCCTACCTGGCCAACGAGTATGGCTACGGCGTTGCCAATGGGGAAGCGCTTAAGCTGATCGATCCCGAAATGATCAAGCTGCTCTCCCTGGAAGACCAGGACATCATCTCGCGCACCCACTTCTACCAGTACATCACATCCGAGCAGCGCGAAGCCTGGACCAACGTCTGGTCGGAGGTCAAGACGTCTCAATAGACCAGGACAATGGGGTTGTCAAAAAAGGCACATGGCGGCTTTCTTAGCTGCCGCCCGTGGGGCGGGTATAGAAACCCGCCCTACCGCAGCGGAGCCTATCACCCTGAGCGGAGCGAAGGGTCTCTTCTTTGAGGGGAGATGTTTCGCTGCCCCTTCCCCTTCCTGCCGGGTATGGAACCACTCTAAACAGTGCAAGCCCGGCCTACGTTCAGGGTCAGGGGCTTCGGCTCAACATGACAGTGTGGCACTTCTGAGACAACCCCCCACCATATATTTTCTCTATCGAATCCTGAAAGGATGACCTGGGCGTGGAAAACCGCCAACGCATCACCTTTCTGATCGGGCCGCCAGCCTTATATCTGCTATTATTCTTCTTGCTCCCTATGGGAATCATGGTCTTCTTTAGCTTTCGCGCCGGTATGATGGGCGCAGAGCGTAATATCCTCACCCTGGACAACTACCGGGAGTACCTGACCAACGCCTTTTTTCATCGCCTGCTGTTCCGTTCAGCCCTGATCGCTTTCACCATCTCACTCATTTCCGTGCTGCTGGCGTATCCCCTGGCCTATTACCTGGTTTTCCATACCGGGGCGCGGCGGGTCACGTTGTTGACCCTCACCATCATACCGACCTGGACCAGCTACCTGCTGCGCATCTTCGCCTGGAAGCTGATCCTGGGCTCCACCGGCCTCTTGAACTCGCTGTTGCTTACCCTGGGGATCATCGAAAGAGCCTCACCCATCCTGATCTACAGCCGGACGGCGGTCATGGTCACCCTTGTGTACGTGTGGGTGCCGTTTGTCGCCCTGCCGATCTTCGCCGCCCTGGAGCGCATCGACCGCAACCTGCTGGAGGCCGCCGCCGACCTGGGCTGCAAGCCCTGGGAAGCTTTCTTGCGGGTCACGCTGCCGCTGAGCCTGCCGGGGGTGGTGGCGGGGTTCTTCTTCGCCATGATTCCCACCCTGGGCGAGTTCGTCACCCCATTGTTGGTGGGTGGCGCCCAGGGCTCGATGTACGGCAACCTGATCCAGGACCAGTTCATGCGCGCCCTCAACTGGCCGATGGGCTCGGTGATGAGCCTGGCGATGCTGGCGGTGGTGGCGTTGCTGCTCTTCCTGTTCACCCGTGTCGCCTCGATTTCCGACCTGCTGGAGATATAGATGCAACGTAAATCCTCCATCTCCCTGGGCGCCATCTATTACTGGTGGCTGGTAGCCGTGCTCTTCGCCCCCATCTTCCTGCTGATCATTTTTTCCTTTAACAACTCGACCCAGCTCGTATTCCCGTTCAAAGGGTTCACCCTGCAATGGTATGCGAAGCTGCTGGAAAGCCGCGAGATGCTGGAAGCGGTGCGCACAAGCGTCTTTTTAGGCATCGGCTCATCCTTGCTGTCCACCAGCCTGGGCGCGCTGGGCGCCATCGCCATCACCCGCTTCAAATTCGCCGGGAAGGGGGCTTTCACCGCGGTGGCCGCCATGCCGCTGGTGATCCCTTACATTATCCTGGGCGTTTCTCTGCTCATTATGTTCAACGAGGTGGGCATCCACCTCTCAGCCTGGGCAGCCGGCCTGGCGCATGTCGTCATCAGCCTACCCTACGCCTTGCTGATCATCACCTCCCGGCTGGTGGGCTTCCCAGCCAATCTGGAGGAGGCCGCCATGGACCTGGGCGCCTCCTACTGGGGGGCGCTGATGCGCGTCACCATCCCGATCTGCTCGCCGGCGCTGGTGGCAGCCTTCTTGATCTGCTTCACCATCTCCTTCGACGAGTTTGCCATCGCCTCGTTCCTGGTCGGGACGCAACCCACCCTGCCCGTCTACCTGTACTCCCAACTCCGCTTTCCCACCCGCCTGCCCCTGGTCGTCAGCCTGGCAGCCATCCTGATGGTCGTCTCGATGATCGTCGTGCTCCTTTCTGAATGGCTGCGACGGATCGGACAGGAGCCATCCCAGAGGAGCTAACCATGTCCGCTTCTGCCGTCGAACTGCGCAACGTCACCAAAGTGTTCACCTCCGGGCGCCTCGCCGAAGGGGACGAGGTTTACGCGGTCAAAGACGCCAACCTGACCATCTCCCAGGGGGAGTTCTTCACCCTGCTGGGCCCGAGCGGCTGCGGCAAGACCACCACCCTGCGCCTGATCGCCGGCTTCGAGGCGCCCACCCGCGGCGAGATCTACATTCAGGACCAGCCCATGGTAGCCGTCCCTCCCAACAATCGACCGGTCAACACGGTTTTCCAAAACTACGCCCTCTTCCCGCACATGACCGTCGCAAAAAATGTAGCCTTTGGGCTGGCGATTAAACGCGTGCCGCCTGCGGAGCAGGAACAGCGCGTCAAAGAATCCCTGGAGCTGGTGCAGCTGGCCGACATGGGCAAACGCCGCCCTTCCCAGCTCTCGGGAGGCCAGCAGCAGCGCGTCGCCCTGGCGCGGGCACTGGTCAACCAGCCGGCTGTTTTGCTGCTGGACGAGCCGCTGGGGGCGCTGGACCTGAAGCTGCGCAAGGCCATGCAGCTCGAGCTGAAGCAACTGCAGAAGCAGGTCGGCATCACCTTCGTCTACGTCACCCACGACCAGGAGGAAGCCCTGACCATGTCCGACCGCATTGCGGTGATGAACGCCGGCGTGATCCTGCAGGTGGGCGACCCGGTCAGCCTGTACGAGCGGCCGGCCTCGCGCTTCGTGGCCGATTTCATCGGCGAGAGCAACTTCTTCGCCGCCACGGTCGTCTCGCTGCAGGATGGGCGTATCCAGGCGCGAGTTGGGGACGAGCCGGTCACCGTCAGCCTCGGCGAGGGTCAGCCGCAGGCCGGCCAGCAGGTCAGCTTCAGCGTGCGACCGGAGAAGATGCGCATCGACCCCCCGCAGCAAAGCCCGGCGGAAGCCCTCTCAGGCGTCGTCCAGGAGGTGGTCTACATCGGCACCGATACCCGCTACATGGTGCTGCTGGATAGCGGCGAGAGGGCGGTTGTGCGGGTGCAAATCGGCTGCGCCGCCGACCTGGGCCGCTTCCAGAAGGGCGACCGGGTGAAGGTACACTGGAACCCGGAGGACGCCCGCACGCTTTCAGGCTAGGCGGTTCATATGTCATGTACGGCTGAAGCCCTGACCCTGAACGTAGGCCGGGCTTGCACTCGCTAGGGTGTTTCCATACCCGGCAAGAAGGGGAAGGGCTTCAGCTCACTCAGGGTTATAAACGACTTCTAGCCACCCGACATTTTGGGTAAAAAGGTGCAAATTATAAAGAAAACTCTAATGTTAGTGTCATTGCGAGCGTTCTTTGCGAAGCAATCTTGTGTTTTTACTCGGAGATTGCTTCGTCCCGCGATGCGGGGCTTCGTCCCGCGATGCGGGGCTTCGTCCCGCGATGCGGGGCTTCGTCCCGCGATGCGGGGCT
>Ga0299912_10001620_pt1 | contig 18183 bp, 18 predicted proteins | sample RVTome_2_FD_207667 | JGI IMG/M metagenome (GOLD analysis project Ga0299912, IMG submission 207667) | Soil microbial communities from uranium-contaminated site in the Upper Colorado River Basin, Wyoming, United States - RVT95D214 (version 2) ... | reverse complement strand
GCCGGGCTGGATTACCTGAAGTCGCTGCCCAATGCCTGCAAGGGCAAGGTCGGCATCGTCGGCCTGTCGCGCGGTCCCTACTACGCCATCCGGCTGGCTGCCAAGCGCGGCGGCGACATCGCCGCCATCGTCAGCTACTACGGCCACATGCAGAACCCCAATGCGCCCGAGCCCGAGCAGCTGTTCAGCGTCGCGCCCGAAATCGCCCAACTCAACACGCCCATCCTGTTCCTCATCGGCGACGCCGACTACGAACTGCGCCGGATGAATGGCGGCCGCGCGTTCTACGCATTGCTGGAACGCGGCGTGCCGGTGGAATGGCAAGAATACCCGATGGCGCGGCGCGCGTTCGATTTCCGTCCGGACCAGTCCCCGGAGGAGAAGATCGCCACGCGGCATGCGCGCGAGCGGTCGAAGAACTGGCTGGCGAAGTGGATGAAGCTGACGCCGGAGATGAAGTGCAAGTGAAGTCTTTGCCGTCGTTGCGAGGGCGTAGCGACGAAGCCATCCAGTTGGATGAGGCGCGAAGCACGCTTGAGGTTAAAGCTTCGCGGGGCATGCGTCCGTTGGCCGGGTAGTCCGGGTAGTCCGGCAGAAATATCGAAACATAAAACGGGGTCTTTATTCCGCATGGCGGCGTTGCCATAGACCGACCCTGTCGCCTCCTCGCGCCTTGCCCTGCGAAAAAATCCATCCGTTTTATCTTGTCCCGCCATTCCCGATTCACGACACCAGCCACTTTTCCTGTCTCGCCAAGAAAAGCGACCCAAAGAAGGCGCCCCCTCATTCCCGGCCTTCGGCGGGGCTCAAGGCAAGGGGAAGAAGGCAAAAGTCAGCGCGGTCTGACAGGCCGTTTGATCCCCCTGTGTTACTGCATCATCCGGCGCGCCGTTCCGTGAATCACCTGAACAATCCCCCAGCGCAACAGAAGCAAAGTGGGCAACCATAGCTTTCTTGTGGGCAGCGAGGCATTAACCGCGACCTGACCTTGTTATTTCAAATCCTTTGTCCTAGATTGAAAATGGATATGGAGGTCCTGGTTACGCGAACAGCGTCATGCACTTCAGTCTGGTAGGGCAATTTTTCGTCGTTAACACAAAGGAGAGAAACATGAACAAACTCGTTGCAGCCGCGAAACGTTTCCTGAGCGAAGAGGAAGGCGTGACAGCAATTGAATACGGGCTGATCGCGGCGCTGATCGCTGTGGTGATCATCACCGCAGTGGCGTTGGTTGGTACCCGGCTTACCTGCATATTCGAAAAAGTGGCGGGCTGCCTGGTTGCCGCCGATAACGTCGACTGCCTAAAAGATTGTGCTGGTGAATGATCTGATGAATCGCGCGCCGCCGCTACGAATGCGGGCGGCGCGCCCGACGTGCAGTAAACATCGGTCGCACCTTACAAGAAGAAGGCTTTATGACGCCCCAAACCGTTGCCATTTCCGTTCTGTCCATCCTCGCGGTGCTGTTGCTGGCTGCGGCCTGGTCGGATTACAAGCGCCATCGCATCCCGAATTCAATTGTATTTTCTGGTGTCGTGCTGGGCATATTGCTTAACAGCCTGCTGGCTCACGGCCTGGGCTTTGCCAGCCAGTATGCGCCGGGATCGGGCGGATTTGTTTTCGCCCTGACCGGCCTCGGGGTGGGCCTGGCGTGTCTGTTGCCATTCTATTTCCTGCGCGCCATGGGTGCCGGAGACGTCAAGCTGATGGCGATGGTGGGCGCGTTTCTCGGGACAAGCGATGTGTTGGGCGCCGTGCTCTTCACTTTTCTCGCCGGCGGCGCGATGGCGCTCGTCGTCGTGGCGCGTGGCCAGGCGTGGGGACTGCTGGGGGAAAACATGCGCGTCATGCTGTTGGGCGGACTGATCAACGCGAGTGCAGGGAAATTGCCGGCCCTCGAAACGCCCGTTCAGTCGGTCGGTAAATTGCCCTACGGCGTCGCGATCGCAACTGGCACGCTTTCCTGGATGCTGTGGAAGGCGCTCGTCTGAGCGGCAGTCGAACAAACAAAGTGATTTCGATGGCCGGGTACAACGGCCGAACCATATAAACAGAAGCGGAGAGTAAAGGGATGGCAACAGTATCGCCCGCCAGGCCGCAAACCAAAACCGACAGTGTCACGGGGGCCGCGCCGCGCCCGGCCAGAACGGTAGATGAAACCGGTCTGAGCTTTCTGTTCCTGGTGGAGTTGCTCACCAAGACGCTGTTCCTCCGAGGCCAACTCAGCCTGGCCGAACTGTCCGACCACCTCAAGCTCTCCGTGGGGGTGCTTGAGCCGCTGCTCGCTTTCATGCGCACCGAACGCTTATGTGAGGTCTCGCGCAGCAGCGAGACGGAAACCGCCACCGCGTACAACCTCACCGAACTGGGCCGACTGCGCGCGGAAGACTTTCTGCAGAAAAGCCAGTATGCGGGCGCCGCGCCGGTGAGCCTGCAATCCTATATTGACCAGGTGCGTGAGCAGTCCATCGCGAACATGACGGTGACGCGCGAGAAGATTGCCCAGGCATTTGACGGCATCATCATCAAAGAACAGATTCTGCGGCAGTTCGGGGGGGCCATGAATTCGGGCCGGGCCATTTTTGTCTACGGGCCTGCCGGCAGTGGCAAGACCTTTATCTCGGAACACCTGGTTGGACTGCTCTCCGGCGACGTTGCCATCCCTCACGCCATTGTGGTCGACAACGAGGTGATTCAGGTGTTCGACCCGCTGATCCACCTCCCGGTCGCAGGAGAAGACCTGCCGGCCTCGGCGCTCGACCGCCGCCGCGCCCACGACATGCGATGGGTTGTCTGTCACCGCCCGGTGGTAAGAACCGGTGGCGAGTTGACGCTGTCTATGCTGGACCTGGATTTCGACGCGAGCGCGCGGTTTTACCAGGCACCGCCCCAGGTCAAGGCTAACAATGGCTTGCTGATCATTGACGACCTCGGGCGCCAACTCGCCCCGGCCATGTCTGTCATGAACCGCTGGATCGTGCCGCTTGACCGGCGTGTGGATTATCTCGCGCTGCATACAGGCAAGAAATTCATGATCCCCTTCGACGTGATTATCGTCTTCTCAAGCAACATGCCGCCCAAGGAACTGGCCGATGAGGCCTTCCTGCGCCGCCTTGGCTACAAGATTTTCGTCGGCCAACTGGATGAAGACGAATACCGCGCGATCGCCGCCCAAGTGTGCAAGGAATTTTCGATTCCCTATTCCGAATCCGGAGTAGACCATCTCCTGCGGGAACACCACTACAAGGAAGGTCGGCCCCTGTTTGCCTGCATTCCACGCGACATTTTTGGCCAGGTGCGCGATCTCGCCCGCTATGAGGGCGTTGCGCCCGAACTGACACCAGAACTGCTTGATTGGGCCTGGGGTAATTATTACGCCCGCGATTTCAAATGAATACGACCAGCAAGGGAGATGTGCGATGAGAAACACCAGAGCGCTTTTGATGATTGTGATTTCCGTCGGGCTTGGCTTGGCGGCCGTGCTGCTAGCCTCGCGCTGGGTGATGCAGCAGACGACCGTCGCCTCGACCAGGGTGGTTGTCGCCAGCAAGAGTATCGACCTCGGCACGAAACTGTCGCCCGACGTTTTGCAACTCCGCGACTGGCCGGCCGGCAGCGTGCCGGAGGGTGCCTTCAAGGATACGGGCGTGTTGCTGAAGGATCCGAAAACCCAGGATGCACGGGTGTTGCGCGTGACCTTGCAGCAGGGCGAACCGATTCTGGAGTCGAAGCTCGCGCCTGTGGGCACCCAGGGCGGGCTGTCCGCCGTAATCAGCGAAGGCAAGCGCGCCATCACGGTACGCGTCAATGATGTGATTGGCGTTGCCGGATTCGCGCTGCCAGGCAATTACGTCGACATCCTGGTCAACACCGTGGACGAAAGCGCCAAGACGCAGGGCCCGGAAAAAACCATTTCCAAGATTGTACTGGAGCGCATCCTGGTGCTCGCCATCGCCCAGGAAGTCAGCCGGGACGAGTCCAAGCCCAAGGTCGTCAACGCCGTGACGCTCGAGGTCACACCCGAGCAGGCGGAAAAAATCGATCTCGCGCGCAGCGTAGGCAGCCTGTCGCTGGTGCTGCGCAACCAGATAGACACCGCGTCGGCGCAAACCACGGGCGTGACCAAGCAGCAACTGCTACGGCCGGATGGCGCACCTGAACCGGTATCCGAGCGGCCCGCCGCACGGACGCCCGTAACCGTCAGGAAGCAGACCGTGCGCCGGGCGGTGACGAAGCCAGCCGCCGAAAAAGAGAAGGTCGAGGTCATTAAAGGCGTGGAAAGGTCGAGCCATGAATTCTGAAGAACAATTGCGCAACGAAGGGAAATCAACCATGAGCAATCAACGATCGATGCGGGTTCCGCGCGCCAGGTTTGGCGTGGGGGTTCTGGTGACAGCTCTGGGGCTGGCTTGGCCCGCCTGCCATGCCGTGGGCGCTGAACTCACGTTAGCCAAAGCAGCCACACCCAGCAAACCAGTTGTGGTGAAAGCCGCATCGACCCCCGTGCAGCGGGAGAGTGCAAATGTGATCGAGTTCGCCCCGCAAATCAGCGCGACGGTGGGCAAATCGATCTTGTTGCGGCTGCCTGCGCCAGTGAGCCGGCTGTCCGTGGGCAATAAGGACGTGGCAGACGTGGTGTTGATCAACCCGAAGGAAATTTATCTTCTTGGAAAAAGCATCGGCTCGACCAATGTGATTCTGTGGAGCAAGAGCGGGCAGAGCACCGTGGTGGACGTGTCGGTCGGCCTTGATGTGGCAGTGCTGCAAGGAAAGCTGCAACAGCTCATGCCCGGGGAAAACAGGATTCGCGTCACCGCAGCGGGCGACTCACTGGTGTTGACGGGCAGCGTTTCGGATGCGGTGAAGGTGGACAGGGTGCTTGCGCTGGCCGAAGCCTACGGCGGCAAGAAAGTGGTGAACATGCTCCATGCGGCCGCGCCGCAACAAGTCATGCTCGAGGTCAAGGTGGCCGAAGTGTCGAAGAACCTGCTCGACAAATTGGGCGTGCGCCTCACGGCGACCGACCATAACAGCGGGCTCAGCCTGATTTCCAGTTTCCTGTTCGGTACGGTCGGAAACTTTCCCAACCTGGGAGGCAGCCTGTCGCTCGACAAGCCGGGCGACATCAAGATCGAAGCCGAGAAGAAGGATGGCCTGATCAAGATTCTCGCCGAACCGAACATCATCGCCATGAGCGGCCAGGAAGGTTCATTTCTGGCGGGGGGCAAGATTTTCATCCCTGTGCCCCAGACTGGTTCCGGTGGCACGACGGTCACCCTGGAAGAGCGGGAATTTGGCGTAGGCCTGCGCTTCACCCCGACCGTGCTGGAAGACGGCCGCATCAATTTGCGGGTGGCCCCCGAGGTTTCCGAACTGTCGTCCACCGGGACTGAGGTTCTGGTCAGCGGCAGCAAGAGCATTCTCCCTACCATCACCACGCGGCGCGCATCGACCACCGTTCAGCTGCGTGATGGCCAGAGCCTTGCCATCGGTGGCCTGATCAAGAACAACGTCACGGAGACCATGAAGGCGCTGCCGATTCTAGGCGAGCTGCCCATTATCGGCGCGCTGTTCCGCAGCAGCGAATTCCAGAACGAGAAAACCGAACTGCTGTTCGTGATCACGCCCCACCTGGTGAGGCCCCTGCCGCCCGACTACAAGTTGCCGACGGACAGCTTTATCGAGCCCAGCCGCAGCGAGTTTTTCCTCGAAGGAAAACTGGAAGGGGAAGCACCTGAGCCGAAGGCCGCCGTGCCGGCCACCAGCCAGACGCAAGCACCGGCGGATCCCGCCAAGCCTGCAGCTGGCCCCAGTGGATTCGAAGTGAAATAAGGAGATGGACATGAGATACGCATTGGCAGGCAAATGGACGGTGGGAACATTGGCAGCCGTACTGCTGTTGGCGGGTTGCGTCACGCAGGCACCCGTCGTCGACCAGCATTTCGGCGAGGCGGTGAATATGGCGAAGGCGCAACAGACCGTCAACCCGGATGCCTCGCGCGACCAGGATCCGGTAGCCGGGCTGGATGGCCAGGCGGCGAATGCGGTAATCGACCGTTATCACAAGTCGTATGAGACGCCGCCGCAGCCGGTCAATGTCTTCACTATTGGCATTGGCGGCGGCGGCGCATCCGGTGGAACAAGCGGGCAGTAGGGCAACGGCCAGATGATACGGTGGACGGGACATGGGCCGGACTAGACAGCTTCGACGCAAGCAGGGTGGCGCAGTCGCCATCATGGTGGGGCTGGCTATTTTCGTGCTGGTCATGGCAATCAGTTTGGTGCTCGACCTGGGGCATCTGTATATCGCCAAGACCGAGCTGCAAAATGCAGCTGACGCCTGTGCGCTGAGTGCGGCGCGCGAACTGTCAGACCTGAGCGGCGATGCACTGGGCCGTGCCACCAGCACGGGCATTGTGGCCGGCGGCGGCTGTCCTGCCGGCCTCGACCCCTGCCCCGATGTCGCCTTCCGCAACAAGATTGATCTTCAGGGCGCGGAGGTGGACGTGCAGCCCACGGATATCGGTTTCGCCTCCAGCCTGGCCGGCCCCTACACACGTCAGGATCCGCTGCCTGCGAACACGCGCTATGTGCGGTGCGCGCCGCAGGAAACCAACCCGGTCAGTATCGTGATGTGGCTCGGTGGCGTGATGGGAATCACCTCCGGCAGCGTCAGCGCCGAGGCGGTGGCGCGCCTGTCGCCGTCCCAGGCAGCCTGCGCCATTCCGCTCGGACTGTGCACGCAGCAGACAACAAAAGGCAGTCCGTCGCCCAATTGGGGGTTCGTCGAAGGCATCTGGTATGACGGCCGCTACGGCGCTGGCGGCGGCGCCACCGGCAGCTACAACTGGATCGACTTCACCCCTCCCAGCGGGGGGGCGAGCGAACTGGCGGCGCTGCTCGCGGGCGAAGGGCAATGCGAAGTGCCGACCGCTCCCCTGGTGGGGCAGACCGGGGTTGCGGAATCGCTCGCCAAGGCATGGAACACGCGCTTCGGCCTGTACAAGGGCTCCTATGATCCGGCGACCAACCGCATGGATTGGACAGGATTCGCGTACACCGCCGTGTCCTGGCCGGCGGGAGCGAATGCATACCCGAACTTCCTTATCCCCCAGCGCGCAACGCATACCCCCTATCAAGGCGACGCGGCGACCGGGCTCAAGTTGACCGGATTCAGCTCCAGCACCGCTGCTGATCATGCCAGCGGGGGGGATCGACGGGTTGTCGCGGCGCCCGTGGTGCATTGCCAGGACTGGGAACACGCGCAAACCGTCGAAATTAAGGATTGGGCCTGCGTATTGATGCTCAATCCCATCGACGGCCCGGACGCGGTGGCGCTGGAGTTTCTCGGGATGGCAAGCGACGTCGGCAGCCCTTGCGCCACGCTGGGCATGCCCGGCGGCGGAGGCATCGGCCCGCAAGTGCCGACCTTGGTGAGGTAGCGCTGAATGACACGGACAGGCGCGCGCAAACAACATGGGGTGGCAGCGGTGGAGTTCGCCATCCTGCTGGTGCCGCTGGTGCTGATGATTTTCGGCATCAGCGAACTGGGGCGGGCGTTTTATCAATACAACACACTGGTCAAGGCAACCCGTAACGCAGCACGCTACAAGTCCATGGTTGGCGTGGGCCAGGGCGAGCCGGAAGCGCGCTGCCTGGCGACAACCGGCGATACCGCATGTGCGGGCACGCCCTTGCTGGATGGACTGACCGTGGACATGGTGACCATCGATTATGCGAACAATGTTCCGACGGGATCGGGCGGCATCAATCTGGTCAAGGTGACCATCAACGACCCGGGGGCAGCGGAACAATACAATTTTGTTTCGGTGGTGCCATTCGTGATCCCCGACATCACCTTTGGGCCGGTGTCGACCACCATGCGGGGGCCGGCATGAGGAGGGGGGGGCCAAGGCCACAGCAGGGCGCGGCGATTGTCGAATTCGCGATCGTGGCCATGCTGTTTTTCACGCTTCTGGTGGGCATCGTGGAAATGGGGCGAGTGTTGTTTACCTGGAACTCGGCAGCCGAAGCCACCCGCCGTGGCGTGCGGATGGCGGTGGTGACGGACCCGGGCAATGCAGCGGCGATTCGCGATGAGATGCGCATAATCATGCCGGATCTTGCCGACAACCAGATTTCCATTACTTATCTGCCCGCCGGCTGCACGGTGGCAAGTTGCGATTACGTGACGGTGGGCGTCGGGGAACCCGTCGCCTATACGGTGACGCCGCTGGTCGTTCCTATCGGCCCGCTGACGCTACCGCCATTCAGTACCACCCTGCCCCGGGAAAGCCTGGGGGCTAGCTGAAAGCGACAAAATGGAAAAGAAAACAGAGAGGGGTGCCTAGGTGAAGATTGTTGCTCTTTCCACGGACAAGCTGTACGTGGAGCAGGTCCGCCAGATGCTGGCCAGCGATGATGCGCCTGCGCATACCCTGCTGCCACTCGAGGGCGGGGCGGACCGCCTGGCTGCGGTGGCCGACCAGCATCAGCCCGATGTGGTGATTCTGGATATCCCCCACCCGGGAACGGCAGAACTGGGCATGTTCGAGCAGGTGCTGATGCGTCATCCGAACCTGGTCCTGCTCCTGATCTGCGACAGCGCGCAGCCGGAGTTTCTCATCAGCGCAATGCGGGTCGGGGTACGGGACGTCTTGCAGCGGCCGCTGGAAAGAGAAGCACTGATTGCAGCCATTCGGCGCGTAACGCATAAGGTTGCGATGACTGGGGCGGCCAAGGCCAAGACCCTGGCCTTTATTCCATGCAAAGGTGGCAGCGGCGCGACCTTTCTCGCGGCGAATCTGGCCTATGCACTGGCGGTGGAGGAAAACAGGAAAGTTGCGCTGTTCGACTTGAACTTGCAGTTTGGCGATGCGGTGCTATTTCTTTCGGATCGGATCCCGACAACGACGTTGGCGGATGTGGCCCGCGGCATCGATCGGCTGGATGCCTCCCTGCTTGCAGCGAGCATGGTGCACGTGACGCCAAACCTGGGAGTGCTGGCCGCGCCGGACAACCCGGAGCGCGCAATGGAAGTCCTGCCGGAACATATCGAGGCGGTGCTGAACCTCGCGGCCACGCAATATGACTACCTGATCCTCGATGTCGGACGAACACTGGTCGCCGCCAGCATCAAGGCGTTGGACCACGCCGATGTGATCTTTCCCGTGCTGCAGGAAACGCTGCCTTTCATACGCGACGCGAAACGCCTGATCAACACGCTGGAATCTTTGGGCTATTCGCGGCAGAAGATTCACTTGCTCGTCAACCGCTTCGAGTCCGGCGGAGATATTCGCCTGGATGATGTGGAACGCACGCTGGAAATGAAAGTGTATGCCACGATCCCCAACAGCTTTCAGGCCGTCTCGGCATCCGTCAATCAAGGAATGCCTATTATGAAAATGGCGAAACACGATGATGTGAGTAAAAGTCTGTGTCATCTGGCCCATGAACTGGTGCACGGGCCAGCCCATAAAAGTGACGGCTGGCTGGCGCACCTGCTCCACCACGCATGAGTAAATAAGGAAGGAAGCGCCATGTCATTACGCGACACTCTGGAAGAGACCGGGAACGACGCGACCTCATTGGGCGCCGAACGCACCACGTCAGCAGAACACAAGCCATATCAGGAATTGAAGTCGCGCATCCACCGCAAGCTACTCGATCGCGTGGACCTGGCGGTGATGGAGAGCATGCCGCCGGACAAGCTGCGTGAGGAGATCAAGATCCTGGTGGAACGTTTGATCGCGGAGGAGAATCTGGCGATCAATGACGCGGAGCGGCAAAGCCTGGTGCGCGACATCCAGCACGAGGTGCTTGGATTGGGGCCGCTGGAGCCGCTATTGGCAGACCCCACCATCTCCGACATCCTGGTCAACACCCACCGCCAGGTATACGTCGAGCGTCACGGCCGGCTGGAACTCACCAAGGTGCGTTTCGAGAACGACGAACACCTGATCAAGATCATCGACAAAATCGTCTCCGGCGTCGGCCGCCGCATTGACGAATCCAGCCCCATGGTGGACGCCCGCCTGCCGGACGGATCTCGCGTCAACGCCATCATCCCGCCGCTGGCCATCGATGGCCCGATTCTGTCGATTCGTCGCTTTGCGGTGGTGCCGCTGCGCATGGACGATTTTCTGCAATACAAGAGCCTGACGCCAGGCATGGCGCAGGTGCTCGAAGGGTTGGTGAAGGCGCGGGTCAACATGCTGCTGTCCGGCGGCACCGGTACCGGCAAAACCACGCTGCTCAATGTGCTGTCTGGATTCATCCCCACGACGGAGCGAATCATAACCATTGAGGATGCAGCCGAACTGCAACTGCAGCAGCCTCATGTGGTGAGGCTGGAAACGCGGCCGCCGAATATCGAGGGCAAAGGTGAAGTCACGCAGCGCATCCTGGTGCGCAACAGCCTGCGCATGCGCCCCGACCGCATCATCGTCGGCGAGGTGCGCGGCGCCGAGGTGCTGGACATGCTGCAGGCCATGAACACCGGCCATGACGGCTCGATGACCACGGTACACGCGAACAGCCCGCGCGACGCACTCACCCGTCTGGAGAACATGGCGGGCATGGCAGGGCTAAGCCTGCCGCCCAAGGCCATGCGACAGCAGATCAGTTCGGCGCTGACGGTGCTGATGCAGATCTCACGCCTGAGCGATGGCAAGCGCAAGCTGGTGAGCCTGCAGGAAATCACCGGCATGGAGGGCGACATCATCACCATGCAGGAAATATTCACCTTCGAACAAACCGGAATCGCAGCGGACGGCACAGTACTGGGCCATTTCCAGGCCACCGGAATTCGGCCCAAATTTGTGGATCGGTTGCGTGTGCATGGCATCACGGTGCCGGACGAGTTGTTCGATCCGCAGCGAACCTACGAATAGGAGCCGATCTTGGACTACTTGTATTACCTGTTCGTGCTGCTTAGCTTTCTGGCAGTAGCCCTGTTTCTGGAAGGGAGCTATCTGGCCTGGAACGCCTATCGCGGCCCCGAGGCAAAGCGGATCGAGCGGCGGCTGCGCGCGATGTCCGCCGGAGAGGGCGCGGAACAGGTTTCCATTGTCAAGAAACGGCTGCTGGCGCAGACCCCTGCCCTGGAGCGCCTGTTATTGGCATTGCCACGGGTGCATCTACTGGATCGTCTGCTGCTGCAATCGGGCGTGCGCCTGAATGTCGCCGGCTTTTTCGGACTGACCCTGTTGAGTACCGGGATCGGGCTTGGTCTGGCGCTGGCGATACACCTGCCCCTGTTTGCCGCGCTAGCCGTCGCCCTGGCGCTGGCCATGCTGCCGACGTTCTATGTGTACTACGCCAAGTCGAAGCGCCTCCAAACCATCGAAGCGCAATTGCCCGATGCGCTCGATCTCATGGGGCGCGCCCTGCGCGCGGGGCACGCATTTTCCAGCGCCCTCAAGATGGTAGGGGACGAAATGCCGGATCCGGTCGCCTCCGAATTCAGGATCACCTTCGACGAAATCAATTACGGCATTTCGCTGCAGGGTGCGCTGACCAACCTCGCGACGCGGGTGCCCATCACGGACATGCGCTACTTTGTCATCGCGGTGCTGATTCAGCGCGAAACCGGCGGCAACCTGGCCGAATTGCTGGACAACATCAGCGCACTGATCCGCGCCCGCCTGAAGCTGCTTGGCACCGTCCGCGTGCTCTCCGCCGAGGGCCGGCTGTCGGCGTGGATCCTGACCATTCTGCCTTTCGCCCTGGCTGCGTTGATCAATTTCATCAACCCGGGGTTCATGGCACTGTTGTGGAAGGATCCAGCCGGCCTGAAGCTGGTCGGCACCGCATTGGTGCTGATGATCGTCGGGATTTTCTGGATGTGGCGCGTCATCCGCATTCGGGTTTGACGGGGAGGCCTCGGGAGACGAATCATGACTCAAACGCTTTATCTCATACTGGTGTTCGTCGCCGTTTTCGTCGCGGCACTGGTAATCCTTCTGCAGATCGTGCCGCGGCCGATGCAGGTCCGCCTGGACAAGCTCACGGGCGAAGCGGACAAACCCCTGCAACAGGGCGAATCCGCGTGGGTGGAACGCATCATCAGGTTAACGGGGCCCTTCGCCAAGCTTTCCCTGCCCGCGGAAGGCTGGGAAAATTCCCGCCTGCGCATCCACTTCATGAATGCCGGCTACCGCAACAACGCCGCACCGCTGTTGTTCTTCGCGGCGAAGACCATTCTGGCCTTCGCCCTGCCCGCCGTTTTCTTGTTGTACATCGGGCTCGGTGGTGCCGCGCTCAAGGCCAACATGATCGTTACGCTGCTGGTCGGGCTCGCGGCCCTGGGCTACTTCCTCCCCAACGCGTTTCTCCAGCAACGCATAGCCCACCGCAAGCGCGAGATCTTCGAGAACTTTCCGGACGCCCTCGATCTGACGACGGTTTGCGTTGAAGCCGGGCTCGGTCTGGATGCCGCGCTGGCGCGCGTGGGAGACGAGATGCGGCTGAAGAGCACGCCGCTGGCCGAAGAACTGCATCTGGTGACGCTGGAATTACGCGCTGGCAGCACCCGCGAGCGGGCCCTGCGTAACCTGGCCCTGCGCACCGGCGTGGAGGAAATCGATGCTCTGGTCGCCATGCTGGTTCAAGCGGATCGTTTCGGCACCACGGTGGCAGACTCGCTGCGGGTCCATTCCGACAGCCTGCGCACCAAGCGCCGCCTGCGTGCGGAAGAGGCCGCCGCCAAGATCCCGGTCAAGCTGCTGTTTCCACTGATCTTCTGTATTTTTCCATCGATGCTGCTGGTGCTGCTGGGGCCCGCGTTCATCAGCATCTATCGTGTCCTGTTGCCGACATTTGCCGGCCAGCCCGGCTAAAGAGGACCGCCCGTGAAAACGAAGACTTTGATTGTTCTGTCCGTGAGCTGCGTTTCCCTGCTCGCAGGCTGCACGCTTCCAACCGCGCACAAGGACGCGTGGACCGTCAAGCCCACCATGGTCGTAGAGCCCCGCAGGGAAAACCCGCAGGCCTGGTACGACCTGGGCCGGTATTACCAGGGGCAGGCGCGCCACGCCCTGGCGATCTCGGCGCTTGAGAAGGCCGTCGAAGTGGACGCTTCGTTCGTAGAGGCGCGCAATCGGCTCGCGGTATCCTACGCCGCGCTCGGCCGTCACGCGGACGCGATCCGGCAGCTTGAGGCCGCGATTCAAACGTCGCCAGGCGCCGCCCATATCTACAGCAACCTGGGCTATACGTATTACCTGAAGGGCAGCCCCACCGAAGCCGCATCCGCTCTGCAGCGGGCCATCGCCCTGGATCCTGAGAACCGGCATGCGCTGAACAACCTGGGCATGGTGTATGCGCAACTGGGCGAGACGGAAAAGTCACGCAGTGCATTCGCGCAGGCCGCCGTCAATCAGCCGGCGACGGCCATCCAGTCAATGGGGGGGCGGGAAGAAAGTCTGAGTCAGATCGTGCAAGTGGCGCCGAATGTTTATGAACTGCGCCCGCGACCTGCTCCCGCCGCGGACGTCATGCCTCAGGATCAAGCCCTCGCGTCCCGCGCACGGGTGGAGGTCTCCAATGGAAACGGCGTGAAAGGCATGGCCAGGAAAGTAGGCTTCTATCTCAAGGAGGGCGGCTTTGCCGCCACGCGCCTGACCAACTTTCCAGGATTCAACGTGGCGGTGACGCGCGTGGAATATCGCAGCGGCCATGAAGTGGAAGCCCGGCAGGTGGCGGCGGCGATGCCGTTCAAAGTGGAAGTTGTACTGAGCACCGATTTGCGCCGCGACACAGGCGTGCGGCTGGTGCTGGGAAAGGACTTGATGGGCAGCACGGGGTATTTCAAGCAACACCCCAAACCCACCAGCCCGGCCCAGGACGCGCAGCGGCGGTATTAAGGCAGAAGAGATCCGTGCAGCAAGGCACGCATAACGTTGTTTTCTTTAAACTTGAAAAAAGGAGTGGCCATGACACAAGACAAACCCATCATCGAACCCGAGCGCGCAGGTCTGTGGGCTGCGGCGGCATTCATACTCGCCCTTTTGGCATTCGTCCTGGCGTTCGGGGGGATTTATCGTGGCGACCATCTGCTGGCCACCACGCAGATTCAAATTCTGCAGCTCAACAAGAAGATCGAGGACTTGCGCGCGGCGAGCGGGGTGCCTGCCGCCCCACCCGCTGCTGAGCAGCCCGCCGCCAACTAAGGAATCCCTGAACAAGTCGTCACCCCGGCGAACGCCGGGGTCCAGATGCTTGATTTGACTGGATTCCGGCGTGCGCCGGAATGACGTCGTGGACTTGTTCAGGGTTTCCCTAAGCCTGTCCTGTCCCGCCCGCCCTGCCGCCCCGTTTTGTGCGGAGGGGCGGCGTTCTTCTTTGGAGCGCGTTGCGCCTGCGGGATCGCTTGGCTTAAGGACTCCATGGAGTCTTTCCGTTGAACAAAGTCCTCAACCACAAAGCCCAATTTAAAGTGAAGGTTAAAGTGAATAATCAATAACAGGCGCATCGAGTTGCGCCCCATTTTGATTGCATTCACTGACCGCATGCACCAGAACCGTTCATTCCAGCACGCCATCCCACACCACAAAAAACCCTAAGCATTTGATAATCAAACACTCTCAAAGCTGGCACGCCCCCTGCTATATCCAGTTTGAGTATCCAAACCGCAAGGCCAGGTTGCTCAGGCAGTCTCCTCCGACTTGGCGGCCTCTCCGGAGGCCGCATTTTTTTTGAGGTCGGGTCATCCCTGATAAAACGATGCGTGTATTGATTGTTGAAAACCAGCCCGAGCGGCTGGCGATGCTGGTGCCGGCGCTGGAAGCGGCGGGCTGCGTCGTTGCGGCCACGCTCAATTCGGCGCGCAGTCTGGATGTGCAGATCCAGGCCTTGCGCCCGGACGTGGTGATCATTGCGCAGGATTCGCCGGACCGCGACACGCTGGAGCACATCTGCGTGGCGAACCAGGATTGCCCGCGCCCGATCGTGATGTTCACCGGCGACGGCAGTTCGGAATCGATTCGTGCGGCGACGCAGGCGGGGGTCACCTCCTATGTGGTCGATGGGCTCGACCCCTCTCGTCTCAGACCGATTCTCGATGTCGCGGTGTCGCGCTTCGAGGCCTTCCAGGCACTGCACGACCAGCTGGATCAGACACGTCTCGAACTGTCGGAACGCAAGCTGATCGACCAGGCCAAGGCGCAACTCATCAAGCAGACCGGCGCGTCCGAGCCCGAGGTGTATCGCGAGATGCGCCGCGCGGCGATGGACCGCGGGCTGAAGCTGGCGGACATCGCGCGGCAGGTGCTGCAGAAACCGCTGAGTTGAGGCTCCGTAAAAGGTCTATTCGCCTATACCCCGTCATTCCGGCGGAGGCCGGAATCCAGCAGTTAAAGGAAAACCCGCGCAAGCGGGACGCCATCAGGTCTTGTCCGCTTCGCGGTTTTTTTTCAGGCTGGATTCCGGCCTCCGCCGGAATGACGGGTTTGGGGAAAGGGGTTCAGCCATGAATGGTGCACGGCCCCGCAAATGCGCACCGCAGAAGTGCATGGCGCCTCCACACGCCCCGGCCTCAACCCGACAATTTCGCAGAAAACCCTTTCAATACAAGGCGCCTGAATAGCTGGCACAGCGGTTGCTAAATCAGAACTGAACAGTCGCAACGATGTGGCTTTCAGCGTGACCGACAAACTTTTCGCAACTGGACAAAGGCGTCCGCCCCCGAGGCGACGCCTTTTTTATTTGGAGAACCACCGTGAGCGACACCCCGAACAAACCCATCGTGCAGGATCAGAGCAAGCGTGATTTCATGAAACAGACCACCAGCATTTCCGTCGCCGCCGCCCTCATGGCGCTGGTGCCGCCCGGCGTGCGCCAGGGCGCCTGGGCCGCCGGCTCCGACGCACCGGAGAAACCCAATCTCAGCATCGGTTTCATCCCGCTGACCGACTGCGCGTCGGTGGTGATGGCCTCGGTGAAGGGCTTCGACAAGAAGTACGGCCTCACCATCACACCGTCGAAAGAAGCCTCGTGGGCGGCGGTGCGCGACAAACTGGTGAACGGCGAACTCGACGCGGCGCACGTGCTGTACGGCCTGATCTACGGTGTGCAACTCGGCATCGGCGGGCCGAAGAAGGACATGGCGGTGCTGGCGACGATCAACAACAACGGCCAGGCGATCACGCTGTCGAACCAGCTCAAGGACAAGGGCGTGACCGATGGCGCCTCGCTTGCCAAGCTGGTGAAGGCCGAACCGCGCGAATACACCTTCGCGCAAACCTTTCCCACCGGCACCCACGCGATGTGGCTGTATTACTGGCTGGCTACCTACGGCATCGACCCGTTCCGCGACGTCAAAAACATCGTGGTGCCGCCGCCGCAGATGGTGGCCAACATGCGGGTGGGCAACATGGACGGCTTCTGCGTGGGCGAGCCGTGGAACGCGCGCGCGATCCGCGACAACATCGGCTTCACCGCGGTGACCACGCAGGAAATCTGGAAGGACCATCCGGAGAAAGTGCTCGGCACCACGGCCGAATTCGTCGAGAAATATCCCAACACCGCACGTGCGATGGTGGCGGCGATTCTCGACGCGTCGAAGTATATCGACACCATGACGAACCGATCCGAAGTCGCCAAGGTGATCGCGGCCAAGTCCTACGTCAACACCGACTTCGATTCGATCGAGGACCGCATGCTCGGCCAGTACGACAACGGCATCGGCAAGAAGTGGAAGGACCCCGACTACATGAAGTTCTACAACAACGGCACGGTCGGCTTCCCCTACCTGTCGGACGGCATGTGGTTCCTCACCCAGCACAAGCGCTGGGGCCTCTTGAAGGACCATCCCGACTATCTGGCCGTGGCGAAGAAGGTCAACCGCATCGACATCTACAAGGCCGCTGCGGCGATGACCAAGACCCCGCTGCCGAAGTCCGACATGCGCACTTCGAAGCTGATCGACGGCGTGGTATGGGATGGCAAGAACCCCAAGGCCTACGCCGACAGTTTCAAAATTAAAGCCTGACCAAGATCAAGGCCTGCTTACAGGAAAGGAATGGTCATGACACCCGAAAAAATCGCACTGGTGCGCAGCAGCTGGCAGCAGGTACTCCCGATCAGCGACAGCGCGGCGAAGCTTTTCTATGGCCAGCTGTTCGAGCTCGATCCATCGCTGCGCAGCATGTTCAAAGGCGACATGGCCGAGCAGGGCCGCAAGCTGATGACGATCATCAATACGGCCGTCAACAGCCTGGACAATCTCGGCCCCATTCTGGGCGCGGTCGAGGACATGGGGCGGCGCCATGTCGCGTACGGCGTGACGGAAGCGCATTACGACACCGTGGGCAGCGCGCTGATCTGGACCCTGGGCAAGGGCCTGGGCGAACAGTTCACTCCGGCGGTCAAGGATGCCTGGGTGGAAACCTACACCACGCTGGCATCCGCCATGAAGCAGGCAGCCTACGCCACAGCATGAAAGCCTCGGCCGCCTGCCCGACAACGGACACAGGCGGCCGCAAGGCGTCGTCAACACTCAGGAGTGCAATATGAGCGCAGTCAACGTAACACCCGAAAATCTGGGCGAAATCCTGTCAGGACCGGACATCGCCCGAATACCCAGTCCCGCCCCCAAACGGCGCACGCCCTATTTCGAGACCGAGTCGGGAAAGCGTTTCCTCGAAGGAACGTTGACCCTGTTCAAGAACGCCATCCCGCCGCTGCTCGGCATGCTGCTGTTCGTGGCGCTGTGGGCGCTGGTGGCCAACAGCGGCAAATCCATCCCCGGCCCGGCCGAAACCTGGGACGCCGCAGTGGTGCTTTTTTCCGACCCCTTCTATGACAACGGCCCCAACGACCAGGGCATCGGCTGGAACATTCTCAATTCGCTGTACCGGGTCGGCATCGGCTTCAGTCTGGCCGCCGCCGTCGGCATTCCGCTCGGCTTCATGATCGGGCGCTTCGACTTCCTCGACCGCATGCTCTCCCCGGTGATCAGCATCCTGCGCCCGGTGTCGCCGCTGGCCTGGCTGCCGATCGGCCTGCTGGTGCTGCAAAAGGCCGAACCGGCGTCGATCTGGGTGATCTTCATCTCCAGCATCTGGCCGATGGTGCTGAACACCGCCGCCGGCGTGCAGCGCATCCCGCAGGACTACATGAACGTCGCGCGCGTGCTCAACCTGTCCGAATTCAAGGTCTTCACCAAGATCCTGTTCCCGGCGG
>Ga0299912_10001619_pt1 | contig 18188 bp, 17 predicted proteins | sample RVTome_2_FD_207667 | JGI IMG/M metagenome (GOLD analysis project Ga0299912, IMG submission 207667) | Soil microbial communities from uranium-contaminated site in the Upper Colorado River Basin, Wyoming, United States - RVT95D214 (version 2) ... | reverse complement strand
GAGTAGATTAGTTTTCTGCAGGTAGAAACTGGAACAAATTCTAGTTTAGAATTTGATGATACACTCAATATAGTGGAATTCGTGTTTGTGAGTATGATTAGCGTGGGTTGTTGCATTTTTAGGTCGTAAAATGGCACGTAAGTAAAACAACAGGATCAGAATCCAACTAACAATCACATTCTTCAATACATTCAAAATTATCCACAGGGTTAATTATCCCCAAATGTATTAAGATCTGATTATTAGGCATTTTACTACAGGTATTTCTTGTAAAATTATGAATATAGACTGGAGTATGCAAAATAATTACACACACGATGCACAGTTTTTTGATATTTTATGAATAATGAACGTAAGCATGTTGGAGATTCTACATAAGTAGATTTATTTTCAATGCCTAACTAGCAGGAACATTGGCAATTTTACCTATCGATAACGGTCGCTACGGCACAAAAGAAATGATGGATATTTTTAGCGAGCAAAAGAAAATAGACTATCAGTTGGAGATCGAGGGGGCCGCTGCCATTTCCCAAAGCGAGATAGGAATGATCTCAAAAAGTATAGGCAAAGAAATCCACAGAGCAGCAATGTCTGGAAAAATAACTGCAAGGAGAATCAAGCAGTTGGAGGCAAAAAGTGATCACGACACTGCAGCTCTTGTAGAGTCACTGAGTGAGAAATGTAGCAAAAACGCCAAACCCTGGATACATTATGGATTAACAAGCAATGATTTAGTCGACACTAGCAATTCCATGCAAATGAGAGATGCGCTGCAGATTATTGAACCTAAAGTTGCTGAGATGGCATCAATACTTGCAAAAAAAGCAGTAAAATATTCAAAGATTCCGGCAGTTGGCAGAACACACGGTCAGCATGCAAGTATCATTTCATTTGGATTAAAGTTTGCAAACTGGGCTGCAGAGATGGCAAAGCATGTAGAGCGAATCGAGGAGATAAAGAAAAGAATTTTGATTTGCAAGACACTGGGCGTTGTAGGCACAGGTTCACTAATGGGTGCAAAATCACTTGAAGTGCAAAGAAGAGCTGCAAAGCGATTAAAATTATTCCCAGCAGAAGTTACAACACAGGTTGTCCCCAGAGAAAGATATGCAGAATATGTGTTTGAATTGGCATTAATCGGTGCAACTTTGGAAAAAATTGCAATAGAGGTCAGGAATTTGCAGAGAACAGAAATTGGAGAAGTTGCAGAGCAATTCAAGAAGGGGCAGATGGGAAGCAGTGCAGTCCCCGTAAAAAGAAATCCAATAAAGAGTGAGCGAGTATCATCGTTATCCAAACTGGTGAGAAGTCAAGTTGCGGTTGCATTTGAGAATATTCCATTATGGCACGAGCGAGATCTTTCAAATTCAGCAAATGAGCGATTTATTCTTCCAACGGTTTCAATTCTGGTTGATGAAATGCTTGAAACCATGACTAGGATTATTTTGAACTTGATGGTAAATGAGAAAAGAATTGTAGAGAACCTATACATCACAAAGGGGCAAATCTTTGCAGAATTTGTTTTGGAAGCACTGATCAAAAAAGGCATACCAAGATTTGTAGCATACAAGGATGTTCAGAGGGTGGCATTTGAGGCAAATGACAAAGGAATGCACTACATAGATGCAATCAAAAACGACAAAGCATTCACTTCAAAATTGACCGACAAGGAAATTGACTCCATATTTTTGCCAGAAAAACACCTTGGCGCATCGGCAATGATCATAAAAAACGTAGAAAAAACAGTCCAGAATACAATTAAGAGATTTATCTAGTTTTTAGCAATGCCTTGTGGATTTTAGAGCCATACTGCAGTGCCTTCTTTCGTTTTGTACAAGAAATTTCCGGAACATTGATCTCGCTAGCTAATTTTCTTATTATGTGCTTACGATACAAGTCTTCAGAGTCATGAATTTTTTCAGATATAGGAACAGTTTTTGCATATTCAATAAATTTCTGCGAGAGCAATGGCTGCAGTATTCGCACTCCAAATTCAGATGAGATTGAATTTACAGCCTTCATCATTTTTAGTTCGTTATCCAATTTGGCAAGCATTACTTTGTTAATTTGAGATTCCCCTCCGGAAAATGCTTCGCGATAGGCATTGTAACCGCAAAATAGTTCATCCACCCCGTTTGCAGTAACCACAGTATCAAGGCCTAAGCTGTTTGCAAGTTTAGAAACATAGTAGAACGCAATGCAATTCTCATTCCAGGATAAATTGTCCGTCTTTATTGTTTGGTTAATTTTTGAAGAAATGTCAGAAAAGGTATCAGAGTCAATTTCAAGAACATGGTGTGGATATTTCAGGTGTTCATTAACTTCTTTTGCAAACAAGATATCATGTGACTCAGGAAACCCAATCGTCAACAGTGTAATATCGTAATTCATGTCTGAGCAAATTTTTGAAATTAAAGTGCTATCAACACCGCCAGAAAAAGCAACTCCAATTTTCTTCTCTTTAACAGTTTCAAAAACAGAATTTTTAATATTTTCAAGCAATTTTTCATTCATCTCATCCATTATCTCTCACACTACACGTTCTCCAAAAGGGTAATGAATCAATCTTTTAATTTAACGTTATTTCCAAAACATCATGATGCGATTATCACAAATGGATATTGACGAACAACTAAAGAATTTACCAGGCTGGAGTGTTGTAAACGAAAAACTTCACAAAGAATTTCAATTTGAGAGCTTCAACCAGGCCTTCGGTTTTATGACCAGGGCAGCTATGGAAATTGAGAAAATGAATCATCATCCAGAGTGGTTTAACGTATACAGCAGAATCACCGTAGAATTAACAACTCATGATGCAGGAGGGATTACAAAAAATGATGTCAATCTGGCCAAAATTCTAAACTCCCTGGAATAGATCCAAATGAAGAATTTCAGGCACAATCATTACAGAATTTATATTATATCCAAAGTCAATTGACTTCACATGACATCAAGTCCCACAATATTAGATTCAGATTTTCGATATATCGATAAGAAAGGGAACTTGCTAAAAACTAGAACTGAATTAACAGTAGCACAGATGCTCACTTTTCTTGAGCAAGAATATGAATACAATCACAAAATAACATTAAAGAACGGAAACGAGGTTCTAGTTGATTTCAAAACAGAAAAAGGGTTGATTGAAGTAATTGATACAGATGAGGACATTGAAAAGTACAAGCAAATCAAAGAAGATTTTCCTCAAGACAAAGTAATGGCAATAGGACATGCAAAATATGTCGCACAAATTAAAGAATTACAGGACGTGGTATTTTATGATAAAACGCCACAGACCGGCTCCATATTTTTAGAAGATGCATCATTCTCGTACGATTATGCACACATACTTCCATTGGTTGAAAAATGTTCCATCCTACACGGACACACATCTTCAGTAATGGTCGAATTGGTAGGGCAGATGAAAGACAATCTTCTTTTAGATTTTGGCGAAGCTAAAAAAATAATCAAAGAAGTTGTAAATGTATTTGATCATAAATTTTTCATTAACAGAAAATATCTAAAGAAAGAAGATGACTCACATTACCAAATTCAATTTGAGGGACCTAAAGGAATGTTTGAATTACAGGTTCCCAAGGACACAACATACCTACTAGAAGGCGAGGCTACAGTAGAAAATCTTTCAAGCGAGATCATCAAACTATTAGCACCCAAAATGCCATCAAACGTAGAAGCAGTAGGAGTTTACATCTATGAAGGTTACAATAAAGGATCTCACATCATTTCAAACATTTCAAGATAATTAGAAAATGGAACCTAAAATATCAGAAAAAGCATGGAATCCAGAATTAGAAAAAGAAATTCTAAAACAATGGGACGAAGAAAAAATTTATGATTTTACACCGCAGGAAGACAACTATACAATAGACACACCGCCACCATATCCATCAGGCAGGCCTTGGCACATTGGCGCTGCAGCACATTATTCACAAATTGACATGATTGCACGCACAGCAAGAATGGCAGGTAAAAATGTCTATTTTCCAATAGGAATTGACAGGAACGGACTTCCAGTGGAACTGTACACTGAGAAAAAACACAAGATCAGAATGAGGGAAACGGAAAGAGGTGAATTTCTGAGCCTGTGCAGAGAAGCACTAGACGATTTGGAAGCTGAAATGATTTTCATCATGAAAAGTCTAGGCATCAGTGGTGATTTTGCAAACTACTACAGAACAGATTCAGAGGAATACAGAACACTTACTCAATCAACATTCATCGACTTATGGAAAAAAGGGCAAGTGTATCTTGCAAACAGACCCAACAATTACGATTGGGTGTCAGGTACAACCATTGCAGATGCAGAGATAGTTTACGAAGATTTGTCCACAAAACTAGTCTACATGAAATTCAAAATTAAAGATACGGATAAGGAAATAGTCATTGCAAGTACAAGACCGGAGTTGCTTTGCGCATGCAGGACAATTATTGTAAACCCTGAAGATGAAAGATACACACAGTACATCGGAAAGAAAATAATTGTTCCAATTACCAGTGCAGAGGTAGAATTAAGAACGCATCATTCTGCTCAACAAGAATTCGGTTCAGGAGCTGTAATGGTATGTAGCTATGGTGATCAAAACGACGTGGCGTTGTTTAGAGAATTAGAGCTAGAAGAGATTGTCGCAATTGGACTAGATGGAAGAATGACAGAGGTTGCAGGTGAATATTCAGGATTAAAACCAAAACAGGCAAGAACCAAAATCATAGAGGACCTGGAAACAAAAGGATTTCTAGAAAAAACTGAAGACATTGTCCATAGAACTCCCGTATCAGAGAGAAGCAAAGCTCCAATCGAAATCATTCCAATGGAAGAGTACTATCTAAAACAAAAAGAAGCAGTGCCAAAAATCAAAAGTTTAGGACAAGAAATTACGTTCTATCCAGCAATGCACAAGCAGATTCTAATGAATTGGTTGGAATCCATCAACATCGACTGGCCAATTTCAAGAAGAAGATACTATGGCACTGAAATCCCAATATGGTACTGCAAAAAATGTTCAGAACCACATGTTCCTGAGCCCGGAAAATACTACAGGCCTTGGAGTGAAAAATGTCCCATCAGTAATTGTACCAAATGTGATTCCACTGAATTTGTTGGGGAAGAACGAACATTTGACACGTGGATGGATTCTAGCGTATCCCCACTTTTCATTAGTAAATTTAACAGAGATGATGAATTTTTCAAAAAAGTATACCCCGTATCAATCAGACCCCAAGCAAAAGACATTGTCAGGACTTGGTTATACTATACGCTTCTAAGATGCGAACAGCTAACTGGAAAGAAACCGTGGTCTGAAGCATGGATAATGGGATACGGTCTGGATGAAAACGGGATGAAGATGAGCAAAAGCAAGGGAAATGCGATAGATCCTTTACCGGTAATTGAAAAAGTGGGTGCAGATACTTTTAGATTTTGGAGTGCAAGTGAGATTAATCACGGGCAAGATTTCAGGTGTAACGAGCAAAAAATCGAATCAACTAAAAAATTCCTCAGCAAATTGTGGAACGTGTCAAGATTTTTGTCTAGTTTTCCAGTAATTGAATCAGGGAAACTTGCCGCATCAGATGAATGGATTTTATCAGAACTAGACAATCTAGTAAAAGAGTGCAAGAGAGGGTATGAAGAATACAACTTTTTCATTCCAGCAATTGCAATTAGAGAATTCACGTGGAATGTATTTGCAGCTCATTACATTGAAATGGTCAAAGCAAGAGCATACGGGATTGATTTCTCCGATGAGGAAAGAGACGGTGCAATATTTACACTGCATAAAACATTATCGACAATTTTAAAATTACTAGCACCAATAACTCCATTTATCACCGAGCACCTTTGGAAGATATTGTATTCAAAGGACAGCATCCATAAAGAAAAACAAGTCACGGCAGAAAATCTTGAAGATCAGAGCGACATGACAAGGGAAATTTCAGAATTTAATTCAAAAGTTTGGAATGAGAAAAAATCTCAGAATCTATCATTAAAAGATTCAATCAAATTAGAAATTCCAGAATCACTAGAAGCATTCAAAAAAGATTTGAAATCCATGCACAATTTGTTGGACTAGTCAGGAAGGTTAATTTTTTGACGTATTCACAAGATTGACGAAATATTTGTGCAGTGATGTGTCTCTAGTTAACTCAGGATGAAATGCCGTGCCAATGACATTGCCTTTTTTTACTGCAATGATACGGTTGTTGAATTTTGATAAAATCTCCACGTCAGGACCCACTTCAGAAACAGACGGTGCACGAATAAAGACGCCATTGAATTTTGGAATATTTAGGGAATCTAAAGAAATATCAGATTCAAAGGATTCTCTCTGTCTTCCGAATGAATTCCTCTCTAATTTGATATCAAGAATGCCCAATAACGGCTGATCAGTCTTGCCAACAACACGATCATTTGCCGTGTTTGACAGCATAATCATGCCAGCACAAATTCCAAGAACTGGCATCCCGCCCTCAATTTTTTCCTTTATCACCTTTAGAGAACCGTTCACTAGAGACAGTTGGCCAATAGTGGTACTCTCACCGCCAGGAATTATCAAACCATCTAATTGAGAAATCTCTTCAGGCGTTTTAACACCAATTACTTTTCCGTCAATTCCCAACTCATCAATTGCAGATTTAGCCGACGAGATATTTTCTTGAACGTCTCCCTGTATTGACAATACGCCGACAGTAAGACTCATGCTGATCCACCACGATCCTGCATACGCAATTCCAGAGTGTTTACATCCAACCCCAGCATGGATTGTCTTTCATCAATCATTTTTTGAGCCTCCTTGACTTTGTCAGATTCATTCCAAAAAGTAGTAGCTAAAACTATTGCTCGTGCTCTTTCTTTCGCATCATCTGAATTGAAAATTCCAGAGCCGACAAAGATTCCATCACAGCCAAGTGACATCAGATATGCCGCATCAGCAGGTGTTGCAATACCACCTGCGGCAAAATTTACAACGGGCAATCTTCCAAGTTTTGCAGTTTGCTCAACAATATCATAAGATACTTTGAATTCTCTTGCCATTCTAACCAAATCCTGATTATCGCCAGAATCATAAATTGCCTTGATTGTTCTTAATTCGTCATTTACTTTTTTGATATGTTTGATAGCTTCTGCAACATTTCCGGTTCCGGGTTCACCCTTTGTTCTAATCATTGATGCGCCTTCTTCAATTCTTCTCAAGGCCTCAGCCAAGGATCTTGCACCATTGACAACAGGCGTGGTAAAATCCCACTTCCAGATATGGCGAAGCTCATCGACAGGTGTTAAAACTTCAGATTCGTCAATCATATCAACATCGGTTTCTTGCAAAACCAGTGCTTCATTGACATGCCCTATTCGACATTTAGCCATCACAGGTATTGTTACAGAATCCATAATTTCTTCAATAATTCTAATACTTGCAGTTCGTGCAACACCGCCGGCTTTTCTGACTTCAGATGGGAGTTTATCTAAAACCATAACAGAAACTGCGCCAGCTTCTTCGGCAATTAGAGCCTGTTCCACATTTGTAACGTCCATTACAACGCCATTTTTTAGCATGTGGGCAAAACCGCGTTTAACAGTAGATGAACCGCGTAAAGTGTCAATAGAATTCATTTTGTCATAGATTATTCCTTTAGCATCTTGTCTTTCTCCAAATAATGGAAGCATGCCTTAATTTTTCCTCATCACTATTTGTATCTATTCACTAAATTCAGACATAATCGAATCCAGTTCAGATTCCACCATAGTGATGATTGGGGGAATGAAATCCGCAGTTACATTTTGTTGCGGCCAATGAATTTGGTTGACGCGTCCATTCAAAGTAATTTTCACATTTGATTTTTGATATTCAGTTGCATTGTCCATAATTGCAAAAGATTCAGAAGGTATTGCAATGAAACCAGTTTCTTTAATCAGCGCTTTAATTTTGTTAAGTTTGTTTTCATCTAGTTTTGAGCGCACGTCAGGCTTCAGATAGCCGTGATCAGTTACAGAGTATTTTATGTCGCCGTCATTTTTGATGTAAAGAATTTCAGTTTTTTGCGCTCCAGTTCGTTCCGTTACACCGTAAGAAATTTTCTTCAATTGGTGTTTAGTATATTCAATTTCAATATTATCAGTGTAATTGGCAGCAGACGTAGGGATTTCATTTCTTAGCAATAACGGAGTGGAGAGTAAAAGAGCTACAATAACAGGAATAGCACCCAATACAATGTAAATTGGTTTTACCATTTTACTACTAATATTGCCAATTTGCAAATAAATCTTAGTAATGGTTAAAATTCAAGCAAAATGTTTCGATTCTTGTGGGTTCGTAGCCTAGCCTGGTAGGGCGATGGTCTCCAAAACCATCGATCGTCGGTTCAAATCCGATCGGGCCCACTTCAAAAAATTCTATCAGTTGTTTCTCAAGATATTTAGTGCAGATCCGGACTTGAACCATTCGATTTGTGATTTGTTGTATGAATGACTTAGTAAAATTTCATCCTTGTCTCCACCAGAATGAGAAATTATACATCTGACTTGTTTGCCCGGAGATAGCTCATTTAGTTCAAGTAAGCTAATTCTGTCATCCTCTAGGATTTTTTCGTAGTCATCCGGATTACTAAAGGTCAATGCCAAAATACCTTGTTTTTTTAGATTTGTTTCATGAATTCTCGCTAAACTTTTTGTGATAACTGCGGCACACCCTAAAAAGCGAGGAGACATGGCTGCATGTTCCCGGCTACTTCCCTCGCCGTAATTATTATCGCCAATAATGACCCATCGCATTTGTTTTTCTTTGTATTGTCTGGCAATTTGTGAAAACGATTCCTGATCGTTGTTTAGAATGTTCTTGCCCTGGCCAACCTGATCATTAAATGCGTTAACTGCACCTAAAAGCATGTTATCACTTAGATTATCCAAGTGTCCACGTAAAGAAAGCCATGCCCCGGCGGGGGAAATATGATCTGTGGTGCATTTGCCTTTAGCCTTTACCAGAATTGGAATATTTTCGAAATCTTTACCATCCCACTTAGGAAAGGGTTTCAAAAGCTGTAGTCTCTTGCTGCTAGGATCAATCAGAACCTCAATGTCGTCAGGATTTTCAGGAGGCGCAATAAAAATTCCTTCAGGTCGCACAAAACCTGCTTCAGGAACTTCTGGTGCAGGTTTAGGAGGTTCAAGTTTAAACTTAGTTCCATCTGATGCGATTAGATCATCTTTTAGGGGATTAAAGGAGAGTCTGCCGCCCAACGCTAAGGCAATAATCATTTCAGGACTACCAATAAAGTTCAGAGTGCTTCTACGTCCGTCATTTCTACCTGGGAAATTTCTGTTAAACGTTGTAACGATGGTGTTCTGTTGATCCTTTTCTAGTTCAGGCCTATTCCATTGACCAATGCAAGGACCGCATGCATTTGCTAAAACAGTTGCACCTATGTCTTTCAATGAATCCATCTGCCCATCGCGTTCTATAGTGCCACGGATTTGTTCAGAGCCAGGAGTTACCAGCAATGGAATCTTTGCTTTGATTCCCTTGGCTTTTGCTTGTTCAGCCAAACTTGCAGCTCTTGACATATCCTCGTAGGAAGAGTTTGTACAACTTCCAATCAACGCAACGGAGATCGGATCAGTGTAGCCTTTGGATTTTACATCGTCAGATAATTCTGTAATCGTTCTTGCCAAATCAGGAGTATGTGGCCCAACAATATGTGGTTCCAATGTTGAAAGATTAATTTCAATCACCCTATCAAAGAATTTTTCTGGATTTGTTTCTATTTCAGCGTCTGCAACAAGAGACTCTTTGTTTTGATTTGCCAATCTGGCAATATCTTCCCTGTCAGTATATTTCAGATAAGTTTCCATTCGTTCATCATATGGAAATATAGAACAAGTTGCTCCAATTTCGGCTCCCATGTTGGCAATTGTGGCCTTGCCTGTACAACTGATGGATTTGGTCCCAGGTCCAAAATATTCTACTATTGCATTCGTACCTCCAGATACGGTTAATTCATCAGCAACTTTCAATATGATATCTTTAGGAGCAGTCCATCCAGTTAGTTCTCCTGTTAGTTTTACACCGATTTTTTTTGGATAAAGTAACTCCCACGGCATACCTGCCATTGCCTCAGCTGCATCCAACCCACCAACACCAATTGCAATCATCCCAAGGCCTCCCGCATTTGGAGTATGAGAGTCAGTGCCAATCATCAGTCCGCCTGGAAACGCATAGTTTTCAAGTACAACTTGGTGAATGATCCCTGCGCCGGGTTTCCAAAAACCACATCCGTGTTTTGCACATGCTGATTGCAAAAACTTGAAAACTTCGCTATTTTCATCAAGTGAAACTTTCATGTCAATATCACCTTGAACTTCGGCTCTAATGAGATGATCACAGTGTACAGTTGTCGGTAAAGATGTTTGTTTTAATCCTGCTTGCATGAATTGGAGCATCACCATTTGGCCTGTAACATCTTGTAATGCAACTCTGTCGGGTTTTAAGAAAACATAATCTTTTCCGCCAGTGAAAACAGTGTGGTCAATGTTGTTCAGATGGCCAGATAAGATTTTTTCAGAAAGTGTCAGCGGTCTTCCAACTAGATTTCTATATTTTACAATATTTTCTTTTAATTTCAAATAAACATTAGAAACAAGTTCTGCAGTAGTATCAATTTCCATAATTTGCGATGAATTAATCCCGAATTTAATATTTGCAATTGTAAAATTCAACAAATTGTTTCAATAGGCACGTAAATCCTCAACAATTATAAGCCAAATACTGCCTTTCAATACAGTGTTAAGCAACAGTAAATTTTCTGAATCGAGGTATAGTTATGGTCAATAAAGGATTTCCAAAATTTGGCATGTCGCAGGCTGGTGCATTTGTTGCAGCACTTAAAAATTATAATTTGCCAGATTTCATTTTAGTTTTAGTTGCAAAAGAATGCAAGTCAGATCTGCTTGAAAGGGGAAGAATAGACGACAGATTACAAAGTATGAATGATGATGCTTTAGAACTATTACACAGGGTTTTTGTTGGATGTAAAGAAGATTCTGCAGGAAAATATGCCCAATACAGATTCTATGCATATGTATCAAGCATGTATCATAAATGCGAGGTCATAGTTAACGATACAATTCCTGGTGCATCAGGTACAAATCACAAAATTCCTGTCGCAGTAAAAAACAACGGAATGTACATAGCAATTGCATATAACAAAGCAACCGGAAATCCAGTGAACGCAAAAGAAACGACAAGATTTTACAACATGGTGGATGATATCAAAAAAGGAGATCATGGAACCATGCTAGCTGATGGAATTTACGGCTCTTCTGTAGGCTTTAGAGGAGATGCCCTTGTAGAACTCGAGACATTAAGTAAATCACGGACCAATGATCCTGAAAATAAATTGGATTTCAAAACTGTAAATTTTGAAAATAACATTTACTCGGTTTCAAAACTTTAGATGTGAATGTTTTATCGTAAATTAAATTGCGAAGTATCCATTGCTAGAAACATTGGCTTGCCATCAGTTTTTTGAAAATCTTCATCATACTGTTCAAATTCTAACTGTTCAAAAAGATGCTTGGTCCACACATCATGTACATCTTGAATGAATTTTTTGTGTCCAGCAATTCTCAACATTTCGTGGACTAGTTCGTGTGAAACAGTGGTGCAATTTTTTTCTGCAAGAAATAAAGTATCATCAGGCTCTTTTGGAGACTGCCAATGCGTCATTCCAAAATTTTCAGCATGATATCCATCACAGGTGCAATCAGTCCACCAAGGTTTGAAATGAGTTAGGTAAAAATGGTAAATGTCTTTCCCACGCTGGTAATGATCACGTATCAATGTAGAGGTATCAAGGCGTTGAAGAATACTTCTAGGAGTTGTGATCATTTCGTCACATTGAATTTCATAATATTTGCCAAACTTTTGTTTCAACCAAACCTGATAAAATTTGCTCATTTTTTTGACATATTCAAATTCAAATTGTCGTTTTTCACGATCTGCTTCAGGTACTACAAAAATAAAATGTAGAATCATAATAAGAAAAAAAGGTGTTTATGTTTGACCTTCAATACCCATCAAGGTAAGAGTTGAGCGAATCTTTTCAATTTTCCTGATTTTCCAGGTAATCGTTTCTCTTAGTTTTTCAACAGTGTCAGATTCGATCTTGGCCAAAATATCATATGCACCAAAAGTTCCATGAACTTCTTTTACACCATCCAAGCCCTTTAGTTGCCCTATAATAGCTTCCTCAGAACCCAGTTCACAGTTTATTAAAACATAAGCTGTTGCCATACAGAAATTAGATAAATCGACTATATCAATAAACCGATTATTGTTAGTTTTGAGACATCTTCACAATATCATCCCAGATTGGCTTTGGCACAGGCATTACAGATAACCTTGAAATTCTTATTAATTCCCAGTCTTTAAATTTTTTCTCTTTTTTCATTTCATCAAGGGTCACTGGGCGTTTCAATGTTTTTTTATATTTTACATCAACGACAATGAATCGGTCTACATCTTCCTTAGGATTGGGATAGGGTTTTGAAGTTATTTGCATGATTCCTACTGCTTGTCGTTCATCACCTGTATGATAAAAAAATGCAAGATCGCCTGATTTCATTTCTCGCATATGCTTTAATGCCAAATTATTATGAACCCCGTCCCATACGGTTGTTTTCTCTTTTTTGAGATGTTCAAAACTATATCCCCTTGGCCCGTTAGGTTCCTGTTTTGCTAACCAATAATTCACCATTTCATTTTTCCATATTTTTATCGGTGTTTAATGGTTTTTGAAAAAAGACATGTTCCCCGGTTCTGACTCGCACCAAATCATTGGTCATAGCCATACGCCTCCTCGCGTTCTGAAACCGGGGTTGCCCACAATGTAGCACGCCTGGGTGAATTAGAAATCACTGGTATCAATACGATCGACTCATCCTAATCCGTCTGCATGCTTGCTCTTGGGCGATTTGTAATAGAATTACTCCTACTAAAAACCATTGAAGGAATAATTGTAAAAAAACAGTTTTTGGATGAATTGGTTTTAATTTTTAAGAACCGAATCAGACAAAGATATCTCAAATCCCACTACAGGAACACGAATCTTATAATTTTCAATAATTTTTGAATCGATTTTTCCAATAATTCCGATGGGGATGTCATTTAGAACGATTGATGCGCAATGGCCATCCTCAAATGTAGGATTAGTTGCGGTTTTTGTCTCCACTTTGATTCCAAATCCAACATTCAGTGCAGATTGAATAATTGATTTTATTTCAGTGAAATTTGCATCTTTATGCGCACTAATACCAGAGAAATTAATTTTTTCTGATATTGGGTTTTCTGTAGCAAAAACAGTCCCAGTTTCAAACATTTTTTGAGGGTACGATTCATGAATATTTTTTGAAAGGTTTTCCAATAAACCTGGAAGGATAGAATCGCGTAAAATAGTATGCTCTCTGCTTTTCGAATCAAGTACAGAAATGATCTTTGTTGAATCTCTGTTAGTCATATCATATAATACTCGTTTGCTAGTCAAACTAGAATTCAGTGCCTCAAGAAATCCCAGTCCAATCATTGTTTGATCTAGAGATTTTAGTTTTATTGAAACAGGATTTATTTTTCCTATAGTTTGAGAAGGAGACAGTGCAGGTTCAAGATTTTGGATTCCGTATCCCAAAGCAACTTCTTCAACTAAATCTAAAGGTCCAAAAATATCAAATCGATATGCAGGTATTGTACAAATGATGTTTGCCCCTTTGGATATTGCATCCAAGCGGGATTTTTTCAAAGATGAGACGATTTTTGAAGAATTAAGATTTAAACCCAAAGTCTGATTGATCAATGAAGCACTGACAGTCATTTTTCTTTGTTCTAATTTTGGTGATGAATTTTTTGCGCCTGTTATTTTTACCGATTCTAAGATAAAACCAGCGCTTTGCAAAATGGTCGCTACAACTGCAAGCATATATTCAGCACCTTCTTTGGCGATTCCAGTCACCTCAACAAAAAGATTTTTGGTTTTTGTGGTAACTGTGGTGACTGCGGCGTTAATTATAGGAGGAAAAGACACGGTATTTTGATTTTCGTCTAAAATTATAGGCACTAGAGAAGATTGGCCAAGTATAGAACCGTAATCTTTTCCAACATCAGTGTTTACCAAGATTTCTGAGACGGTTGTCTCTTTTTCAGAGTTTAATGGGATGAATTTGTGATCTCTAGTTGTTGTAGTGTAAACTAGTGGAAACGAAATTTTGTCTAAATCATGTATTCCAATTGACGATTTTTTTCTTTTTCTTCCTATTCCAAAATGAAGATCTTCTTGCATGGTCATCAATTGCTTGATTGTTTTATCATCAACTTTTCCATTTTTTGCGATAATTCCAGTTACAAAAGGCCTAATCTTTGTCACTGAAGGATTTACAGAGATTTGATAGTTGTTAGATTTTTTTACATTGAGTTTTACTATGCCAGTTTTAATCCCAAATAGTCCTTGCATGCCAAGTGCAATCCCATAATCAGTAGAGTAGTCAGGTCTGTTTGGGCTATATTCAATCCTCACAAGATCCTTATCTTCTGATTCAATATCCAATCCAAGAAAAGGCAATGAATCAGAAATTTGTTTTTTTGTCACTTTTCCAATTAATTTTTGGAGGCGAGAGTAAGATAATTCAATTACTGGCATTTTGTAGCACTCCTTAGCCAACCAAGATTATTATTGTAAAACTCTCTCACGTCACCTACACCATACTTTAACATGGCAATTCTTTCAATACCGCCACCCCAAGCTAGAACAGGCTGAGTAATACCAAGGGGTTTGGTTACTTCAGGTCTAAAAATACCCATTCCAAATAACTCAATCCATTTTCCTAATTTTTCATTGTAAACCATGGTTTGAAGAGATGGTTCTGTGTAGGGGAAAAATGTTGGCCAGAACTTTACTTTGGTAATTCCGATTCGTTTGTAAAACTCTCGTTGAATTCCCATTAAATTTCTCAATGAAGCGTCTTTTCCAACAACGATGCCTTCAATTTGATTAAATTCAACCAAATGTTTGTAACTGACTTTTTCGTTTCTAAATACGCGGCCTAGAGAGAATATTCGTGCCTCATCGGGTTTGTTTTCAGCTAAATGTTTGATTGTCACACAGGTGGTGTGGGTCCTAAGAACCATTTTTCTTGCTTCATTAATGTCCCACTGATATCGCCAATTCTTTTTATGAGATTCGGAAACTTTTCTTATTTGCTCAGGTGTTCCAATTTTTTTGGCATTTATTCCATCCAGATAAAATGTATCTTGTAATTCTCTTGCAGGGTGGTCTTGCGGAGTAAACAGAGCATCAAAATTCCAAAAGCTTGACTGAGTCATGTTGCCAAGGATTTCCGAAAAACCAAGCGTGACAAATATCTCACGAATTTCATCAATAGTGTCTTTCAGAGGATGTGTTCTTGCAACAAAAATTTCTGGAACGTCAGCTTCAACATCAATGCCACCAACAGAATCTGAAATTTTGATTGATTTTGCCAAATCTGATAATGAAATTTCTTTTGTTTTAACAACATCCTCAATAATAAAATCAGGTCTTTTCAAAAGTCCAGATAAATCATCGCCGTCAATTTTGTCTTTAGACAACTTCTCATTTCCAATAAGTTTGAGGGTTTTTTCTCCTAGAAGTTCTGAGGGCGGATTTTTTATAGAAATTTCGTCAAGTGAAACTTCAATCCAATTATTTTTTCTAGCCAGACCCATGGAAGGTCCAAATACAAAGCCCAATTCTTTTTGCAGATCAGGTAATTTTCTAGGCCCAGTATTTAGCAAATCTAACAATCTTCTTTCAGGCAATCCTTTTGCAAAAGATTCAAGACCATTTTTCCCTAGACTCAGAATGCTCGATTTTGATTCAGTTACAATTGCCAGATTTTTTAATTTAAGCCATTCAATTCCCCGTCTAATTTGATCAGGTGAAAGTTGCGTGGATTTTTCTAATGACTCAGGAGATTGTTTTGGATTGTCTCTTAAAGAGGCGATAATTTTTTTTTCAATTTCATGAAAAACTTGCGACAACAGCAAAGAATCCGAAAAAGACTTTTTAAACCTTAACCTAAGTCAAGATGAATGTCAGCTGATGACTTTATTGTAACTCCGTGGCACGTAGAGGGCGATATTGACTATGATAAATTAATCAAGCAATTCGGAACTGAGAAGATTTCTTCAGAACTACTCGAAAGAATCAAGAAAATCACAGGTGAAGACCATTTTATGCTCAGACGGGGCATTTTCTTCTCACATAGAGAACTGACCAGAATACTTGATGAATATGAGAAAGGCAACAAATTCTTTCTATATACAGGAAGAGGCCCTTCAGGCCATACCCATATTGGACATTTAGTACCATGGATGTTTGCAAAATGGTTACAAGATAAATTTGACGTTAACATGTATTTTCAACTTACTGATGACGAGAAATTTTATTCCAAACCCAATCTGACTTTAGATGAAACAAAGAAATTTGCATATGAGAACGCGTTAGATTTTATCGCATTAGGCTTCAACCCAGAGAAAACAAAGATCATCATCAACACAAAAAATATCAAAACATTGTATCCAATTGCAGCTGAAGTAGCAAAAAAAATCAATTTTTCCAATACAAAAGCAACGTTTGGTTTTACAAACGAAACAAATATTGGAATGATATTTTATACATCATTACAATCAGCTCCGTGCTTTATTGAAGATAAACCTGTGTTAATTCCATTAGGAGTTGATCAAGATCCTCACTTTAGATTAACAAGAGACATTGCACCAAAAATTGGAAAACAAAAGCCAGCTTTAATTCACAACATCATGATTCCAAGTTTGGAAGGGCCAGGAGGAAAAATGTCAGCATCAGATGAGAAAGGTACGATCTACACAACAGATTCACCAAGTGAAGTAAAAAATAAAATTAACAAGCATGCGTTTTCAGGAGGACAGCCAGATATAGAACAACATAGAAAACTTGGTGGAAACCCAGATATCGATGTGTCCTATCAGTATCTAAGAATATTTTTTGAACCAGATGATGCTAAATTGAAAACAGTTTATGAAGATTATAAATCGGGTAAATTACTTTCAGGTGAACTAAAAGCGATTTTAATTGAAAAAATCAATTCGTTTCTTGCAGTTCATCAAGAAAACAGAGAAAAAGCAAGAACCCAGATAGAAGAGTTTCTTTTTGAAGATAAATGAAAATAACTGTAACGTGTGATGACAAATATGAGGCTCAAAAACTAGCCAGTTTTATTTTTATAAAAGACGGTAAAGAGACATACATTACAAGAATTCTAAATATTGTTAAAAATGAATTAGTAATTTCATTAAAAGATAAATCTGCCCACAGCATTGTACTCAAAGATGAAGAAAATGTGGAAAGGTTTGCAGATTTTATACAGTCGGTCTTGGATAAAGAACACACGTTAATTTCAACTATAATCATTGAAGATATTGTAGAAATAGTTAAGGAATAATTCTATAGGCCAAATATAGTATATGCAGTTACAATTCCAACAACAACAATTAGGGAAATCCCTAATGCTTTGAAATCACTATTCATGAATTAATATTAAAATAATTATAATTAAAGTGTTAACTAATTCTCACAGATGATTCTACTAATTATCTAGGGAAGTGTTTACTCTTTTTTGAACTGGATCTGTCTTCAGATCGTTTTGATGTAACAGGTTCTCGAATTTCATTACAATTTAAGCAAAATACCTTTAATTCTTCTCTTGCAAGATCTGGTGATGAGATATATTTTCCCCAAGATGCAGCATCGCCACCACGTCCAGAATTATCAGAAGTGACATTCTCAGATATCGGACTAATTCCTAAGGCTCTTTCATCATTAAAACCGCAATTAGAACAAGTTTTTCCACCCAGGATTTCATATAATTTTTCTTTGATAGTTTCATAAAATTTATCTGAACCATTAGAATAGAAGCTCTCTTGTTTTCTCAAAAATTTATCATTTCGCGGTTTTCTAGATTTAGAATTATCTCTACTAGATTCAGGTCTAGAAGATGATCTTGAACCTCTGTCATCTCGTGAACCTCGTGAACCTCTGTCATCTCTGGAATATCTATCATTTCCAGAATCGTCTGGTTTGTTTTTTCTGAAACAATCACTGCAGAAAACAGGTTT
>Ga0299912_10001618_pt1 | contig 18191 bp, 19 predicted proteins | sample RVTome_2_FD_207667 | JGI IMG/M metagenome (GOLD analysis project Ga0299912, IMG submission 207667) | Soil microbial communities from uranium-contaminated site in the Upper Colorado River Basin, Wyoming, United States - RVT95D214 (version 2) ... | reverse complement strand
CTGTCCCCCCTTGATACGGAGACTGGAGATCTGCTTCGCCTCATAGGCTGGTTTGAGATTTATTTCCCACTTTTCAGGCCCGATGGCCGAAAGGTTAAGGATGCGATCGCTCTCGCTCTTATTCATGACCTCCAGAGAAAATTCGAACTTGGCATCTGTTTGCCCTCTTAACACCGGATAGGAGGTTGTGATTTGAATATCTTCAGTCCCAGCAGTCTTCTCTTGTACAGTCACGGTCAATTTGTGAGAAGAAGTGAATTTCCCATCCGAAGTCTGACCATCGATCTGGAAGACATAGGTTTCAAGCCCAACAGACTTATCCGGTTCCAAACTCAGGGCCAAAGTCTTCGATTTCCCATTGGGCACAAACATCCCTGTCACAAGATAACTTCCACCTCGCAGCGAGGCCTTCCAACCCTTTGGGATCGTAGAAATTTTGACATCGATCGTCTCATCTGTGCGGCCTTTGTTCTCAAGGGTCAAATCCATCTTGACGGCTTCACCTCGGGGAACAGTCACCCCGGAGTATTCGGGATAGACGGCAATGCCTCGCTCCGGTCTGAGGTCCCTCTTCTCCTTCTCTTCCTGGGCAAGGGTCAACGATGGAATAACCAGAATGAGCAATAATGTGATCAAAGTGACAGAAAATATTATTTGACTTCGATTCTCTCGCCCCATATAACTACCTCCTGAAAATATCTCTTAGGATTTCACTTATCAGATTGGTATTAAACAATCGCTAACTATAATCGCCGATTAAACAGTTGTCAAGGGTCCCAAATGAGAGTGTCAAATGAGAGCTCTGAAAAACTATTACACGCTCTCTTGATTACAGAGATTTCTGGACTTTTTAAGAAATCTCCAAATCAGAGCTCTCGTGATGATTCCTTGACAAGGGGAAACATCACCCGGAAGGTTGTTTGACCCTCCTTCGACTCCACCTCTGTCTTCCCTCCTATCCGCTTGACCAATCGGGTAGTGATGTGAAGTCCCCTGCCTTTACCCTCACCGAGGAGGAATCGATTCTTATCCTCTTCCGAGATTTCACCCGTATTCGTGATCTCCGCCACTGCCCAAGGTTCCTTTCGATAAGACCGGATGGAAAGGCTCCCTCCCCCTTCGGGTATGGCATTGGAGGCATTGTTAAGGAGATTGTCTAGAACCCTTTCAATGTGAAGCGGAAAGCATCGTATCCAAAGAGGTGATTCCAAATCCCGCTCCATCAGAGAGATATTCTCTCGCCTCAGCTCTTTCATCGCCTCCTCATTGAGCAGAAAGCGTTTCTTCAATTTCTCCGTGAGATCCACGATCTCTTCTCTTCCCTCTCCGTGGAGGGTCAAGGCCAGTTCTTGGATGCGGGAGGTTTCCTTCAAGATGATGTCCAAGGCCTGATCGACCTTTTCCTTCTTTGAAGGATAATCCCCATCCTCCAACATCTTCTGAACTCGTTTGGCGAAACCCGCAGCTGCAATGGCGGGGTTCTTAAAATCGTGGAGGATATCGTCCATCTTTTCCAGTCTCAATCCCTTCATCAATTCCTTACCGAAGAAGGTAAAAATCTCGATGGCTTCGTCTGTAAAGCGTCGGTGGCGTGCCTGGGCATCAAAGACGAAGAAATAGTTGACGACTTCGTTCACCTTCAAGGGAATATAGAGAACGGAGTGGATTTGTTGGCTCTCCAGAAATCGTTTGAGGTCTGGTGGGATGAGACGACTCCCCTGCGGATTATTGATGAGGATATAGGCGGGATAGATCTTCTCGTTCTCGAACTCACCAAAAGGACCGGTCTGATTCACAATGGCATCGATATAAGGTTCCTTCATGGAAAAGATCTTTCCGATCCCGTGCTGTATCTCTGGATAGCCGGCTTCCAAGACAACATGCTGCCGGTCTTCCATCACAGAAAAGAGGGAACACCTCTGGACCCGCATGATGTCCACCAACTCTGGGATGACCAGGTTGAAGACAGCCTTCATCTTGATCCCTTCCCGCCTCCCCAACTTCACGAAGATCTGTTCCACAATCTTATCCTTGGTCACATTCAATTTCTGAAGCCCCAGGATACGCTTTCGGGCAATGACATAACTCACCCGTCTCGAAAGCATCTCTGCGATCTTGACCTCTAAAGGAGTGAATGCCTTGTCTTTTTCTCTGTAGTAAATCTGAAGAGATCCTTCGGTATCCACATCCCTTAGGGAGAAACGGGGGATGGAGATCGGGATGGCCAACATCGCATTGATCCCTCTTTTTTGAACCTCCTCCTTATTCTTATATTTTCCCTCATTTAAGATGTTGGGCACGAAGTAACTTCGATGCGTCTTGACGACCTCACCCGCGATCGTATCCTCAAAGGGGATCGCCTCTTCAGGATCCTCGGCCAGATTGGGGTAAGATCCAAAAGAGATCATCTCCTCCCTGCCAGGATCGAATATCCGTATGCTTGCCGCCTCTGCTCCGAGAAATTCCACCACGTTTTTCGCTAAAGCCTGTAGGATTTCCTTCTCGGTAAAAGAGGGATCTATTTCGAGGATGGTTTCGGATCGACTGATCAGGCGATCCACATACTGGAACAGAACCTCCTCCTCGATGAGGTCTGCGACAGTCCTCACTTCATCAAGAGAGAGGTCGTGACCTCTCTCCTTCAAGTGACCCATGATGGATTCCAAAAGATTCTGATCAATCCTAAAATGGTCCATAAATGTAGGATTTCAAATATGCTCCGCCCCTCACCCCCTCCCTCTCCCCTTGGGGGAGAGGGCTTCGTCGTGAGCCCAGTCGAACGCTCGTCGAACCATCAGCCGAACGGGAAGGGTAAGGGAGCAAATTTCAAATATCTTTCCTTAGATATTATATCCCTTTTCCCAATCGTGTCAAATCTCTTGGGGGTTTCAAAAAGACTAAGGGGCACAGTCCTCACGTTGCGATATGGACGGCCTGGGAAACACCGAAGCGACTGCCTTTCTCGCTCGTGGAGATAGGCGAGGTATCAGAAAGAAGGGCTATCTTCATACTTCTTTATCAAAATGGCGCTGTTGACGCCTCCAAAACCTGCGGAGATGGAGAGGCCGGTCCTTACCTCCTTCTTTCTCGCTTCATTGGGCACATAGTCGAGGTCGCATTCAGGATCTGGAGATTCATAGTTGAGCGTTGGATGGATGATCCCTTGCTCGATGGCGAGGAGTACGGAGATGGCCTCTACCCCTCCAGCCGCTCCCATCAAATGGCCAGTGATCGACTTCGTAGAACTGATGGGGATGTGGTAAGCCTGTTTACCAAAAACATCCTTAATCGCTTTTGTCTCCACCTTATCGTTCAGAGGCGTGGAAGTACCGTGGGGATTGATATAATCGATCTCTTCCGGATGGACCCCCCCCGACCGAAGGGCATCTCTGATCGCTTTGCTCAACGCCTTGCCATTGGGATCAGGGTCGGTGAGATGGTAGGCATCTGCGGTCATCCCGAATCCAACCACCTCACCATAGATGTGAGCCCCTCTTTTTCTTGCGTGTTCCAACTCCTCAAAGATCAGCACGCCTGCACCCTCGCCCATTACAAACCCGTCTCTCTCACGATCGAAAGGCCGACAGGCCTTTTGTGGTTCGTCATTCCGTGTCGACATTGCCCTCAGAACGTCGAAACCTCCAAAGATATAGGGTGTGATACAGGCATCCGCTCCTCCCGTCACCATGAGATCTTCCCTCCCCTCCTGAATCTGAAGGAAACTATTACCCATCGCATGGGTGGCCGAGGCGCAGGCTGTTGAGACGGCATAAGCGGTTCCTCTAATTGTAAAATATTGGGCCACATGGGAGGTGATGGCGCTCAAATAAATATTGGGAAGGGCAAAAGGGGAGATACCCCGGAGCCCCCTTGCGAGAAATCGTTCATGGTAATGTTCCATCAAATCCATAGCCTCCACACCAACTCCCAAAATCACCCCGATATGGAAGGGGTCCACCCCCTTCAATTGATATTCTGCTGCTCGTTTATGCTGGTCTCCTCTTCCCTCTTCATTCTTTTCAATCTGAATCCCAGCATCCCTCAAGGCAAACCGTGCGGCAGCAATTGCAAACTGGGCTGTCCTTCCGATATGCTTTGAATGTTTCATCCGATCAACATATTGAAATAGGTCGAACCCCTCAATGGGTGCCGCAATCTGGCATCGATACTGAGTCATATCCTGATTGGGGAATTTAATCCGCTGAAAAGAAGACCTTCCCTGGATTAAGCTCTCCCAATAGGCCTCTTTTCCAATCCCCACGGGGCTGATCGGACCGACCCCTGTGATCATGGCACGTCTTCTGTTGTTTTTCACCGTCATCTTCTTTCCGCGCTGTCCTGCTATTCTTATCCAATGACCTCCTGTTTGTCAAGATGAAAACATGAAGCGCTTCCAATTCTATTCTTCTTGACTAAGGAGTGGGAATAAGATTAAATAAACCGTAACCAAAAGTAGTATTCTCACACCAAACTGGAAACGACCAAATATAGAAGATTAAGAACTATGGAAATGGAGAGAAAGAATCTCTGGTTATTCTTCGTACCTATAATGCTGCTTCTGCCCCTTGTGTTCAAATCTATCCAGGCAGAGATTTATCAGTGGAAAGATGAAAAGGGTACTATCCACTTTACAGAAGATGAAGGAGCCATACCGGAAAAATATAGGGATCAAATCCAAAAAAAACATTTCTCAGAGGAATCGAAGTCCGAAGGAGAAAAGGTCGAAGGCAAGAGCCAAAAAATAAAAGAAAAAAAACGTGGAGTCCCTCAAAAACAGAGCGTGAACCTGAACAAGATTGAATCGGACGTCATGGACGTTTTCAGAACCATCATTTCTCTTTGGAAGGATGGGAAATATGATGCCTTATACGAATACGGAGATAGAAAAAGCCGAACAACCGTAAACAAAGAAGACTTCGGACATCGAATGGCAAACAAGAAATTGGAGCTGGCCCTTTCATGGGAAACCGTAAACGATATTAAAATCGACATCCAATCTCCTGTCCGCGTTTATACGAGAGCCAAAATCGGCTATAAGTTGAAAAGAGGAGGAGAGACTAGATTTCGTACCGAGACCTATCAGATGACATTTGAAAACGGAGCGTGGAAGATTAATTTACTGAAGATTTTGAACGCAAAAATATGATTTACGCGTACTCCTATTCCACTGATCCCGCAAGTTGTTCCTATGGAGCCCCACGGGCAAAGCCCGTGATCCCCTGTCCAATGCCCATTTGGGGCGACATCCCGGCCACACGATGGCGCACTCTTCCACGGCCAAAGGCCGTGGTGACCCCGCATGACTATGGCTTACCCCTCATCACCGATGCCCTGCCTTTTCCATTTTGCATGAGGCTATGCCCTATTTCAAAAGACTTAAAAATGACTTTTGATAGGTCGCACCCCAAAACCTCCGTCAGGCCATTTGCCTCCTCTTTCCGATTTGCCGGTTAACCAAATAGATTCCACTGAGTACAAGGGTGCCGCCAATCATCTGATTCAAATTCAAGTACTCACCTAATATTGGGATCGATAAAACCGCCGTTACAACCGGCTGCCCCAAGAGACAAACTGAAACAGATGCTGCCCGAAGATAGCCTAATGAATAGTTAATGGCTAACCAACCACCCAATTGTGACACTAAACCTAACCCGGCAAGCGCTGCCCATGTTTTAATCGAATAACCTTTTAATGGCGTCTTCAGAATGAGATTCATCAGAAGAAGTAACACCATGCTTGATAAAACAGAAAGGGTCATAAAAGTCAATGTATCCACACGGGCTCTCGCACGTTGAGTTGTCAGGAGATAGGCTGCATAAAATATGCTTGCGCCAATGGCTAATGCGTCTCCGGTGTTCAAACTTAATCGCCGTAAGGCGTCCATGCCGACGATAAATGACATTCCAGTGATCGCAATGGCAAGCCCTATCCAGTAATGAGTCGATAAGTATTCACGAAATAGAAACAAAGAGCCAAGACCAACCCATAACGGTGCAGTGTTGGCTAACAGCGTGGCCGTTGCCGCAGAAGTAAGAAGAATTCCTGTATTCCAAAGTGCTAAGTCGAGAGCAAAGAAGACCCCTCCTGCAAATATTAGTATGACGTCATTCTTTGAAGGACGGAGTGATCGCCTGTGGAACCGCCAAGGGACCAACACGAAACAAGCCACAAGCACACGGTAAAAGGCTGATACCGGGCCAGGCGCTCCTGCAATCTTCACAAAGATGGCAGAACAGCCGATACACATCACGCCAATTGCAAGGGCGCCATAGGCTAACCACAATTTATCGATTGGACGTTCATTTGACATCTTATCCCCTACAAAGCAAACTGCCCAATGGCCTATCTCCTCAAAGAGTCCTTGAGCCAGCTTTAAGGGTTGCTCCCTTTATATGTTTTGTGCAACATTGCGCTGTTTTCGGCACCATCCCAAATATGCACTTACATCAATAATCTCATCCAATAAAAACCAATTTTAAATTCCACAAAACTCAACAATCGTATCTGCCGGAATGTTCGTAGAGACTATAACAGAGTCGAATGAGCAATGATTTTGTATGAAAGCCGCTCATCACATTTTGAAAATGTTTCTTCAAAATTAACTGCATGAATGTCCATAATATAGTCCTCCAAAGTAAATGGTTCATTGATTCAGATAGCGCAAAAATCCATGGCACAATTGCCCCCTGGAGCGGCGATGTTGAAATCTATCCCTTTTAGCAGAACCTGTCAATTATCGATTACGGGAAAAAATCAACAGAGAGCTCTGAAAAACTACTACACGCTCTCTTGACTACAGAGATTTCTGGACTTTTTCAGAAATCTCTAACACGAAACTTGACAGTCGCTGCAAGGTCGAATCCTGATTTTCACAAACAAGCATTTCCCTTTTACCCCCTGAGATAAATATTTCAAATCATCAATCTCTGTTTGTTGAAATAAAATAGGCTGTTTCCTTTCTACTTTTCACCTATTGGACAAACAGCGATGCAATTGAAGCAGGCGTATTGGAATCCTATAAATGACGCCTGGTAGAGGCTCATGAAAACCGGATCTTTAATCAGGGCCTTCTGCTCATCCGAAGATTTGCCGAAAAATTTCCGAATGTAACCGACTGCGCTACCGATGCCATGCGGCTGTGAGGCCCGTAAGCATTTCAGTTCCTCTGTCCTCTTTTCGGTATCCAGGGCCTTTCCGGGACAAGCCTCAACGCATAAACCACAGCCATTGCAAAGTTCTTCTTTAATGGGCGGATCAGAGGCAAGAGGCAGTTCCGTCAGTAACCCCGTAAAGCTGAGACGCGATCCAAAACGAGGATGAATAATAAGATTATGCCGCCCGAACACCCCAAGACCTGCGGCGACTGCGGCATGACGCAGTGACAAATCTCCCAAGAGCCCCAATGCCGGTGCTTCCATATCCAGCGGATAAGATGATAATACCAGCGCTGCTCTTACTTTAAATTTCTTTTCAACAAATCTAGCCATGAGATAAAGGTGACTTTTGGATGTGTCCATCACGACCATCCGGCCTGCCATATTGATCCGAGCATTCTTGCCGTCAAGTGCGCCGTCAATCATTCGGTGTCCAAGAACAACGATAGATTTCGCATCGGGCAAAATGCTTTTCGGATCCGGCGACCTTTCGGATTTATAATCCTGTATGGATGCAAAACCCACAACATCCACACCCAGACTATAACCATATTCCCTTATTTCTTCCTTGCTCATAAAAACCTCCTAAAACATTCATTTTATCATTTTCCAGGTAGGCCTGGGGACGCTCTTATCTCGGAATTATCAAATACAGCTTGATGACCAAGCTCCAACATGGTATTCACATTAAAAGAAGTAATTTCCCCTCTGGTCAAGGTTAAGGGAATACATCCCATCTACTGAATCGGATGAAAGTGGCGCGGAATCAACATGGGCACTCTGCGCTGATATTCACGATAGACGTCGCCAAATTCCAATACAAGGTCACGTTCTTCAAGTATTGAACCAATAACGATCCAAACCGTCCAGAGACCATCGAATAGCAGCCTGTCCCTCGTCAGATCCGGGCAAGACCAGATCATCCATATCATGAAAAGGTAGAGAGGGTGGCGCACCCAGCGGTAAGGCCCCCTGACCACGAACGACATAGGCCTTGGCTTCCTACCCCGCAAACGACCCAAGATCGGCCTGAGCCCGTACGGATCAAAGGCTTTCAGTGCTCTCGTACCCCAGATAAATCCAGTGAATGACAGCAAATAGACTATGTAGAACAACCAGCGGAGTACGCCACGAGATACCGTAAAGACAGGGAATGATTTCTGCCACAGAACAATCAGGGCCAATAAGAAGATACCTGAGGCGATCGCGTATCCAGCGCTTTCATATTCCACCGGAAGGAAGTGGGCCAGCCTTTGGCGGAACGACCTTCGAACCATGCCACTATGTTGAAAGAAGAAAGCTATGGAGAGACCGGCATCCCACCAGAGCACTTCGTTTTCTCGCAAGTTGAGGCTTACCAGCTCTGGTGAGCCAGCCAGAAGAAACACCATGAATGCAAAGAGCGATCCCCCGCCGAAAAGGACGGCCAGAGACAATACCACGTAGGCTACAGATCTGCTAAAAGTCGTCATCTCAACATCCTCCTGTGCCTTCGCATGAAGCAGATTTCTGCCCTACCAATTCACTCCGTTTCCTGCAATCTCTTTCCCTCGATGATGCGACTGAGGAACAATAGGAGCCCCGAAAGTTTTTCTTTGTTATGCTGTTCAGTCGAATATGCAGAAAGCATTTGAGCAGCAAAATCTTTTGCGCTCAATCTCTTGGAAAGCATTCCGCATATCAAGGAATTGTAAGAACAAATACATTCTCTTAGAAAAATCAGCCTGTACGTATTCTATGAGTATCTCTACCTCTTTCTTCATGACAATTTCTCTCCTTTCTGTCAACCTCTGTCAGGTTCAATTTAAGTTTTTGGACCAGAGAGGTTCAAGAAATGAGACCGTCCCAGGAAAGGCAGATTTTTCAGCTATTCATTTTACAAATCAGAAAAGTATCGCCGTCACGTAAAACTTAATCCTGGATGGATAGAATATTCGAATATCATTGATCGCTGAATATCTGCCGTTGGCGATGGAACTCATCTTATTCACCCCGTTAGAAATGATGCCCCGCTGCTCTGCGGTCCCGCTATAGCGGGATTAGATCTTAGAATAATTCCGGCGGGGTTTGATGCCCCGCTCGGTTTCGAGCCGTTCGAGTGTGCTCACGGCCCTGAGTATGTCGAAGGGTCGCAACGACTGGAATTTCTAACGGGGTTCACCCATTCGTCTTCTTGCGATCTTCTACGCTGACCTCCATAACAACACGCCCCCATCCCCCACATTGCAACCCCACATCGGAGCAACCTGCCCTCTTGAATCGCATCTCGTTCGGGTCAACACCAGCATAGAAGAGTTCATGTGCCATAGAAATCAATGGCGGCATTGAATTCAGTACCCCAAAACAGATTCTTTTGGGGCAAAGTTTGGTTAACAGATTGCCTGACCCATCGAAATAGAATTTATCACCCACCTTATGCTGACTATTACACCCATGTGAGTCCACTACTTCTACAACAATCGTCTTATTCATTAATGCGGGTGCCTTGGAAATGACATCTTCATTTCTTGGATCTTGCCTAAATTTCTTCATCTCGTCATCGGTGTAGCCTAAATGCTTTTGGTAAAACTTCCATACATCTTCGCTCATTTTCATTTTGTCTCCTCCTTTTGCGATTTATTTATCAAAGAAAAACCTGTAATCCCGAAAGCATTTGCCGTCGGTGTGCATCATACATCCTGTCACTTTGGGTTCCACTTCATATTTAATGCCCAGAGTGTCGAGCCAGGTATCGATCCGCAACATGATGCCGCATTCATAGCGGTCGATGACTCCTAACGCTTTTATTCCCTCGTAAGCGAAGCATGACTCCCACTCACTATGTATTAAGTTATTGGCAGGCATGCTATACGTATATTTCATGAATTCGCCGGTTGCGATCTCCATTGTTCTATCAAAAAACCGTTTAAACTCATCAAACGTATCAAGTTTCCCCGCGCCCACAGCCTTTTGGATGCGTTTGATCTCTATCGCCGACATAGCCCTGATAGCAGCCTTGTTTATCCTGTTCGTCTTCTCGATCCCGCATTCCTGCAGGCAACTGTAAAACCACATGGCATCGTGAGTCATCCAGCCCTTGATCAGGAGCTCCTTGAGTTCATCTTTTTCAAGTAAATTCATATCTATCCTCCCATTGAAGCTCTTGGTAGCAGATCTGTATTTAAGCCTTTAATACGGCTAATGCAAAAGCTTTTTGCCGATAATAGTCATGGCGCTTTAACCATCAGATCCATCATGCTCCCGGACCGATTTCCCTGATCCTGGTTCTTCACGCAGTCAGTCCATACATGCTTACATAATATATAATATTAGATAATCCTTTTATTTTTTAAGAAGTTAATGATTGCTTCGGCAGACTCGTCAGGACGTTCCATAATTACATTGTGTCCAGCTCCTTCAAAGCAATTGAAAATAGAATGAGGGACTTTAGATTTTAATCGTTTTATGACACTCGGCAAGAAAGTTTTGGTTTTTGATCCGTAGATAATAAGCGTTGGGGTTTTAAGCTTAGAGACATAATGCCATATATCGGTAGGTGCCGTTGCGATACATCGAGACTGCCATGTAGGACTGCAGCACAACTCAACACAGCCTGCATTTGTTTCATTAACGACGTGATCCATGTAGGCATCAAAAAATTCTTTTTCCCAATATCGGATCGAATTTCTACTCGAAAAGTACGCTCTCAGAGATTCCCGGTCAGGCCATTCTTTCCTCCGTTTTGAAGTCTTTGCAACCATGGGCACAGTCCATGTTAAACCACATTTCTGAAGAAGATACGTTCCTAATACCCAGGAAGGCGGCATAATTCCAGGTTCGATGAGAATCAAGGCCCGAACGAGGTCTGGTTGACGAATTGCGGTTACCATACTAATTGTACCACCCATAGAATGACCAATTGCTATAAGAGGTTGGTTGAGATATTTGAAGAAGCATTCGAGATCGTCATAAAAGATATTCCAATTTTTAAGTAGCTGGGGATCAGCCAGAGCTCTCGTTTTACCGTGACCGCGATGATCCATACCGATAACGTTAAGATAAGGCTTTAATTTTTCTGCAAAGGGTGTATATACACCAGCACAAAAGCCAATAGAATGACTTATATGAACTAAAGGACCTGAACCGCCCCAATTGATAAAACAAAATTTGCCGTCATTGAAATTTACATAATTATATTGGCATTTGTTGTTCATTTTCATCAGTATCAATGCTTTCCACGCTAACGCCGATTTAAAGATTCATCCCACGAAACCACTGTTGTTGGGGACGAATTACAATTTTGATGACTTTTCGCGAGATCATCAAAAATAGCAAATGAATCTATTTCCACAGATCTTGCGTCATTTCCCCACATGAAACAGGTTCAAAAGAATCAAAATTGATATCTCTGACCATTCGCATATTTTTCCACATGAGATCATGCCCTTTCGTCCCACGTGCGAGTTTTACATGATTTTGCCACATTGCGATTTCTTCTTCTGTTCCTTCTCGCTTTTTCCCCACAGAACCCATCAGTCTCACTGCAGGAGGGGTCTCGAATTTTCCGGCCAAAAGCGATTTTTGCCAAAAAGCTGGATTGCTATTTACTGCAAGGATACACACCCGTGGATTTCGCTCGAGATTTCTTGACATATTGACGGGAAACTCATCAAAGTAAAAACCTGTTTTATTCTCACGAAGAAAAAGTGCCCCAATAGGCGCTACATGCGGAGAGCCATTTTCGTTCACCGTTGCTACTGCATAATGCGTAGAACTGCCACGGGATTCTTGGAATACCGTTTGAATCATTTTCCAATGTTTGCCAATTTCCATAATGGACCTCCATATTGTTTAGATATCACTAGAGCAGCATCCGCTCCCTAGCGACCAGCGCGGCTCCTAATGCCCCGACTGTATCCGGCTGCCGCGGAACGGAAATCTTGGTGTTCAGTGCAGAGCTTAGCGCCCGGACTACGCCATGGTTGCGCGCAACTCCGCCTGACATAGCGACCTTGAGTCTTATGACATCTGGCGCGACTCGCTTGACCAGTGCCGCGATACGGGAAGCAATGGCCCGGTTCAGGCCGGCAACGATCTCTTTGACCTCGACCCCTTCAGCGATGAGGGAAACCACCTCGCTTTCAGCAAATACCGTGCACATGCTGCTCAGTGTAAGGTTTTCCGAAGCACCGCGGTCGAGTTCGCAGAGTTCCTCGATGTCCACTTGCAGTGCCCTGGCCATGGCTTCCAGGAATCGCCCGGTTCCGGCCGCACATTTGTCGTTCATGGCAAAGTCCAGGACCCTCCCTTCGCCGTCCAGTCGGATCGCTTTGCTGTCCTGGCCGCCAATGTCTATCAGTACCTGCGTTCCCGGAAGGAGGGCTTCTGCCCCTCGCGCATGACAGGTAATTTCGGTCACAGCGGCCAAGCGCTTTTCAACTCGGTCTCGACCGTACCCCGTGGAAACAATAGCCTTGATTTCGGCCTCGGAAATCCGCGCGATGTCCAGCACCTCTTGCGTGGCTCGGGCAATGGCTTCACGATTCCGAGCGCCGGTCGGGACCACCGAGGCAGCCAGGATGGCACCGTTATGGTCCAGGAGCACGGCATCACAGGAAAGACTTCCTAAATCCACGCCCAAGTAGTACATCGTCGGCCTCCTCAATTCATTGATCGACAGCCGCGGCGACTACCCAACAGTTCCATAAACGCTTCAAGTCTGGTTTTCAGCTGTCCTTCGGCGAAGTTTCGTGAATCTGCACAATCAACCTCCAGGTTGATCACCGGAACATCAAGTTCCTTCAGGGCTGCACCCACAAGGCCTCTGGAGCCCGTGCCCTGGCGACAACCCCAATGGCAGGGATTGATCGCCCCGTCTATCTTGTATGCCTGCACAAGCTTCTTAATTTGCTTTAGTCTGCGCTCCACCCGCCCGTTGAAGGGAAACGCAATTGTCCGCCGCGCAAGCCCGACATAGGGGTCATCTACATCGATGGGTTCCCAATAGACATCGTTCAGTTCGTCAACAACGACGGCCGCCTGGTAACCCTCTTCCAGCATTTTGATCAGCGGATGTTTGAACTGGATGGATTCCTGCAACCACATCAGCCGAAGACGCTCGCCCGGCACACCACTGACTCCTCGTTCTAAGCGGGCAGCATATTCATCACGATATGCCTGAACAATCTCCACAGCGGCCTCGGTGCCAAAAAACAGGGGCATCACCAGCCCGAAGTTCTTGAGATCTGTCCCTCTGACCGGAGAAGGAATCCTTTGGGCAAGACGGAACACTTCGATTGCGGCCTCCCGAGCCTCGTTCGTCTTATTCATGGCCTCTCGCAGCCGACCCTCATCCAGTGCTTCCCCTGTATGTGCAGCCACGAAATCGACCATACTCCTGAACTGGTCGGCCAAGTAACGAACGTTTCTTTCAGAATCGTCCGGAGGTATGGCCAATACGTATAAAGGACAATCAAACGTTCGAGCCAGGTGTTCGACCGCCGCAACCCCGCCGGTGCAAGGACTGCTGGTGGCTATCATTAAATCGGGTACCGGCATCATCCCCTTGGCCGCTGCCCCGATCACCGCCCGGTGCCATCCACAACTGTCCGCCAGGAAGCCGGCGTGCTCGGCCTCCTCCAGGAACGGGCCGGCGCTTCCTGCCGCGACAAGCACCCCGCCCAGGAACTCCACGTTACACGAGTTGATTCCCATCGCATTCAAAAGGTCGAAAGGGGCGCATACCCCACATAATGCCAGGCGATGGGTACCGGAATAGAGCCTCTGGCAAAGTCGGGTGGTCTCCAGTGTAAATCTTAGCCTGCCGGTGTAATGGTCAAGAAGCCTGGCCTCTATGTTCGACACCATCTCATCAAAGAACTGCTTCATCATGGTTCACCTCCTCAACATTTCCATAAAAGCTTGAATACGGGTTCGATGTTGACCGAAAGACCGCATGGTGCAATCTCCCTCGATCTGCAGCATCGGCAGACCAGCCTTCCGTAGGACCTCCCGCACCACCGGGATCCGGGCGATATAAGGATCACAAAACTTCGCGGTGCAAGCAATCACACCTCGCGCCTCGCACGCAGTGGCTCGCGCCAGGACCTCCCCTGCAATCACACCTGGCTGCATAGGAAGGAGGGTCCGAGCGCAACGAGGACGCCGGAGAAGCCCACGGCCCAGTTGTGATAGAGTTTCTTCTGACTTCTCCATCTCTATGGGAGCAAATGCCCTGGATCCAGTGCATAAGTCCTCGTCGACAATCCTGGCCCCACATGATTCGAATAGGCCAAGGGCTTCTGGATCCGGCAATACGTTGCCAAAAAGAAAAATCGGAACTCCGCTATTACCGTCGGCAGGCGAATTCAGGTTTTCCATGACACCCTTCAGGATTCGATAGGTCTCGTCCAAGGGTCGAGTAACCGCCATGTTGTACAGACTCTGTAGGCGAGCCGCCCCACCGCTCACCCTGCCGTTGCGAAGACCCTCGCGGAGAGCTTCAAAAAGGAGGGACAATTGATTGTACCTCTCGATGCTTTCTGCCACAGCCTCCTGAGAGGCAGCCCGTCCGCTCCATTGGAACAGGGTGTCTGCCAGTCGAGACAGCTCGCGCCCGAAATAAGAGATAGCGGGGTCATCTGCGGTGACTGGCAGATCAATAAGAATGACTCGGTCATTCGGTCTGACCTTTTGCCAGGCATCGGCCAGACGCCTCATTGCATCGCAGCTGTTGAGTAGGACAACGCCAGCGAGATCTGGCAAATCCTTGTCCAAGGCTCGATCCAGAACCCGTTTGACATGAGGGCACAAGTTGTCGTGAAGAATCTGTCCCGCCAGGTCAGGCGAATTCCCTATGGGAAGGATCCGGTAAGGCGTATAGCCAGCTGCGTCGATCAGAGCCAACGGTGTGTATGCGCAGGTGAAGCCAATATACGAAGTCTTCTCAATTGTCATCACTCTCCCTCCTTATGCACTCCAGTGCATTCGGCATTACCGACGGCTTGGCCAACTTGAATATTCATCTTATTGGCCACATCCCATCCTACGGTAAACAGTAGAACAATCATCCAGTTTGATTCGCAAGTCCATCGGCTTTTGGCAATAATCTCCCTTTTTGCTTCGATGGGAATCTCTTTGCCAGCATTTCTCTTGTTGCATTCTTTAGGTCTTTGCTTCCCATCATTGTTTCTCTCCTTTTTATGGGTTCTAAAGTGGATAGTTTCGTAAAAAGTCTACTAATCTGTCACTCCTGCCCCGGTTTTCATCGGGATAAACTTCAGCATGAGTCCATAACTATTTGAATTCACTGTATTCCTGCTTCCACGGGAATGACGTTAATGAGCTCAATCGAACTTTTTACGATTTCATCATAGTTGACACCCCCAAGAACCGTTTTGGGGATTGGCTAAATAAAACAAATTGTTGTTTAAAAAATATATACAACGTTTTGTAATATTTGTCAACACAAAATGTTGTAAAAATCAGAAAAATATGCTATTAATAACTAATTGTTATTAATTTCTGTAGGTTAAAGGGCGATGATCTATAAAAGCATTGGTAAAAAAATTCAAAGGGCAAGGGAGGAGGCAGGTCTGTGTCAGGAGGAATTGGCCTCCAGGCTGGGCTTTACGCAAGCCGCCCTCTCCAATTATGAACTAGGAAAGAGGCGTCTTTATCTCGCCAATATCGAACAGATAGCAAGGGAACTGAATAAATCCTTAAGCTACTTTTTGGAAGAATCCGCCGTGCCGGCAAATGCAGAGCAGGGGGAGCCCCAAGATGAATCAATATCCGAAATCATAAAGTTGTTATCCGAACTGCCTGCTGAGGAGAGGAAATATCTCCTTGAATATATTAAGTGGAGGAGGGATCGTCTGCGATGATTGGATTCGACCTTAATGAAGAACAATTGGGCTATCAGAAAGTGGCAAGAACTTTTGCAGAAAAAGAGATGAAACCCTATGCGGCTGAGCTCGATAGACGCCAGAGAGCATCGTTCGACTTGGGAATCGTCCGAAGATTCGCAAGGGCTAATCTGCTGGGATTAGGTGTTCCTCAAGAGTATGGTGGACTGGGAGTTGACCATCTCACCGTCGCTGTTGTTACCGAGGAATTGGGTGCGGCGTGCCTGGGGATTAGCGGGGCGGCTGGTGCTACCTGGCTGGCGACCTGTTGCCTTAAGCTTGTGGGGAATGAGGATCAGAAAAAGCGTTACCTTCCCTTAGTCTGCGGTGAGAATGCTACACTCGCGGGGCTGGCGGCAACCGAACCCGAGGCAGGTTCGGACATGGCCGGCATCAAAACCCGGGCAACCAGAAAAGGGGATCATTACATCATCAACGGGACTAAAACCTTCATCACCAATGCGGGGCTGGCCGGCTTCTACATCGTCTTTGCTACTACCGACCCCCGGAAGCGTGATGGCGGGCTCAATGCCTTCATTGTGGACGGTAATGCCAGAGGCCTGACACTTGGCGTGATAGAGGATACGATGGGACTACGGGCTTCGCAAACCGGTGAGTTAATCTTCGATAATGTCGAAGTTCCCGTGAAAAACTTACTCGGTGTTGAAAATACTGGATTTCTGATAGCTATGCAAACCCTGGATATGGCAAGACCGTGCATGGGGGCTAGTGCTGTTGGGGTGGCGAGATCGGCTTTCGAGGTGGCGCTATCGTATGCCCGTGAGCGTAAACAGTATGGCCGGCCAATTATCGAGAACCAGGCCATTTCTTTCATGCTGGCCGATATGGCTACAGAGATTGAAGTAGCAAGGCTTCTAACATGGAAAGCAAGCTGGCTTATCGATAAGGGAATGGACTCGACGATGGCTTCATCCATGTGCAAGATATTTGCAACGGAGATAGCAGAAAAGGTCTGCAGTGGTGCCATTCAGATTTTGGGTGGGCAAGGATATACCCGTAAATGGCCATTAGAGAAGTATTTAAGGGATGTGAAAGCCCTCCAGATATATGAGGGTACGAATCAGATTCAGAGAATTGTTGTTAGTTCCATGCTTTAAAATTACTAAGGAGTCTTTAATTGAATAGAAATATTTTTAAAAATCTCTCCTAACCCTTCAGTTCTTTTCCAAAGAGGGGAATCCCTCCCTTTTCTAAAGGGAGGGATTTCATCTCCAGTGTCTTCATAATTATGGACTGACAAGTAAGCTAGCGCTTATGCCATTAGAGTGGGGGAGGGAGGGTGGGGGTTTGTTGGATATTTTTTTTGCAACGTTTAGATAGAGATTTTGTCCAATAGTTCTCTGAGAACTGGTCGGATATAGATTTGATCGAGATCGAAATGTCTTAATGCCTCTGCTAAGGTTCTAATTCTGTCTTTTCCCGTCGCTTTGGAATTTATGATTAAGATATACTCCCCTTTCAGCAGGCATAAACCTCCTGCTACCCGTTTCGATTCCTCATCCTGTTTTATAGCTTCGTAACGGATCTGTATGCCAAATTCTCTGGCCAATTCCTCAAGCTGATCTATGATGACTTCTTCATCCACAGAAGCTGATGCCCCCTTTGGGACGGTTTACATTCGGTCAATTTTCCGTCAATAACCTCTTTGGCCCTGGTTGTAGTAAACAACAATTTATCAAAAATGGGGTAAATGTCAAGAAAGGGTCAATTGTTTTGACAATAAGTTGTATCTGGAGTTCGGTGGAAAGCTCTTATTCGATTACCACGCAGCCCGGGTTTTACCAGGCTTCGATCCCAATGTGAAAATGAGTTTGCTCCAGAAAATTCAAGATAAATCGGAAGTCGTGCTCTGCATTTATGCTGGGGACATCGAACGGAAAAAGGTGAGAGCGGACTTTGGAATCAGAAATGGGTCAATTCGTAACGTGATATACTTGCATCCTTCTTGAGCCAAATATCAAGATCAAAGACCTGACCCCCTCTCGCTCCTTTAATGATGACCGGGAAGAGATTGGAAACGGATCAATCCTTTATCCTCGTCTAAAGAACTCATAGCTTGGCTAACAACTGTTTTCCATGACCCTGTTTCACTATCCAACCTTAGACGGTCTCATTTCGTGGGTCGCTCCTT
>Ga0299912_10001617_pt1 | contig 18192 bp, 18 predicted proteins | sample RVTome_2_FD_207667 | JGI IMG/M metagenome (GOLD analysis project Ga0299912, IMG submission 207667) | Soil microbial communities from uranium-contaminated site in the Upper Colorado River Basin, Wyoming, United States - RVT95D214 (version 2) ... | reverse complement strand
CCTTTGGCATCTTTCTCTTCTTTCTCGCCCCTCTTTTTTTGACGAAGGGGTTGAGGTGGTTCTTTCCGATCCTTTCAACGAGCGGATTGCTCTTCAACCTGATGGACGGCCTCATCAGGCTGGCCATATTTCTCGCCTATATCCGGGCCATCTCCTTTTTAAAGGAGATTGAGCGGGTCTTCCAATATCATGGCGCAGAACATAAGTCGATCTTTGCCTTTGAGGCGGGTGAAACATTGAGTGTCGAACGGGTGAAAAAATTCGGTTATCTACATCCCCGGTGCGGGACGAACTTCCTCCTCATCGTCATGGTGGTGAGTGTCTTCATCTTTGCCCTCATCCCCCACCACCTTCCATTCGGATATAAAGTGGCTTCCCGGGTGGTCTTCATTCCTTTCATCGCCGGGCTTTCCTATGAGATCATCCGGTTTGCCGATCGAAAGCGAAACCGGAGAGGAATCCGGTTTCTCATCCAACCCGGACTCTGGCTCCAGAGGCTTACGGCACGGGAGCCTACCGAGCCCCAGATCGAGGTGGCCCTGCGTGCCCTTCAGGAGGTGCTGGAGATGGAGAAGCAGAAAAGAATTTAGATCGAGCGGATTTTAAATCCGAAGCACGAAATCCGAAATTCGAAACAATCTCAAATGACCCAATTTCAAATGTTTAAAACGAAAAAAAGCTTTAAGAAATTTGAATTTTGGAAATTCGAATTTGTTTCGAGTTTCGATATTCGGATTTCGAATTTTTTCAACTCCAAAGCCTATTTGATTCTGGTTTTGCCAATTTAGGGGGAACGAAGATGTTTGAGAAATTAGAAGAGGTGGAGCGCCGGTACGAAACACTCTCCCACCTCCTGAGCCAGCCTGAAGTGATTAACAATCAAGCAGAACTTCAGAAAGTGGCCAGGGAGTTTTCGGAACTGGGGAAGGTGGTGGACCCCTACCGAAGGCTGAAGAGACTGGAAGAGGATATTAAGAAAAACCGTCAGCTCCTCGCCGGTGACGAAGATGAAGAGATGAAAGGGATGATCAAAGAGGATCTTCACCGGCTCACCGGAGAGAAGGAGAAGATAGAGGAGGATCTCCGGATGGCCCTCCTTCCGAAAGATCCCAACGATGAGAAGAACATCCTTCTTGAGATCCGGGCAGGAACCGGAGGAGAAGAGGCAGGGCTCTTTGCTTCCGACCTTTTCCGGATGTATGCAAAATATGCGGAGAAGAACCGGTGGCGCGTGGAGATCATGAGCCAAAGTTTCACGGGTGTGGGCGGGTTCAAAGAGGTCATTGCCCTGATCGAAGGCAAGGGGGTCTACAGCCGGCTGAAGTATGAGAGCGGCGTCCACCGTGTTCAGAGGGTTCCTGTCACAGAGTCGCAGGGGCGGATTCATACCTCAACAGTGACGGTGGCGATCCTTCCGGAGGCAGAGGAGGTGGAGGTGGGGATCGATCCGAACGAACTCCGGATCGACATCTTCCGGTCTTCGGGCCCGGGGGGGCAGAGCGTCAATACCACGGACTCCGCTGTCCGGATCACCCATCTTCCCACGAATATGGTGGTCACCTGCCAGGACGAGAAGTCTCAGCATAAGAATAAGGCGAAGGCCCTTAAAATCCTGAGGGCGAGATTACTTGATCTTGCGAGACAGGAGAAGGAGAAAGAGATCTCGGAGAAGAGAAGGAATCAGGTGGGGACCGGGGAACGGAGCGAGCGCATTCGGACCTTTAACTTTCCACAGGGAAGGGTGACGGACCACCGGATCGGTTTGACCCTCTACCGGTTAAGCGAGGTGTTAGACGGTGAGATCGATGAGATCATCCGTGGACTGACCACCCACTATCAGGCAGAAGCGCTCAAAGGATAAGGGGGAAGTCGTGTAGTCCGGTTAGTCTCGTAGTTCTATGGTCATATGGTCGAATAAAAAACTTATGACTATAAGACTATACGACTATTTGACCAAGCGACCTGCGATTTGGGTTGACGATGACTGTCCTGGAAGCATTGAATTGGGTAACAGATTATCTAAAGGAGCACCGAATTGAGAATCCCCGGCTCAATGCAGAGCTCCTGCTGGCCCGCTCGATGTGCCTCAGCAGAGAGGAACTCTACATCCGTCTCCACGGCCAGATGATGGAGGAAGAGATCAAGACGCTTCAGGGGTTGATCCGGAGAAGAGCCTCCGGCGAGCCCCTTCAATATATTTTGGGACATCAGGAATTCTGGTCCATCGACCTTAAGGTGGATCCTCGTGTCCTCATTCCAAGACCGGAGACAGAACGTCTGGTTGAAGAGAGCCTTTCGATCCTCGCAAAAATTTCTTCCAAAAAAATTCCTTCTGTTTTAGAATTGGGGACAGGAAGCGGAGCCATCGCCATCTCATTGGCAAAAGAAGTGAAGAATATTTTTCTCGTCGCCACCGACCTCTCGGGGGATGCGCTCATGGTGGCCAAGGAGAATGCGAAACAGGCGGGCGTTTCCGACAAGATCGGGTTCGTGAAGGGCGATCTCCTTAACCCATTCCATCCGGGAGAGACCTTTGACCTGATCCTTTCGAATCCTCCCTATATTTCTGATTCGGAAATAAGCGATCTCTCAAGGGAGGTGAGGGATCATGAACCCCTCATCGCACTGAATGGAGGAAAGGATGGCCTGGAATTCTATCGGAAGTTGATTTCTCAAGCCCCTTCTTATCTGGAGAAAGAAGGATGGTTTCTCCTGGAGGTGGGAAACAATCAGGCGTCCAGTGTTTCTGAGATGATCGAGGCCGGGGGAGGTTTTCAACGACCCGAACGAGTAAAGGATCTTTTAGGAATTGAGAGGGTGGTCAAGGCACAGCGAAATTAAAAGATTCGAAGCACCTGCCTGCGCGTAGCCGCTTCGGCGAAGGCAGGCGAAATCCGAAATTCGAATGGCCGAAGCACAAAGTTCAAAAGGAGAGAAAAATAAATCCCGAAACACTTTAGCGCTTTGAAAAAACTGATCTAATCCCCCTTCATCCCCCTTTGTCAAAAGGGGGAAACCTTTCTCCTCTCTTTGGAAAAGGGAGGTTGGGAGGGATTTTACGAGACGATTTCAAACAGCTCAATTGATACTAAATTTCGAAATTCGGATTTCGGATTTGAGGTTTAAAGATGGATAGAATCATCATCCGGGGCGGGGAGAGGTTGATCGGGGAGGTGAAGGTGAGCGGTTCAAAGAATGCCTCCCTTCCCATCTTTGCCGCCTCCCTCCTCGCAGAGGGAGAGAACCTCTTCCACAATGTCCCTAAACTGAGGGATATCCTGACCATTGCGAGGGTCCTTAAGAATCTCGGAGTGAAGGTCCAGGGAGAAAATGGGGCCTATCGGATCGATGCCACAGAGGTCTCAAACAATGAAGCCCCTTACGATCTGGTGAAGACGATGAGGGCTTCCATCCTCGTCCTGGGCCCCCTGGTGGCTCGAATGAGAAAGGCGAGGGTTTCCCTTCCGGGAGGGTGTGCCATCGGGGCAAGGCCCATCAACCTCCACCTCATGGGTCTCGAAGCAATGGGCGCAAAGATCGATCTCCGCAGCGGGTATGTAGAGGCAAAGGCGGACCGGTTAAAAGGAGCCGACATCTCTTTTGACACGACCACGGTGACCGGAACGGAGCACCTGATGATGGCTGCTACACTGGCCAAAGGGAAGACCGTTTTGCAGAACGCCGCCATGGAGCCGGAAGTGGTTGACTTGGCCAGCGTTCTTAAAAAGATGGGAGCGAAGATTGAGGGAGCGGGAACGAGCCTCATCGAGATCGAAGGGGTGGAATCCCTTCATGCGACAGAGCACACGATCATCCCTGACCGGATCGAAGCAGGAACACTGATGGTGGCGGCCGGATTGACACGCGGCAACATCAAACTCCATCGATGTCCTTTCCACAATATGGAAGCGGTCATCCATAAATTGAGAGAGACGGGAATGGAAATCGATCCCGAAGGGGAAGGGGTGAGGGTAATAGGAAGCCGTAGGATCCGGAGCGTCGATGTGAAAACACAACCCTATCCCGGATTTCCCACAGACATGCAGGCCCAATTCATGACCCTGATGTCTCTGTCCAGGGGGTTGAGCATCATTACTGAAACGATTTTTGAAAATCGTTTCATCCATGTGAACGAACTTCAAAGGATGGGGGCGGATATCCGGATCGAGGGAAACACGGCGATTATCCAGGGCGTTGAGAGTTTGAGCGGAGCCCAGGTCATGGCTACAGACCTGAGGGCGAGCGCCTCCCTCATTGTTGCCGGTCTGGCCGCGGAGGGGGTGACAGAGATCTCCAGGGTCTATCATTTGGATCGAGGGTATGAGGAACTGGATAAGAAATTGGCGGGACTCGGTGCCAATATCAAGAGGGTGAAAGAAAAAGATTGAGATTTCGGATTTCGGAGTGCGGATTGCGGAATAGGTTGTTAACCTTCGTCACGATGTAACTCAAGACTTTAGCCTTGATGAGGTGTCTTGAATGAAGATTCTTAAGATCGGAGAAGAAAGTTTTGATCGATATCTTTCAGGGGTGGAGAGCAGGATTGCCGAGGATCCCCTTCGCCTCGAGGGAGAAGTCCGATCCATCCTGAGGGATGTGAAGAAAAGGGAAGATGAAGCCCTTCTTCACTACACGCAACGATTTGACAATGTTCGGCTCACCCTTTCTCAACTCGAGGTGAAGAGGGAGGAAGTGAAGGAAGCCCGCAAGAGAATCCCTCGAGATTTTTTAGAGACCCTGAAGAAGGCCAGCCATCGTATCCGGAGGTTTCACCAGCTTGCGAAGAAGAGATGGATGGTCAAATGGATTGAAGAAGGGATCAGGATCGAACAGGTTGTGAAACCTCTTGAAAGGATAGGGATCTATGTACCTGGAGGAAAGGCATCCTATCCTTCCACCGTGCTCATGGCCGCCATTCCGGCAAAAGTGGCAGGCGTAAAGGAGATCATTATCACCACACCTCCTCACCCGGCGGGAATCAGCCCTGCGGTTCTTGTGGCCGCAGATCTGGCCGGAGTGGATCGAATCTTTCGCATAGGAGGGGTTCAGGCGATCGGAGCCTTAGCCTATGGCACCAAATCGATTCCAAAGGTGGATAAGATCGTGGGACCGGGGAATCGTTATGTGGCTATTGCCAAGCGGCTTGTCTATGGCACTGTGGATCTGGATATGGTGGCTGGACCGAGCGAGATTGTGATCATCTCTGACGGAAAAACTCCTCCAGCCTTTGTGGCGGCTGACCTGATTTCCCAGGCAGAGCATGATGAGAGGGCGCTCTCCATCCTGATCACTCCATCAGAACCCTTTGCAAGAAAAGTGGAAGAGGAGGTCCGGAGACAGCTCTTAACCCTGAAGAGGGAGAAGATCGCACGCAAAAGCCTCCGCCAGAGAGGCGCCATTTTGATCGTCAAAGACCTCGATCAAGCCATCGAACTGGCAAACAGGATCGCACCCGAGCATCTCGAGCTAAGTGTAAAGAACCCCTTATCCCTGGCGAAGTCGGTGAAACATGCAGGAGCTGTCTTTCTCGGTCCCCATACTCCTGAAGCCATCGGAGACTATCTGGCAGGGCCCAACCACATTCTCCCTACATCAGGCACAGCCCGGTATGCCTCAGCCCTGAGCGTGGAGGACTTTCAAAAAAAGATTAACCTGATCCAATTTAGTGAAAAGGCCATGAGGCGATTTGAAGGGGATGTGAAGAGATTTACGGAGTGGGAAGGGCTGGAGGGACATTACCGGTCTATTGAGGTGAGGACAAAGAAAAAACAAAAAAAATGATCCGTTGGTCAAGGCGAGGAAGCCAGTTTGGGTAAGGTCAAAGGTTTAGGACCATATTCTATTAGACGAATGACCTAACCGATCGACCAAACGGGCATCATAACCCTAACTCTTAGACCTGAAACTTTTCAACCCAAGGAGATGCCATGAAGAGACATAGGAAGGCAGAGGTGAAGAGAAAGACGAAGGAAACAGAGATCTTCTTAAAGATTGACCTGGATGGGTCCGGTAAACATTCGATCCAAACAGGCATTCCCTTTTTCGATCATATGCTCAGCCTACTGGTCTATCACAGCCGGATGGACCTCTCTCTCAGGGCAAAAGGCGATATCGGTGTGGATGCACACCACACCGTGGAAGACGTGGGGATCTGTCTGGGAGATGGCATCCGGAAAGCACTTGGAGAGGCAAAAGGGATTCAGCGCTATGGGATGGCTTTGATTCCGATGGATGAGACATTGGCCTCCGTTGCCCTAGACCTTTCGATGAGGCCCTGCCTCGTCTATCATATGAAACTGAAGAGGTCTAAGATAGGGACGTTTGATCTCGAACTGGTGGAGGAGTTTTTCAAAGCCCTCAGCAATCACGCAAGGATGACGCTTCATATCAACCTCCTCTATGGCAGGAACAGCCATCACATGGTAGAGTCTGTTTTTAAAGGATTGGGAAGGGCGTTGAGAGATGCGGTTGCTTTTGATGAACGATCAGCCGGAGTTCCTTCGACCAAAGGCTTGTTGTAAAAAAGGGGGCCAAGGGGTCCAGGGTTCAAGGGGTCAAGTGCATTCATTGACAGCCTTGTTGAAACCATAGGTCATTCCTCGAACCCATGAACCCTTGAATCCTTGAACCCTTTTCGTTTAGAGCTATGAAACCAAAAATCGTCATTATCGACTACGGGATGGGGAATCTCAGAAGCGTTCAAAAGGGTTTCGAGCGGGTCGGGTTTGAAGTCAGCGTGACCCGGAGCAAAAGGGAGATTTCCGGGGCTTCAGCGATCGTTCTTCCGGGAGTGGGCGCCTTTAAGGACTGCATGGAGAATCTGGAGAGATATGGATTGATCGAATCCATCCTTCGTTCCATTGAGAAAGGAAAACCTTATCTCGGCATCTGTCTTGGCCTTCAAATTCTATTTTCAGAGAGCGAGGAGTTCGGACGCCGGAGGGGGCTTGACCTGATCAAAGGGAAGGTCGTGAGATTCCGGCCCGACCCTGAACATAAGGTTCCTCACATGGGATGGAATACGATTGAAAAGCAGAAGGAGCCCCCCCTGCTTCAAGGGTTAAAGAGCGGAGACTTCTTCTACTTTGTCCACTCCTATTATGTGATTCCGGATGAAGGAAAATGGAATTCAACGCTCACCCAATACGGAATTCCATTTGTTTCGAGCATCCACAAGGAGAATATCTTTGCGACCCAGTTCCATCCGGAAAAGAGCCAACAGAAGGGGCTGAGGATACTGGAGAACTTTGCTAGATCCATTTGATTGAATGCAGATAAAAACGTCAGCAACTCGCCGCGCTGTCGCGCTGTCGCAGCGGGTAAATGCCGACGCTACGTTCTTTTGAATTTATTCTGTAGCGCCCTCATTTATTGGGGGCGACAAAGGAGCTATCCATGAACGAAGTTCAGGTTGGAGAGGTTCGCATCGGAAAGGGGAATCCACTTGTCTTGATCGCAGGTCCATGTGTGATAGAAGGGGAAGCCGTCGTCCTAAAGATTGCAAAAGATTTAAAGGCGCTCTGCAAGGAGCTAGGGATTCCCCTGATCTTCAAAGCCTCTTATGAAAAGGATAACCGGGGTTCGGAGAAGTCTTATAATGGCCCAGGACTTAAAGAGGGATTGAAAATCCTTGCAAAGGTGAAGGAGAAGCTCGGCCTCCCTGTCCTCTCCGATGTGCACCGAATGGAAGATGTGGATCAGGCAAAGGAAGTTTTAGATGTGATTCAGATTCCGGCCTTTCTCTGCCAGCAGACGAGCCTTCTTCTCAAAGCGGGAGAGACAGGAAGGGTGGTCAACATCAAGAAAGGGCAGTTTGTTGCGCCGGAGAATATGGCCGGCGCAGTCAAGAAGATCCACAGCACCGGAAACCGGCAGGTCCTTCTCACGGAGCGGGGGACCTGTTTCGGATATAACAAATTGATTTCGGACTTCTGTTCCATTCCCATCATGCAGGGGATCGGCTGTCCGGTCATCTTCGATGCCACGCATGTGGTGAGAAATTACGGAATTCCGAGCGAAGACCCAAGGGGTGGAAGCCCGCAGTATGTTCCCCATCTCTCCCGTGCGGCCATGGCTGTGGGCTGCAATGGCCTCTTTCTCGAGACCCATCCCAGGCCGGCTGAGGCGCTCTGCGATGCCTCGAGCATGATTCCTCTCCATGAGATGGAGGGTCTTCTCCGGCAGACCAAAGCCATCCATGACATGGTGAGAGGGTGGGGGATCATTTAAACGAAAAAATTCTAAATTCGAAGCACGAAATCCGAAACAAGCACGAATTTTCAAAATACAAATGTCCCAAACAGAAGTTTAGAGTTTTTAATATTCGGATTTAGATTTTTTCGAATTTCGATATTCGGATTTCGAATTTTAGAATTAGGGAGGAGGATGAAGCGTGAAGATATTTATTGATACGGCGAATCTAAATGAAATCAGGAAGGCCAAAACGCTCGGTCTGGTCGATGGCGTCACCACCAACCCCACGCTAATTGCGAAGGAGGGTGAGGAAACAGAGTCATTGATCCGAAAGATCGCAAAAGAGGTGAAAGGGCCTGTCAATGTGGAGGCAATCGGGATGACTTCGGGTGAAATCGTCAAAGAGGCAAGGGTCATGGCGGTCTGGGGCGATGAGATCGTGATCAAGATACCCATCAATCAGGAGGGATTGAAGGCGGTGAGAATCCTCTCCACAGAAGGGATTCAGACGAATGTGACGCTCCTCTTCTCGGCAAGCCAGGCCATTTTGGCCGCAAAGGCAGGAGCGACCTATATCTGCCCTTTCATAGGAAGGCTTGACGACATCAGCTTCAACGGCCTCGAATTGATCCAGCAGATCAGGGAAATTTATGACAATTACGATGAGATTGAAACCCGTATCATTGTGGCAAGTGTCAGAAACCCCATTCATGTCATTGAGGCTGCACGAATAGGCGCGGAAATAGTGACCATTCCTCCTGCCATCATCGAGCAGATGGCAAAACACCCCCTGACCGACAAAGGCATCGCCCAATTCTTAGAAGATGCAAAAAAGATTAGCGTTAAAAAGTAGTCTCATCGTCGTGAAGTCGTATCGTCATATAGTCGAAAACGAATAGATGCAGGCAGGGGGACATTCAAGGGATTTAAAAGAGATTTATGAAAAAGTCCGGAAATCTCTGATCATGAGAGCGAAAAGTAGTTTTTCAGAGCTCTCTAAAATGAAAGAGGAGAAGAGATGAAGAGAATCTTTTCTGGCTATGGGTTGATCATCCTGTTATTGGGCTTAATGGTTTTTTGGATTTTCGAAGTAAAGGCCGAGGAGAAACCCCGACTGGCCATCCTTCCCTTCTTCATTGAGAGGGAACCGTTCTGCCCAGTTTGCAGGACGGTCTTTCAGAGGGGAGAGATCCTGCCCGGTGCTCAGAACACGATGACGAGGCTTCTCTATCAGAAGATAGAGGCGAAAGGAATTTTCAAAATCTTCCCTTTGGAGAAAATGGAAGAGGCCTTCTCTCACAGGGCGAAGAGAATATTCGAAGAGAGACCGAAATCCTCCTCGATCGAATTGGGCAAGGAGCTGGGTAGCGATTTTGTCTCCATTGGATTCGTTTTCCGTTTTGAGGAGAGGATCGGATCTTCCGTGGGCGTGGAGCGACCCGCCTCTGTCGGATTCGACCTCCATCTCATTCGGTTAAAGGACGGGGTGGAGGTGTGGAGAGGGAGGATGGATGAAACCCAGAGGCCACTGAGCGAGAATCTTTTCAAGATCGGTTCTTTCTTCAGAAGAAAGGCCCACTGGCTGACCGCAGAGGAACTGGCGAGCGTGGGCATGGATGAGACATTGAGAAGACTCCCCGGAGCAACAGAACTCGAGGAGAAAAAGTGATCATCATCCCGGCCATAGACCTTAAAGATGGGAGATGTGTGAGGCTCTCCCAGGGAAGAATGGATCAGGAGACAATCTATTCCGAGAATCCCATTGAGATGGCAAAGCATTGGGAGTCAAAGGGAGCGGAGAGGCTTCATGTGGTCGATCTCAATGGTGCGGTGACGGGAAAGCCCTTTCACAAATCTATGATTGAGGAGATCGTTCATTCCATCCATATTCCCGTTGAGATAGGCGGAGGGATCCGGGATCTGGCTACGATTGAGGATTACATCCATTCCGGCGCAGAATGGGTCATCCTGGGGACAGCGGCCCTCAGGAATCGCCACCTGCTCACAGAGGCCTGCCATCAATTTCCCGGAAAGGTGATCCTCGGCATTGATGCCAAAGGAGGAAAGGTAGCTGTGGAGGGATGGAAAGAGGTCGCCTCCGTGGAAGCCGTTGAACTGGCAAGGCAGTTTGAAGGGATCGGCCTTTCAGCCATCATCTTCACTGATATTGAGAGAGATGGAATGTCCACAGGTTTAAACTTTGAATCCACCAGGAATTTATCTCGCTCCACTTCCATCCCGGTGATTGCCTCAGGAGGAATTTCTCAAATCGAAGACATCGAGCATCTTTTGGGTTTAGAACCGGATGGCATTGTCGGAGTGATTGTAGGCCGCGCCCTCTATACGGGAAGTCTCGATTTAGAAGAAGCCATCCGTATTAGCAAAAGAAATCAATTAGTCTAATCGTCCTTAGTCCAATAGTCTTTTTTCCGACTATAGGACTATGCGACTATATGACTATCGAACTGAGGAAATGTAAGATGCTTGCCAAACGGATCATTCCCTGTCTTGATGTGAAGGATGGGAGGGTGGTCAAAGGAACCCAGTTCATAGACCTGAAGGATGCAGGCGATCCGGTTCAGAATGCAAAGGTCTATGATGAGCAGGGTGCTGATGAGATCGCTTTTCTGGACATCACCGCCTCCCACGAGAAGAGGGATATCCTCATCGATATCGTTCGGAGGACAGCAGAGGAGATCTTCATCCCCCTTACCGTCGGAGGCGGCGTAAGAAATCTTGAAGATATCCGTAAGCTCCTGAAAGCGGGTGCGGATAAAGTTTCGATCAATACGGCTGCCGTGAAGGAACCTTCCTTTGTGGAAAGGGCATCGAAGCGTTTCGGAAGCCAGTGCATTGTCATCGCCATCGATGCCAAGAGAAGAGGGCAAGGCTGGGAGGTTTATACGCATGGAGGAAGGATTCCGACAGGGATCGATGCCCTCCTCTGGGCCAAGGAGATGGAGAAGTTGGGGGCAGGCGAGATCCTCCTGACCAGTATGGACCGGGATGGGACAAAGGATGGCTACGACATCGGATTGACTCAGACCATTTCGGAGAGCGTGGATATTCCTGTCATCGCTTCAGGTGGCGTAGGGACACTGGAGCATCTTTACGAGGGGCTTGCCTTGGGGAAGGCGAGTGCCGTTCTTGCGGCCTCCATCTTCCACTACCGGGAATATACGATCGCTCAGGTCAAATCATTTCTGAAAGAAAAAGGAGTCACGGTCCGACTTTAGTTAACAATTCGGAGTAATTAGTTTGGAGTAATGAAAAAACTCCGAACTCCGAACTCCGAACTCCGAACTCTGATGAGACGCTTCATCCTCATACTCGCTACTGGCTTCGGAGCAGGATACTCTCCCATAGCCCCAGGGACTTTGGGCACGCTCCTTGCCATTCCAATCTATTTCTTCCTCTCAGAAATATCATTCCCTCTTTATCAACTGACACTCCTCACCTTCTTCTTCCTTTCGTGCTGGATTTCGGGACAGGCACAACAATATTTTGGCAAGACGGACGACCAGAGGATCGTCATCGATGAGATGATGGGCTTCTTCATTACTATGCTCTGGGTGACGAAGACACCTTTCTTCATTTTGGTGGGTTTCATTCTCTTCCGGTTTTTCGATATCCTCAAGCCCTTCCCAATCCGGCGTTTCGAAAAAGTGAGAGGAGGATTTGGGGTGGTATTGGATGATGTCATGGCCGGGGTCTATGCCAATATCATTCTCCATGTTTTATACAATATAATATAGGCCCCGTATTGCCTGTCATTCCGGGCTTGACCCGGAATCCAGTTCTTTTCTTGATTCCCACTGGAGTTTACCCCGTACTTGATACGGGGCAGCAAGGACCTGCGTTATAACGATTAATTTCGTCATCATATAGAAAGGATTTACACATGAAGTTAGAAAAAGCCATCGGAGGCTATCTACGGAAAAAAGGATGGACCCTGTCGATTGCAGAATCTTGCACCGGTGGATTACTCTGCGATCGCATCACTGATATCTCAGGAAGCTCAAACTATTTCATGGGGGGAATGGTAACCTACAGTAATGAATCGAAAGAAAAACATTTAGGAGTCCCAATGGATGAGATTAAAAGGTACGGAGCCGTAAGCCCACAGGTTGCAAGGAAGATGGCTCAAGGGGTTCGAAAAGCCTTTGGCACAACATTCGGATTATCCACCACAGGTGTGGCAGGGCCAAAAGGAGGGACGAAGGAGAAACCTGTTGGACTTGTTTTTATAGGAATGTCCAACGGAAGAAGAACCTTGGTGATAAAGTTGAATCTAAAAGGGAGTCGTAGGAAGATAAAAGGAAAGGCCGCTGAGAAAGCCCTGAAATTTTTTTATGAAAGATTGGTTGAAAAGGCAGGTTTCTCTATGAAGAGTTTAAGGGAAGTGGAAAAGTGAGCCGAGAAATATCAAAAGCAAACCTTTTCAAAGAACTGACATGGGATGACCTCCAGGAATGGGCTGGAAGCAGGGTTCTTTCCCGGGGGCAAACCTACCAGCGGAGCCATCGGGTTAAAGATTTGGCTCAAACGCAAAAAGGCTCACTGGTTGCCTGGGTTCATGGAGGACAAAAGTATGCCACAGAGGTTGACTTTAAAAACGAGGAGTTGATCTCGGTCTGCACCTGTCCTTACGGGAATAACTGTAAACATGCTGTGGCCGTGGTGCTCGAATATCTCGATCATCTGAAGAAGAATATAGAGGTTCCCCAGGTGGCCAAACAGGACCAGCGCCTCTCGTTGTTGGAAAACTATTCGGATGAGGTGGCGTGGGATGATGAGGAGGAAGAAGAAGAAGAAGAAGAAGAAGATGGGGAGTACGAGGAGATGGGGGATACTGAAAATTTATCCTTAAAAAGAGTTGTTAAACCCACTCAAACTGAACTAAAAGATTTTCTGGAGGAGCAAAGCAGAGAGCAACTCATCGCACTGATAGAAGATATGGCAGAAAGACATTCCGTTGTCCGAGAAGATCTACGGGATCGTCAAAACCTTTCTAAGGGATCCGTTAAAAGAATAGTGGCTGATGTGAGGAAAGAAATCCGGGAGTTAAGTTCAAAACCTGGTTGGAGAAACCATTGGAATCATGAAGGATATACCCCGGATTACTCACGGGTGAAAGGTCGCTTAAAATCCCTTTTGGCAAAAGGACACGCAGATGAGGTCGTTGCTCTGGGAAAGGAGCTCCTCGAGGAGGGCATAAGGCAGGTAGAAATGAGTGATGATGAAGGAGAAACGGGCATTGAAATCTCTTCCTGCCTGGATATTGTGTTTCAGGCCCTTCCTCGGTCTTCACTTTCTCCGGTCGAACAGATGCTCTGGGCGATCAATGCGGAATTAGAGGATCAATATGATATCTGCTATGGAGCGGAATCTTTCTGGAAGAAGAAACAGAAGGCTTCCGACTGGAGCGCCGTGGCTGATAACTTGAAAGGACGTTTAAACGAATTCAAATTGGCAAAGGGCGAGGATAGTTATTCAAGAAATTATCGGCGAGATCGATTAAGTGACTGGATTATCCACGCACTTGAAAATGCAGGTCGGCATGACGAAATCATACCCTTATGTGAGCAGGAGGCAGTAATCACAGGAAGCTATACACGTTTGGTTGATGTACTTAGAATAGCCAAACGATTGGAGGAAGCCGAGCAGTGGATTCACAAGGGTATTAAAGCCACTCAGAAACAATGGCCCGGCATTGCCGGTCAACTCCGAGATGCCTTAAGAGAGATGAGAGAAAAGGAAGGCAACTGGGATCAGGTGGCCAGTTTCAGGGCTGGAGAGTTCCTTTATAGGCCATCACTGGAGAGTTACAAAGAAATGAGGAAGGCCTCAGAGCGGGCAAAGGCATGGCCTGCAGTTAGAAGAGCCGCGCTGCTCTACCTGGAGACAGGTAAGCTTCCTCAATCAGATCCCACATGGCCTTTACCTCAGACGGGCGTGAATGAGGATCGAGAGACCAGGAAGAGTGAATTCCCAATGATCGATGTACTAATTGACATTGCCATTGAGGAGAAGCGGCCTGATGAAGTTTTAAGATGGTATGATCAACGCAAATCAAAGAAGCAGATCTTCGGGGGATGGGGGGATGGTTATCAAGAGGATCAAATTGCTAAAGCAGTGGCAGATCACTACCCTGATCGCGCCCTTGCCATATGGAAGAATGTTATTGAAAAGCAGATTGCCTTAACGAAGCCAAAGGCCTACGAGGCTGCTGCAGTCTATTTAAGGAAAGTCCATAGCCTTTTGAAAAAACTGAAAAGAGAGGAAGAGTGGAAAGATTACCTACTCAAACTCCGCCAGGCCAACGTCCGAAAAACAAAACTCATCGATATTCTCAGCCGCCTGGAAGGCCGTCAAATTATTGAAGGAAAAATGTAAAGTGCATTAAGTGACTATCCGAACCAGTATGGTTCAGGTCAAAGCAAATCAATCACTCTCAACCCTAATTGGTTTTTCCTACCACTGCAAAACTGTCCAACATTCTTCGCCAACATTTTCTCTTGATCACCCCAAGAGAATTGATTATAGTTTTACCATAAATGAGTTTTGACCCAGGTGATTTTCTACGTGGCAATAAGGCAGGATATCCATCACAACCTTTTCGCTGATCCAGAAGAAGAGTGTCGTGAGGCAAATTTAAAAGATTGGAGGCATTTATGATTAACCCCGTGTTTCTCAAACGGGTGGTTCTGAACAATTATAAGAGCATCAAGGGATGCTCGGTGCCCCTTGGGCCGTTAACGTTTCTTGTCGGGCAGAATGGGGCAGGCAAAAGTAACTTTCTTGAAGCCCTTCGTTTGGTGACGGAGTCGCTCAACACCTCCTTAGAACACGCGCTCAGAGAAAGGGGAGGAATCAATGAAGTCAGACGACGGTCCTCCGGGCATCCAACTCATTTCGGAATCCGCCTCGAGTGGCAACTCCAGGACGGAACACAGGGAACCTATGCCTTTCGTGTTGGTGCGCAGAAGAGGGGTGGGTTTGAGATTCAACAGGAAGAGTGCAGGATTTTCAGCAACGGACTTTTTGAAAAGGACTTTTACAGAGTTGAAGACGGCACACTTAAGAAGTCCAGCTTTCAAGTTGGCCCTCCAGCCTCCAGCGACCGCCTCTATCTTGTGGCTGCATCCGGCCTAACCCCTTTCAGGCCGCTGTATGACGCATTGTCGCGGATGGGTTTCTACAACCTTAATCCGGATGAGATCAGGGAACTCCAGCCGCCTGATACCGGAGAAGTGCTAAAACGGGATGGGAGTAATCTGGCAAGTGTCTTAAATGTGATGGAGAAGGAAAATAAGGAAGCGTTCGATAGGGTCGTTGCTTTTTTGTCAAAAGTGGTGCCAGGAATTCAAGACATCAATGTGAAGCATGTGGGGAAGAAAGAGACGTTGGAGTTTCGCCAGCTTGTGGGAAACAGTAAAGATGCGTGGCGTTTCATGGCGGAAAACATGTCCGATGGCACCCTGCGGGCGCTCGGCGTTTTAACAGCCCTGTTTCAATCATCGGGCCAGGAAATAAAGAGAGTTCCATTCGTGGGGATTGAGGAACCGGAAGTGGCTGTCCACCCCGGCGCGGCGGGGGTGCTTAGAGACGGATTGGTCACCGCGTCGAAGATGACACAGATTGCAGTAACCAGTCACAGCCCGGACCTGCTGGACGATAAAGATATTCCGGACGAAAGCATTCTGGCTGTCATGAATAGGAACAGTGAGACGACGATCGCACCACTCGATGAAGCAGGGCGATCTGCGATAAAGGATCGCTTGTACACAGCCGGTGAATTGTTAAGACTAAATCAGATAGAACCGGACGAAGCGGCGGTGGCGAAGATTCCTTCGTGCCAACTTGAGCTTTTTACGGACTATAACCCATGACGGAAGTGAGAATCGCTGCAATTGTCGAGGGACACGGCGAATGCGAAGCCGTGCCCATTCTCATACGTAGAATCGCACAGACGATTGATCCTGCCTTTGTGCCAAAAATCTTGTCCCCCCTTCGGGTTCCGGCTTCAAGATTGCTGAAGGAAGGTGAGGTTGAGCGGTCTGTTGACCTTGCCGCCCGAAAGCTGCAAGGGAAAGGAGGGATTCTCATTATTGTTGATTGCGACTGGGAAAATGGTTGTCCGGCTGAGGATGGTCCGGTCTTGTTGAAAAGAGCTGCCGCTACACGTGGTGATCTGTCGATCGCAGTTATTCTTGCAAAAAGGGAATTTGAGGCGTGGTTTTTAGCAGCGGCGGAATCCTTAAGGGGCAAATTTGGCCTTCCAGGTGATCTTGAATCTCCAGCGTATCCTGAGAACATCCGGGGTGCCAAGGAATGGCTGACTGATAAAATACGGCCCGGACGAGCTTACGCAGAAACAACGGATCAGCCGGCATTTGCTGCTATTTTTGACATGAATTCAGCGCGTCGTGCTGATTCTTTTAATAAGTGCTATCGAGATATCAGAAGTATCCTGGAGGGGTTACGTCATTCTGAAGATGTTTAGCGGGACATTGAAAAACATCACTCTCCTGCCACTCCAATAGAAAAAATATGGGGTCTTTTTATTCCGAGTTTCGTCCGCAATGTTCCAAAGAGATACCGGGTCAATCCATTTGCACTTAAACTCGCTGTAATCCAAATGGCTACTCCTTCCGGATCATGGCGATTAATTTATCCAGATCTTCAGGAGTGGGTTTTTCGCTCCTTATGGTTCGGAAGAATATCGGCAGGGAATTTAATACCTTTTCATCAGACAGAATATCTTCCGGTATTATGCCAGCATCAATATTCGCCTTGTCTTTCATTTCTTTCCATAAGGGCGAGCCGATTTTGATATCCAGCACGCGTGCTATCTTTCTTAATTTTTCTTCGTCCTGAGGAGGTGCAAGCAAACCGCGTTCAACCTTGCTCCAGTTACTGGCATCTATTTCTATTCGTTTGCAGAATTCTCTTAGACTTATGCCCTTGGCAATCCTTCTTTCCTTTATGAATTCTCCAAACATCCCTATTCCTCCCTTCCATTTGGTTTTTCGGGGATTGTGGTAAATTAATAACCACGTGGTAATAATAATACCACAAAACAAGGAAGTCAAGAAAATTCTTATTTTAAACTTACCCTTGGTCGCAATATGGATTTTTCGGCCCAACCGCAATGAGTTTTTAAGAAAATTAGATTTGTGAATCTTTTCTTCTTGAAATTTTATTCTTTTTCTTCATAATAGAGAAAATAGATCATAATCGGATACAAATCACGTATCACCCCTGCCTGCGGTAGGCAGGAATCACGAAAAAAAGGGAGGATGGGGAGATGAGACTCGAAAGATTTGAAGGTGTTTGGACGGCAATTGCAACCCCCTTTGATCGAAAAGGGGAGATCGATTTCGAGGGATTGGAGAAGAACATCCAGTTTCAAATAGAAAACGGAGCTAATCTCATCCCTACTGGCACGACAGGCGAATCTCCGACTCTGGACTGGAGAGAGCACGATCGTGTCATCACGAAGACAGCAAGGCTGGCAAAAGGCAAAGCCTTTGTCATGGCCGGGACAGGCTCGAACTCCACGAAGGAGGCCCTCCGGGGGACGAAGCATGCTATGGAAGTGGGGGCCCAGGGTGCTTTACTTATGGACTGCTACTATAATGGGCCATCCTCCCTCGAACTGAGGACTCAGTATTATGAAGTGATTGCCAGGGCATTCCGCAAAGCTTTTATTATGCCCTATGTTATTCCCGGAAGAACAGGCACGAAACTCGAGGTTGAGGACCTAACTATCCTCCATCGGAAGTTTAAGAATGTGAGGTCGGTCAAAGAAGCAACCGGCGACCTTGAACGAATGGCCAAGACGAGGGCCCTCTGCGGAGAAGACTTTGAGATTCTCTCGGGCGATGATGATAAAACCTTCGATATGATGATCCGCAAAGACATTCGAGCCACAGGTGTGGTCTCGGTGATGTCGAACATCGTGCCTGGACCCATTGGCGAGATGGTGAGGGCGAT
>Ga0299912_10001615_pt1 | contig 18200 bp, 17 predicted proteins | sample RVTome_2_FD_207667 | JGI IMG/M metagenome (GOLD analysis project Ga0299912, IMG submission 207667) | Soil microbial communities from uranium-contaminated site in the Upper Colorado River Basin, Wyoming, United States - RVT95D214 (version 2) ... | reverse complement strand
TGCATCTCACTTCTAATCTTATGAAAATTGCAGTCTGCCTCTTGAATTACGTAATTGACAATCAAATGGTTTACCTTTAATTGGTATTCATCAAAATCTTTGATGATCCTCTCCGTTTGCCTCACCCCAAGGGCCTCGGGTATGGTCACAATGATGAATTCAGTTTTTTTTGGATCCCGAATAAAATTGACCACCTTTTCCGCTAGATCTTCCCATCCGCTGATGATCTCTAACAAGGATCTTTTGCCCCCCTTTAACTTCACAGCTTCCTTTAATTTTTCAAAATAACTATATAAATTCATATAGAATTTTGTGGCAGCTTCCAGATGCTTAAGAAATATTTGTGGAAGGTGGAGGAGCCTCAGCGTATGGCCTGCGGGGGCGGTATCCCAAACCACTAAATCATACTGTCCGCCTTCGACTAGCTCCAAGATGTAATTGAGCATGTATTCTTCTTCAATGCCTGGTGCGCCTCCTATATAGTCAACAAAATCGTAATCCAGGGAAGCGAAGGACGAAACGACTTCATAGATTTCCGGTCCAAATCGCTCCTTCCATTTTTTTAAAACCACTTCAGAACTAACCTCAATACCATATAGGTTTTTAGTCTTCTCAATTGGGGTTTCTTGATCCCCAATCTCCATTTCAAAAATATCAGAAAGGGAAGGGGTAGGATCGCTCGAAATAATCAACGTCTTCTTCCCTAAGAGGGAGAAATGGAGCGCAATGGCAGAAGCACACGTTGTCTTGCCCACACCTCCTTTTCCACCAATCATAATCAGGCTTTTTGGCTCTTGATCAAGCCGATTGAGTGAAGGATCCATCTCCATCCTAATGAAATTGATTTTAAAGATAATTAACTTTATAATAAAATGATATTTAGATCAAGATATTTAATTGATTTGCTATTATTGTGAGGGAAATCTTGCCAAAAGGATTTATCGAAATCGAATCTGAATTATGCAAAGATTGCAAATTATGTATCTCTATCTGTCCCCTGAAACTGATTGAATCTTCCAATCGAATGAATCAAAAGGGGTATCACCCTGCCTATTTTACGGAGAAAGATCTAAAAGAGGAAGATAGAAGATGCACGGGATGCAGCCTTTGCGCCATTTCATGTCCTGAAATCGCAGTCGAGGTATTCCGTGCCTAAGGTTCTGATGCGTGGGAATCATATCGTTGGAGAATCGGCAATCCGAGCGGGATGCCGATATTACTTCGGATACCCGATCACTCCGCAGAATGAGATTCCAGAATATATGTCTGATAGGCTGTCGAAACTGGAGGGAGGAGTCTTTATCCAAGCAGAAAGCGAGATTGCCTCAATCCATATGGCTATTGGAGCAAGCATGGCCGGAGGAAGGGTAATGACCTCCTCATCAGGGCCTGGAATTAGCCTCAAACAAGAAGGCCTTTCTTTTCTATCTGCCTTAGAATTACCTGCGGTTGTCGTCAACATGACCCGTGGGGGGCCGGGGTTGGGGAACATTGCTCCAGCCCAGTCCGACTATTTTCAGGCGACCAGAGGAGGAGGACACGGGGACTACCGCAATATTGTTCTTGGTCCGAACTCAGGCCAAGAACTCGCAGATCTGACATTTGAGGCGTTCAATCTCGCAGATAAGTATCGAATTCCCGTCATTATTTTGGGAGATGGAATGCTCGGCCAGATGATGGAACCCGTCGAGTTACCCGAAGAGGTCCCGATCAAACAATTACCCAATAAAGATTGGACCCTGACGGGCGCACAAGGAAGACCTAGTCGATTTATCCGCTCACTCATTTTAGACCCGATCAAGGAGGAGGAGCATAACTGGAAACTAATGAGAAAATATGAAAGGATTACCAAAGAAGAAGTAAGATGGGAGACATTCCTTGCCGAGGATGCCAAAATGATGGTTGTCGCCTTTGGAATCGCCGCAAGAATTGCAAAGGGGGCGATTAAAAGGATAAGGGAACAAGGCATGAAAGTCGGACTCATCCGACCCATCTCACTCTGGCCCTTTCCCAATAAAGTCATTAGGGAATTAACAAAAAAGGTAAGGCATTTTTTCGTATTTGAGATGAATATGGGCCAAATGGTGGAGGATGTTAGATTAGCAATTGAAGGAAGAGGAGAAGTCCATTTTTACGGCAGACCAGGAGGAATTGTCCCCACTCCCTTGGAAATTTCGAGGGTTATCTCCAGCAAGTATCATCAAAAAAGATTAGGGTAATCTAAATGAAAAAGGTATTTTCGAGACCAAGATCTTTAAAAAAGACCCCTTTCCATTATTGTCCTGGATGTGGGCACAGTCTTTTACATCGAATCATTGGAGAGGTCATCGATGAAATGAACCTTCAGGAAATAATTATAGGTATTCCTCCAGCCGGGTGTGCGGTATTGGCATACAATTATTTTGACATCGATATGGGAGAAGCATCCCACGGAAGAGCTGCAGCATTGGCCACTGGGTTGAAAAGAGCATTACCGGATAAAGTCGTTTTCACCTATCAGGGAGATGGTGATATCGCTGCTATCGGAACTGCTGAAACCGTCCATGCAGCGGCCCGAGGAGAGAATTTTACTACGATCTTTGTGAATAATGGAGTCTATGGGATGACGGGTGGTCAAATGGCTCCAACGACTGTGCTAGGACAAAACACAACCACCTCTCCTGGTGGAAGGAAAGAGAAAAGGGATGGCTTGCCCATCGATCTCAGCGGAATGCTGGCAGTTGTAAAGGGTAGTGCCTACATTGAGAGGACTGCTGTCAACTCTCCTGCTAATATGTTGAAGACGAAGAAGGCGATTGCAAAGGCATTTCATATTCAGTTGGAAGGATATGGGTTTTCCCTTGTAGAGGTCCTATCCCCATGTCCAACCAATTGGAAAATGGATCCTATTGAAGCCTGCAAATGGATCGACAAGGTGGTGACGATTAGTTTCCCCCTTGGAGTCCTAAAAGATATTACGGGAGATAAAAAAGATGCTCATTAAGACTATTTTCTCTGGATTTGGCGGACAGGGGGTTATCATGATGGGTTACCTTTTTGCGATGACTGGAATGTATGAAGAGAAGAATGTCACCTGCCTGCCTTCTTATGGAGCGGAGGTGAGAGGAGGAACCGCTAATTGTACTGTTGTCATTTCTACTGAAGAGATTGCTTCTCCGGTCGCTTCGGAACCAGAGTTTGCAGTTCTAATGAATAATCCTTCCTTGTTCCGGTTTCAGAACCAGGTTCAATCAGGTGGGACCATATTTCTAAATTCGAGCATGATCGAGTCAAAGCCAATTCGGGGCGACTTAGAGATTTTTGAGATTCCAGTCAATGACTTGGCCAAACAACTTAATGAGGAGAAGGTGGCGAATATGATCATGTTGGGCGCCTTCATAAAAAAGTCTGGATTGGTATCTTTGGAAACCACCCTTCGAGCTATAAAAGATACATTTTCCAATCGAAATCCAGCGATCTTCAAAATGAACAAGTCTGCTTTATCACTAGGATATGATTACTTAGAATAAAGAGGAGGAAGAGCTGAATGCCTGTTAAACAGATCTCAGTCAATCTTGAAAATGTTCCTGGAAAACTCTCCGAAATGATTGATTATTTAAGCGAAAACGGGATCAATATTATCGCCTTAAGTGTCGCTGATACGGCAGACATTAGTGCTATTCGATTTGTGGCGAGTGACCCTGAGAAAGCGGCAAATGTCTTAAAAAGTCATGGTTATTCTATCAAAATGATCGATGTGTTAGCTGTGGAGGTTCCCAATCATCCGGGAGGCTTGAAGGCTGTTCTAAAACCTTTTAAAGAAATCTCAGTTAACGTCAATTATCTTTATACCTGCCTTGGAACAGGGGAGAAAACGGTTCTAATTATGGGTGTCGATAAAATGATGGAGGCAATCCAGGTTTTAATAAAAAACTGGGTTCAGATATACGATGAAGAACTTTATACATTATGAAAGGGTTGGTTCATAGGTTAGGGTTAAGGTTAGGGTTAAGGTTAAGGTTAAGGTTAGGAAGCCCGTGTGGTTGATTGTCAAAGGGTAAAGGTAAAGATTTTAAGACGATTGACGTAACCCGTTGACGAAACTGGCTTCTTTACACTAACCGTTAAGCCTTAGACTCTTATTTTCTAGATTATCAGAGATAACTATGAAGGCCTGAGATAATATAATTTACTCCAAAATAAGTGAACAAAACCGCAGCAAATCCAAAGATGGAGAGGTAGGCTGCTTTTCTTCCTCTCCAACCCCTCGTAAAGCGAGCATGCAAGAAAGCGGCATAGATAAACCAAGTGATCAAAGACCACGTTTCTTTGGGATCCCAACCCCAGTATGTTCCCCAAGCGTAGTTTGCCCATGCGGCACCTGTAATAATCCCTAAAGTCAACATTGGGAAACCGATCACAATAGACTTGTAGTTGATTTCATCAAGGACAGGGGAGGAAGGCAACCATTTTGATATCCCTTCAGCTTGAGCCTTCTTTCCATCCTTAACTAAATAGAGGATACTGATTCCGAAGGATACGGCAAATGAAGCATATCCCAAAAAACAGGTGATGACATGGATAGCCAACCAATTGCTTTGAAGGGCCGGTACGAGAGGCGTGATCTTTGAATCAATGCCGGGGATAATGGAGGTAAGAGCGATGGCGAGGAAAGCAAAGGGGGTGACAAAAACCCCAATGATCTTCTGCCGGTATTTGAATTCGAGAATTAGGTAGACCAAAACAATCGTCCATGAGAAGAAAATAAGGGATTCATACATATTGGACAAAGGGACATAACCATATCCGGTTTGGTGTGTTTCCACCCATCGGAATAATAAGCCTCCAGAATGGATCAATAAGCCGGTCATCAGCAGAGAAGTGGAAAGAACACCCAGCATGCGGTTTCGAGAGGCGGCAAGGATCAAATAACCTAGCGAACTAATAAAATAGAGTCCCATTGAAACATTAAAAAATGTGTGGCTTGAAATGGGGAAAGCCATCATTCACTCCATAATAAATAATGAGCACTCAATTCATAAATTAACAGGTGACAATAGATATGTCAACGCTTCCAATAAACTTTTATGCTTGACACACCCCCGACTTTATCCTATATTGAATCACCGAAAAGAGAATTCCTGTTGCGATAAACATAAAGCATGATCAAGAAGATATGAAAATATATTTCATCGAGGCAGAGAGGGATAAAACACAATCCCCAACTTCGAACTGGGTTGATCCCCTGACTCGTAAGTTCAGTTGCCCATCCCTGGCACCCCTTGTTATCGCATCTCAAACTCCCAAAGATATTGAGATAAGAATTACCGACATACAAACCTCTCGAGGTTGTTCTTTGAATTGTGAATTCTGTCCAACGAGAGAGATGTTCGGCGGTATCTTCCGGACAAAATCTGTGAAACAGGTCATTCAAGAAATACAGGCAGCTATCTCCATTGAGCAAAAGATTGTTTTCTTCACCGATACATTCGCTGGAAGGGAACTTGATAAGCAAGGAAGGATTTTAAGTAAGGACTGGGCATTATATGATAACGAACATGTTGTTTTTGAACCTGAGAAAATGAACGCTAAAGACTTAGAGGAAGGTTTTAATTGGATTAAAGGGGAAATATCATCCCTCTCACAGATTAGGTTAGATGAGGATAGGCCGGTATGGAAGATAATCACCAGCAGATGTTTGGCCGAAATATTGGCAATATTACCGATCAAGAACAGAAGAAGCTCAGAGAGACCACAATAGCCGTTGCAGGAATAGGTGGCGTGGGTGGAGCTGCCCTGTTTAACTTAGTGAGAATTGGCATCGGCAGTCTAAAGATAGCTGATCCCGAGGAATTTGCCTTTTCTGATCTAAACCGCCAGCAGGGTTCAAGCTATGCCAGTGTAGGGTCTAAAAAAGTTGAGGTGATACAACAAGCTCTTAAGTCAATAAATCCTTCCGTGTCTATTGAGGTATTTCCTGAGGGTTTGACGGAAAATAATTTGGAGAACTTTTTGAAAGGAGTTTCGTTGGTGATAGACGGCTTGGATTTTTTCTGTTTGTCGATAAGAAAAAGTCTATTCGATGTATGCAGAAAAAGAGGGCTTTATGTTCTCAGCTGCCCAATATTCGGGTTTGGAACGTCCTTAGCGGTTTTCGCTCCTGGGGGGCCAAGTTTCGAACAGTTCTTTGGCCCTGTACCAAAACAAATAGATACTAAATATGCGATGCATTTTGGACGCTCATTCTTCCCATCATTTCCCAAATACATAAATCTAGCGGCTTATCTTGAAGCGATGCAAAAAAACAAGCCTTTCCCTTCTTTTGCAACGAGTTGTAGTCTTTCAGGAGCTGTTACCGCTACCGAGGCTGTTTTCATCCTCCTGAATAAGAAGAAACCGATATGTATCCCCCTTATAAGGCATTACGATTTGTTTGATGGCAGAATCGTTGTCAGAAAGAGTGGCAGTAAGATGCCAAGTTTTATCAAGAAGAAAATCTTTCAGATGATTCTTCGTAGAAGGAAGGAATTGGCTCCCTATAAGGATTTTATAGATAAACTTTAAAGAAGGAATTAAGGCTGTCCTTTCGCGGCGACCTTCCTCTTTTCTGAACGAATTTGCTGAGCAATAACCCTTTTTTTAGACTTAGCCATTTCAGTGATTTGGATTTTATAAATCGCTTTCAATAGTAATACACCGTTGTCATTATGGCGATGGATGAATTCTTCGAAATTTAAATATTCCTGCCCTTTGAAAATATTGCGGCAGTTCCTTAATAAATATATCAAGCTGGTATCATCCATTTTATAATATATGTTTAAGGAATTCGAAGATTCTTCTGGAATTCTCTCCAGCTTTTCAATATCGATGTTTTTTGCAATATGTTGAAACAGTTCAAGGAAAGCATCAATTTGATTTTGCTGGAAGGGATTTGTTTTAAATTCCACATTTAACTGTCTCCTAATTTCTTTCGATTGAATTTCGATGCCGATACATTTTAAGGCGTAGTTTCCAGCAATTAGTTGATATCTCAATGATTCATTAATTTTCTCTCTAAATCTCTTAATCACAAATGTCTTTTTCCCATTAGTGGCTTTGAAATACGAGATTTTGACCGGTTCGGAGTAGGCTTTTTCGCTGACGAAAGAGTCATCGATGATTTGCAATTCTTCCAATCGATGTCCACGATGATTTTTTAAGAAATCTTGAAAATCGTCTCTTTCTATACTTCGGAAGGATTCGGGGGGACGATTGGAAAAGGAATCGTATTCCGGCCACTGGTCAAACGGTGTTTTAAGAAAAATTTCATCACAATGAGTACAACGGACGAGTTGGTTCATATAAATTCCTTTGAAATTTAGTGATGTTGTACATATTTTTGTGCTACACCACTAGTATGCGATGGAAGGGACTTTCAAGTGATCTCTGGCCAGAAAAACCTCTTCCGCTTCCTTTAAAAAGTCTAAAAATATGGTGACTAAATTAGGGTCAAACTGCTTTCCGGTACACTTCAATAGCTCTTTCTTCGCCTCCCCATTGGAAAGGGGCTTCCGGTAGGGGCGGTCAGAAGTCATGCTATCATAGGAATCAGAGATCGCTATAATCCTGGCTCCCAATGGAATTCTATCCCCGGCCAATCCATCTGGATAACCCGTCCCATCATAACGTTCATGATGGTGTTGAATATAGGAGATGATGTTGGGGGATAGGTTTAGAGGGACCAGCAGTTCAATCGACTTCTTAGTGTGTTGTTTAATAATAGCCCAATCGGTAGAAGTGAGAGTTCCTTTTTTATTAATAAACCGATTGCTGATGCCAACCTTCCCGATATCATGGAGATATGAGGCGATCTGAAGTTCACTCCGCTCTTTGGGAGGAAGGGATAGCCGCTTGCTAATAAAGTCAGAATAGTAACATACTCGTTCTGAATGACCTGAGGTATAAGGATCCTTCTCCTCGAGGGTATAGGCCAGGACTTTGGCAAATTCCAAGCATTTTTGGCTGTCAGAGATGTTCATATCGTCCCATTTGTAATCAGTGATTCCATCTATCTCATTTTGAAGAAAAAAACGAGAATCCGTTAGAGGTTCGTTAATAAGGCGGCGATCGAAAAAACTCCCAAGAACTTCTCTAATCTTCAAATTGAGTTTTCTTCGTTGGATCGATTTATCGATAATGCACATGATTTCCGGAACATTAAACGGTTTAGAAATGTAATCAAAGACGCCATAACGAATGGCTTCGATGGCACTTTTCAGAGTTCCGAATCCAGTGATGATGATCACCAACAAATCCGGGTCTATTACGCGAATTTCTTTCAGTGTATCAATGCCTGAAATTCCAGGCATCTTGAGGTCTAATGTTACAACGTCCATTTCTGTTTGTTGAATCATTTGGATGGCAGCATGTCCGTTTTCAACGGTAAACACGTTATAGCTTGGTTTTAAGATCATCCTCAAAGATTCTCTTGGACCGATTTCATCATCTACGATGAGGATATTGGGTACACCAGCTTTCGTTTCCATTTTCTCCCTTTCTGAAACCCAAGATAATATTCGAGTAAAGCCATACTGGAAGCAAGAACTTTGCCATATCTAGACATGGAATTTGAACTTTCAAATAGTTAACAATTAGTTGATATTTAATAAGAATTTTTATACGATTCAGAAGGACAAATTTTGTCCTGGGAAAAAGAATAGGGGGGGTATTAAGCAGTTTGGTTAGATCTTAATATTTTTCTTTTCATTTAGATTTTAACCTACTGTAATTATACGATAAACTGATAATTTACAAAATTGCACATTAAATAACAACTTTGTAACCATTCTATAATTCTTTCGTATTATCCTGGACAATTCCCAACTTGTCCATTTTATATTTTAAAATTCGACGGCTAATTCCCAACATTTCTGCTGCATGGGACTGAACATAATTAGTTTTTTTTAAGGTATCCAAAATGATTCCTCTTTCAAATTCTTCTTCCGCCTTTAAGAATGAAACTTTACCAGTCAAAACAGATTCCCTTAGCCCATTGGTTTTTGAAATATTTGTCAATGGAATAGGTAATTCGTCAGGCTGAATATATTCATTGGAGGTTAAAGCAATCACGCGTTCGATCGAATTTTCCAATTCTCGAACATTCCCCGGCCATTCATAATTCATCATCAATTCTAAGGCCTCTTTGCTAACCCCTTTGACCCTTTTATTGCTTTCCTCATTATATTTCTTAACAAAATGATCCAATAGTATTGGAATATCCTCTTTCCTCTCCCTTAGGGGAGGAATAATGATGGGAACAACATTAATTCGATAATAGAGATCTTCCCGGAACACTCCCTTTTTTAGGAGTTGATTCAAATCTCTATTAGTCGCAGTGATCAGCCTCACATCGACCTTGATCGTCTTCGATCCTCCAACGCGATTAAACTCCTTCTCTTCCAAGAACCTGAGGATTTTTGCCTGCGTGGCCAAACTCAATTCACCGATTTCATCCAGAAAGAGTGTCCCCTGGTGGGCGACCTCGAAGCGGCCCAATTTTTTCTCAATCGCATTCGTAAAAGCTCCCTTTTCATGTCCAAATAATTCACTCTCAATCAGCGTCTCAGGGATTGCAGCACAGTTAATGGTAACGAAAGGGTAGTTCTTTCGGTTGCTATTGTAGTGAATGGCCCGAGAGATAAGCTCTTTTCCTGTTCCGCTTTCTCCCATCACCAAAACAGTTGATTTTGAATCTGCGACCTGCTTGACCATTCCAAACATCTCTTTCATTACTTTACTTTTGCCGATGATATTTTCAAAAACGAAACTTCTATCAACCTCTTTCCGAAGGTATATAACCTCCTTTTCCAGGGCCTGGGTCGAAAGCGCCCGGCTAATAATTAAACGGAGCTCATCGACATCAAAAGGTTTTGTAACATAATCATAAGCTCCAAGTTTCATCGCTTCAACAGCCGTCTTGACGGTCTTCGTCGCGGTTATCATAATCACGATTACGTCTGGTTCCTTCTGCTTGATCTTCTCTAAAAGCTTCAACCCATCTAAATCAGGCAAAATAATATCTAAGAGAATGACATCAGGAGGGTGCTCTTTGATTTGAAGAATTGCCTCTTCAGCATCTTTTGCTAAAAACACCGCATAATCAGTCTTCAAAATCATCCTAAGCGATTCTCTTGCCCCTACCTCATCATCAACAATTAAAACACTTTTCACAATCTCACCCTCTACCATCTGCTTACTTTTCAAGCATTTGTCGATTGATAATAAATAACCTTTCGTCTTTCAATAGGAAACCGTAAAGAAATAAGCGTCCTCGGTTTCTTTTCATTGACTTCAAATTTCATTGTTCCTTGATTTCTTTGAATAATTTCCCTAATTAATCTCAATTCCAATTCAACGGGTTCTTCTTTGTGAAAGGCTGGGACTCCTAGTACGGCTTCGAATGGTTCTATCGACTTTTTATAACCAGTGTAAACAATCATAATCTCAATGTATTTTTCATCGTTCTGTATTAAGGTTTTATTGCCACTTATTTCTTCCTGCATATCGAAAGATTTTGTTAAAAATCCGATGCTACCGCTAGGTGGGATAGAAGGAATGGCATATTGAAGAAGAGAATTCAATATGTATCTGAGCTGTTCCTCGTGGACAGTAGTTTCAGGAAGATCCTTTTCAAATTTTTTAAATATTTCTATCTTTTTTTCATTTAATTGAACCGCATTTCTCTTTAACACATCTTCAAGAATAAAGTGAACAGTGTTTGTTTTTTCAATAGGGGTATTGACCTTAATATAATTGAGAAGACCATTCAGAACCGAATCAATCTTCTCAATGTCCTCAGTGACAATTCTATAAAAATAATCTCGAAATTCAATGTCCCCGAATTTCTCTCTTAAAAGTTGAGTAAAAGTTTTGATAGAGACTAGGGGGTTTTTTATGCGATGTACCAATTCGATGAAAAAGAGTGACAGGGCATGAGTATTTTGCTCCTCGGAAAGGCTCTTTCTCTGAAGTGCAGACGGCTTCATCTCTGAGTTTTTTAGAAAAGAGATAAATGAACTTTTTTCGTTTTCTGTCTCAAAAAAAAGATCTTTTTCCATTAGAGTCTCACCTTCTGAAAAAATAGCACTCCGAACAATCACGTGCTCTAATTCCCTTAAGTTCCCCGGCCACCAATAATTTTCCAGTAACATCAATACATTACTGGAAATTTCCCTTTTCTCTATTTTCATTTTCTTAGAGTGTTCTGTCAAAATATGTTGGGCAATCGATGGAATCTCCTTTGCCCGATTTCTTAGTGGTGGGATAAGGATGCACTGGGTATTTAACCGGTAATATAAATCCTCTGAAAATTTCCCCTTTCCAACCTTTTCTCTTAGATCCTCTGACGAGGACGCAATGAACCTAAGATTCTTAATGATCTTTTTCCCAATATCATTTTGAAAGACTCCTTCTTCTATTAATTCCTGCAGCTTCAACTGGTTAACTTGTCCCAAATAGCTAACTTCCTCTAAATAAAGGGTTGCGGGGATCGTTCCGTAATTGATTTCCTTGAATAGGTGGAGAAGATGTTCAGTGAATTCGTTTTCCCCTAAGATTCGGCAATCGATCTTATAAAAGCGGTAGTATTTCCAATCCCCCGTATGGTGAATGATCTTTGCCATCAGCTCCTTTCCTGTCCCCTGCTCACCTTGAATTAGAACGGGAGCATTGTTCTGGGCGGCTTTCTGAGCCAATGCTACAATCTGAGATGGAATAATAGGGGATTGAAGCAATTCTTGATAGTTCATCGCTGCTCAAAAGAATTAAGAATATCTTGATGATTTCTTAAATCTTCCCTTCTTCTTTTTGGGTGTTCCTGGTGAAGTGGGAGATTAATAAAGAAGGAAGTCCCTTTGTCCAACTCGCTCTCCACATTAATATATCCTTTATGGTCCTGAACAATCTGGTGGGAGATCGATAGTCCTAATCCGCTTCCCGTATTTTTTGTGGTGAAGAAAGGATTAAAAATATCTTCTAAGTGCTCCGTTGGAATACCACAACCAGTATCTGTAAACCGAATCTGGATATAGGATTCACCTCCGGGTTTCAAAAAGGATCGGGTATCTACAATAATTTTTCCATTCTCTGACGTGGCTTCAATCGCATTCAACAGAATATTTAAAAAAACCTGTTTGATCTGCTCTCGATCAATGCTGATGAGAGGCAAATCTTGACCATACTCCTTAACGATCTCAATATGCTTCTTTTTTGATTCTGTTGAAATCAAAAGGATCATCCCATCCAAAATACTATTGACATCTTCCATTTCAAATTTCGGGTCAGAAGTTCTTGCGAACTCAAGAAGCTCATTAACTAATGATGAAATTCGGTCAACCTCACTAGAGGCAATGCTCAAAAAATGCCTACGGAACTCTTCGTCCTCAAGACGTTCCGGTAATAATTGAATGAATGTTTTGATGGCAACCAAGGGATTACGAATTTCATGGGCTAGCCCTGCGGTGAGCGTTCCCAAAGAAGCCAAACGGTCCGCCCTTCGAACATAGGCCTTCGATTTCTTTAAATCTTCATAGAGCCTTGCATTCTCAATGGCGATAGCTGTTTGGTTGGATAGGGTACTGAGCAATTCAATATCCTCCTGAGAATAAATGTCTTTGTTGAATTTATGACTCAGGTTAATCATCCCGATGAGCTGACCTCTTGAAACAAGAGGGATACTAACCTCTGCGTCGAGCAAAGACATTTTATTAATGATGCTGCTCAGTTCTCGATTGTGCCCCTCCTTGATTAATTCTTCTCGTACTATAATCTCTCCGCTTTCTTGCAAAAAATAGGGTAGGGGATCCCCCTTGGGGAAAAGGGATATGGGGGGGCCTATTTCTATATTCTTCGATTCGTACAAATAATATTCCCCCTTTTCTTCATTCAATAAAAACAAGGAGGCCTTCTCAACTCCCATTGTCTGAGTAATTGTTTCGATAATCCTTTTTGACAGAGATTGCAAATCGAGAATCGTCACCAAAGCTTTGCTAAACTTCCCCAATGTTTCACGATAATCATAACGGTTCTTAAAAAGAAGTTGCTCCACCGCTTTTTCTGTTACCGGTTTGATTTGATGGAATAAGATAGTGATTAAGAAAAAAAGCGACAAAATAATGGCTGAAAATAAGTAATTGATTTCTTTAAAGAAAAGCTTCTGGCTGACGAGAACCAAAAGAAATGAGGGAAGAAATAGAACCAGTATCAAAAGAAAAAAGGTCGTACCTTTTTTTAAGACGATATTAATGTCCAATAATCTATATTTCAAAATTGCATAGGCTATAAAACTCACCATAATGATTGACGAAACAGGTCCTAAATAACTTAATTTGGATGAGCTAACCATAGGAATAATAAGATTAGATGTAATTCCCGCAATAGTCATTATAAATATGCCTAATAAGCAATACTTTATTTGAATACGTTCCAATGCTATTGAATTTTTATACGATTTTATAAGAAAATATATTCCACCAAACATCCCAAGTAGTATGTAGATTGAGAAGAATGAGTGAGCCATGCCAAAACGAGAGCTGAGTGATTCCCATTGAACAGATTCAACCATCCATTTTGTGAGTGACATTACCCCAAATGCGAACGGAGGAAGAGAAATCAGAACGATTTTAGCAGGAGAAATATACCCCTTTTGTCTTGGGAAAACTAATGAAAAGTAGAAGAAAGATGCGGGAATAAAACTGGAGGCCACGAAACTCATTCTAACACAGAATAACCTCCACGAGGGTTCTTCAAACAAATAGATCATCAAAATGCTCAACACCCATCCGGCCAACGCCCAGGAGAATATAGAAAACGAAACATTAACCCGGCGATAAGGGGTTTCTTTCAAGTAGACCAACAAACCCAGCCTAAAATTCAGTATGAAGGCAAAAAGCAACAAAATATTTGTAGTGTTCAAATGTTCCATATCAAGAACGCAATCTTTCTGGCAAAAAGTTCTTCACAATCATTGTTGTAAGCCTACCACCAAATCCGTGGACATTAATCAGCACGGTTTCCACATTCTTTTTAACAAAACCTTTAGTGACATAATCAAGATCACATCTGGAGTCAGGATTTTGGACATTAATCGTTGGAGGAACGATCCCATGTTTAATGGTTAAAAGGGATGCGATAATTTGCCAGATAGCAGTCACTGAAATGGCGTGTCCCGTAACGGGCTTAATAGACGTAACTGGAATATGGTACGCCAATTCACCAAATGTCTTCTTTATCGCTTGCGTCTCGTCGATATCATAAGATAGTATACCGTTTCCATGGGCACTGATAAAATCAATGTCTCTAATATCGACATGCCCTCTCTCTAAAGCGTTCTTAAAATTCAAAGCCATTGTACCATCATCCGCATTTACACCAAAAAGGTCAAACGCTTCATTTAGAGCAGAATAACTCACCACCTCCCCATAGATCTTTGCCTTTCTTTCCAAAGCATGATTCAGTTCTTCAAAAATTACCACGGCTCCCCCTTCACCTAATACCATCCCATCAGCATTGATGTCATATGGTTTTAAGGCTTTATGGGGTTCCCTATTTTCCCGCGAGAGATTCCCGCTCACACAAAATATAGCATGCATATATGGAGTAATGGGAGCTTCACCTGCGCCCACAAGAATCAAATCTGCGTCACCAAGACGGATAGAATTGTGAGCCATATAAGCCGCATCCATGCCTGAGTTACAGCCTGCTGCAATCGTTGAGTTTGCCCCTTTCAAATTAAGCTCGCAACTAATGATTCCGCTTGCAGAGTGTGTTGAGCAGGAGATGGCAGTAAATGGGCTTAGTCTCTTTAACCCTTTCTCCATGAAGATGCTGTGTCGCGTTTCAAAAACGTCTAGTCCTCCAATGGCAGTTCCAATAAAAACTCCCATCCTATGGGGATCTTCTCGACTGAAGTCTATACCTGAATCCTCAACTGCCATCTGAGAAGCCGCTAAACTAAATTGAGTAAACCTCCCTAATCTGTTTACAATTCGGGGAGACATGTAATCTGTGGGGTCAAAATTAGGGACTTCGGCAGCTATCTGACAAGGGTAAGAAGAGGCGTCAAAATGCGTAATTTTTCTAATTCCAGATCGTCCGTGAACCAATGAGTCCCAAAAATTATCTATCCCTATTCCATTGGGAGCAACAACGCCCATTCCCGTTATAACTACTCTTCTTTTTTCCATTGCCTTGTTCCTAACATCAATAGATATGCGATTTTAGAGCCTTTAGGCTGACATACGCTGATTACGACGATTACGACCGGATATTATTTGGTACCAAAGTTGATGTTTATTCTACCCCCATAGACTTAGAAAATATCTATCAGAAATAGGTTTAATCTTCTCAATCCAATCTATTATTATAGACATTTTTGTAAAAAGTCAACAATTTTGTACAATATCTTCAAGCCTGCTCCATTTCATCAATATTCTAGTGGATCTGAGAAAGAGTGAATAGATTAAATTCCCATTTATTTTTAATAACTTATAAAACACCTTGAAGCAAATCGGAAATTATGCTAATTTTATAGGTCAAAATAAGAGGGGACGAATATGCATATTGATGAAAACAAGAAATTTGATAAAAGAAATGCTGGAAGGAATATCAAGGATGGGACAATTACCCAAAAGGACTATGAAATCTACCTGTCTAGGTTGCCAGATGTCAGTGATGAGGTTTTCAACCCCGAAGAATCCATCGCTGATTTCCACGATCTCGAATCAAAAAAGTTATATGAAACACAGGCTAGAAAGAGAGGAGAAAAGAAGAAGACGAAAGGCAAGGGAAAATAAGAATGCCAATTTATGAGTATCGATGTAATCAATGCAACAAGGAGTTTAGTCAACTATTTCTCAATCCAAAAGGAATCGGTAAGGTCAGATGTAAATTCTGTAACGGTAGAAACCTTACGAAATTATTGTCTCCTTTTTCTGTTCATCAAACCGAAGAATCTCGGTTGACAAGTTTTGACACCTCTAAACCAAGGAGAGACGAGTTTTATAAAGATTCGCGAAATATTGGGCTCTGGGCGAAGAAGAGAATGAGAAAATTGGGTGTAGATTTGGGTCCTAAAATGGATGAAATAGTTGAAAAAGGCAGGACTGGAAAGATACTTGATGAATATGACAAATAGCTTCAAGCAAAAATAGATCATGAAAAATAAAGACTACTACGAAATCCTTGGCGTTTCAAGGGATGCCTCCGATGAAGAGATCAAAAAGGGCTATCGAAAGACAGCGATGCAATACCATCCTGATAGAAACCCTGGGAATAAGGATGCGGAAGAGAAATTCAAGATCGCTTCAGAAGCCTATGAAGTTCTAAGGGATCCAGAAAAGCGAAGGATCTATGATGAATACGGGATCGAAGGCTTAAAGGGCACTGGTTTCACTGGCTTCAGAGGATTTGAGGATATCTTCTCTACCTTTGGAGATATATTTGAAGACTTTTTTGGGTTTGGTACATCCTTTAAACGTAGAATAAGACCACGGACAGGGGCTGACTTGAGATATGACTTAAAAATTTCATTCTATGATGCTGCATTTGGAAAAGAGACTGAGATCGAAATTCCTAAGGCCTTATTATGTGAAATCTGTAACGGAACCGGTGCTAAGCCAGGGACTTATCCCACCCATTGCCCCAATTGTAAGGGAACAGGTCAGGTCACTCGTTCCCAAGGTTTTTTTACAATCAGCACCACATGTGGTCAGTGTCATGGAGAAGGGAAAATTATTCCGCACCCCTGCAAAGAGTGCCGTGGATATGGAAGGGTTAGAAAGAACAAGAAGATTCAAATAAAAATTCCTCCTGGTGTTGATACCGGCTCGAAATTAAGAATTCGAGGGGAAGGAGAGGGGGGAGAAAGAGGGGGACCCCCAGGGGACCTTTATATCATCCTTTACGTAGAACCACACGATTTCTTTTCGAGAGACGGCGACGACATAGTCTGCCAGATTCCCATAAGCTTCCCCCAAGCTGCAATTGGAACAGAAATAGAGATACCTACCTTAGAAGGCAAAAAGAAGGTGACAATTCCTAAAGGTACTGAAAGTGGTGAGATATTAAGAATAAAGGGAACAGGTTTCCCAAAATTGGGGAGCCATGGCCGTGGAGACCAATTGGTTCAGGTCATTGTGAAGACACCTAAAAATCTAACAAAAAATCAGGAAGAAGTTCTTAGAGAATTTGAAGAGTTGACAAGGAAAAATCAGAGGGAAGAGGAAGGTTGGAGGAAATTCTTTAAGGTAGAAAAATAAAAGTTTACATAATATATATTATCAGACGTAATATTTTAAAAAAGAAGATTTCTTTGGCTATTAAAAACAGAATCACAGGAATTATCCTTTCGGGCGGCAAGAGTATCCGAATGGGCGAAAACAAATCCTTCATTGAAATTGAAGGAATACCCATTATCAGCAGAATTCACTCCTTATTTGAAAGACTATTCGATGAAGTCATTATTGTGACAAATCAAAAAGAACTTTATAGAACGTTTAAAGCAAAAATTTATAGCGATCTTTTTCCAAATGGCGGTGTAATCGGAGGATTGTATACTGGACTTTTTTTTTCGTCCTTTCGATATTCATTTTGCGTCGCTTCTGATATGCCTTTCTTAAAGGAATCGCTGATCAAATATTTGATAGAAAACATGGAGGATTACGATGTCATTGTTCCAAGAACGAAAGATGGCTTGCAGCCCTTACATGCCTTTTATTCTAAGAATTGCTTGGAACCGATAAGTAAAATCATTGAGGACAGAGGATATAGGATCATTGATTTCTATAAGATAGTGAGAACTAAGATAATCGATGAATATAAATTCATTTCTCTTGACCCCCGGAGGGAATCCTTTATTAATGTCAATACCCCCGAAGAATTACTTCGGATAAAACAAGGAAAGCATCACTTTTGAGATGAAAATTAAAATAATTGTATATTTTCTTTTTATTGTTTTGGTTTTATTTATTTTTCCTTTGCAGAATGCCCATTCAAGAAACCTCACTGAGGAAGAACAACTGATATTGGTTGGGACCGGGGGCTTCAACGACGGCTTTTATGATATCGCTGAGAAGGAATTCGAAATTTTTGTAAGAGATTATGCGAACCATGGAAAGATATACGATATTTGTTACCTTTTGGGAAAAACGTTATTAATCAAGGGGAAGTTAAAAGAAGCTAGAGCC
>Ga0299912_10001614_pt1 | contig 18208 bp, 10 predicted proteins | sample RVTome_2_FD_207667 | JGI IMG/M metagenome (GOLD analysis project Ga0299912, IMG submission 207667) | Soil microbial communities from uranium-contaminated site in the Upper Colorado River Basin, Wyoming, United States - RVT95D214 (version 2) ... | reverse complement strand
AGCGGTCCACCATCCGGGAGGCCCCATGCCCGCCGACAGCGCCTGGCTCGATCTCTATCAGCTCGATGCGACGCTCAGCGACGAGGAGCGCCTCATCCGCCAGACCGTGCGCAGCTTCGTGCAGAAGGAAGCGCGGCCGCGCCTCGCCGAGCTGTGGGAACACGGGGAATTCCCGCGCGACCTCGTGCCCGCGATGGGCGCGCTCGGCCTCTTCGGCGCCACGCTCACGGGCTTCGGGCTGCCGGGCCTGGGCAATCGCGCCTATGGGCTGATGATGCTCGAACTCGAGGCCGGCGACAGCGGCCTGCGCAGCTTCGCCTCCGTGCAGAGTGGCCTGGTGATGTATCCCATCCACCGCTACGGGAGCGAGGCGCAGAAAGCGCGCTGGCTGCCCGAGCTGGCCGCCGGCCGCCGGGTGGGCTGCTTCGGCCTCACCGAGCCGGACGGCGGCTCGGACCCCGGCGCCATGCGCACGCGCGCCCGCCGCGACGGTGAGGGCTGGGTGCTGCACGGCAGCAAGATGTGGATCACCAACGGCAGCCTCGCCGACGTAGCCGTGGTCTGGGCACAAGCCGAGGACGGAGTCCGAGGCTTTCTGGTGGAGAAGGGCACGCCCGGCTTCTCGGCGAGCGCGATGCGCGGCAAGATGAGCCTGCGCGCCAGCGACACTTCCGAGCTGCATTTCGATGAGGTGCGCGTACCGGACAGCGCGCGCCTGCCGGGCGCCGAGGGCCTGGGCGCACCACTCTCCTGCCTGAACCAGGCGCGCTACGGCATCGCTTGGGGCACCCTGGGCGCAGCGATGGCCTGCCTCGAGGAGGCGGCCGCCTTCGCCGCCGCGCGCGTCACTTTCGGCCGGCCGATTGCGACGCGGCAGCTCATTCAAGGGCAGCTCGCCGACATGCTGGCGGGTGTGGTGAAAGCGCGCCTACTGGTTGAGCGCCTGGCCCAGCTCAAGGACGCCGGCCAGGACACGCCGGCCATGATCAGCCTGGCCAAGCGCGAGAACTGCGCACTGGCCCTCGCGGTGGCGCGGCAGTGCCGGCAAATCCTGGGCGCCAGCGGTATCAGCCTCGAGTATCAAGCCGGCCGGCACCTGTGCAACCTGGAGAGTGTGATCACGTACGAGGGCACCCACGAAGTGCACACCCTCATCCTCGGTCAAACCATCACCGGCGAGCAGGCCTTCCGCTAGACCCCACCGCAAGGAGAGACCATGGCTCACGTCATCGATTACCTCATCAAGGGCGACGACATGCAGGCCCTGATCGTCACGCTGGACCCCGGCGAGGCGGTGCACGCCGAAGCGGGGGCCATGCTCTACCTCGAGGACGACCTGGTCATGGAGACCTCCACCGAGGGCGGTATGATGAAGGGCCTCAAGCGCGCGATCGTGGGCGAGAGCTTCTTCATCACCACCTTCGAGAACCGGGGCCGCCAGCGGCGGGACGCCGGCTTCGCGGCGCCCTACCCGGGCAAGATCATCCCGCTGGATCTCGGGCAGACGGGCACCTGGCTATGCCAGCGGGACGGCTACCTCTGCAGCGCCTACGGCATCGACATCACGATCGCCTTCAGCAAGCGGCTGGGCGCGGGCCTCTTCGGCGGCGAGGGCTTCATCCTGCAGCGGCTGGCGGGCGACGGCCTCGCCTTCGTGCACGCGGGCGGCACCGTGCTCGAGCGCCAGCTCGGCGTGGGCGAGACCCTGCGCGTGGACACGGGCTGCCTGGTCTGCTTCCAGGAGAGCGTGGACTACGACATCCAGTTCATCGGCGGCTTCAAGAACGTGCTCTTCGGCGGCGAGGGCCTCTTCTTCGCGACGCTCAAGGGGCCGGGCAAGGTCTTCCTGCAGACGCTCCCGTTCAGCCGCCTGGCCGACCGCATCATCAAGGCCAGCAGCCTGGCCCCCGGCGGCGGCCGCGGCGAGGCGCGGGGCATCGCGGGCCTGGGCGGCGGCCTACTCAAGGGCCTGATCAGCGGCGATCGGTCGTAGCGGGTCGGCTAGCGGAGCATCAGCATCTTGCGGCTGAGGGTCTCCGCGCCTGCGCGCAGGGTGCAGAGGTAGACGCCGCTGGCCAGGGCGCTGCCCGCCTCATCGCGGCCATCCCAGGGGATCTCGTGCGGTCCGGCCGTCAGCGCCTCGCCGGCCAGGAGGCGGCGGACCAGGCGGCCCTGGCCGTCGAAGATCTCGAGCGTGACTCGCTCGCCGCGCCGCAGGCTGAAGCTGAGGGTGGTACCGGGCGAGAAGGGATTCGGATGGTTCTGCCCCAGCGCCGAGGTCTGCCCGCCTGACGTCGAGTCGATCACGCTCAGCGCGAGCGGCACCTCCACGCGCGGCTCGATGGGGTCGTTGCTCTCGATGGCGATCGTCCCCTGCTGCGTGCCCAGCGGCAAGCCCCGCGGATCCACCGTGAAGACCAGATAGCTCCACTCGCCGGGGGCGATGAGGCCGTAGGCGGGATCGCGGAAGCTGAGCCAGGGCAGCGCCGCCGCGCCGACCGCCGCGGCCGTCGCCGACCAGGACAGGTTCGCGCCCCCCGTGTTCCGGATGCGCAGGGAATCCGTGCGCGTCGCGTTCGCGGGCAGGGTGTAGGCCAGGGACTCGGGCGAAATCACGATCCGCGGCAGCGACACCGGCGAGGCCGAGTCGATGGCCGCGGCGAGATCCCAGCGCAACTGATACCAGTCGTTTGGGTCGTGGCTCCAGTCGCCCAGGCAATCGCTGCAGGGCGCGTGATTGAGCGCATTGGCGATCACGCCGTCGATGAGAGCGTCGGGATCGCCGCCGAGGCTATCGAGCAGCCAGGCGTACTCGTAGTCCTGCATGCCGCGGCGCAGGGCCTTGAGCCGGATGGAGGGCACGGGGCCGCTGATTTCGACCGGATAGCCGGCCTGGGAGAGCCGCGAGCCCGGGTAGTAGAGCACGCCGTTGCCCCAACGTGTGTCGTAGTGGTCGTTGGCCAGGCCGTTGTAGAGCTCGCTCAGGTACTGCCAGGCCGTGGCGGACCACTCGGCGTAGATGCCGTCCACGCGATACTTCCAGGCGATCAAGGGCTTCGTGCGCATCGAGAAGCCGTAGGTGTTGATCGTGTGATGGCCCACCCGCGGCTCGGACCAGTGGTAGAACATCATCTTGTTGCCTTCGGCCTGCCGCGCCTGGCCGAACTCCACGTTGTAACCGCTGGCGCGCACAGCCCACAGGTCCGCATAGCCGATCATGGCCGACTGGGTCGAGGCGCGCACGTACATGTAGAGCACGCGCGGCGCGTCGATTGTCCCTTCGTCGATGAGGTTCTGGTTCGCCTCGTCCACCAGGCCCGCCCACCACTGGTGGTACTCGGCGCTGCCGACCTCGTCATAGCCGTAGAGCAGGAGCGGCATCTGCCAGCCCTTGCTGACGAAATGCCGCACGTACTCCTCGATGTACTCGCGGATCGTGTTCTCGTAGACCGGATTGCCCACCGGGTCGGGGTCCGGCGGGTAGAAGATGTTCGGGCAGCCCGGCGGATAGCTGCCGCCCGCCGGCCAGGTCATCCGCGCCAGCTCGTAGGGCGCGCCGGCCATGGGGCCCTCGGTGAAGAGGCCAGCGCTGAGGCGCTGGCCTTCGTAGAGGTCGAACTCGGTCCAGTCCATCGCGGTCAGGTGGCCCTCGGCGTCGAAGCTGGGGCAGGGCCAGTAGGTGTCGTCCCAACAGAGGCGGTGCTTGCGGCCGTCGATGAGGTAGTTCTTGAGAATCGGCCAGCTATCGGGCAGGTCGCGCAACGCCACGCCCTCGCCGTCCCCCCAGCGCTGCGTGAGCAGGCCGTAGTGCCAGAGGTGGTTCTGGTTGGGCAGCGCGAAGTCCCAGACCTTGAGCTGCAGGGTGATCGTCTCGGCCAACTCGGCGCCCACGCGCACTTCGAGCGCCGCCGTGTACTCACCGGCGAGAGTGCCGGCCGGCACGAAGAGATCGACCCAGACGACGTCGGCAACGCCGGCTTCCATGGCAAAGGGCGCCGCGATATCGCCCGCGTTGCTCTCGTAGGGATCGCGGAAGGGGATCAGGGCGTCGGGCCAGATCCGATCGAAGCCGTAGTCCCCGGGGTAGTCGTTCCCCGCGATCTCGATGTCGGCGTAGTACTCCAGATAGAAGTCGAGGTTCGCGGCCGGGATGCTGCCGCCCGTGCCCGTGAAGTCGCCCGCGGGCAGCACGTTCACCGCGGCGAGGGCGCCGCTCGAACGCAGGGCGATCTGGAAGGCGATGACCTCGTTGCGCGCGCCGTGCAACTGGACCGTCTTTGCGCCGCCGTCCCAGAAGAAGTTGCTCGCCACGTAACTCGCGTCCGGGTGGAGCTTCTCCACGTCGCCAACGGCCCAAACCTCGAGACCGGGGTAGGCCGCGGCGCCGCGGACCGCGAGCACCAGTGCGAGCAAGGCGAGGCAGGCAGCGCAGCGGCGGCGAGCAGTCGGCATAGCAACCCTCCCTGGGTTAGCGCGCCAGCAGTGCGCGCATCTCGCGCTTGTAGGTTTCCACGCCCGGTTGGTCGAAGGGGTTGACCCCGAGCAGCAGCGCGCTCACCGCGCAGGCGGCCTCGAAGAAGTAGACTAGCTCGCCCAGGCTCTCCGCGTCCAGGCGCGGCAGCACCACGCGCAGCACCGGCACGCCGCCCGCATCGTGGGCAATCATCGTGCCCAACTCGGCCGCGGCGTTGACGTCCGCCAGCGGCCGGCCGGCGAGGGCGGCGAGGCCGTCGCCGTCATCCTCGCTGCCATCGGCAGCCGCCAGGAGCGGCACCTTGGGGCCAGCCGGGGGCGTGTCCACGGCGATGAAGGTCTCCACCAGATGGCGCGGGCCGTCCTGGACATATTGACCCAGGCTGTGCAGGTCCGTGCTGTAACTCGCGCGCGCCGGGAAGAGGCCCTTGCCGCCCTTGCCCTCGCTCTCGCCGAAGAGTTGCGCCCACCAGTCGCCGAGGCGCGCCAATGCCGGCTCGAAGACCGCGAGCAGCTCCACGGACTTACCGCCCGCGTGCAGGTGCCGGCGCAGCACGGCGTAGTGCATGGCCGGGTTGGCCAGCAGCACGTCCACCGCGCCCGGATCGCCGGCGGCGATATCTCCGGCCAGGAAGCGCGTCCGCCCCCGCCGCGCGCCGGCGAGCAGGGCCTTGATGTCCAGGCCCGCCACGGCCAGGGGCAGCAGGCCCACGGGGCTGAGCACGCTGAAGCGGCCGCCCACGTCGGGCGGAATCGGGAAGCTGCGCCAGCCGCGGGCGCTGGCCAGCGCGCGCAGGGCGCCGCCGGCCGGATCCGTGGTGGCGATGATGTAGCGGTCCGCGGCCTCGCCGTGCTGGGCAGCGAGCAGCTCACGCAGGAGACGAAAGGCGAGGGCGGTCTCGAGCGTGGTGCCGCTCTTGCTGATGACGTTCACCGCGAAGGTCTTGCGCCGCAGCCGATGCAGCAGGCCCGCGATGGCCTGGCCGCCGAGCTGCTCGCCGGCGAAGTGCAGTTCGGGGCCGAGGGCGCGGCCGCGCGCGCCGCGCAGGATGAGGCCGCCCGTGGGACCCGGCTCGGCGAAGGCCTCCATGAGTGCCCGCGCGCCGAGGTAGCTGCCGCCGATGCCGCAGACGACGAGGTGCTTCACCTCGCCGCGCAGCTCGCGGGCGAGCTCGGCGAGTTCGCCGCGCCACTCCTCGGCCTGGACGGGCAGGTCCATCCAGCCGAGGTACTCGGCGCCGGGGCCCTCGCGCGCAATCAGGGAGCGGCGCGCGGCGAGCGCGCGGGTGGCGAGGCGGGGCAGGTCGTCCGCCCAGGGCAGGGCGGCGCCGCCGGGGGAATCGCTGGCGGAAAAGATCTCGAAACGCAGGGCGTCGGACACGGAGTGGCTCCTTGGCATGACTGGATGGGATGGCGGGGCGCATTGTGCCACTCGGCGCGGCCGTCGCCAAGTGGGATCGCGGGGGCTCAGTCGTCCCAGCGAAGGGCGACGGGCCGCGGCCGGCGGGCGCGCACGCCCAGCAGCAGCAGGAGCAGCAGCCCGGCCAGGAAGCCGCCGATGTGGGCGAACCAGGCCACGCCGCCGCCGCCCACGCCCAGGCCCAGCACGCCGTTGATCACCTGCAGGATGATCCACAGGCCGAGCACGAGGGCGGCGGGCAATTCCACGAACTGCACGATGAAGATGAGGAAGAGCAGACAGCGCACGCGGGCGTGGGGGTAGAGCCGCCAGTAGGCGCCGAGCACGGCGGCCACCGCGCCGCTCGCGCCGACCAGGGGCAACGCCGAACCGCGGCTGACGGCGACGTGGCTCAGCGTGGCCAGCACGCCGCCGGCCAGGTAGAAGACGAGGAAGCGCAGGTGGCCCAGGCGGTCCTCGACGTTGTTGCCGAAGATCCACAGGTAGAGCATGTTGCCGCCCAGGTGCAGCAGGCCGCCGTGCATGAACATCGAGGTGAAGAGCGTGGCGATCGGCGCGCTGCCGATCAGCACGTGGCCGTAGCCGGGCACGACGATGGGCGCGTCGCCGCCGCCCAGGAGCCGCGCGGGGATCAGCCCCCAGGACCAGACCGAGGCCTCCAGGCCGTAACCCATCTGGAGCAGGTAGGCGAGGAGGTTCGCGCCGACGAGGCCGTAGGTCACCCAGGGCCGGCCGCGGGTGGGATTGATGTCGCTGAGCGGCAGCAGCATGCGGGCAGGATACATGCCGCCCGCGGGGTAGACAAGACGCTAGCCCTTGCTACATTGCCCCCATGCCCCTGATCAGCCTGAACGGAATCGACTTCGACTACGGCCGCTTGCCCATCCTGCGCGGTGCGGACCTGAGCCTGGAGCCCGGCCAGCGCGCCGCCATCGTGGGCCGGAACGGCACGGGCAAGTCGACGCTCTTTGCCATCATCAGCGGGGCGCTCCGGCCCGACCGGGGCAACGTCGAGAAGGCGCGGCGCCTGCGCATCGGCCATCTCGCGCAGGACCGCGCGCTGGCCGGGAGCCTCAGTCTTTTCGCCGCGGTGCGTGGGGAGTGCCGCGATCTGGTCGCGCTGGAAGAGCGCTGCCACGAGGCGCTGGCGAAGCTGGCAGGCCTGCCGGCCGGCGCCGCCCACGACGAGGCCGCCCTGCGCTACGCGGGCCTCCAACACGACTTCGAGACCCTGGGCGGTTACGACCTCGACCAGCGCGTGGCGGCCACCCTCTCCGGGCTCGGCTTTCCCACCGCCGACTTCGAGCGGCCGGTGGCCAAGCTCTCGGGCGGCGAGCAGCGCGTGGCGGCCCTGGCCTCCGTGCTGCTCCAGGGCGCGGACTTGCTGCTGCTGGACGAGCCGACCAACCACCTCGACCTGACGGCGATCGAGTGGCTGGAAGAGCACCTCGCCAATCAGCACAGCGCCCTGCTCGTGGTGAGCCACGACCGCAGCTTCCTGGGTCGCCTCTGCACGATCACCTTTCACCTCAAGGACGCCCAGCTCGCCCGCTACAGCGGCAACTACGTCTTCTTCGAGAAGGAGCGGGCCGAGCGCGAGCGCCTGGCCCGCCTCGCCTACGAGCGCCAGCAGGAGGAGATCGCGCGCAGCGAGGAGTACATCCGCCGCAACATCGTCGGCCAAAAGACGAAGCAGGCCCAGAGTCGCCGGCGGCGCCTGGAGAAGATGGACCGCCTGGACCGGCCCAGCGAGGAGCGCACGCTGCGCGTGCGGCTCAACCCCGCGCGCCGCGGGGGCAACACCGTGCTGGTGGCCGAGGGGCTGGCGAAGGCTTTCGGGGAGAAGCGCCTCTTCAGCGGGCTGGACCTGCAGATCAGCCGCGGCGAGAAGATCGGCCTGGTGGGCGCCAACGGCGCCGGCAAGACCACCCTGGTGCGCATCCTGATGGGCAAGCTGCCGCCGGACGCGGGGGCCGTACGCCTGGGCAAGGACATCGACCTCGGCTTCTTCGACCAGCACCTGGATCTGGTCAGCGACACCCACACCGTGGAGGCCGAGTTCCGCACGCTGGACCCGCTGATGAGCGAGGCCGAGTGCCGCAGCCAGCTCGCGCGCTTCGGCTTCTTCGCCGACGACCTGGACAAGACCGTGGCCATGCTGAGCGGCGGCGAGCGCAATCGACTCAGCCTGCTCAAGCTGGTCTACCAACGGCACAACTTCCTCATCCTCGACGAGCCCACCAACCACCTGGACATCCCCGCCACCGAATCGCTCGAGGCGGCCCTGCGCGCCTACGCGGGCACCCTGCTCGTGATCAGCCACGACCGCAGCTTCCTCGATGGCCTCGCCGAGCGCGTGATCGAGGTGAAGGGCGGCGGGGTGACGGACTTCCCCGGCACCTGGAAGGAGTTCCTCGCCCGCGGGCGCGAGGCGGCCGCGCCCGCGCCGGCACCTGCCGCGCGACCCCAGGCCGGGCGTGTGCAGCCCGTGGGCAATGGGGCGCCGCGCACGGTGGCCCCCGCGCCGCCCCCGGGGGCGGGTCGGACCGAGCCCTGGAGCAAGAACCGTCTCGCGCAGCGCCGGCGGGAGCTGGCGATCCTGGAGGCCAGCATTGCCGCGGCCGCGGCCGAGAAGGCCGAGATCGAGGCGGCCCTGGCCGGCAGCCACGCCCTGGGCCGCGAGGAGATCATGCGCTTGACGGCCCGGCATCAGGAGCTGGTGGCCGCCCTCGAGCGCCGCGAAGAGCGCTGGGCACGCTGGGCCGAGGAGCTCGAGGTCCACGGGGGCTGAGCCCGGCGCGAGGTACGATGAAAATCCCGCTTGCGATGCGGGATTTTCATGGTACGAGGCCGCGCGAAGCGCCGCCGCTTCCCTGCTTGTCTCGCCGCGTCCGCCTGCCGTACACTCTCCGCGCCGCTATGCATCCCCACCCCCTGATTCCCGCGAGGTAAGCGATGCCCATCAATTTCGCCCTGCTCAAGGAGCTCTGCGAGACCCCCGGTGCCCCCGGCCACGAGGAGCGCATCCGCGAGATCGTGATCCGCGAGCTGAAGCCGCTCGCCGACAAGATCGAGGTGGACGCCCTGGGGAACGTGATCGCGATGAAGAAGGGCACGGCCGGCGGCCGCTTCATGATCGCCGGCCATATGGACGAGATCAGCTTCATGGTGAAGTTCATCGACGACCGAGGCTTCCTTACCTTCGTGCCCCTGGGCGGCTTCGACCCCAAGACGCTCACCGCGCAGCGCGTCATCGTCCACGGGCGCAAGGACCTGATCGGCGTGATGGGCAGCAAGCCCATCCACATCATGAGCGAGGACGACCGCCGCAAGCCGCCGCGCCTGGAGGACTTCTTCATCGACCTCGGCCTGCCCGTCGACAAGGTGAAGAAGCTGGTGCGCGTGGGCGACGTCGTCACCCGCGAGCGCACGGTGATCGAGATGGGGGAGGTCTACAACGGCAAGAGCTTCGACGACCGCATCGGCGTGTTCGTCATGATCGAGGCCTTCAAGAAGGCCAAGCGCGGCAAGATGGACGTCTACGCGGTGGGCACCGTGCAGGAGGAGATCGGCATTCGCGGCGCCATGGTGGCCGCGCACAACATCGACCCGGACGTGGGTGTTGCCCTCGACGTTACGCTGGCCTGCGACGTGCCCTTCACCGACAAGAGCCAGGCCATCAGCGAGATGGGCAAGGGCACGGCGATCAAGGCCTATGACGGCTCGGTGGTCCCCAACTGGAAGCTGGTCGACTGGATGCGCTCGCTCTGCGAGGCCAAGAAGATCCCCTGGCAGATGGAAGTGCTGCCCAGCGGCGGCACGGACACGGCAGGGATCCAGCGCGCGGGCAAGGGCGCCGCGGCGGGCTGCATCAGCGTGCCCACGCGCTACGTCCACTCGGTGATCGAGATGATCCACCCCAAGGACGTGCAGGCCTCGATCGACCTGCTGGCGGCGATGATCAAGGAGTGTCGCGCCGACCAGTTCAAGCTGCGCTAGGCGCGCGCTGCGCGACGAACATGGTGTACTCGTAGCGGCGGCGGCCGATCTGGTCGTAGGCGGCGACCGCGTCGACCCGCGCAAAGGTCTGCGCCAGCCGCGCCGCGAACCAGTCATAGCGCTCGGGGGACCAGAACACGGCGACACCGCCGGGGCGCAGGGCGCCGTGCGCCAGAGCCAGTCCGGCCTCGTCGTAGAGGCCGGCATTGCCGGCGCGCACCAGCCAGTCGGGACCGTTGTCGGTATCGAGGGCGACGAGGTCATAGGCGCCCGATCTCTCGCGCATCAGGTCGGCGACGTCGCCGATCAGGACGCGAGCGCGGCCGACGGCTTCCGCAGCGGCGAGCCGCATCGCGCGCGCCTCACCGTAGTTGCGGAACCAATCGACGATCACCGGTTCGTACTCGACGACGGTCACGCGCGCGATGCGATGCTCGTCCAGCGCCGCGTCGAGCGAATAGCCCAGGCCGAGACCGCCGATGAGCACCTCGAGACCGGGCCGCGCAGCACCGCCGTGGGCGGGGTGGAGCAAGCCGGCGTCCGCGAGGACGCTCAGCCCGGCCGTGATGAGCGCCACGCTGGAGGCGGCGTTCGCGCCCGAGATCAGGAAGTTGCCGCCGGCGATGACTTCGAGGTCTGCGCCGCTGCAGCGCAGGACCAGCTCCCCGCTGCGCCCGGCCGCGCGCGCCAGAACCTCGGTGCCGCCCGCCGGCAGTCGCTCAGCGGTGCGGTCCGGCAGCTCATCGACCCGCTTGCGTCTCGTTCCTTCCACGGATCCTCGCGATGCACCTGGGGTTGGCCCGGAGTATGTGGCCGGGCGCGCGTCGCATCAAGCTGCGCGTGCCCCAAGCCGGACTCTGGCCCTGTGGATAACCCTGTGGAGAGCCCGCGGAAGACCTGGGTAAAGCCGGTGTAAATCCCGCCTGGCCCGCCCCCAGCACGGGCACGGGGTGCCGGAACGCCGGACGCTCCGCCGGGAGGCCTGTGGAAAAGGCGGGAAATGCCGGTCTTCCAGAACGCCTCGGCCTGGGGGTCGGCCGGGACCGCGGGGAAGCCGGCAAGCGCCCCGCGGCGCCCGCCCACAACCCGCCCCCGGGGGCGGATCGGCCCCCGTGGGGGCGGCTGGCCTCGGCGATCCGTCACCGCCAACTACCGCAGCAGCACCAGCTTCACCTGGCGGGTCAGGCCGGCCAGCTCGAGACGGGCGAGGTAGACCCCGCTGGCCATCGCGCTGCCCTCGCCGTCGCGGCCGTCCCACTCGAACACGGCCGGGCCGGCAGGGAGCCGGCCCTCGTGCAGCAGGGCGAGGCGGCGACCGGTCACATCGTACACCGCCAGCCGCGCCGGGCCGGCGGTCGGTAGCACGAAGTCCAGGCGCGTGCTCGGATTGAAGGGATTCGGAAAGGCGCGCAGGGCGACCGCCGCCAGCGGCGCATCTCCGATCACGATCGTCTCGCTCCTGAGCAGCTCCCAGTCGGCGCCGGGATCGCGGCCATGGAGCGTGTAGCGCCACTCGCTGCCGGGCACCAGCACTGCGCGCGAGTCGAAGCCCTGCCAGGCCCGGCCGCCGGCGCCCTGCGCCGCGATGTCGATCTCCGCTTCGGCGCCGCCCGTCGCGGGCGCGGCGACGAGGCGCAGGTTCTCCGCCTCAGCGGGTTCGCCGAGCAGCCAATCCACCTCGACGGCGCTGCCCGTCCAAGCCAGAGCGAAGCTGCTCACGGCCACCGGTGTGTCGGGGCTGAAGCTCAGGGCCAAAAGGCCCGAGTAGTCGGAGACGAAGACGATATTGTCGCGCACCGTGACCGCCATGGCATCGCCGGTGCTGTTGTAGCGGCAAACCTCTACGGGCGAATCGGGGTCGGTGATCGAGAACGTGATCAGCCCCGTTCCCCCGGCGGCCACATGCAAGTAGTCGCCGTCGATCCAGCAGCCTCGGGGTTGACCCGCAACGATGGCCAGCAGCTCGCTCGGATTCGCGGGGTCGCTGATGTCGAGCACCCGCAGCCGCGAGTCCTCGCAGCAGAGATAGGCGAGATCGCCGTTCAACTTCACATCCAGAACCCGGCCGGCGGCCTTGAAGCTGCCGAGCAGGGAGATGTTACCCTGGCTGTCGACTTGTGACAGTTGGAGACCCTGAACGCGCTCCGCCACGGCCACGAGATTGCCCTGGATATCGAGGGCGATCGCCTCATGGGCTTGAGGGGTGCCCGGCGGGTCATCCGGCAGCGGTTCGCTCTCATCGAGCACGGTCGGGTCGGCAGGATTGCTGATGTCCACCGTCACCAAGCCGGTGCGGTAGACCGCCAGATAGGCCTTGTCGCCGATCACGCGGACAGCGCGACAGGTGCCGGGCACCACCTGGCCGATCAGAGTACCGTCATCGCTGGTGTCCCAGTCTACAATCAGGTAGCCATCGTCGGCAGAGGCGATGTGCACGATGCCGTTTTGAGCCAGAACGGCCCAGGAGTTCAGGGCGAAGTAGCCGCCGTAGTAGAAGGCGAAGCCGTCGGTCTCGTTGAAGGTGTGGACCCAGGCGCCCGTATGCCCCATGGCGGTGTAGACGCGGTCCTGCTCGACCGCAGCGAAACGCGAGAAGTCCCAGGCCAGGGTATGGCCAATCGAATGCGGGTTGGCCGGGTTGCTGACATCGATGATGTGAACGCCCTTCGAATTCGAGCTCCATTGGGTTGCGTAGACCTTGCCGTCCGCATAGTGCATGTCACTGAAGGTCTCGTAGACATCCGCGTCGTCGCCCACGTATTGCGGGGAGGTGGGCGTGCTGAGGTCGAAGACGTTGATGCCTTCAGCGGTGCCGGCGGGATTGCCGGAGATCTCCACGGCCAGATAGAGCAGATCGCCGTTGAGGATGCCATCCTTGAACACATAGACGTTATCGCCGCTAATGGGGATGGTGAGCTGCGTAAGGCTATCGGGGGCCGTGGGATCGCTCAAGTCGTAGACCAGGAAGCCGTCCTCGCGAGTGACGACTACGGCGATCTCGCCATTGGTCGTGACATTGTACATGCGATTGAGATCGATCGCCTTCGAGCCAATGAGGCTGAGGTTGCTCGGATCGCTGGCGTCGACCACCTGGATGCCGAAGTTGTCGGAGAGTACGACCAGGCTGTCGCCGAAGAAGCTCAGACTGCGGGGATCGCCGGCCAGATTCAGCTCATCGATCACTTCGGGACGGAATGGGTTGTCGATGTTCACGACCCGCAGGCCGCTGGAGCCCGCCACGAAGCAGTAGCGCGTTCCCCCGCGCTTCTGAAAAGCGACGTCGGCATTGATGCCGAATCCAGTGAGCTCGTTGGCCAGCGTGGGGTTCTGCGGATCGCTGATGTCGAAGACCTTCAAGCGGCCGGTGGCGTCTGTCGCCGCGACTACGTGGTCCGACACGTCGACGGAGATGCCCTTCTCGCCAGCGAAGTACCAGTCGCTGAGCATCACGGGATTCGCGGGCGTGGTGGCGTCCCAGATCTGCAGGCCGTAGGCCAGCGTGGTGACGATCGTGTCGTTACGGGCGCTGCAGTCGTTGGGGAAGGTCCACTGGGCGCTATCGACGTACTCGAGTGTCGCGGCGACCGCCGGGCGAGGTATCAGGGGCCAGGACAGCAGCCCGAGCAGAGCGAAAGCAGCGATGCGCTTGCAGGAGCGATTGTGCATGAGACCTCCGGATTCCTCGTACTGTGCTGGCATCCCGCGCGCTTGGCCCCGGCGATTCCAGCAAAGCCCATGCCCCAAAGCAGGCATCCCCGATCAGAATACCTTCAAATGAATGGCGTGGTTTGCGGGACGTGTAGCCTGGCCCGGGTCGCGGTCTCGGCCCACCACCCACCTACATCCAATACCCCCGGCAGGTCCGATCGTCAAGGGGGGGAGGGCCGGGAATAGGCGCCGTCAGTGCCACGGCGCACTGGTGGTCAAGACAACGGTGGACTCGGCGCTAGATCATCTCAGCAGCAACAGCTTGCCAACGGCCTGCGCATTGCCACCCATCAGCCTGGCGAAGTAGATGCCGCTGGGAAGGTCGCGCCCCTGCTCGTCCCTGGCCAGCCAGGTCAGGCTGTACGCGCCAGCATCGTGATAGCCCTCGTCGAGCGTGGCAATGAGGCGTCCGGTGACATCGATGATCTCAAGTTGGCAGAAGCCGGCCACGGGCTGAGTGAAGTGGATGGTGGTCTGCGGATTGAAGGGGTTCGGATAGTTGACGACACTTGCCATCCCAGCCCAGCTCGGCGGCTCGTCCACTGGCGTCGGATCGTTGTAGTAGAGCGCGAGCAAGCCGGAATAATCGGAGACGAAAAGCGTGCGTGCCGCCACCACGATGGCTTGCGGGTCCCCGGTGCTGTCGTACGTGGCCATCGCGAGCGGGTGCGCCGGGTCGCTGATGTCGTACGTCGTCACCCCCGCCCCCGTTGCTAGATGCAGGAAGCCTGCCTCCGCCTGGCAGGCCTTGGCGTAGCCGGCCACGGTGTCGATCACCTGGGGCTGCGTGGGAGCGCTGATATCGAGGACGTACAACCCGTTGGCTGAGGCGCAGACATAGGCGATGTCGCCGAGGATCTCGACATCCAGGACCTTGTCCGTCGTCGGGAAGTTGGCAAGCAGGGTGATCTGAGTCGGGTCGCTGACATCCCAGAAGTTCGCGCCCCCATTGCGATCCGCCGTGGCCACGAGCGAGCCACGCACGCACAAGGCCACCGTCTCGAGCGCGCTGCCGCATTCGTCAAGGAGCACGGGAATGCCTGGATCACTGACATCGACGGTGAACAGCCCCCCCTGATAGACAGCCAGGTAGGCCACGCCGCCGCCGACTTCAACGGCACGACAGGTGCCCACGTTCAGGCGACCGACCTCGGTGGCGCCCTCCGGGTCGCTCCAATCGGCGATCACGAGGCCTTCGGCAGTGGATGCGATGTAGACCAGGTCGCCCACGGCGTCCAGCCCCCAGGAGTTGAGGACGAAGAAGCCGCCGCGGTAATGGAAACCAGTGCCGGGGTCAAAGGAGTGCACGAAAGAACCCGTGTGGCCCATGGCGGTGTAGATCAAGCCGTCCTGGCTGTCGGCGAAGCGTGTGAAGTCCCAGGCCTGGGTATGGCCGAGTGACGCCGGATGCGCGGGATCGCTTACATCGATCGTGTGGACCCCGTCCATGACGAATCCCCAGTGCGTCATGTAGACACGGCCGTTGGCGTAGGCCATGTCCACCGTGCTGTAGTACGCGGTGGGATCGAAGCCGAGGAGCACCGGCGATGCGGGTATCGAGAGATCGTAGACCAGAATGCCCGATTGGTTCGTGGAAACATACAGCAGGGTGTCAACGATCACGACGTCTTGCACGGTCAGGTTGCCGGTACCGTGATTGGGAATGACGTTGGCGAGCTGGCTGGGCGCTGCGGGATTGCTGATGTCGAAGAGGTAGAATCCGTCGTTGCGGGCCGCCACGGCGGCAAGCGTGCCGTCGGCGTAGGTGTTGTAGAGAGTGCCGTTGCTCATCGGGGCCGAGCCGAGCAGCGACAGGTTGCCGGGATCGGCGGCATCCACCATGTGCAGTCCGAAGGCGCGGGCAAGGACCGCCAGGCTGTCGCCCTTGAGGCAGACACTGGATGCGGAGCCCGCAAGCGCCAGGTTGTCGAGGGTCACCGGCAAAGCGGGATTGCTGAGGTCGAGGGACTTGAGGCCGGCAGAACCAACGACGAAAGCCAACCGCTGTTCGCCGCGCTTCTGGAAGACGACGTCGCTGTAGGCGCCGAAGCCGCTGATTTCGTTGAGCAGCGCGGGTGCGGTCGGATCGCTGATGTCGACCAGCTTGAGCAGGCCACTCTGGGTGGTAATGGCCAGTAGATCATCTATCCAGTCGATCGAGAGCCCTCGCTCACCATGGAAGTACATGTCGCTGAGCAGCACCGGTGCGGCCGGATCGACCGCATCCCAGACTTGCAGGCCATAGGGCAGGGTTGTGCAGATGGTGTCGTTGCGAACGGCACAATCCTGGTTGAAGGTCCACTGGGCGCTGTCCAAGTACTCCAGCGCAGGCTCGGCCAGCGCGGCAAGAGGGAGCCACAGCAGGCAGCCACCGACAAGGCCGGCAGCGCAGATCATCCTGGCGAAGGCGCGGGGCATGAATCCTACCTACCGATCAGCGCAGCAGGGTGAGCTTGCGGCTGATGACCACCCCGCGGCCATCCGCCTGGTGGACGTTCAGCCTGGCAAAGTAGATGCCGCTGGGCAGGGCCCGACCGTCGTCGTCCTTGCCGTCCCAGGCGAAGCGGTGCTCGCCGGTGTTGAAGGTGCCCGCCGCCAGGCGGCGCAGGTGCCGGCCGCCGATGTCGTAGATATCGAGGGCGCCGGCCGCATCGGTGACGAGGCTGAAGCGCAGGTCAGTGCGCGGATTGAAGGGGTTGGGCCAGGCGTCCAGGCGCGGCCCGGCGGCCAGCGGCGTCTCGCCGGCCGGCGTCACGCCCATGCTGAGCAGGGTGAGCGCCGAGTCGTCGGCCACCAGGATCAATCCGTCTTGGCTCGCCATGCCCTTGGCCGTGCCCGTAGTGTAGTAGTAGAAGAGCGGATCAGGGTAGAGGCGATCGCTAAGGTCGAACGCGAAGACGCCGCCCGGGGCGCCGGGTACCCCGAGCGCACTCACTAGGAGGCGATTGTCGCTCAGCTCCAGGCCCGAGGGCCGCTTCGGCCCGAACTTGCCCACCAGCACGGGCAGGGCCGGATCGAGAAAGTCCAGGACGTGGATGCTGTCGCCGTCGGTGGCCACGTAGGCAAGCTGACCAGAGAGCTTGACGTCCACGACCTTCTGGGCGACGCTGTAGTTGCCCAGCCAGAGGAGCTCACCGGGGTTCTCCACGTTCCAGAAGTCCACGCCGCCCGCGAGGTCGGCCGTGGCGGCGAAGTCGCCCTGTACATCGAGGCGCGCGGGGGCACCGCTGGGCGGGAACGCCTGATCCATGAGCAAAGGGTTCGCGGGGTCGCTGACATCCACCGTGTTCAAGCCCTGGGTGTAAGCGGCCACATAGGCCACGGTGCCCACGACGGTGACGCTGCGCGCCTGACCCACATCGAGGCTGCCCAGGATCTCCGGGTTCATGGAGTCGGACCAGTCCGTGATCACGAGGCCGTGATCGGTGGAGGCCGCGTAGACCAGGTTGCCATGGGCCTCGGCGCCCCACGTCTCGGCCAGGGGCAAATTGCCGCGCCGCTCCATCTGACCGGCCACCAGTTGCAAGCCGAAAAGGCCTGACTCGCCGCTGCAGCCGTAGAGCATGTCGCCGCTCACCGCCGCGAAGCGCGAGAAGTCGGTGGACTCCGTGCGACCGGCAAAGAGGGGCTCGGAGCCGGCGACATTGAAGATCAGGGCGCCCGGGATGTGAACGTCCCAGTGGCAGAGGTAGAGGCGGTTCTGCTCGGGGGCCAGATCGCCGTCGAAGAACTCGCCGTAGGGGGCGGGCAGGCCGCTGTCCAGGATGGAGTCGTAGCCGCTGAGCACCGGATTCGCCGGATCCGCCATGTCGTAGACGAGGGGTCCGGCCTGGTCGGTGGCCACGTAGAGCAGCCCGCCGTGGAGGATGACCTCCTTCGCCTCGAGATCGTCGTACACGCTGTTGACCGTGGGATGCACGTTGGCGATCTGAACGAGGTTGGCGGGGTCGCTGACATCGAGAACGAAGAAGCCCTCGCCGTCTGCGGACACCACGGCCACGTCGCCCTCGGCGGTGATGTTCTGGAAGCTCGGGGCGACGAGGTCGATCTGGTCCAAGAGGACGAGGGCGTCGGGGTTGCTCACATCGACGCTGCGCAGGTGGCCACCCTGCGACAGGGCCAGCAGGGTCGCCCCCCGCGGCGCCAGGCTCACCAAGCCCGAGGCGCTCAGGGTGCCGCGCAGGAGGGGGTGGCTCGGATCGCTGAGCTCGTAGAGCCGCAAACCCTGGGAGGCGCTGCCGGCGCCGTATGCGAAGAGCGTGCCGGCGCGCTCGACCAGAGCCACGTCGGAAGCGCCGCTGCCAAGCTCGCCGATTACGGTGCCCAGCACGGTGGGCGCGCCGAGGTCCGCGATGTCGACCAGGTAGAGCGAACCGTCGCGAGTAGTCACCACCGCCAGGTCGCCATTGCTGTCCAGGGCGTGTGCGCGGCGACCGTCCAGGTAGAGGTCGCTGAGGAGGATCGGTTGGGCCGAATCGCCGAGGTCCCAGCACTGCAGCCCGTACTCGATGGCCACCAGCAAGGTGTCGCCGCGGGCCTCGCAGTCGCGATCGCGGGTCCACAGGTCGCTGTCGACGTAGTCCAGCTCGAGAGCTGCCGCGGGGACCG
>Ga0299912_10001612_pt1 | contig 18218 bp, 11 predicted proteins | sample RVTome_2_FD_207667 | JGI IMG/M metagenome (GOLD analysis project Ga0299912, IMG submission 207667) | Soil microbial communities from uranium-contaminated site in the Upper Colorado River Basin, Wyoming, United States - RVT95D214 (version 2) ... | reverse complement strand
AATAATTCCACTCTGGTAGAGATTACAGATCAGCATGAAGTAGCCAAAAGTAACGCGTCCGTGGCCGTGTCCATGCCCGATGTCATAGGAAGCAGATCATTCAATATTAATGCTGAGATAAGAAACACGGGCAAAGTGGATGCGACAATTCAGTTCGGAGTTCAAAGTCCCGACTTCGGAGACTCACAAACCATTACGATTCCACCAGGGGAGATAAAAATCCTTCAATACAGCCAACAGATCTCGATGGATACTACCTATACTTTCACCTTTACAGGGGACTTAGAGCAGACCTTACAGCAGTTAGTTCGCTTTGGAGAGAGCGCGGATGTGCAACTGACTCTGGAGTCTTCCTATAAGGAGGGAGATATCCTCCTAACTTATCAACTCAGAAATACTGGGATGTTGGAAGCCACCTATCCCGTCACATTCACATTGTTTAGCAACGGCCAGGAGATATCCAAAACCATAAGGACATTTACGCTTCCTGTGAATGGAAGCCTTTCAGACTCCTTAAGCTACAATCTTGGCGAAGGATTATACGTCTTGAGATATGAGACCAGGGGATTTCAGGCAGAGTCGCAGGTCAATGTAGCAAAGGCGGCTCAAGGTGAGATCACAATGGCAGTCAATGATTTTTACTCTGAAGGAGTAATCATTCTCCCCTACACAGTTAAAAACATAGGGGCCTTTGACGCAGAATTTGCATTTGAATTTGAGCTTGGGACAACGCTCATCTCAAAGACCGTCTTTATACCTGCCGGGGGAGAATATTCGGGTGACCTTCGTTTCAATTTACCCTTTGGGATTTATACAATAAACGCAGCGCTCGTCTCCCAGCCTTCTAACCCATTCAGCAGGAGCTTTCGGGTATTAAAAGAGAACATCGCAGAGATGATAGTTGCCTTAGGCGCCCAGACGGATGGGTTGATTCCAGTCAATGTCAATCTGACTAACCTTGGATTCAATGAAATCAGTGGCAGCGTAAATGTCAGTGTCATCTCTTCGACAGGGCAGACAGTATGGACCGGGGTGGAGCCACTCTCGCAACTTTCACCTCAAGGCTCCCAACTCACAAACTTCATTATCAACCCCTCAACTATTCTGCCGGGCAACTACCTTTTGAAGGCAGAACTTCTTAACAATAGCAATCAGCTCATAGCTGTTCGGAGTTTGGAGTTTGGGGTTCAGAGTGCAAACTTCCAGATTACACAACTGCCTCCGTATCAGACATTCATGGCGGGGCAGGAGGCCACATTTGTATTCAGGGTTAGGAACACCGGCAATCAGGAAGGTTCATTTGATTTGAGATTCAAGGCCTACGACCTGATTGATTCCACTCAAAGAGAATGGCTTAAGGCAGGGGAAGAAAAGACCGTGTCTTTTAGCTTCATGCTGTCAGAGGACTTGGAAGACAAGGACTATTTTGCAGACTATGAGATGAAGGCTTCAGCGGTCGCCGGGGTATCCAGGGGACAAATCAAATACCATCTTGCCGGGATCAGCCTCAATGTCAATGCCACACTTGACAAACCTTATTACACGGAGGGTGAGACAGCCCATCTGACCATCAACATCCAGTCGACAAATTCCAATCCCCAAAACCTCTTTGCCAGGGTAAACTATGCTGGATTTGAACCCCAGCAGACATTCACATTAAGTGGTAGCCAGGTTCTGATATTTGATGTTCCTTTACCCAAGATTACGGGAGAGAAACTCTTCTATGGGATCTATCATGAGGGAGGTCGCTCCATCCACCTCAACTCAGTCTATATCCATAAGGCAGGGGACGTCATCACCATTACAACTGATAAGCAGGTCTATAACCCTGGAGAAACCGTGTCCGTAACCGCCTCTGGAAACACAAACGGCAACCTCACCCTCTCAGCTCCAGGAGGATATACAGAAACTTTTACCTTTACAGGCTCGGCTACAAAGAGTTTTCCTTTACCAACTACGGTTGCTGCAGGAACCTACTTCATAAGCTACCAGCTATCAGCCACCAGCGGTGAAAGCTACACTGGAACGCATCCCTTTGATGTGGCAGGGATTCAGGTGAAGGTGCTCGAATGTAACAATGACAAAGGCAAATATGCCTCTTCTGACACTATTGCCACAAGCTTTACGATTTCAAGCAACACCACTACGCCAGCCATTCTCAAGGCATGGGTCGTTGACCCAACAGGACAATATACAAGCGTTGGAGAGCAAACGATCACTCTCTCATCATCAGAGAGCTCACTCATAACTTATAACTCAGCACTCAACACTTCCGTATCCGGTATCCACCGCCTTGTCTATGGGATCTATGGCCCTGAAGATCTACTGCTCTGCTCAGGAAGCGAAGCCTTTGACGTGGGTGATGCAGTGCTCATGGGTCTGTCCACAGATAAAAGAGACTACCCGACCAATACAGAACCTGTCATCGTCACAGCAAGCCTGTTTGGTTCGATCAACGCAGAACTTCAACTTGATCTGGACGGCGCTGTCATAAAGAGCGAGACGATCTCACTCAATGGATTCACAGCGTATACCACTGAGCTCCAAAACATCACCCCAGGTCCTCATACCCTCAAGGCGACTCTAACAGCAGGAGGACTAAAAAGCACAAAAGAGACCAGCTTCACCTATGCGCTTGCCTTCATGCCCAGGCCTCAAATCTCTGCTTCACCTGCCTATCTCGACTTTGGCAGCATCAACCTTGGCAGCGCCTCCACTCAGAGCCTTACCCTTTCGAGCACAGGCAATGCAGACTTAGTGATAGGGACCATCGCACTATCCGGGGCCAACCAGGGAGAATTCAGCATCCAGAATGATACCTGCTCAGGAAGAACGATCCCCCCCTCTGGGATCTGCACTGTCGATATTCTCTTCTCACCCGCTTCTATTGGGGCTAAGTCCGCTTCACTCTCTATTCCCTCCAATGCCACAGAAATGCCCACACTCTATCTGCCACTTGAAGGAACAGGGGTGACGACCCTGAACATAGCGATCAATCCAGACGCAAGCGGCAGAGTAACAGGCACAGGCATTGACTGCCCTGGAGACTGCACAGAAAGCTTCGCCACCGAAGGAGCATCCATCCAGCTCACTGCAACCCCCACAGAAGGCTACCAGTTTACAAACTGGACAGGAGATATCAATAATCCAGACAATCCCGTCACCATAGCAATGGCCACCCACAAAAACGTGACAGCCAACTTTGCCATCAACACCTACACCATCACTGCGACAACCAGCTTAGGGGGCGCTATTTCTCCATCAGGTGCCGTCACGGTGAGTTACGGAGCAAGCCAGACCTTCTTCATCACATCGAATCCCAGGTATCATATCGTCAATGTCCTGGTGGATGGAATATCCGTAGGAACAGTCACTTCCTACACCATGAGCAATGTGACATCAAACCATACCATAGAGGTGATCTTTGCCATCAACCAGTACATTCTCATTGCCACGGCAGGACCAAACGGCACCATCATTCCGTCGGGACCGGTTATCGTGGATCATGGTGGGAGCCTGACCTTCACCATTACCCCAAATACCGGCTATCGCATATTAGATGTCAAGGTGGATGGAGGATCGGTGGGCGCAGTGACCTCCTACACATTCAGCAATATCAGCTCTGCTCATACCATCGAAGCCAACTTTGCGATCAACCAGCATACAATCATTGCCACAGCGGGATCAAACGGCACGATCACTCCCTCTGGATCTGTTACGGTGGATCGTGGAAGAAACCAGACCTTCCCCATCACCCCAAACACCGGCTACCGCATATCGGATGTAGAGGTGGATGGAACAATGCTTGGTGTAACGAAATCCTATACCTTTAGCAATGTCACCTCCGATCATACGATCCATGCCACCTTCAAACAAATCCAGGTGATCAGCCTGCCATTCACGGACAACTTTGAAAATGATACGGTCGGGACACAGCCGAACCTTCCATGGGATAACTTCAATGGAGGCCCGGCAATGGTGACAGGCAGTGAGTCCCATTCGCCGCCAAACTCCATCTCTGTCTCTAGTGGACCGGAGGGAAGCGGAAGCGCTTTTGTGAATCTGGGCGAAACGTATCCTGACAGAATCGCCTATGAGGTCTGGGTAAAAGTCAATTCAACGACGAGTAGCGCCTACGTCGGCTTCTCTGAAGAGATCCTGAACAGGATACCACAGTTTAACGCCGTCTACTTTAATGGCAATGATGGGAAGGTCTACTTCACCAGTGCTGACAGAGACCATGGGTTCACGGTTCTGATACTCAACAATTTTACCATCGGGGTCTGGCACAAGGTCCGTGTTCAGATTGACTTTGCAAATCTGATTGCGGATGTGTTCATTGACGACGTTCGGGTGGGCAGCGGCCTGCCAGTCTCTCCGAGGGATGCCACCTGGGAATACGAAGGCACCCACTCCTTCCCATTGAATAAGATCGGGGTCACCCATGGTCTTGGAGAGCCGTTCTACTTCGATGACTTCTCAATATCGGAATGGAATCCCAATACTCCGGTTGGGCTGTTGCGTTCGGCAGGTCCGGGCCAGTGGGCTGTTCTGGGGATGGGAGGGATCGGTTCGGCGAGCAGTACCAGTATTTCGATGAGCGGTTCATCTTCCATTAGAGGGACGGTGGCCAACGCGGGGGTTGCCAATGCCGGTAATGTGAACATGAGCGGATCCTCTCTCATCAATGGCATACTTTCACTCAACACGGCAGGACGTCTGAACAAGTCAGGGACGAGCGCCGTGGCTGGAGGGGTTCAGCAGAATACAACTACCGACGGACTCCTGGATCAGGCCGTTGCGGATGCCCTGGCAGCCTCGCAGAGTGCGGCAAGCCTACCAGCCACCATACCTTCTCCCACGAGTGTCACGATCAGCAACCCATCGCAGAACATAACGATTACGGGCGGTTTAGGGATCAATGTCTGGAATATCACGAACCTTGCCATCTCAAACGGGACGCTGACGTTGAGTGCTCCCCATGGGGGGTGTTTCATCATGAATGTCCCCGGCAGCTTTGCACTCTCAGGGGCGAGTCGGATCGTGCTGGCAGGCGGTATCACCCCCTCGGATGTTCTTTACAACTTCGTTGGGAGTGGAGGGGGCGTTGCGATGAGCGGGGGATCCTCTGTGGCCGGGATTGTATTGGCGCCGCAACGGTCAGTAGCGCTCAGTAGTTCGACCGTCACAGGAGAAATCATCAGCGGTGGGAGCGGGATCGCCTTTTCAGGCACGATGCAAGTGAATAACCCGGGGCCTTGAAAAGGCAGGATAAACACGGTGAAGGTCAATGGAAATCGCGAGATCGATTAGCAGAAGACCTATAGGGGCTCAGGTTTCGATTTTGCTGACTCCATTCAGCAAATCCAAATGGAGGATATGCGGGCAGTGCCAGGACGGAGTCCTGTGCACAAGAAACGAGGATGTATGGGTGTTGAAACGTGATTGCCAATGGAAATATTTTAGGCGGCCAGATTGGCCTGATCAAACAGGAGGGGAGACCCTGGTGAAGCCAAGTCCTCCCCTCCTATGAACTACATAATACCACTACTCCAACAAAGGCACATCTGTCTAAGAGTTATTCCACCTTGAATTTTACGTCCTGCAGGACCTTTCCGTCGGCGTCTCTGATTTCTACCTTCCAGTCCCCTTTTCTCCGCTTCAATTGCTGAGAAGCACACGAGAACCCTAATCCCTCGGCTTGCATGAACCAGCAGCAATAAATCAATTGACAATTTTTTCTAATATTGTTAAAACTGTGGCGCTTTTCACAATATTACAATATTCGCGGATCGGATAGGCCATGGATCGAGTCTCGATACGCCTAGAAGAGGAAGGTCCGATCATCGCCATAAGGATGACCAGACGGATTTTGGGCATCCCTCTTTTCAAGGTTTATGCCTTTTTTGTCGATGGCCTGCTGATCGACACCGGATTCGCCAACGGGCGAAAAAAATTCATAAAACTCTGTGATCGCCTCCGTCCCGCCATCGTGGTCAACACGCATCACCATGAGGATCATACAGGCAACAATTACTGGATAACAAAAAAATACGGCCTTTTACCTTTAGCACATCCCAAGACTTCGTCTTATATGAAAGATCCTTCTCGGTGGATACCGATCTATCGGCGATTCACGTGTGGAACGCCACTTCCTTCAGAGACCGGTGAGCTGGGTTCAGAGATTCGAACCCCCCAATTCCGATTCTTAGTGATCCCCGCACCCGGACATACCGATGACCATATCTGCCTTTACGACCCGAATGAAGGATGGCTTTTCTCCGGGGACCTGTTTATCGGTGAACAGTTGGGATATTCGAGAGAGGGTGAGGATATCTATGCCGTCCTCAACTCCTTAAAAAGTGTTGTCGCTCTTAATCCCAAGAGGATGTTTTGTTCCTTTAGCGGAAAAGTTGATAATCCTGAACCAGCCATTCATAAAAAGATTGAGTATTTAGAAAATCTCAGGGATCAGGTGGTGAAAAGGTTCCAGCAGGGCCTGTCTCCTGAGGAGATTCGGCGGAAACTGTTAGGCAGGGGAGACCGATTCCGTTTTCTGACCGGGGGACAGATCTCCAAACAGAATCTGATCAATGCTTTTCTTAAAGCAAGAAACGGTCAAGCGATCAATCACAAGATCAATTAAGAAAATGAAATCATTGCAAAATTACCATTTTAAAATGGTTATTTTCGATTCCAATGAGAATTTAGGAGTAGCATTTATTGCTGACGATACGGGTTTGAATCTACCCTCAATCAACGGGAGTGCTAAATTCGTCAACCAAGAAAGGTTTTCACAATTTAGCCATTGACAATTACTCAACAATCATAGATAATTAACCGTCGATCATTGATCAACAATCAATGATCAATTTTGGGGGCTTTATGAGGGAGGCAGTCGTAGTTTCTGCGGTGAGGACGGCTGTCGGTAAGCCCCTGGAGGAATATTGAGGGATCTTCGGCCTGACGATGGTCAATGGAAAATATGGTATTGATTATTTTTAGTTCATCTTGAAAGGAGGATAATATGGAACAGTTTGTCAAAGGGGGTGCGTTTCTGATTGATTCGATTTCTCCTCGGGAGGTTTTCACCCCGGAGGACTTTAATGAAGAGCAGCGGTTGGTCGCGAAGGCAGTGACCGAGTTTGTGGTGGGCGAAGTTAAACCCGTGGCTGACGATCTTGAAGCGAAGAAAGAAGGGCTACTTCCAAGCCTGCTCAAGAAGGCAGGGGAGCTTGGATTCCTCTCCGCAGACATCGCGGAGGAGTATGGTGGACAGGATTTGGATAAGGTCAGTTCCCTCCTCATATGGGAGAAGATGTCTTTCGGAGGAGGCTCCTTCCAGGCCTCGTTCGGAGCTCACACCGGAATTGGTTCTCTTCCGCTTGTCTTCTTTGGCAATAAAGACCAGAAGAAACGTTATCTGCCCAAAATGGCTTCGGGAGAGTTTATTGCCGCCTATGCCTTGACAGAGCCTGAAGCCGGAACAGATGCCATGAACGCCAAGACCACAGCCGTTCTCAGCCCTGATGGAAAATATTACATCCTGAACGGCCAGAAGCAATTTATCACGAATGCAGGCATTGCAGATACCTTCGTCACCTTTGCCAAGGTGAACGGAGAGAAATTTACCTCCTTCATTGTCGAGAAGACGTTCGAAGGGGTCTCGCTGGACGAGGAAGAGAATAAGATGGGGATGAAAGGGTCCTCGACACGAGGCGTGATCTACACGGATGCCAAGGTTCCTGTGGCGAATCTTATCGGTGAGATTGGCAGGGGCCACATCGTGGCTTTAAACGTCCTGAATATGGCGCGTTTCCAGTTGGGTGCAGGCTGTCTGGGAGGGGCAAAGGCAGGCCTTCAAGAAGCGGTTACGTATGCGAAACAGAGGGTTCAGTTCGGCAAGGCGATTGCCGAGTTTGGTTTGATCAAACAGAAGATTGGAGAGATGGCCATTCGAACGTTTATCATGGATAGCATGGTTTATCGAACAGGAGGTTTGACTGATCTGATCCTCAAGCGTATTGACCGCCATGCTGAAGACGTTGGGGTGCAGATGGCAAAAGGAATTGAGGAGTATAGCATTGAAGACTCGATCATTAAGGTCTTTTGTTCAGAGAATACGGGCTATGTGGCCGATGAGGCCGTTCAGATCCATGGAGGGTACGGATATATTCACGAGTATCCTGTTGAGCGGGGTTACCGGGACGAGCGGATTAACCGGATCTGGGAGGGGACGAACGAGACCAATCGCCTGACCATCGTGGGCATGTTGACGGCACGGGCCATGAAGAATCGCCTCCCCGTGCTGGATGCGGCGCAGAAGGTAGCGAATGAGCTCCCCTCCCTGAAGCCGAAAGTGCAAACGGATGATGGGAAGTTGAGCATGCAGAAGGAGATGGTGGAGATGTCAAAAAAGATTGCCCTTCTGGTCACGGGAGCAGCGGTTCAGAAGTATATGATGGAGTTGGCGGAAGAGCAGGAGATCATGGGATTGATCAGCGATATTGCGATTCAGGTCTTTGCCATGGAAAGCGGTCTGCTCCGGGCATTGAAGTCAATGGAAAAATCTGGAGATGAGAAAGCCCAGCTTCAGAAAACCATGGTCAAGGTGTTTGTCAATGACGCCTTTGACCGGGTAATCAGTTTCGCAAGGCAGGCATTCTCTGCCATTGCCGAGGGGGAAACGCTCAAGACACAATTATCTGCCCTCGGAAGATTCAGTCAATACACCCCCGTGAATACGGTTGCCTTACGACGGGAAGTGGCAGATTACACGATTAAAACAGGAAGGTATCCATTTTAGGCATGATTCAGCATGGTCGGCCCGCAGCGGGCCGGCCATGCTGACCCTGCGAAGCACAAGGACCGCAGTACGCCCGCCACTGCAACTCCAACCATAGAATGTTTTGGTTCTGATGCATCAGCCTGCGAAGAAGGTTTCGATCAAGAGTGAACAGGTGGGATTCCAGTTAGAGGCGGTTGTGTGTCAATAAGAAAACATCTGAAGGAAGAACGGCTAAAGCCCCAGGTATGTTTTACGAACCACCTCGTTTTGAAGCAATTGCTCGCCGGTCCCTTGGGCGATAATTTTTCCAGAGGAGAGGACATAGTTGCGGGAAGCCATTTTGAAGACCGTGCTCACATCCTGCTCAACGAGCAAGACGGTGATACCTAACTTGCTGATGTCTCCGATCTTCTGAAATACCTCTGCTCGTAAAATGGGGGCCAGTCCCGTCGAGGGCTCGTCAATGCACAACAGTTTGGGCTTAGACATCAATGCCCTGCCGACGGCGAGCATTTGCTGCTCCCCGCCGGAGAGCGTCCCGGAGATCTGCTTGGTTCGATCCTGTAGCACGGGAAACAGTTGATAGACCTTACTTAGGTTATCCCGAACTTCATCTTTGTCCTTCAAGAGGTAAGACCCGACCATGAGATTATCGATGACCGTCATCTCTCGGAACGGCCTTCGTCTCTCCGGACAAAGGATCAGACCACGCTTAACGATTTCATGGGCAGGTACCTGCTCGATTCGCTCTCCATCAAAGGTTACCGTACCCTCCAAAATCACATCACCATGGGTTGACCTGCGAGTCAGCTCCCTCTCCCAGGCCACCAATCCGGTGATGGCTCTTAGCAGGGTCGATTTGCCAGCCCCATTGGGACCCACGAGGCTGACCAATTCACCTTTTTCTACCCCCATGCTCAAATTGTTAATGAGCATGGCCTTGTCATACCAAACCGATAGATTGGCAACTTCAAGCAGCACGTCTAAATACCTCCTCCGCCGAGGTAGGCCTCAATCACTTGAGGATTTTTGATGATTTCATCGGGCGGGCCGTCGGCAATGAGGGTTCCGAAATCCAAGACGATAATACGATCCACGATCTTCATCAGCCATTGAAGCTGATGTTCGACGATGATCATGGCGGGTCCTTCACTGTGCAATCGACCGAAACGGCCACCCTTATGCAGACGCCTGATGGATTTGGCCATGAGCTCAGTCTCAGCAGGGCTCAGCCCCCCGAAAGGCTCATCCAAAAGCAGCAACTCGGGCTCCGTGGCCACGGCCCGCGCCACTTCCAGTCTTTTCAGGTCACCCTGTGAAAGCGTAGAGGCCTTTTCCCGCGCCATGTCTGAAATACCTGCGAATTCCAGGGCATCCATCGCCTTTGACTCCAACCGCTTGACCCATTCTCCCCTCTTCATGGCACGTGGGCACATGCAGGAAACCATGACGTTGGCGATGATAGGGAGCCGCCGGAAGGGTCTCATGTTCTGGAAGGTGCAGGCGATACCCATGTTGACGATGCTCCAGGTCTTGCGGCCTGCAATTTCCTTTCCCATGAAACGGACGCTTCCGGTATCCGGTTTCAGAATGCCGGTGATCAGCCGTAGCAGAGTGGTCTTGCCAGCGCCGTTCGGCCCGATCAGGCCAAGGATCTGATCCCTTTCCATGGAAAAGCTGACGTCCTTGACTGCCTGAAGACCGCCGAAGTTTTTGGTCAGCCCTTGGATTTTGAGGAAAGACTGGTTCATATCAGCCCTCTTCACTCTCTTCTCTCAACTCCCTGCGCGAAACTTTCCCCACGTCCGTCTTCGGGAGTTCACCCCTGAATTCAACAATCTTGGGAACTTTGTAGTGGGCGAGGTTCTTTCTGCAAAACTCAATGATTTCCTCTTCAGAAATTTTACCCCTGGCTTCGCTTTCGAGAACCACATAGGCCTTGATGAGACTACCTACCTTGGGGTCGGGGACTCCCACGACGCCAGCGGCCTTGATTTGAGGATGCTGGTAAAGGACCTCTTCGACATGTCTGGCGAAGACCGAATATCCCTTGTACTTAATGAGATCCCGTTTGCGGTCAAAGAAGTGGAAATAACCTTCCTCATCCATGCTGACAATATCTCCGGTTCTCAGCCATTTTTCTCCGTCGATATCAATCAATGACTGGCGGGTTTCCTCCTCCCTTTTCCAATAGGCTTGCATGATGTTCGGCCCGTTCAGAATCATTTCTCCCACTTCACCGACCGGCAAAAAATCCGTGCCTTCGTATTCAACAATAGCGGCCTTCATGCCGGGTATGGGCACTCCGAAAGAACCCCTCTTCTGCCTAAGATGAGGATTGCCATGGCTAAAGCCAGTGGTCTCCGTCATACCATACCCCTCATAAATCGGGGCCCCGGTTCTTTTCTCCCATGATTCAACGGTCGAATCATGAAGGGTATCCGCACCACAGGCGATCAACTTAAGCTTCTTCCAGTTGACCCTGTCTGTCTTTTCATATTCCTTGAGGTACTCGAACATGGTGGGGACACCATTAAATGTGGATGCCTTATATCTTTCCATGCCTGATAGGATGTCATCGATGTCGGGTGTGGTAAAGAGAACCATGGTGTAGCCCCGACAAAGACTATTGAGCATCACCACCACCTGACCATAGATATGGAAAAAGGGCAAAAAGGCCATGACCAACTCTTTGCCTTCTTCAAGTATGGGCCAGAACGCTTTTGCCTGGGCCTGTAACGCCACCATATTGAAGTGGTTAAGGACAGCCGCCTTGGGAAGACCCGTGGTACCCCCGGTATAGGGAAGGATGGCAATGTCCTTCTTCGGGTCGATAGCTACCTGGGGGGGCTGGGGCGGATACTTCTTGATGAGCTCCTGAAAATCAAGGAGCCCGGCCTGAGCTCTGTGCTCCGGGGTGGGAACCTGCAGTTCCGCATAGTCCTTTCCCAGCATCCCCTTACCCAAAATCTTCTTGAGCGTGGGCAAATATTCAAGGATACTGGTGAGGATGACATTCTTCATGGCAACGCCTGTCTTCTCCACATTATCATACAGGATGTCCTGACAGACCATCGTCGTCGCGTCGCTGTCCTGGAGCTGATGTTTTATTTCATGGCTGGTGTAAACGGGGCTGATGGGAGTTACTTTCGCCCCGATTCTCAAGGCCGCGAAGTAGGCGATGACATACTGCGGACAATTCAACAGGTAGAGGGCGACCGTGTCACCTTTCTTTACTCCTAAATCGGCCAGGGCTGTAGCAAAACGGTCGGTCAGTTCTTTCAGTTTTGTATAACTGATCTCTTTCCCGTAGAAGATTAATACGGTCTTCTTGCCGTATTTTTCTGCTACCTGATCAAAGAGGTCGGGAACGGATACGTTGGGTATGTCCACGGTCTCAGGGACACCTTCGGGATAGTACTTCAACCAGGGTTTTGCAGCGTAGGCTTCCTTTGCGTTCATTTCCTCATCCTCACATTTTTTCAAATATTCGTATCAATTTAGCTGTTTGAAAAAACCTTTTTAAATCCCTCCCGACCCCCCTTTGCCAAGGGGGGTAATTGCTAAAGTTTTGCAAATCTTCCTAATCCAACGGCGCCGTACACACGCGGCATGTATCACGCGTGGCGATATTCCTGATTTTGCACCTGGGACACTCCTTTTCTATCTTGTCCCGCAGCCAATGAAAAAGCCCATCAGGCATATAGAGAAGGATTAACAGTACCACACCTGCGAACAGCAATGTTCGGTAGTCTTGCACGATGCGGAGAAACTCCAGCAAGGGAAAGAGGATGAATACCGCCCCGACCGGGCCATAGATGGTCACAATCCCACCGAAGATAGCCCAGATAACTACCGTAAAGGACATGGACACTTCGAGGGTTGAAGGGCCTGCGATCCTCATAAAATGTGCATAGAGCCCCCCGGATATTCCGGCAAAAAAACCGCTGAGGCTAAAGGCCAAAAGTTTATAACGTGTCGTGTTGACGCCGGCGGCCCTGACAGCCACTTCATCCTCCCGGATGGCATGGAAAATAATGCCCGTATTGGAGTCGGTGATCTTCCACATGATGGTGCACAGGCCAAGCATCAGCACGGTGACGGTGTAGTAATCAGTGACCCGCGACTGGGTCAGCCGAGCAATCCCTGAAATCCCCAACTCTCCACCGGTGAAGTCAGGGAAGGCAAAAACGAGGCCCATCAGGACGATGGGGAAGGCAAGGGTGGTCAGGGCCAGATACGTGCCTCTGAGCCTGAGGCAGGGTATCCCTATGATAAGGCCTGATAGCACTGCAGCCAATGCGCCGAGAGGGATACTGCCCCATGGAGGGATATTCGCGCGCAGATTAAACAAAGCGGCGCCGTAGGCCCCCACTCCAAAGAACAAGGCATGCCCGAAGTTCATTTGGCCGGTAAAGCCGGAAAGCAGATCCCAGCTCGCAGCCAGTATGGCAAAGATACTGGTGAGAATGAAGATGCGCAGGAGGTAGGGATCTTTGGTAAACAGTGGCAGGAGGAGCAGAAAGAGAAAAAAGAGCACGACGACGACACGGGATGGGAGAACAAGCACTTCGTTTCTGACTACGGTAAACAGTTTTCTTAAATAAAACAGAATTAGGTCCATGTCTACCTTTCTTCCTCGAAGGACACACCAAAGAGGCCTTCCGGCCGTATGAGCAATACCAGAATCATGATGGAGAGGGCCACTGGACCCTTCAGATAGGCGCCCATGGGAGCCAGAAAGACCACCAATGCTTCTGCAAAGCCCAGGATGTATGCCCCCACGAAGCTGCCCTTGAGACTGCCCAGCCCGCCTAATACGACGACTGCCATCATCATAATCAGCGGGCCCATCCACATGTGTGGTTCAAGTACGGTGAGGGGTACGACGACGGCGCCTGTGAAGGCGGCTAACCCAACGGAGAGGCCCATGGTGATCATGGCCACTTGGGCCTCGTTGATCCCCATGAGGTTGGCCACTTCTCTGTCTTGAGCAGTGGAACGGATGGCCAAGCCCAGGTTGGTCCTCATGAGAAAAACCCAAAGCGCCGCCATAACGAGCAAGGCGGCACAGAAGGTCAAGAGCTGTTGATAAAAGACCTTTACACCCAAAATGATAAAAAAGCCTTTGATGAGCGCGGGCACACTCAAATAGGTGCCCGTAAAGATCAGAGACATAACCTCCTGAAAGATCATAGCCAGGGCGATGGTGGCTATCAGTACGGCACCTTCATGCTCTCGGATAGGGTTGATAAGGGCTTTATAGGAGATCATGCCCAGGAGGGTGACCAGAACGATTGCTGCAAGCATGCCCCAAATGGCATGGAGGCCCATCTTTTGGGTAGCGATATAGATACAGTAGGCGGCCACCATGTAGAAGGCGGTGTGGCCGATGTTTACGATGCGGGCTACGCCGAAGATAAGGGAAAACCCAATAGCGAGAAGGGCAAGTGTACTCCCACTGATGAGGCCGCCTATAATGATGTCTATAACGAGAGCCATTATTACCTCATTATTATTTCCTCAAAATACTGAAATTACCGGCCCCTTCAATCTTCAGAGAGAAGGGGCCGGCGCGCTATACCAGATTAACTATTTCTTATACGCCTCGATGACCCAGGGCGGTAACTTAATGGGTTGCACACCCTTGTACGTGACCTCAGGCGCCTCTGGAGTTACCTTCCACTTGTTGGGCCAGACACCGATTAACTTACCATCCTGCCATTGAGTAGCAATGCCGGTTGCGAACCCCGGTCCAAATGTGATGTCATGGAGATGTCGGCCTTCAGCATCCTTCATATATTTTATTGTGGCGGTAGTGGTCTTGTATACACGCTCCTCCAGGATGGACACAATCTTGTCGGCATTGAGGGTCCCGGCCTGCTCAATGGTCGGTGCAAGTGCCATGATAATAGCGTCGTAAGTGCCCGCAGTGTAAGTCGGCGTCTCGCCGAATCTTTTCACATAGCCGTCAACAAAAGGCTTCGTGAGTTCATTGGCCTCGAGCCCACGGGCATAGGTATTCGAGGTAATAACATAGTTGCCCATCCCCTGGGTGGCCTGCCAGAAGCCATCCTTCTGGGCCTCCACATTGATGCCGACCTGAACGGCCGGGATCTTGAGCTCGCCTGCCTGTCTGGCAAAGGGAATCCCCACCGAGGAGGAAAAGATCGTGAAAAGGATATGGGCCCCTGAGCGCTGGATGGCCGACAGTTCGGCTGTGACATCCGTGGCCACCGAAGACGGTCTCCAAACGCCTGCCACCTCCATACCCATCTTAGGGATGGCGCCCTCGGCCGCCGGGACCATCGGATCCGCCCACAAAGCCTTCTCCATGACGACAGCGACCTTTATTTTGGGTATGTTCAAGGATTGTCTCATTACGGCTGCGACGGTGCCCAAATGGATGAAGGCCGCTCTGACAAGAAATGTGGAATTGTAAGGGGTTACCCGGAACCAATATTTATAGGTGTTGTAGTTCTTGGCCACCCGCTCACAGAGCTCATTATGGGCAGCCCCACAGCCGATGAAGATCTTCTTATGCTCCATGGCAATGTCCTGCATGGCAAAGACGGCCTCGGTCCTAAAACCGCCAACAATAAAGTCCACCTTGTCCTTGGTGATGAGCCGCTCCATGGCATTGGTGGCGTCCGTGACGCTGAGGAATTCGTTGGAGTCTGCCTGAATAAGCTTGATTTTCATCTTTTTGTCGCCAACCTGTATGCCCCCTTTGGCGTTAATCTCCTCGGCGGCCATGATCGCCCCGTTCCAATGGCCCTGGCCCTGCACAAATTTCATCGGGCCGATCACCCCAATTTTAATCTCCTGCCCAAAGGCAACTGCCCAGGACGACACCGCGAATAAGAAAACGATTACCGAGATAAGAATTCCCTTGCCTAACCTGTTCATCCGTAATTCCTCCTTTTTTTATTTACACCCCTAACTAAACATATATCTGAAGTTCTCCCCCCTCCCTAACGGAGAGATGGGAAGGAAGAGGAGGCATAATAAATGTAAGAAGAAAACTCCCAAACTCAACCATGTTTGAATCTAATACTATAACCCCCGATGTATGTCAACCCTTTTTTAAACACATTACCCCTCTATAGCGGGGAGAGGGGGAAGACAAGGAAGTATAATAATGTTAGAATGAAATCTCTAGACTTAAACGTGTTTGAATCTAATACTACAACCTCCCGATGTATGTCAACATTTTTTTAAGGCGCATCCGGGTTTCGGCCATCTCCTTAAGCATAAAGCTGAGGTTACAGGGGAAGTTCCTGAACTGCCTTTCTCCCCCTGTCAAAAGCCTCCATGTTCAGCTGCAACTTGTGTGAAGGAAGCAATTCCTGAATCGTGTTCTGGAATTCCTCCCGGTGCGAGGGAAGAAGATCCAGCGCCGAAAGAGCTCCGATCATCACGATGTTGGAGAAGATAGGATCGCCCAATTCCAAACCTACCTCCGTAGCATTGAGCGTCCAGACCCTACGGCTCAGTCTCTGAATCTTTTTCAGCACGACAGACAATTCTGGGTAAGGGGTATTCCCGGCGATCACATCGATGGGATAAATGGGGCGAGTGTTGATGAGCATCAGCACCCCAGGGTTTCCATACTGAGCGAGAACGCGTAATGCCTCTACGGGCTCCAATCCTATAACAAGATCGCATTTCCCTTCCGGAATTAAGGGAGAAAATTGGTCTCTTTGGGAGACACGTATGTGACTCATCACCGATCCCCCTCTTTGAGAAGCCCCGTAAGTCTCCCCGATGGTGATCACGTAGCCTTGCTGGACAAGCATTTGACCAAGAATCTGAGAAGCCAACACATTACCCTGTCCGCCTACTCCAGTGATGATGATGTTCCAAGGGTCCTTCTCAAAGGCCATTTAGATGGTCTCCTTTAAAATGGCTGACTGAGGACAGATATCTGCGCAGGTGCCGCATCCTGTGCAGATGGCCTCATCGATCTGTGCCTTTCCAGTGACTGGATCCCAGACCAATCCCGGACACTTGAAGATTCGTGTGCACCGTCGGTTACACCCGCAGTCTTGGCCGATGCATCGCTCTTGATTCACACGAACCTTGTATAAGGCCTTCTGTCGTTTAACCCGAACCAGCGCACACTCCTGTTTCAGGATAAGGACTTTTATCCCTTCTCGGTCTTGGAGAAGCTCGTATATGGTTTCCGTGGTGTCTTGCACATCGAACGGGTTCTTCACCTGCACTCGGGCTCCCAAGGACTTGCATAAGGCTTCAATATCCACGACCGGAGCTTCGGCACCCATGGCTGTTCGACCTGTGCCTGGATGAGGCTGAAACCCCGTCATGGCTGTGGCGCTATTATCCAGAATGAGCATCAGAAAATTGGATTGGTTATATCGGGCGTTTACAAGGGCAGGGATGGCTGCATGATAAAAGGTAGAGTCCCCGCAGACTGTTAGGACCGGCTGGTTGAGACCAAATCTTTCAAGCTGCCCGAACCCGTTGGCCAACCCAACGCCAGATCCCATGGCGTGGCACGTCTTCACCTGACCGAAACCTGCCGGGCGAACCCCTAAGGTGTAGCATCCGATGTCCCCGAGCACGATTCCATCCCGGCCGTCCATTGCCAGGGCGTTCTTGACAGACCAATAGGTTGCACGATGGGGGCAGCCAGCGCAGAAGCCCAATTCCCTTAAAGGAGCGAGAAGAGAGACTGCTTCCGCAGCCTCTTGGGCATATTGTAACGATCTGGGTTCATAGGAGACTTCGAGGATTTGCTGGATGGCTCCTGTGACGATGTCGGGGTTGATCTCACCGATGTCCGGGAGGTTGCCCGAGGCTTTGCCTAAAAAGGTCTTCACTCCCAGTTCACCCGCCCTCTGAGCATAGAGCTCCTTGATATTATTTTCCAGAAAGGGATCTACCTCCTCGACGAAAAGGATGCGGTTGGCTTTCTTCAGCTGTTCCATAAGAAAAGATGTTGGGAGTGGCCAGGTGGTCCCCAGCTTCACGATCCCTGCCCGGTTCTCCGCGCCCATATTCGCGAGCGCCTCCCGCACATACATCCATCCTGGCCCGCAGGTGACCACCAGGAGTTCCGGTCTTTCCGGGCCGCGGTAGAGGTTAAAGGGAGATTCTTCGAAGCGATCTTGACATTTCTTAATTTTGTCGTGAAGGGCTTTGTGGGTCTCCATGACAGGCTGTGGGATGATTGGACGAGAGGTATCAAATTGAGGATTTGGTTGATTCTTTGTAATATGACCGAGCTCCGCATTGCCCCTGGCGTGGGAAAGACGCGTGACGCTTCGAATCAGACAGGGAAGCCCCAGCTCTTCGGAGAGATCGAACGCCCATCGGGTCATCTTCTGGGCTTCTTGTACAGTGGAAGGCTCCAGGAGAGGAAGGTTGCACATCTTGGCATAAAGCCGGGAATCTTCCTCATTGGTCG
>Ga0299912_10001611_pt1 | contig 18219 bp, 18 predicted proteins | sample RVTome_2_FD_207667 | JGI IMG/M metagenome (GOLD analysis project Ga0299912, IMG submission 207667) | Soil microbial communities from uranium-contaminated site in the Upper Colorado River Basin, Wyoming, United States - RVT95D214 (version 2) ... | reverse complement strand
GTCCCCGAGCCAGGAAGAGGCTAGTCGCCCTGGACGCCCAGGGCCCTCAGGGCCCTTCGCCTCAGCCCCCTGACATTGATGTCGCCGTGACTAGTGAGGCCGTTGGGGAAGAAGGCCGTGGCTATAAGTAGGAAGGCGAGGGGCAGAAGGCCCTTCCACGCCTCGGAAGCCAAGCCGAACGCCATGTAGATGAGTTGACCGAGGGCGTCTTGGGCGACGGCGATGAATATGCCCCCGATGATGGCGCCGTAGATACTGTCTAAGCCGCCGAGGATGGCTCCGCTCATGACATTGATGATGAGGCCGTCGGCTCCCCCGACGCCCACCCCACTGTGTATGGTTATGATGCTGCCCGCGAGGGCGGCCAGCGCCCCGCTGAGGAACCAGCTGGCGCAGTGCGCCCTGAAGGTGTTGACGCCTATCGTGGCGGCCAGGTTCTCGTCCTCGCTGGTCGCCCGGAGACTTAGGCCCAGCCTCGTCCTGGTCAGGAACAGGTGAACCCCGATCACCAGGAGGAGGCACATGATGGGGCCCGCTATCGTTATCCCCTTGAAACCATTCCACGTGAAGTCCAGGGAGCCGAGACTGTAGTTCCTGGTCTGGTGGCCCAGGGTGAACCTGGACCAGTAGTTGAAGATGTAGCACAGGGACGGTATGACCTGGGCCACGACGAGGAAAGTGAAGGTCAGGGTGATGTCCTGGTATCCCCTGTCCCGTTTGATGGGCCTCACCACGCAGACGTAGAGGAATACTCCTATGGCTCCACCGGCGAGGGCCGAGAACGGCCAGGTGAGGTACGGGTTCACGCCCATTATGCGGGTGAGGTAGAAGCTGACCAGGGCCCCTATGCTGGCGTAGCCTGTGTGGGCGAAGTTGGGGAAGCCCTCCATCATGTAGGTGAACGTGAACCCTATGCAGAGTATAATCATGAGGGCCACGTTCAGGAGGGTCTCGGCGTCCAGGACTAGAGCCATTAACGGTTTGCTGGGCCGGAGACTTAAAGAACTTTTGAGAGGACGACACCATCAGCTATGCCGCCAGTCTCAGCCGTGCCCTTTGAAAGACTCGCCTACGAGCCCCTAACCGTGGAGAACTGGGGCGACTTCGAGGCCCTGTTCACCCGCAGAGGCGTCCAGAACGGGTGCTGGTGCATGTACTGGAGGTTGAAGCGCTCAGAGTTCCACAGGGGGTATGGCGAGCCCAACAAGGAGGCCATGCGAAGGATAGTCGAGTCCGGAAGGACGCCTGGAATACTAGTATATCTGGACGAAGCCCCTGTGGGCTGGTGCTCAGTCGCGCCCAGGGAGGAGTTCCCTGTGCTGGACAGGTCGCCGACGCTGAAAAGGGTCGACGACAAGCCTGTCTGGTCCATCGTCTGCTTCTACGCCCCGGAGGAGCGTAGGGGCAGAGGCATCATGGGCAGCCTGATCAAAGCCGCCGTGGGCTACGCGGCGAGCAGGGGGGCGGAGATAGTCGAGGCGTACCCCGTCGTCCCTGAGAAGGCTTGGGACCCGCGGTACGAGGTTTACACTGGCGTCGAGTCCACGTACAGAAGGCTGGGCTTCGTGGAGGCTGCGCGACGCTCCGAGAAGAGGATCATCATGAGATACACCGTGCCGGGCCACGCGCCCTAGATGTTATCTTCCACAAGCCACCAGTATTCCATTGATCGCCATGCTGAGCGAGGTTGAGAGGCGGGTCCTAGGCTACGTCGAGTCCCACAGGGACGATGCGGTTGCCTACCTGCAGAAGCTTGTAAGGGTGGACACCCAGGTGCCACCCGGCCACAACTACGACACGGTCTGCGACATAATGGCCGACAGGTTCAGCGGGCTGGGCTGCGAGACCAGCATCCACGAGGCCACGGAGAAGTACATGAGGCTGTCCGGGGCCGGGCCCCTGGGTCTGGAGGGCCCCAGGAGCAACGTGGTGGCCAGGTACGGGGGCTCCGGCGGCGGCCCCACGCTGCACATAAGCGCCCACGTGGACTGCGCTGCCATCCAGGGAGAGGGCTGGACTGTGGACCCCCTGGGCGGCGAAGTCACCAGCGGCACGCCCTACGAGAGGAGCGCCTACGATAGGGGCAGCGGGTACATCTGGGGCCGCGGCGTCGCCGACGACAAAGGGGAGGTCGCCGCCATGACCCTGGCCTTGGAGGCCATCCACGAGGTGGGCGTCAAGCTGAAGGGGGACCTCGTACTAACGGGCAACTGCGACGAGGAGATCGGCGGCGTCGCGGGCCTAGGGTACCTCATCAGAGAGGGCATCGTGAAGGCAGACATGGGCATCCAACTGGACGGGGGCATGACGGGCATCGGCCTGGCCGCCCAAGGGCGCACCAGGTTCCTGCTCCGCACCAGGGGCGTCAGCTATCATGGCCAGCTGCCCATCCTCGGCGTGAACGCCATAGAGAAGATGAGCAAACTCAACGTGGCGCTGAACGATTACTGGAGGAACGTGCTCCTCAGGCGCAAGGTGCCCGTGCCGGGCGTTGACCTGGGGGACGCCCTCAGGACGCGGGGCGTAACCGACCTCACCGCCATGCTGAACATAGGCACCATCAGGGGCGGCGTCCAGGGCGCCACGGTCCCGGACACCTGCGAGGAGGAGGTGCTCCGCGGAATGGTGCCCGGGGAGACGTTCCAGCAGGTCCACAACGAGTTCAAGGCCGTCCTGGACGGTGTGAAGGCGACGGACGCGGATCTGAACTACGAGCTTGAGGTAGTCAACAGCCGCGAGGGCTACGTGGTGAAGGCGGACGACCTATACGCGCTGAGCTGCCGAGGGATCATCAAGGAGGCCGTGGGCAGGGAGCTGCCCTTCACCGGCACCCTGGCCAGCACTGACATGAACTACCAGGTGGTGGACGGCGGGATGCCCTGCGTCAACTTCGGGGTCGGCGGCGCCTACAGCAGGGGCCACAAGCAGGACGAGAACGCCTCCGTAGACGAGATCGTGGAGTGCGGCAAGGCCGTGGCCCTCCTCTTCATGAGGAAGCTTGGCGTAAGGTAGCCCGTGTTAAATACCTCTTTTCCCATATTTACCCGTTAAACCCGGCGGAACCGGGTGAACGTGGTGACATGTTTGGTTGTCTTGGATGAGCCCATTAAGGGCGTGCTGGAGGTAAAGAACTACATAGACGGTGAGTGGGTGGAGTCCGGCTCCGAGAAGTACAGGGAGGCCGTGAACCCCGCCACCATGAAGCCACTGGCCAAGGTGCCTATGGGGTGCGTGGAGGATGTGGAGGCCGCCGTGGACGCGGCCAAGGAGGCGTTCCCCGCCTGGAGGAGGACAACGCCCCTGACCCGCGCAAGGTACTTCTTCAGGCTCAAGGAGCTCCTGGAGGAGAGCTTCGAGACAGTGAGCCGGGTATGCACCATGGAGCACGGTAAGACCATAGACGAGAGCAGGGGCGAGGTGCGGCGCGGCATCGAGAACGTGGAGGTGGCCACGGGCATCCCCAGCCTCATGATGGGATACAACCTTGAGGACATAAGCACGGGAATCGACGAGGCTGTCATCAAGCAGCCGCTGGGAGTCTTCGCATGCATAGCGCCCTTTAACTTCCCCTTCATGGTGCCTCTCTGGTTCATGCCCATCGCCGTGGCCACGGGCAACACCTACCTCATAAAGCCCAGCCCCTGGACGCCGCTCAGCATGGTGAAGCTCATGGAGCTGGTAGATGAGGCCGGGTTCCCGCCGGGCGTCATCAACATGGTGCACGGAGACGCGGAACCGGTGCAGGCCATCCTGGAGCACCCCGGCGTCAAAGGCGTCAGCTTCGTGGGCTCCAGCAAGATCGGGCGCGACGTCATCTACAGGGAGGCCGCGTCCCGGGGTAAGCGTGTCCAAGCCCAGTGCAGCGCCAAGAACTTCCTAGTGGTCATGCCCGACGCCGACGTGGAGTCCACGGTCCCAGGGCTCCTGTCCAGCTTCTTCGGGAACGCCGGGCAGAGGTGCCTGGCGGGGGCCAACCTGGTGATGGTGGGCGACGACGAGAAGTTCATCGACGGCTTCCTGGGCAAGATCAAGAAGGCGACCCAGGGCATCAGGATCGGCTACGGCCTGGAGGAGGGAGTCCAGATGGGGCCCCTGCAGGCGGTCCCCAGGAAGCAGCGCGTCTTGGGCTACATCGAGAGGGGCGTCGAGGAGGGGGCTAAACTGGTGCTGGATGGCAGGAAGTTCGACAGCGGAGCCTATCCGCGTGACTGCTTCCTTGGCCCAAGCATATTCCACGATGTCCAACCCGACATGACCATCGCTAGGGAGGAGATATTCGGCCCCGTCATGAGCGTCCTCCACGCCGGGGACCTGGGCGAGGCCATAGAGATGATGAACGCCAGCAACTACGGCAACTCGGCCAGCATATTCACGGGCAGCGGCAAGGCCGCCCGCAGGTTCCAGTACGAGGTGGAGTGCGGCAACGTGGGCGTCAACATAGGCACCGTGGCGCCCATGGCCTTCTTCCCCTTCAGCGGCATGAAGGACAGCTTCTTCGGGGACCTCCACGGTCAGGGCAGGGACGCCGTCGACTTCTTCACCGAGCGGAAGGTAGTCATCCAGCGGTGGCCCTAGGTGATCAGGACCGCCGGCCAGCTCATAGCCCTCCACGGGCTTCTGGAGGACCGGCTGGCCGAGACCCTCCGCTCCTTGGCGCAGCTCCACCCCGAGGCCGCCGGGGTTCTCACCAGGCTGGCAGATGAGAGCATCCAGCACAGGGACATGATCCTGAAGGTCTACAGGGAGGGGGTGACTGACGCCTTCGAGGTGGGTTACCTGTCTAGGCCAATGGACGAGGACGGGTACACGGTCGCGGAGCCGAAGGGCTCGCTAGGGGAGGCCCTGAGAACGGCGCTTGTGAACGAGGACACGGTGATAAGGTTCTGCAGGGACGCAGCCGAGGACTCTAACCAGCTGATACCCGGCCTGCCCCAGACGTTCCTGAGGCTCGCCAAGAGAAAGGAAAGAAGGAAGGCCGCCCTGGAGTCCCTGGCCTAGCGGGTCTCCTTGTCTGCTGATTCCAGCGCCTCGCCCAGGGCCCTGACCCCCTCCTCGATCTCCTTCTCCTTCGCTATGAGGGGCGGCGCGATGATGAGGGTGTTTATGAAGTTGCTGATGTAGACCCCCCTCTTCATGGCCTCGGCGCTGACCCTCTGTATGATGTTGGGGTCCGCCTTCACGTGCCTCGCGACGAAGGGCTCCTTGGTCTCTCTGTTCCTGACAAGCTCGACGCCCCAGAAGAGGCCCTTGCCCCTGACCTCGCCGATGGACCTGTGCTCCTCGGCCAGCTCCCTGAGCCTCTTCTCCATGACCTTGCCCATCCTGGCCGCGTTCTGGACTATCTTCTTCTTCTCGTACTCCTCGATGGTGGCCAGGCTGACGGCGCAGCACATGGGGTGGTTGGCGTAGGTCTGGCCGTGGCTGAAGTTGTTCTCGGGCTGGTCGAAGTACTCGGCTATCTTCCTGCTGGTCATGGTTGCGCCGACGGGCAGGTAGGCGCCTGAGATGCCCTTGGCCATGGACATGATGTCGGGGGAGACGCCCCAGTGCTCGACGCAGAACATCTTGCCGGTGCGGCCGAAGCCCGTCATCACCTCGTCGTCGATGAGCAGCGCCTCGTTCTCGTCGCATATCTCCCTGAGCCTGGGCATGTACTCGTCCGGCGGCACCAGTATCCCGTTGGAGCCGACTATGGGCTCCACGACGACGCCCGCCACCGTGTGAGGGCCCTCCAGCTTGATGATCTCGTCTATGTACTCGACGCAGGTGATGCCGCAGCCCGGGTACGTCTTGCCGAAGGGGCACCTGTAGCAGTAGCAGTCCGGTGCGCGGACCACGCCGGGCATCCCGACGGCCTGCTGGCTCCTGGGGTCGCCCGTGAGGGCTATGGCTCCGGAGGAGGCGCCATGGTAGGACCTGTACCTGGATATGAGTTTGGACTTCTTGGTGTACATGCGGGCTATCTTGATGGCGGCCTCGTTGGCCTCTGCTCCGCCGATGGTCAGGTAGCTCTTGCAGAGGTCGCCGGGGGCTATCTCGGCCAGCTTCTTGCCCAGGAGCGCCGCCGGTATAGTGGCGAAGCTGGGGGAGGCGAAGCATAGCTGCTTTGCCTGCTCTGTCATGGCGTCGATGACGGCCCTGTTGCCGTGGCCTATGTTGCTGCACATGAGCTGGGAGCTGAAGTCCAGTATCCTGTTTCCGTCGATGTCGGTGACGTAGCACCCGTCGCCGTTGACGAGGACCCTGGGGCTCCACTTGCTCTGGCTGGTCCAGGTCCCGTAGACGTACTTCTTCTCCATCTCAGCGTAGTTGACCTTGCTCATGGCTGTTGTCTCGGCTCGCTGAGCATATAATGTTTAGGCTAGGGAGATGCTACCTTCTTTGGCGTCTCTTGTTTCCCGCAGAACCTTCACAATGAAGCCTGGCGGGACACGCCTTTTCTTAGCCTTCATGTCATTCAGAAGTCTCCTTGCCGCGTTCCTCCGCTCCTCCATTTCGAGGCGTTGCCTTATCGCGTCCCGCAGGTAGGCGGACCAGTTCTCATCCACCTTTTTCATACGCTCTTTGAGTTCAGGATCAACCCTGATAGTCACCTTGACCAAGAAGACTCTCGAAGAACACCTGAACGAGCCGCAGTAATGAACATTACTCAGAGTAGCCGTAACAGGGATGCCAGTGTAATCGTTGGCTCAATCCTATAGTGTTTAGTACTCTGAGCGCCTGTACCATAGTCGAGGTTTTAGTGATGAAGGCTGACCTGGCGCTCATCAACGGTAAGATTGTCACCATGGACTCTAAGGAGTCCATCGCCGAGGCCGTGGCCGTGAAGCACGGCAGGCTCGTCAAGGTGGGGAAGACCAAGGACGTCAAGCCCCTCGTGGGCGACGAGACCAGGGTCATCGACCTGAAGGGCCGCACCGTTGTCCCGGGCCTCATCGACAGCCACTGCCACATGATGTCCGTGGGGGCGGGCAGGAAGCTCTACGTGGACCTCAGCGAGGAGGCCGGCGTCCACAGCATATCTGACCTGGTGGAACGGCTCAGAGAGAGGGCGAAGAAGACGCCCAAGGGGGGCTGGGTCCACGGCTACCAGGAGGACGACTCTAAGCTGGCTGAGAAGAGGCACCCCACCAGGTGGGAGCTGGACAAGGCAAGTACAGAGCACCCAGTCATACTCTCGACGGTGGGCGGCCACTTCAGCGTGGCCAACAGCTACGCCTTCAGGCAGGCCGGGATAACAAAGGAGACGCCTGATCCCATTGGCGGTAAGTTCGACAGGGACGGGAAGGGCGAGCTGACTGGCGGCCTCCACGAGAAGGCCATCGACATGGTGCTGCCAGAGTCCGCGTCCCAGCCCACACGGGAGATGGCCAGGGACGGGGCCAGGGAGATACTGGCGGAGTGCGCCTCGGTGGGCCTCACGTGCGTCTACGACACCGTGGAGCGGAGCCAGATGAGGGCCGCCCTCGATGTGAAGAACGGCGGCGGCCTCCCCATCAGGGTCCGCATGGACGTAGCCATCGACCTGTTCCCCGAGCTTAACAAGGTGGGCATCAGCCAGGGACTCGGCGACGACTGGTTGGCCATACGGGGGCTCAAGTTCTTCTTCGACGGAGCCATCTCGGCGAGGACCGCCGCCGTCACCGAGGAGTACCTGAACAAGCCCGGCTTCTACGGCGTCATGGCTACCACCAGGGAGATAGCGACGAAGACCATCATGGACGCCTATGCTGAGGGCTACAGGATATCGGCCCACGCCAACGGGGACGCCGCCATAGCCATGTACCTGGACATCATGGAGGAGGCCCAACGAAAATATCCGAGAAAGGACCCTAGGAACAGGGACATCCACTGCACCGTCATCACGCCGGAGCTGGTCCGCCGCATCAAGGAGCTGGGCATCCTGCCCACCATCTTCGGGCCCTACGCCTACTACCACGGCGACAAGCTCATCCCGGCCTTCGGGGAGAAGCGGCTGGAGCGCATGTTCGCTGCCCGCAGCTTCCTGGACGCCGGCGTGAAGATCGCCGCCCACAGCGACCACCCGTGCGCCCCCTACCCGCCGCTGATGGCCATACACGCGCTGGTGAACCGCCGGACCAAGTCGGGTAAGCCCCTGGGCATGAGCCAGCGGGTGACGGTCATGGAGGCGCTGAAGCTGTACACGGTTCACTCGGCGTATCAGCAGCTGGACGAGGACAGGCTGGGCAGCATAGAGGAGGGTAAGCTGGCTGACATGGTGGTGCTGGGCGAGGACGTCCTCACGGTGCCGCCTGAGCGCATCAAGGACATACCCGTGGACATGACAATCATAGACGGCCGCGTCGTCCACGAGAAGTGAGACCACACCAACCACGATTCACTTAGCGCGCGCGATTATAGGGCTATTACTAGCACCTTTTATAATAAAACATCCAAATCCTCCTTAATGTCAACTTCAAATAACGATAATGGAAAGACATTCGACGTGACGATCCCACGCGGTAAGAACTACGATAAAGCGGAGTTCCGCCTATGGCTCCCCCATAAACCAGACACTCTTAGAGGAGTCCTCGTGGCCGTCCACGGCTCCAACTTCGACTCACGGCCCTGGGTGAAGCAATCCTCCTGGAAAAAATTCACCAAAAGCCGCAACATCGATGTCAACGCATCCTACTGGCAGGGCCTCGCTCTCCGCCACGGCCTCGCCCTCCTCGGCTGCAACATCACCGACAAGCCCCACGAGAACATGTTCATCGAGGAGTACTGCAAGGTCGACGAGGGAAGCGGACAGGCTCTCTTAGACGCACTCACGGAACTATCCGAGCAGTCAGGCCACCCAGAGCTAAATGATGCTCCCTTAGCTTTCTGGGGAATATCCGCAGGTGGCCAGTTCAACTACGAGTTCGCCTGCTGGAAACCAGAACGCACCATAACGTTCGTCCTCAACAAGGGCGGCATCTACTTCACCGCCCTAGCCCCACAAGCCACACGCGAAGTCCCCGGCATCCTCTTCGCAGGAGAGAGGGACTCTCCCTTCCGCAACGGCATAATAAACGGCATCTTCTCCATGAACCGCAGAGCCAACGCCCGGTGGGTCCTCACCGTGGAACCAAACGCAGTCCACGAGGTAGCCAGGTCACTGGAGATGTCCGAGGTATACTTCGACGAGGTCATACCTCTCCGACTCCCCCAAGAGCCTAGAGGAACCCTCCGGCCGCTCAGCTTGGAGAACGGATACCTGGGAGACCTCAATACCCATACCTACGCACCCTATGATGAGGAGAAAGCCAAGGAGGGCCCAACCGCCTGGCTCCCCACCGAGAAAACAGCCCATGCCTGGCAGGCGATCATGAACGGGAAGCCTCTCTAGGCTGCGCGGTGCGCAACTGCGCACGGGGCCAGGGCGTCAAGGTTTGCAGCCAGTGCGGCGACTACCCCTGTGGCAAGCTAGAGGCACTCTGGAAGGGCTACAACCTGAACACCGAGGACATGAAGAGGAACCTGGCGAAAGCAAAATAGCCTCACCCACCCATTTTTCCCGTGATCATTATACCGGCCACCGAGCTCAAGATCAGGGTCAGGATAGGTAACCCTCTGGACAGGCTGACCGAGAGGTTACCCGTCCCTCAGGGTGTGGACTTGGTGCAACTTCGTCCATGACATCCACGAGATCGTATCAGACGACCCGGGGGAGTTTAAGGAGGCTCTAACCGAGTTCAGGGGCATCTACAACGTCCTGGACGAGACCGAGGTGGCCAGTAACATCAGGATGATCACCCAGAACTGCGTCTACAGCAGGGAGACCACGGTCCACGACAACATCCAGGAGCTGGATATACTGAACCTTATGCCCATCTACTGCGAGGGCGGATACGAGCACTACAGGCTCACTGCATTCCGCCACGAGGCCCTCGCGGAGCTCTTCGACAGGCTCCAAGGCCGCGGCTTCCAGGTGGAGGTGGAGGAGAAGGCGCCCTTCAACGGCATGGTCTCCGACACGCTCATAACGCTGAACAGCCTGGTGAGCCGGCTGACGGAGAAGCAGGTGGACGCGATAGTGGCCGCCTACAACAGCGGCTACTACCAGACGTCCCGCAGCGTCAGCGTCGGGAAGGTGGCCGAGAGGGCCAGGGTGCCCCGGACGACGCTCCAGGAGCACCTGAACAAGGCCGAGAACAAGCTCATCTCCTCCATCATACCCCAGATCCAGTTCTACTCAAAGAAATACATCAAACAGTAGGCTGGGCTCGACCCCAGAAATTTAGCTAAAAGCAACCCAAAAATAAATCACGTTCTGTACAGCCACTGTAATATCAGTCTTATAGAAAGACTGATGACTCCGCTGAAGGCATTATTTGTTACCTTGGTCTCAGGATACGTCGAATCGAAGGACGGGTACAGGATCAGCTACAGGTGCGAGGGCGAGGGCCCCGCCGTCATGCTCCTCCACGGGGGCGGGGACACCAAGGACTCGTGGTGGCGAGTAGGGTACCCGATGAGGCTGGCAGGCCACAAGATTATCGCCCCGGACATCAGGGGAAACGGTATGAGCGACAAACCAGCCAAACCCGACGATTACTACATAGACATAATAATGGACGACCTGCTACGCGTAGCCGACGCCTGCGCCGCGGACAGGTTCACCGTCATAGGGTTCAGCTTCGGCGGCGACGTCGCCAAGCACCTGGCTGCCGCGTCGGACCGCGTGGAGAAACTGGTCATGATAGGCAGCGGGTTCGGCGCCTCGGCGTTCGGCGGCTTCGCCGAGCGGCTACCCGCCATGCGGCGCAGGTTCAAGGTCCTCGCCGAGGAGCTGGACCACAGCGTCCTGGACTTCAGCAGCCTGACACCCACGGAGCGGGTCTGGGTGGAGAACTTCCACCTTCCCTCGTGGGTGCACATCCTGGCCCAGCTGAGCCACTGGCCCCCGATGAGGCCCGGGGACCTCAGGTGCCCGGCCCTGCTCATCGTCGGCTCGGGCAACGCGGACGCGGTGGCCCAGGCTGAGAAGTACAGGGGCGAGATGGCGGAGGCCAGGGTCAGGCTGGAGGTCCTTGAGGTGTCGAGCCACTACAAGGAGTTCACGGACGTTGACAGTGTGCTCCCGGTCATCCAAAGGTTCCTAAACGAGTAACGCGCCCATCCATGTGGTTGCATTGGACATATTTGGCAAGCGGGTGGACAAGGGGGAGAAGGTGGCCTTCAAGCAGGAGGTGGCCAGCTACCCCAACGGCGACCCCATAGCGGTGACGGTGCGCGCCTGCGTGGGCGTAAGGGAGGGGCCCCGCCTGACCATGCTTGGGGTGCAGCACGGCGACGAGTACAGCGGCATGGAGGTCATCAACCGCGTCATGGACGCCGTGAACCCCAGCGGCCTATCCGGAGTCCTCATCACCGTCCCCGTCTCCAACCCCCTGGCATTCAACTCTGCTGAGCGCGCCACTCCCCCCGGCATCGGCTACGAGAACCTGAACATGAACCGGGTCTGGCCCGGCAACCACAAGGGGCTCCTCACGGAGCGCATCGCCGCCCAGCTCTGGGACCACGTGGTTAGGGGCAGCGACGTCGTCCTGGACCTCCATGAGGGGGGCCGCGCCTTCATGGCAAGGTACCTCCACGCCAGGGGCACCGAGGAGACCGACAGGATCGTGGGCGACCGGGTGCGCAAGCTGTACACTCTGTTCGGGCAGGGCGTCCCTGTGCTGGGCGGCGTCCGCACCGCCAGCCACATGATGGGCAGCCTCAGCGTCCAGGCTGGGCTAGAGGGCATCCCGTGCCTGGGCCCCGAGCTGGGGGGCGGAGGCAGGCTCTGGGAGGATCTGGTTCGGGTGGGCGTTCAGGGCGTCACGAACATATTGATCGCCTACGGCATGGTCCAGGGCGAGCCTGTGGGCCAGGGGCTTCCCCAGCACGTCGCCCAGGAGAGCACCTGGCCCAAGACGAAGCACGGCGGCGTCATGCACAACAGCTGCGAGCTGGGCGACGTTGTGGAGGCCGGGGCCGTGCTGGGTGAGCTGAGGGACGTGGGCGGTAAAACCCTGGAGAAGGTGAAGGCGCCATACAGGGCCGTCATCTTCGACACCCGGTACACGCCCACAGTGTACCCTGGGGACTGGACCTTCCACTGCGGGCGGCTCGCCTAGCTTTCGTATCGTTTATATTTGGGGCATCGGTGCACGGTACGAATAACGGGGGATGCCAATGGCGCCGGTGACCAGGACCATACGCGACATGATGAAGAGCCGCAACCTCATGGTCATAACGGTCACACAGAGCCTCTTCATGCTCACCGCGTCCCTCTGGTGGCCCTACTGGAGCCTCTACATCCTGGAGCTTGGCACCAGCAAGACCCTCCTCGGCACCATCTTCATGGTCGAGACCATCGCCCAGCTCGCGTTCCAGCTGCCCGGGGGCATACTCACCGACAGGCTGGGCAGGAAGAAGATGATAGTGCTGGGCAGCATTCTGCGCGCCACGTCACCGCTCATCTATGTGCTGACGGGAAGCTGGCAGCTCGTCCTATGCGGGATGTTCATCACCCAGATGAGCAACATGATGATCCCGGCCATAGACGCCCTCATCGCCGAGAGCACCAGCGTGGAGCACCGCGCCATGGGGTACGGCACCTTCAGGCTGATGACCCTCCTGCCCATGATATTCACCCCCTACATAGGCGGCGTCATAACGGACGCCCTGGGCGTCTACGGCGGCGTACGCGTCGCCATAGCCTGCACCGTCGTCGTGGCGTGGATCAACGTGCTCATCCGCTGGAGGTTCCTGGAGGACAAGTACTCGGCCGAGCCTGCCTCCAGCCGCCTGGACGCCCTGAGGGAGGTGCGCTCCGTCCCCAAGCCCATCTGGACGCTCATAGCCGTGGCGGCCTTCGCCAGCATCGGCCTCAGGGTGGCGTCACAGTTCCTGGCCGTCTACGCCATCCAGGTGGTGGGCCTCACCAACACCCAGTGGGGCCTCATAATGACCAGCGTGGGCGTCGTCTCCACGGCCCTCACCGTCCCCAGCAGCATCTGGAGCGACAGGGTCGGCCGCAAGCCCGGCATCATGGTCAGCCTCGGACTCACGCCCCTCATGTACCTGGGCTTCCCCCTGTCCGGCGGCCTCCTCCAGCTGGCTGCCAGCAGGGTCGTGGGTGCCATCAGCGAGGGCTTCGGCGGAGCCGTCACCAGCCTGGAGGGAGGCTCCGCGTGGCTGGCCCTGGTGGCCGACATAGTGCCATCCCGCCAGAGGGGCAAGGTGATGGGGCTAATCGCGACCATCGCGGGTGCCCTCAGCTTCCCCGGCTCGTGGATAGGCGGCGTCCTCTGGGACACCGTGGCGCCCCAGGCCCCCTTCTACCTGGCCGCGGCGTCCAGCTCCGTGGCCTTCCTCATCTTCGCGGCCTTCCTGAAGGAGCCCAAGCAAAAAGCTGATTGACCACCGAAGGAGTCTATGGTTCGATATGAGCGACAGTGTGCCCCTGTACGTGGACGACAGCTACCTGAGGGAGTTCGACGCCGTGGTGGTGCGGAGCGGCCCCAGGTTCGTCGTGCTGGACGCGACAGCCTTCTACCCTGAGGGCGGCGGCCAGCCCAGCGACACGGGAACCCTCGAAGCAGGCGGGAAGACCCTCAAGGTCCTCAAGGCGATGAAGCGAGGCGACCAGACATTCCACTACCTTGATGGCGACCTGCCCGAGGGCGCCAAGGTCCACGGGGCCGTGGACTGGGGCAGGCGGCTCACCCACATGAGGCTCCACAGCGCCGAGCACCTCCTCACCGGCCTCTTCGAGGCCGAGGGTAGCGGCCTCAAGGTGTTCAGCAGCTTCAGCCAGCTGGACTTCCAGCCCAGCGCCATCGACGAGGCGACCCTCAGACGGGTGCACGATAGGTTCGACTCCATAGTAGAGGAAGACGCGCCCGTCACCATCTACTACACCAGCCGGGAAGAGCTTGACGTCGGGGACGACGCCAGGAAGCGGAGCTTCCTTGAGAAGATGCCCCTAGGCGTCCACACGCTCAGGATGGTCAAGATCGGCGGCTACGCGCTCACCTTCTGCATGGGCACCCACGTCAGGAGCACCGCCGAGATCGGGAGGCTCAGGTCGCTGAGGCTTGAGACCAAGAAGAAGCAGAGGATGATCGTCTACTTCGAGCTTGATAACGTTAAATGAGCCTACGCCCCCCTTTGAGCCAGGGCGGAGCCTATGCGCATAAAACCCTTCAGACTTGAGAGGTGGCTCCTGGAGAGAGCCGAGATCGACCTGGGCGGCGGAGGAGTAACCAAGCTCAGACTAAGAGATGTGGTCCCTGACTTCAAACTTGATCAGCCCATGAAGTACGGGAGGACGGATGGCTCGGATGAGTTCAAGGGGCTGGTGGCCGAGTGGTACGGCGTCGAAGCTGAGAACGTCCTTATAACCTCGGGGACGAGTGAGGCGAACCTCATCCTTAACCTGACGCTCCTGGAGCGGGGCGACCGATACGTCACCGAGAACCCCCAGTACGAGCAGACCACCCGCTTCGCTGAAGCATTAGGCTGCACGGTGTCCGAGTTCCAGTTGGTTGAGGAGAACCAGTGGAGGCCGAACCTTGAGGAGTTCAAAGAAAGGGTCGCTAAGGGAACGAGGGTCGTCTTCCTGGACAACCCCAACAACCCTACGGGGGCTGTCCTCTCCAAAGCCGAGTTGAACTCCATCGTCGATGTCGCCGAGGACGCCTGCGCCTGGCTCCACTGCGACAACGCCCTCAGAGGCTCGGAGCTGACAGGCAAGCCGGCGCTGACCCCATACCCTAGCTACGAGAATGGCATAACGACAGGCAGCATATCCAAGCTAGGCGCCACCAGCCCCAGGATAGGGTGGATCATAGGCGACCCGGGCCTCATCCGGCGCTGCTGGGAGATGAAGGACTACACGACCCTGGGGCACTCGGGCATAGGCGAGTACATGGCCTCCGCCCTCCTCGCGAAGAGGAGCCAGCTAGTTAAGAGGAACCTGGAGATAAGCGAGGCGAACCTGAAAACCATGGACGCCTGGGTGAAGAGCCACGGAGACGTTTTCAGGTGGAGGAGGCCCGAAGCCGGTTTCACAGGATTCCCCAGCTACAACCTGGGCGTGGGCTCCGAGGAGCTGTGCAGGGGGCTACTCAGGGATAAAGGGCTGCTCCTCAGCCCGGGCAGCTTCTTCGGCGTGGACAGCCACCTCCGAATCAACACGGGCTCGGCCCCAGGCGTACTGGAGGAGGGCCTAAAGCGGCTGGCATCCTACGTTGAGGGCCTCCAATAATCTTATCCCGAGTCCCGACAATTCTCCTCCATGAGCCACACATTCGACCTCCTCAAGGAGTGCAGGGTCGTGGATTTGAGCCACATCTTCGAGGATGGGATGCCCCGCCCACAGGTGCCCTACGGCCACATCCCGTGGAAGAGCCACGAGAGGGGAGACGCCTTCAATACGTACATGTTTCTGGTCTTCGAGCACGCCGGAACCCACGTGGACGCTCCAATCCACCTGGGCGGCGTGGACGGCCCCACCATCGACAAGCTCCCCCCTGAGAGCTGGATGGGGCCCCTCTGCATCTTGGACATGACCAACAAGAAGGAGAGGGAGTTCGTCTCAGCCCAGGAGATCAGGGACTGGGAGAAGCGAAGCGGCAGGATAGCCAAGGGCGACATCGTCCTGTTTAACTACGGCTGGGAGCGGCGCTGGACCACCAGCCACGGCGTCGAGCACCAACCCTACCTGCACGACAACCCGGGCCTCTCGGAGGAGGCCGCCAGGCTCCTGGTGGACCGGGGCGTGAAGCTGGTGGGCGCGGACACGCCGACCATCGACAGCGACGCCGACCCCGAGGAGCACGCCCACAGGGTGCTGCTACCCGCAGGGGTCCTCATACTGGAGAACGCTTGCAACCTCGGGTCGCTGCCCCCCAGAGGCGCCTTCTTCATCGGTCTACCCCTCAAGATTAAGGACGGTACAGGGTGCCCGGTGAGGGCAGTGGCCCTCATCCCGAACAGTTAAAGGCGCCCCTCCCCCAGGTTAAAACATGGCTTGGCTCAGAGAGCTGAAGGTTGATCCCACAGTGTGGCTTCTGGAGCCCTCCAACCCCAGCGTAAGGTACTGGACCCTACTGGATGTCCTCGACAGGAAGCCCAACGACCCTGACATGGTAAAGGCTCAGAAGTCCATCATGGCGTCGGAGCCCGTGAAGGCCATCCTCGCGGCTCAGGAGCCCGGAGGCCACTGGTGCAAGGCCGACGACATGTACCTCCCCAAGTACAGGGCCACGACCCACCAGCTCCTCATACTGGCCGAGCTGGGGGCCTCCAGGACGCCGGCCATCGAGAGGGCCGTGGAGCACCTATACAGGTTCCAGAGGCTCAGCGGCCACTTCCTCATCGTGCTTCCCAAGACAGAGCAGGGCCGGGCCAGCGTCGTGAAGGACGGCTGCTGCATCGACGGCAACGTACTCCACTACCTAATCCACTTCGGATACCTGGACGACCCCCGCACAGAAAAGCTACTGGACTTCATCCTAGGATACCACGACGCCGAGAACGCCGGGTGGAAGTGCAGGAGCTACCCCCTCAACAGGGACGCCGTCTTCCCGGTAAACTGCTACATGGGGGCCACGAAGGTGCTCAAGGCCCTCAGTACCATGCCCGAGAAGAGCCGGACCCCGGAGATCAGGGCCCTTATAGATCGCGAGGTGGAGAACATCCTAGAGAACGGCATATACCGTTACCTGCGGAACCCGGACGGTAGCAGGAAGGACAAGGCGGGGTGGAAGAAGTTCGGGTTCCCGCTGTTCTACCAGTCGGATGTGCTCGAAGTGCTCGACACGCTGACGCGCCTCGGTGTCCGCGACGAGCGGATGCAGGACTCAATCGACCTCGTGCTGAGAGCCCAAGGGACAGATGGGCGCTGGCTCCTGAGCAACACCTTCAATGGAAAGATGTGGGCCGACATCGAGGAGAAGGGGCGGCCCTCGAAGTGGGTGACCCTCCGAGCCGTCAGGGCGCTCCGCCGCTTCCGCGGCGGCTAGCCCTCAGAGCGCCCTAGCCTGATAGGCTTATAACACCACGGCTGTTCTCTTCCCTGATGGGGGATTCGGGCTCCGCCAAGCGCTCGGTCGCCATGGATGTCCTCAGCATCTACGTGCCGAGCTTCTTCAACACCGTGGGCATGAGCATAGTCAGCCCCATTCTCCCCATCTACGCCAAGAGCTTCCAGGTGAGCTTCGCCGTCGCCAGCCTCGCCATAACCATCTACGCCTTCGGCAGGTTCGTCGCCGACGTGCCCGTGGGTATCGCCGCTGACAGGGTCGGCCGCCGCCCCATCATGCTGGCCGGCTGCGTGATCACTACGGCCATGGCCCTCGCGAACGCTAACGCACCCAACTTCACATGGTTCCTGCTCTTCAGGTTCCTCCAGGGCGTCGGGTCGAGCATGTGGATGACCAGCAGGATGACGCTGCTCGCCGACATACTGAGGCCCGAGGAGAGGGGCCGCATCATGGGCTACTTCCAGGCCTTCATGCTCATCGGCCAGTCTGCGGGGCCCACCTTCGGCGGCTGGGCGGCCACCTACTACGGGCTGACCGCCCCCTTCTACTTCTACGCCGCCAGCGGCGTCCTCACCATCATCTTGACCTTCTTCCTCATCTTCGAGCCCAAGGGCGTCACCAAGAAAGTTACGGGCGGCGACCTCTTCTCGCTGGGGGACGCCATGAGGCTCATGAGGAACTCCACCTTCGCCATGGCATGCTTCGCCATCTTCACCGTCACCTTCCAGAGGAGCGGCATCCGCTCAAACATGATCCCCCTCTACGCCGTCGAGGAGCTGGGGATGGACGAGATGGCCGTCGGAAACATCCTCAGCTACGCGACCCTCACAAACCTCCTCATCACGGTCCCCATGGGCTACGCCATAGACCTCCTCGGCAGGAAGCCCGTGATCATCTGGAACATAGCCATAATGGCGGTGGCCAACCTGAGCTTCGTCTACGCCAACGACTACTGGGGGATGAGCCTCGCCGCCGTGGTCCTCGGCCTCGCCTCCGCGGGCGCGGGGCAGGCGCCGCAGTCACTCGCCGTCGACGCCACCCCCAACGAGCGGAGGGGCCTCGCCATGGGCGTCTACAGGCTGGCGAACGACATCGGCTCGATGCTCGGCCCAGTCGTCCTCAGCTCTATAGCCGACTACACCGACCTTAGGACGCCGTTCTACGTGATGAGCGGTGC
>Ga0299912_10001609_pt1 | contig 18223 bp, 11 predicted proteins | sample RVTome_2_FD_207667 | JGI IMG/M metagenome (GOLD analysis project Ga0299912, IMG submission 207667) | Soil microbial communities from uranium-contaminated site in the Upper Colorado River Basin, Wyoming, United States - RVT95D214 (version 2) ... | reverse complement strand
TAAGTTTTGCTGGAAGTTTTCTGACAGTTGCCTTTTCAAGTAAGGAAATTGCTTTAATATTGCTCTCTAACGTCTTATGCGGAATAAGTAAAATGGATGTCAGTAGACCGTCCGATAGAGCCATCTTAAGGTACTTTGATGAATGGACTGAGTTTAACAAATTGAAAAGTTCTAAAGTTATTCTTTCAGAAGACACCTTTTTAATATTATTATTCAGTGTTTTTATTAAGTTACGCGTCTCTTTTTCTATTGAACCGTCGAGCTCGGCTGCAAATCTGTATGCCCTGAACATCCTAAGCGGATCATAAATCAGGTTTATCTCAGATAAAGCACGTATTTTTTTCTTTTTTATATCTTCTAACCCATTATACAGGTCTATAACTCCTTTCTCAGGAGACCAGGCTAATGCATTAATGGTAAAATCCCTTTTTGACAAATCTTCTTTGAGTGTACCAATAGGTTTTGAGAAATCAAATGTGAGTCCGTCTTTCAAGGCAATCCTTATCATGTCTCCCTTTTTGAATTTGACTATAGTGCCCCCAATAACTTTTCTGATTTCTTTAACAAATGTTCTTATGTCTCCGCTAACAATATAATCCCTGTCTGAAGAATGTATTCCTCTCAAAATATCGCGAATATAGCCGCCGACAAGGTATAAATCTCTGGTCTTTCCAACCTCGAAGATGATTGAGTTATATCTGTCCGCGAGTATCTTAGTCTTGAGCTCGTAAGCGGAAGAAATCATGGTAAATATTAGCATATAATCTTCAGACGCGCGAGATCAGGGGTTTCTGTGTGGCGTGAGACCGTTTAAATGAGTTTCTGACAATTTCTTCCAGCTCATCTACTTCAGAGTCGTTCAACATATGGAAGACTAACTTTTTCTTTGCTTTGGAAATATGACCGTTTTGTTCAAGTGCTATTTTAATAAAGAGGTCAATGAGCTTGTCAGGCATATCCACGACATCCCTCATGGCCTTCACAGCATGAGAGCGCTGCACCAAAAAGTCCAATTCTTCAACGAATTCCTTTTTGATGGTACGTTCAACCGTTTCGTAGAGATATTCAGCGGCATGCGTAAGGTCCATGTATCTGTAGTGATCGGCTGTTTTATTCTTTACTGTGATCTCACCCCGCTCGTCAATAGTAAAGTCCAGAAGAGACATTATCTTCTTCGAAAATGTCTCAAGACACTTATCATAATTTTGCAGGTTTGCAAGCATGGTTGCAGAAACAGGGAAAATCGTACCCTCGGGAGTGAATCCTTCCTGTTTTAGGATGTGATGTATTACGTACCGATGTACCCGCCCATTACCGTCATCGAAGGGATGGATATAGACCAGGGCGAATGACACCGCAGCAGCGTACACTACAGGGTCCACGATACCTGACATCCTGCGCGAACTCTCAAAGAGCCCGGACATCATGCCCCCTACGTCCTCATGCAAGGGAGCTACATAATGGACTATCCTACGAGTTCCTACTGACTCGCCGATATAATTCTGGGTACTCCGGTAGCCGCTCATTGCGAATCTTTCATCAACAACGGCATTCTGGACTTCAATAAGAAGTTCCTTTCCCAGTTTCTGTGTCATAGCGGCATTCTGTAAAATATTTATGAACTTTGCGGCACGCTTTGGGCTTGGTTTTTCGCGCTCTATGTTGAAAGACGTTAATGTTTCTTTAGTGTAAAGGTACTGAGTAGCCTTCCGTACTACCTCCGCAGGATATTTTGCAATTAATTTTTTTGCTTCATCAGACAGGTTCTTTAAGATAAACACTTGGAGTTTGTCGGTTTTCCGGAGTGTCGGGCAGAAGTCCCTGACACCAAGCATATTATCTACGACTCTGTGCCGACGGCTTCTCAATGGGTAGTCAGTGAAGTACACCTCCTTGTCAAGTATCTCAACGTAGTTACCGGCTGATACGTCCGGTAACTTCAAGCGTTCGCCAGTCAAAAACTCATACAAGTACCACAGAACCCTTGCATACTTGCTTACCGGATGGCTTTTCACATAACGTGTTACTGCTCCTGGACCGAGCTTCTTAAATACCGTCTTCAGTATCTGAAGATTTACACCATCATACTTAAGTGCGAACACGAGTTGATCGATGACGGATTCCCCAGGATTATACTGCGAAGGATAGATGTGCAGTTCTTGCCCATCTTCGATTAGTGTCTTCCTTTGTCCTTTCGCCGAAAGATACGAGTAGCGGAAATGAGGGACCGTTTCGATACTCAAGACCTTCTCTGCCGCCTTATACCCTACAGGCTTCATATCTTTTTCCTTTACCGGTACCATATTATTATTCCTCTCAAAATGCTTATGATTTTTCTAAATTACTTATAATATGGTTCTAATCTTATAAAACACTTATTTTAAATTATAAGTATTTTGTAATAAAAAGCAACTATTATAAGTGTTTTGATATTTTTGTAAGTGTTTTAAAAGCCCGGACTAATCTCCAGCTAAATTCAACTGTCCCCACCCAGGGGCAAAACATGGGACAGTTGTTCAGTCGGGATTGGTTCTCCCCCATCCTCCCCCTACCCGCAACATCTGCGCTTATGGCTATGGTAAAGGGTCGTTTCTGAAATGATAAAAAGGGTGCAAATCCGATGCAAACCTACCACTCTGGAACAGCATATGCCCCCTGACGTGTACTACCTACAAAGGGGAGTAATCAGGGCACACTTCTTCATCTAATGTGCACTGTAGTGATTTTACAACAGGTGCGGCTTTCATTTACTATTCTTCACTTTGAAGAAATATTTAGAATTAACCCGAAAAATGCAATTATCTGATGACCAAAGCAGGCATATATGCATAAAAACCTTTACAAAGCAGAATCGGGTTATTCAATGTTATCAAACGTTACTGATGAAAATATTCAGGCTCTCTGAATATCATATGTCTTACAAAGGTGCTGCTGGTAAAGCTTTTTCTGCATATATGCCTACCTTAAAATGAATGAATTGCTTTTTTCGGGTTAACTATTCCCAGTGGAAAGTGAGTATAGTGCGTATGATGTTTTATTTGAAAATGGCGTGTTTTTAAAACAATAAAGAAGAAGGAGCCGCCCAAGATATGAACGGCTCCTTCTTCTTACTATGAAAGTATAAATGTCACTACTTGTGTATTACTATCGAGCCTCCACCAAGCACTGTAGTCGGATCTGCATCTTCCGTATCACCAAGCTGGTTGTCATAGACAATTTCGTCATTGTTATCCTTGTCCCAGATCTTTATCCTGAACTTGTCTTCACCACCGCCACCTGGAATTTCACCATCAATGGCTGTAAGCATAAATCCATAGTTGCCTTCACCATTAATTATACCATCACCTTTATACTTAGCTTTCGCACCAGCTACCACAAGCCATTGATACGTATCCGAGTAAAAGTTCAGATCAGCAACCTTAAACTGGAATTTTGTTTCTCCAGTTGGTATGATAGCTCCTTTTTTGTACTTGGATACGAACCCGAAGTTTGCTTTTCCTGTGAGCGATGGATCAACTGTATATGCCCCTAACGGTGAATTAATCCAACCAGCTCCTGTAACAAAACCACCTTCTGGGTCGTAGACTACAACATAGCGATACACTGACAAACCTTCTCCGCCATCCTTATCAGTAACTGTTAATGTGAGAGTATAGACTCCGGGTGTGGTATAGATATGGGTATCTTCTACTGAACCTGACCCATTTTCCTCAGTAACTGTTCCTTCAGTTGTTACGCCATCACCCGAATCCCATGTTGCGGTTTGTTTATCCAGAATACCAGGATCAGTAAAAGCTGCACTAACTGTGATTTCTGTCCCAACGACTACTGGATCTATCGGTGCGGAGATTAAACCAACTGAAGGGGCTACGTTGTTGACGGTGGCAGTAACAGTATCACTACCAATACCGCCGTCGTCATCTGTTACAGTTAAAGTTACTATATAAACACCATTGTCTGCATATACATGAGTTGGAGTTAGTGTATCAGTTGCACCAGTACCGTCTCCAAAATCCCACTCTATTGTATGTGTGTCAGCACCCGGGTCAGAGAGGCTTCCTGAAAAGCTGGCAGTGTCTCCCTCATTTATTGTCTGGTCGGGTTCCGTATTGACTGTAGGTGCAATATTATTCGCCATTACAGTTAACGTATCTGTTCCGATACCGCCATTATTATCAGTTACGACAACTGTCACCGTATAGATACCATTGTCGGCATAGACATTGGTGAGGTTAAATGTTTTTCCTGTAAGTGTAAGTGGCTGTATTCCAGAACCATCTCCATAATCTACCGTAGCTGTCCATGTGTCTGGGTCTGGATCTTCAAATGAGCCTGAACCAGAGAAGGTGCTACCCTCATTAATAGTTGCGTCCCCACCAGCACTAACTATAGGTAGATCATTTACAGAATTCACCGTGATTGATACTGTTGCAACATTCGAGTCAGCTTGTCCATCGTTAGCTTTATAAGTGAAGCTGTCAGAACCGTAATAATTTAATGAAGGTGTGTAAATTAAGTTAGGCGCATTGCCACTCAATGTTCCATTTGTTGGTTGTGTTACAACACTATATGTCAGAGAATCACCATCTATATCAGATGTTGTAAGTAAAATATTGACACTTGTATCCTCATTAGTTGAGATCGATTGGCTGTTTGCAATTGGAGGATCATTGACAGGATTAACTGTTATGCTAACTGTAGCAATTTTACTATCTTCCGAGCCATCGTTGACTTTAAATTTGAAACTATCAGAACCATTGTAATTTGCATTTGGTGTATAAGTTACATTTGATGCTGTTCCTGTTATGGTTCCATAGGTCGGTGGTATGACGACACTATATGTTAAAGAATCTCCGTCTTCATCAGAGGCTATTAGTGAGATATTTATAGGTACATCTTCATTGGTTGAGACTGACTGATCGTTTGCAATAGGAGGACGGTTTACATCACAGGCATCTCCTATTCCATCACTATCAGAATCTGCTTGATCAGGATTATAGGTTGATGGACAATTATCGCATGCATCGCCTATGCCATCTCCATCGGTATCCATTATCTGTACAGGGGAATATCTATTAATTGTGGTGCAGTCCCCTAATTGTCCAAAATTGTTCCTTCCCCATGCCCACAAAGTCCCGTCTGATTTGATGGCTATGGTGAAATAGCCTCCTGCTGCAATCGAAACCCAATTATTATCGGAGCCCATTTGAACAGGGGAATATCCATCAGTCGTTGTGCCATCTCCCAGTTGCCCATATGCATTACCTCCCCATGCCCACAAAGTCCCATCTGATTTCAGCGCTATGGTAAAATAATCTCCTGCTGAAATTGTAACCCAATCAGTATCAGTCTCTATCTGGGTTGGATACAATGTATTAGTCGTTGTGCCGTTTCCTAATTGCCCATGTGCATTACCTCCCCATGCCCATAAAGTCCCATCTGATTTCAGCGCTATGGTAAAATAGCCTCCTGCTGCAACAAAATCAGATTTGTATAGGAGAACGAGCATGGGAATACCTATGAATTCCTGTGCCATTCCTACACCTAATTGGCCTGACTCATTAGCTCCCCATGCCCACAAAGTCCCATATGATTTCAGCGCTATAGTGTGTCTGGTCCCTGCTGCAATCGAAACCCAATCAGTATCTGTTCCTATTTTTTTGGGGACAAGACTACGAGTTGTAGTGCCATCACCTAATTGCCCTACCCCATTAGCTCCCCACGCCCACAAAGTCCCGTCTGATTTCAGCGCTATGGTGAAATAGCCTCCTGCTGCAATCGAAACCCAGTCAGTATCTGTTCCTATCTGGGTTGGGGAATATCTATCAGTCGTTGTGCCATCACCTAATTGGCCTACCCCATTAGCTCCCCATGCCCATAAAGTCCCATCTGATTTCAGCGCTATGGTGTGTCTGCTCCCTGCTGCAATCGAAACCCAATCAGTATCAGTCCCTATCTGGGTTGGGGAATATCTATCAGTCGTTGTGCCATCTCCCAATTGCCCATATGCATTCCTTCCCCATGCCCATAAAGTCCCATCTGATTTCAGCGCTATGGTGTGTTCTTCTCCTGCTGCAATCGAAACCCAGTGAGTTAATCCTTCACATACATCACCTACGCCATCATTATTGCTATCTATTTGGTCAGGATTAGCGGTTAGAGGGCAATTATCGATAGAGTCATATACGCCGTCATTATCTGTGTCTGTTGGGACTGAAGTTGGATTCAACGGGTCGGTACCAGCAGTTATTTCAACTTCATCAGACCAGCCGTCATTGTCATCGTCGTCATCGCCGACATTACCTATACCATCATTATCTGTATCTGTTTGATCAGGATTTGGTATTGTTGGGCAATTATCAACATCATCAGTAATCCCATCACCATCTGCGTCATTGGTAAGTATAAGCATGGGAGTAAGATTTACTTGAAAAGTATTTATATTAGCTACCACTGTGGCAGGTTGAAAGGTAGGTATTCGTGTAATAAATCCGGCAATTGCGTATACATCCATATAAATTTCGTATTTCCAGTTATAAGGAGGAGCTAACCCAGGATCATAAAAAAAAGTAAAAGAACCTTGATTAGAGATATTTTGAGTTTCTCGTGTTTGAAAGTTGTAGCTATACAGAGTTTCGTCTATAATACCTCCGACAATCACGCGCCATCGAAAAACACGAATAGAAGCGGAAATTTCTCCAACTGCATCAGGTCCGGATGTATTGAGAGATCCGCTCAATAAGTAAGAAACTTCTATAGGTGCAGCAGAATCTAAAGAAATATAATATCTTTGACTACTATATGATTCAATGCTATTAGATTGATAATTTAAATTTCCATTATAATATACATCAGCATATGCTTTAAGAATTCTTTCTCCATTGTCTCCAGCGCTACCGGAAAGATCATAATATCCTGGTTTGACAATGTTTAATGAAGCATCCACTCCTAAGGTACTACTTTCATCAACACCTAAGACGAAGCCAGTCCATATATGACTCACCTTATAATATTCATCCAGTAAATTCAAATTGATATCTGAAGCGATTGCTGAGTAGTTAAATGAAAAGAGGGTAAAGAGAAATGTTATAATAATTGTAATCATTCTTTTATAGTGTTTCATCCCCATAACTGTCTCTCTGTTCCTATTTATGTCTTTTACCCCCGCTATCATGAATATCCTCCTTCAATTAAAAAAGCGTTTTTTGGATTAACAGAAAACGCCATCGGTTATTAACAGAACAATTTTTTGTATTCTCTTTTTCTTTCTCAATTACTGTTCTAAGAAATGATGAAAACTTCATTACCCCATAACACCTCCCGGGTACTAAATCAAATCAAAAACCCAAGCCACCACAGGATTCATCCTTCGGTAGCTCGGCCATGCTTCGATAGACTCAGCACCCGCCGCTTTCCGCCCGTTTCTACGGACGGGCTGACTTTGTCGGGAATCAAACCACCCAAGACTTTTTCTCCTTTAAGGGGCCTATTTCTTTTAACCCACATTACACTAAAAACCGAAGACCAATCTGATAGTTCTCCGGCATCTCCTCTCTTACCCACCTCACTTCGGTCAAAACTGGTACTGTGACCTTTAACTCATGGACTGGCATCAGTACTTTAATCACAGATCCTTCTTTAAATAATCGTTCCTTTATACGGATTCTCATTCCTCCGTTACTGATATCTACTGTCTCACAAAGCGTAGAAACATTATTTGGAGGATATTTCTTATCACCTAAAGCTATGAAACTAACAGGAGAAATGTAGGTAAGCCGTTCAGACGCTCTTTTTTCTTCTATTGGCATACTCGTTATGAATCTCTTTGTTTAATTATCGTAATAATAGTAATTTGCTATTAAAAACCTGATTTATCAATATAAATTTGCCATATGTTTAGGAATGTGTCAATACACGTAAACGGATAGACTCTAAAGAGTGTACTCTAATATATGCATTTATATGCATTTTCTTGATTATAAACGAAGTTTATGCTATATATCTTTTAGATAATGGATAATATCTTTGTTGATAAAACTCAGATTGCAGCTTCTTCATCTACTGCTTTTTTCATATATAGACCACGAAGCAAGATAACAGAGAAAATGGTATTTTACACCAAAGAGGCTTGGCGAATACTTTCTTTGTCAGTTCCTTCTTCGAAAAAAGGGAGTCTAACCTTCCCTGAGATCTGCTCCTTTTGTTCAAAATGGAAGGGACTGCTTGAAAAGAGTGGTGATGATCCGAAGGAATATAGAGACCGATATGATTCAGAAGTCCATTTTATTGAGCTACTTAAGAGCGGCCGAAGACTTTATACTGTGAGGGGACTGGTACTCTCAGGTCGTCATCACGCTTTGCAAAAAAGCGAGACCCGTTTCATGTTCATCCTCGATAGAATATGTCCGGATAGAGTAAATTTTTCTCTCATTTCTCGCCAATGGAAATTGAACAATCGGGAACAGGATATAGTTCGATTGCTCCTTGAAGAACGGAGCAATAAGGAGATTGCACATGCTCTTGGCTTGAGCCTCAATACAATTAAAGGATATATGAAGCTCCTGATGCGGAAATTGGGGGTCTCCAGCAGAGTAGGCATCATAACCTGCCTTTTAACGAAAAAATAATTTCTTTTCCCTAACGATTTTCACAAATAATCTTCAAAACTCAGAAATAAAGCGATTTATATATTTGAAGACGAAACCTTTATCAGATGAAAATCTCTGAAATCTTTGTTACTATGTGAACTATATAAAAGATAGACGTTTATTACAGGGTAAACTCTATCAGCATTCATTAAGGTCCAGGGCATAAGGACATTAAAACCAGCCAGAGATATGCCCATCACCACATCGACGGCCTAAGACAATCGGTAAAAATTCTGAGTAATTTTTCTATTAAAAAGAGACCGAAAATGCGGCAAAATTATTACGATTTTATGACACTCCATGTTATAATATGCCGTAAGTTATTGATTTGCGGGCGTAACTCAGTGGTAGAGTGTTAGCTTCCCAAGCTGAAAGTCGCGGGTTCGAATCCCGTCGCCCGCTCCAATAAAATCAATAAATTAGACCTCTTACCCCCTTCACAGTTGTTATGCAGTTCTTTTTAATAGAAATTTTAAGACCTCTTCAAGAGAGTCAAAAAGGGGATGTTCTGTATTTTTATTCCAGGGACGGCGAAGTCCTGTGCAGATAAGACCTTTCAGTTTTGCTTCATCGAGAAGGTGAGGGGCATCGTCAACAAGTGCTATACTCGAGTCAAAGAGTACTGCCTTGTTGTTGCTTAAGTGGAGTTCAGTATATGGCAGGTTATACTTTTTAAGGAAATTTTCAGTAGCGTCTCTTGAATTTTCTTGCCTGTGAGAGGCTATGGTAATTTCATAGCCTTTATCAAGGAGGGACTCGAGAAACCACTTGGCAGAAGGAAAAGGCTCGAACAGATCTTGTTCTTTGTGTATAGTATTGATGATACTGTAAAGTTCTTCTATGCTAATGTAGTCCATGTAAAAGTCCCATTCCCAATCGGCTATAGGCGGTATATCAGGGGCTATTTTCTTTAACCTGTTCTGAAAAATAGATGCAAAATCCCACAAAGTATTGTCTATGTCCACTATAATTCTTTGCATTTTGTCAATTTTGGACAAATCCATTCGTCCTCCGCCTCCCCTACTCTTTTCACCTTATTCTTCTCTTCATTCTAAGTACCCCTTCTGCTCATTCATTGTCCGTTTAACTGTTATCATATTACCCTACAAAACAATGCAAGTCAAAGGTACTCAGCGAGCAGACCTTAACTTGAGGATGCGTATTGACTTTTGGTATCAACGGAGCTAACCTATTTTCAAATAATAATTATAGAGAAAGGAGGGGTCTTATGGAAGAAGCAAAAAAACCCATGGGATGGAAAGAACTATACCTGAAAGAGGATTGGTGGGCCATCTATCTCGGCATCGGGATTATTATTGCTGCAATATCATTTTTTTATAGCGGCAACCCTTTCCTTAAATCCCTGAGCATTCTTCCGCCTGGATGGACAGATTTCGGAAAACTCGTAGAGCACTTTTCAACGAACATTGGGTGGTATGCCCTGCAATTCATCTTCTGGTTGATAGTTTTTAGTATAAGTACCAGGATATTAGGTATCAAACAGTCTGAATATATTCCTTCTTTTATCTTTCTGTATATCCTATCAATAATCACCTTTATAATTGGAGAATATAAACCTCTAAACAATTATGGATTTGAGGCCCCGCTTGTAGCATTATTACTCGGACTCCTGATATCAAATATTGTAAGATTGCCAAAATGGATGGATTCAGGTTTCAGGGTTGAATACTATATAAAGACAGGTATTGTCTTACTTGGCGCGACACTCCCTTTTACACTTATCATCTGGGCAGGACCGGTTGCTTTTTTACAAGCAACACTTATTTCAGTTACTACATGTCTTACGATTTTTTATGTTGCTACAAAGCTCTTTGGACTCGATAAGAGGTTTGGTGCTGTCCTTGGCGTTGGCGCTGCAATCTGTGGTGTATCTGCAGCAATAGCAGTTGGTGGTGCAGTTAAGGCAAAAAAGGAAGATATATCTGTTACGATAGCACTTGTAACAATATGGGCTATTGCTATGATATTTTTTATACCCTATTTCTCAAGGTTTTTAAATTTACATCCGGCTACCGTAGGTGCATGGGTTGGATCATCAGAATTCGCTGATGCAGCGGGATTTGCGGCTGCGGTGGCCTATGGCAAGATGGTTGGCAATGAAGAGGCCGCTGTCAGGGCTTTTACCCTCATGAAGGTCATAGGAAGAGATATATGGCTTGGAATATGGTCATTTGCATTCGCCCTGATTGCATGCTTGAAATGGGAAAAAGAGGACAGTGGCACGAGACCTAAGGCATCGGAGATATGGTGGAGATTCCCTAAGTTTGTTCTCGGTTTTTTTGTTGCCTCAGTTATTATTACAATAATCGCATCCGGTTATTCCCTTCAGGATTATGAAAAGATTCTTAAGCCGGAACTAATTAAGCCTATAAAAAGTCTCAGGTCATGGGCATTTATCTTCTGTTTTTTAAGCATCGGCCTTACTACGAGATTCAGGGAATTAGCTTCAGCCGGTAAAAAACCATTCTGGGCCTTTACGATCGGCGTTGCAGTTAATGTTACATTGGGTTTTATTCTTTCTGTTTTAGTACTCGGAAGTTTCTGGATAAGTAAGACAGCTCAGTAGATTGGAGGAATAGGTAGGTCTGTCATTCCGCACTTGTCGGAGCGGCTCTCAGCGAAGACTCGCATCGAGATGCGGAATCCATTTCCTTTGTGACTGGATTCCTGCTTCCGCAGGAATGACAACATTACCTTAATGACTATACATTGATGAAATATAGCTGCAGGGATTGTAGATTTTTTAATAATGACCCGGCATGGCTTGAGAGGGCCTTTCCTGGGTTAAATGCTTTAAGCTCTGCATACGGATCAACCAGAGGTGAGAATGGGATCTGCAATAAGCAAGACCTGTATCTCTCCCCCATTAAAAGATGCAATTATTTTGAGCACATTGATGGCCTTCCCATCACCGATTCATCAGCCTCCATACATGAAAAATCCTCTGAATGACTGTAATATGCGTAAGGACTAACATTATCCATAATACCGGCATAATCCATCCAGTTAATGTTGCGAATATTAACAGGATGATCCTCTCAGGTCTTTCCATAATACCCGTATGGCATGATTCCCCTATTCCCTCTGCTCTTGCTCTTGCATAACTAATTAGAAATGCACCTACCAGTGTCCCAAGGCTAAGAAAGGCACCAGTGTGGTTACCCTTTTCAGCAAGATACCATGCAATGGCAAGAAAAAGAAATGCATCAGAATATCTGTCGAGTACAGAATCGAGGAATGCGCCAAATCTTGTGGTTTTTCCTCTTGTTCTTGCAACTATCCCATCAAGCATATCAAACATTCCGCCTATTAAAATTAATATACCGCCAAGCTTGATATGATGAGGGATAACAAGTGCTGCAATTGCCGTTATAAGAAAACCGATTATTGTGAGGCTATTTGGACTTAAAGGAATTCGTTTTGCAATCGGACTGAGCGGACTATCAAGAAAATGCCCAAGTCTATCACTAAGCATAACATTGAACTTTGGTAATGCTAACTGGTTTTACTGTTACCTCTCTCGCTTTCCTTGTATAAACTCTTCTACCATATCCCTTGCATCTTCGTCAGGGAATTGTACCATCGGATGTTTCATGAAATATGCTGATGGGGATATAAGCACACCCCCTACCCCTCTGTTACGCGCTATTTTGCAACATCTTATTGCATCTATAACAACACCTCCGCTGTTTGGAGAATCTTCAACCGAAAGTCTCATCTCGAGATTTATTGGTATATTTCCGAATCCTCTCCCTTCTATCCTCAGAAAACATATCTTGTTGTCCATAAGCCACGGTATATAATCCGAAGGGCCTATGTGGATATTTTCATTGTCTAAAGGATTATGTAATTGAGATTGCACAGCCTCTGTCTTTGAAATCTTTTTAGACTTTAATCTGGTTCGGTTTAACATATTTAAAAAATCAGTATTGCCCCCAACATTCAACTGATATGTGCTGTCAATCTTTACACCTCTGTCTTCAAACAGCCTGGTTAAATTCCGGTGAATGATCGTAGCTCCGATCTGGCTTTTAATATCATCTCCGATTATAGGAATTTTTTTCTTTTCAAAACGCTTTACCCATGTTTTACCGGAAGCAATAAAGACAGGGACACAGTTAATTAGACTAACACCGGTTTTCAGACATGCCTCAGCATAAAATGCTGTTGCTCTTTCAGAGCCTACAGGCAGGTAGCTGAGAAGTATTTCGGCTCCGCTTTGTTTCAGAACCTTTACAACATCACACGGCTTTTTTCTTGCAATAATAAACCTGCGTTTTTCCGGATAATCTTCCATATGAGGTGATACGCCATCAAGGACATTCCCCATCATGACAGTTACCGGGAAATCAGGAAGATTATTATTAAATGTCTTTGTGCAATTTGGTTGTGCAAAGATAGCCTCTTTAAGCGGCTTGTCAACTTTTCTCTGGTCTATATCAAATGCAGCCACAAAATGGATATCATCCGGCCTGTATCCCCCAAGATCATAATGCATTAAACCAAGAGACCTCTCTGGGTGATCCTTACCTAATGCCTTATAATATTCAACGCCCTGAATTAGTGAGCTGGCACAATTTCCAACTCCGGCAATCGCAACTTTTATCTTACCCATTTTTTATTTCGTTCTCTTTTGAATCCTTTTATGTAAAAGTATTATTAGGTCTTCGAGTTTTATATTGAATTCCCCTAACAGACTGCTCATTGATTCCTCACAGGAGAGTACGAATCTTTTCCATATCCTATGTACTGTGTCCTTATCCAGATCAGATGCAGTTGCAGCCTCCCTGAAACTCATTCCCTCTAAAAGATGTAAGATAACCTCTTTTATCTTGGACTCTTTTGTATGTAACCCAAAGAAGAATGTGCTATGCCTTTCGGAGAATCTAAAATTGCAGGTCTTACATTTAAGGAGTTTTCTCTGATCCCTTCCGTATTTGTGATAGATTATAATATTCCCACGTCCCTTTTTTCCGTGGTCTCCACAAGATTTATTAGGGCAAAAAAAACCATTTAGATTTAAAGAAATCTCCATGCAGAGTTTATATATCAAACTTCTCGCAAAGTCAAGAGAAATTTCAATAAAATGGGGACAGGGTTTATGGTATGCTATTACCCGATTTTTATTCCAAGCTTTTTATAGAGTAATGGAAAGTCTACATTTTCTAAAACCAGGTCCATACCGCGGGCTACTTTAGCCTTATCGCGCAACCTTAACCTTACAGAAAGTCTTTCTAATTTCTTGGCAATGCTATATGTATCATCCCTTACTACCAGAATAGGGATATTTTTCTGTTCTGCCCTGGATATAATAATCTCGCTGGGATACAGATCACCGGTAAGAATGAGACACTCGGTGTCAGATTCTATTGCGGATAGTTGGATATCAGATCTGTCGCCTCCCACAATAACTGCATTATTCCTTGTCCTTTTAAAATAATCAATAGCCTTGTCCACCTGCATAGCCCCGATTAAGAAATGCTCCACCAGATTGTTAACCCTGTCATGGCAGCATAGAACCTTACCTCCAAGCATATCACTCAATTCTTCTACGGTAATGGAACCCACCACTGAATCATGTGGAAGCACACCAATAATATCTATACCCTTTCTTTTAAGAAAAGGTATGGCATATTCGTCAACGCCTTTCTTATGTTCTGTAGTAACTCTATTGAATATCACACCCAAGAACTTATCACCGAGGTCCTTTTTAGCCTGAAGGACATAATCGACTACATACTCTCCCTCATACTTCACCACGATAACAACTTTGGAATTAAGTCGTTTTAAAACCTTAATACCTTGAAGGCCCAAAAAACTTCCGGTGTATATACTGCCGTAACCACCAACTAACATGACATCTTTATCTTTGCATAGATGGTTGTATGATTTAACAATTTTTGTTAAAAGCCCTTTCAGATCCTTAATGTAACTTTTGACTGCAAGTTCTTGAGTCAGCACTATAGGACATATCTCAGATAATGGATCTTTTAGCTCGAGTGCCCTGTAAATGCGCCAGGCGTCATTATCAGTCAGAACATTATCAACCTTGATGGGCAAAATACCCACTGGCTTAAAATAGCCTACCTTAAGACCGTCTCTCTTGAACTTATGACCTAATCCCATAGATACCAAGGTCTTACCAGAGTATCCTGATGTAGAACCTACATATAAAGAAATCATTTTAGTCACCCCCTATTGTAAATCGTGCATCAATAGCAACTAAACCTTCTCCTCTCTTCTTAACAAGAAGTGGATTGATATCAGCCTCGATAATCTGAGGAAAATCCAAGGCCAGTTGCGATAAAATTAATAAGGATTTCTCGATGGCCTCGATATCAGTCTCAGCCTCTCCCCTAACCCCCCGCAAAAGTGGAAAGGTTTTTGTTTCCCGGATCATTTCATGCGCATCCTCCTGGCTTAACGGGGTAATCCTGAAAGAAATATCCTTCAAAACCTCCACATAAATCCCGCCCAGCCCGAACATAATCATATGCCCGAACTGAGCATCTTTTGTTATACCTGCAATCACCTCTTTCCCACCATGTATCATCTCCTGAATCATTACTCCGTATATACTGGCGGTAGGCATAATATTTTTGACACGGGTAGTAATATCAAAGAAGGCATTTTCCACATCCTTTTTGCTGTTCAGGTTGGTTTTTACACCACCTATATCACTTTTATGGATAATCTGGGGTGAAATTATTTTCATGACCACAGGGTAACCAATTCCCTCAGAAGCGGCTACAGCCTCTTCTGAGTTTCTGGCCAATAAACTTTTTGGCTGCATAAATCCGTAAGTCTTTAAAACCTCGTAAACTTCTGATTCGCTTAAACGCTCACGATTTTCTTTTTTAACCTTTTCAAAGATGTCAAGCACCTTTTCTTTTAAACCGTCAAAATGGGGATATGTCTTCTCTGGCCTGTTTATCCAGACCTGATATCTATACATGGCATTTAAAGCGGAAACCGCTTCTTCCGGATAGCTGTAATTGGGAACATTGTACTTCAAAAGAATCTTTGATCCGGATTCGACACTTTTCTTGCCCATAAATGAGGTAAGGATAGGCTTGTCAACTAAATTGGCAATATTTGCTATTGCCTTTGCTGTTTCCTCTACATCTACAACAGCAGTAGGGGTCAGAAGCACCATTACTCCCTGTATCTTTTCATCTTGCAATACTGTATAAAGGGCCTTTTCATATCTCTCTGCACCTGCATCTCCCATGATGTCAATTGGATTGTAAAACGAGGCAACAGGCGGTAAAAAAGTTCTGAGTTTATCTGTTGTTTCCTTATGTAATGGAACAAGCTGCAGGTCCGACTTATCACAGGCATCTGCTGCTAAAATCCCCGGCCCTCCGGAATTAGTTACGATAGCAACATTGGGACCCTTGGGCAGAGGCTGATTGGCAAAGGCGATGGCATAATTAAAAAGTTCACCTATGGTATGTGCCCGAATGACCCCGCTCTGTTTGAAGGCAGAATCAAAGGCAGCCTCCCTGCCTGCAAGTGCCCCGGTATGAGAAGAAGCGGCTTTTGCTCCTGAACTGGTAATACCAGATTTCAGTATAATAAGCGGCTTCTTTTTTGAGACCTGGCTGGCAACTTCCATAAATTTTCTGCCGTCATTCACACCCTCGATGTATCCTAAAATTACCTTTGTATTATCATCTTCAGATAGGGCAAGCATAATGTCTGTGTCTGAGATATCCGCCTTGTTTCCCATGCTTATGAATTTTGAAAAACCTATGTCTTCAGGCAAGGCACGATCAAGAACAGCAAGGCAGAGTGCGCCTGATTGCGAAAAAAATCCGATACTCCCTTTAGCAGGCATACCTGCTGCAAATGAGGCATTTACCCTTGAGTGGGTATCAATCATACCCAGGCAATTAGGACCTATAAATCTGACTCCTGATTCCTTTGCCTTTTTGACTAACTCATTTTCCAGCTTTGCACCTTCTATCCCGCTTTCTCTAAACCCGGCGGTTATGATTATAGCAGCATCAATTCCCTTGGCCCCACACTGTTCAATCACTTCCAATACATTTTTTGGAGGTACAACTACTACTGCTAAATCAATTTTACCAGGCACATCAAGAAGTGAAGGATATGCCTTCACACCTAAAATTTCTGATGCACCTGGGTTAATGGGGTAAACAGCTCCCTGATAGTCATATTGAATCGCATTTTTGAGGATATCATAACCCACCTTCCCTGGTGTCCTTGAAGCGCCGATGACTGCAATTGATTTTGGGTTAAAAAAGTTATCAAGCATATAAAAGATATATTACCCAAAGCATAGTTCATTTTCAAAGAGAAAACTGTGTTCTAACTTTTAATGTAAGAATTCATCGCAGCTCTGCTGCGGGGGGTAGTTCATTTCTTTACAGAATTTTATTTGAATAGTGTAGCCGCAATCTTTAGCCTGCGAAAATTAAATTTTAAGCAGAGGACAGGATTTTTATAAATAAAATTTAAATAGACAATGTCGTGTTTGTTTAAAATGTGGACTTCACCTCCTACTAATCTTCAATATGAGGGGAGTCTCAAGCTTAAGGATTACTGGTAGTAGAAACCCATAATTTTGACTTTTATTCTAAATATATGTCATTATATTAGTAGAGTTTAGAAGTTCCGGCGTCTAACACTACAGCACTAAGGGCTAGGGCGTTATGCTCTATCCCTTTTTTTATGCCTTATGCACTGCTGCACTATGCACTCCCCCCCATGTCGGACAACGGGTAAGGGGTATATATAAGGGAGGTGCCGTGTGTTTTAAATCTATAAGGAGGATTAAGAAACGAGAATTTTATTCTTCTGGTCAGGCTGGCTGATAAGGATAAAAAAGAATGAATTTTGAAGATTTTAGCCTAAGTAAAGAGACAATCTACATTTGCTTTATTATTAGGAACTGGTTAAATGGAAGAAAATAAAAAGTTATCAGAAATAAAAGATTTTGTAGAAACAGCTGAGCTTTTTTTGGTTTCCCAGGGAGACTATCAGGAGACGCTCAATATCGTTGCTGAAAGTGCGCTGAAGGTTTCTGCTGCTGACAGAGTTTGTCTCATAATGAAGAATAAAAAAGAAGAGCTTATGATTGAAGTTGGTCTTCCTCAATATGACCACGGAATTTGTAAAAAAATTACCCCGGAAACAGGAGAGACATTGTTAAGACAGGTGATGGGTGGTGAATCGATTGTTTTAGTCACGAACCCCTGTGAGGACCGTCGTGTTGCTTACATGCGGGAATTGATAATGACTTATGGCATTTCTTCAATATTGTTTCTCCCGCTCTTTTTTGGAGGTGAATCAACAGGAATCCTGGTATTTGATTGGGTTGATGGAGGAAAATTTTCCAAAGAAATTCTTGAGAAGATCAAACTTTTTGGACGTTTAGCCTCAAGAGCAATAGGGATGGAGAAAAAAAGGAAAAAAGATCGGAAGAAGATATTGCAGGATGAAAAATTACGGAGCCTCGGCGAACACTCCTCGCAAGTTGCTCATATAATTCGAAATAGTTTGACGATAATAGGGGGATTTTCAGGAAG
>Ga0299912_10001608_pt1 | contig 18232 bp, 17 predicted proteins | sample RVTome_2_FD_207667 | JGI IMG/M metagenome (GOLD analysis project Ga0299912, IMG submission 207667) | Soil microbial communities from uranium-contaminated site in the Upper Colorado River Basin, Wyoming, United States - RVT95D214 (version 2) ... | reverse complement strand
GGGCTTGCACCGAGCCACCAATTTCGGCCGCTGGGGCGTCGCCATCGCCCAGGACGAGCACGGCATGGAGACCGCCTACGACAGCCGCTCGGCCCGCTGGCGCGCCGACCTGCCTAGCCCCGAGGCCCTGGGCGCCGAGGCCGCCCGCCGCGCCCTGGCCCAGCTCGGCGCCCGCAAGATCGACAGCGTCACCGCCCCGGTGATCTTCGAGAACCGCCTGGCCGCCTCCCTGATCGGCCCGCTGCTCGGCGCCATCTCGGGGCCCTCCATCGCGCGCGGCGTCTCCTTCCTGAAGGACAAGCTCGGCCAGCAACTGTTCGCCAAGGGCGTCAACATCCTGGATCAGCCGCATCGGCCCCGGGGCCTTGGCTCCACCCCCTATGACGACGAGGGCGTGACAAACGGCGATCTGGCGGTGATCGACGATGGGGTGCTGACCACTTGGCTCCTCAACACCGCCGCCGCGCGCCAGCTCGGCCTCCAGACCAACGGCCGCGCCTCCCGCGGGCTCGCCGGCCCACCGGGCGTCGGCCCCACCAACCTCACCGTCCAGCCGGGCGATCGGGACCTGGCCGCGCTGATGAAGGACGCGGGCACGGGCCTTCTGGTCACCAGCATGTTCGGCCCGTCGCTCAACGCCAACACCGGCGACTGGTCGATCGGCGTCTCGGGCTTCTGGTTCGAGGGCGGCGAGCGGGCCTATCCGGTCAACGAGGTCACCGTCGCGGGCAATCTGATCGACATCTACGGCCGCCTCGTCCCGGGCGCGGACCTGGAATACCGGGGGGCGGTCAATTCGCCCTCGATCCTGGTCCCCGACCTGGCCATAGCGGGTCGATGAAAGACGACCTTGAGCTCATCCGGGACGCGGCGCGCCAGGCGGGCGAGACCGCCCTTCGCCTGAAGGCCGCCGGGGCGCTGAAGGTCGAGTTCAAGACCAACGGCACCCCCGTCTCCAGCGCAGACCTGGCGCTCGACCGGCTGCTGCACGAGACGCTCACCGCCGCCCGCCCGGACTACGGCTGGCTGTCCGAGGAGCGCGCCGACGACGGCTCGCGGCTGCAGCGGTGGCGGAGCTTCGTGATCGACCCCATCGACGGCACCCGCGCCTTCGTGAAGGACCGACCCTGGTGGGCGGTCTCCATCGCCGTGGTGGAAGACGGCGCGCCCGTCGCGGGGGTGGTGCACGCGCCCGAACTTGACGAGCTCTACGAAGCCTCGGCCGGCGGCGGCGCCCGCCTGAACGGGGTCCCCATCGCTACGAGCGCGCGCGCCGCGCTGAAGGATTGCGCCGTGCTTGGCAATGCGCACACGCTCACCAACGCCGACTGGCCGCCGATGCGCATCGAGACGCGCAACTCCATCGCCTATCGCATGGCCCTGGTGGCCGCCGGCGCCTTCGACGCGACCATCGCCCTGTCGACCAAGTGCGACTGGGACATCGCCGCCGCCGACCTGATCGCGCGCGAGGCGGGCGGGCGCGTCAGCGATCATCTGGGCGCCCCGTTCGCCTACAATCTCGCCTCCTCGCGCAAGCCGAGCCTGATCTGCGCAGGACCGGCGCTGTACCCGTTGATCCTGGAGCGGGTCGGCCATATCCAGCCCCATCACGCAGCCTGACGGATCCCCATGCCCGCCTCCCCCGATCACCAGCTTCTGCACATCGTCATCGGCGGCGAGCTGAAAAGCGTCGACTCCACCCAGTTCCGCGACCTGTCCAAGGTCGAGCTAGTGGGCGCCTATCCGAACTACGCCGAGGCCCACAAGGCCTGGCGCGGCAAGGCCCAGGCCACGGTCGACAACGCCCTGATGCGCTATTTCATCATCCACGCGCACCGGCTGTTGGATCCGTCGAAGGATTAGATCGCACCGGCTCTCTGCGTCATTCGAGACGCCGTCCTTGCGGACGGCTCCTCAGGATGACGAGCTTGGGCGGGTTCTACAGAGTTCGTCATGGTGAGGAGCGCTGCGCCAGCGGCGCGTCTCGAACCACGCACCCTCACTCCCGCCGCAGCAGGCCCTCGGTCAGGAGCCTCCCCCACCAGTTCGCCTTGAAGTCGCGCTTGATCGCGGCGCGGTCGTAGTCGGGCCGGCCTAGCCACTCGATCAAGCTCTCGCCGCGCGGCTCGCCCTCGGCCAGATAGCGCTCGAAGGCGTAGTCGAGCACGCCGGTGTTCCCCTGCCGGAAGTGGCCGTAGCGCGCCGACAGCTGGCCCAGCGCCTCGCGGATCGGCTGGCCGAGCCGGAAGTGGGCGTAGAGCACGGCCATCACTCCCGCCCGGTCCGCGCCGGACTTGCAGTGCATCAGGCAGGGATATTCGATCGTCTCGAACAGGGCCTTGGCGCCCAGGGCCTCTTCGAGGGTCGGCGCCTCGCGCGAGTTCATGCGGAAGTCCACCAGCGTCAGCCCGAGCCGCCGGCAGGCGTCCCGTTCGATGGCGTAGTGGCTCTTGTGCGGCTCGCCGCGCAGGTTCAGCACGGTCTTGATCCCGTGGCCCTGCCACCACTTCAGCTGGAACGGCCAGGGCTGGTTGGCGCGCAGCATCCGCGGGTCGATCCAGTGGGCGTTCTGGAAGCCCAGCCGCAGATAGGCATGGTCGCTCCAGAAGAAGTCCCAATAGGCGCCGATGCGCCCCCAGGGCGTTGAGAGATCGAACTTGGCCACGCGCGCTCCCTTGCGGCGCTCGAAGATAGGCCGCGCCTCGCATCGGCGGAAGGCCGCCCCGCCTGGACGCGCACCGCTTGACACCCGCCGCTGCAGGCCCGACCGATCGGCCATGACCGGCAAGCCCGCCATAGCCCAGACCTCCGCCTCCAAGCCGGGCGCCGCCAAGACCCCGGCTCTGCGCCGGCGGGTGTTCGACGCCTATCTGAGGCCGCACCTGGGCGCGCTGATCGTCGCCCTCGCCTGCGCCGGGATGGTCGGGGCGCTGTCGGGGGTGCTGTCCTGGCTGCTGGAGCCGGCGGTGCGGAAGCTCTTCCTGCAGCCCGACCCCGAGGCCCTCATCGTCCTGCCGCTGGTGATCGCCGGTGCGGGCGTGCTGCGGGGCGGCGCCCAGCTCGTCCAGGCGGTGCTGACCAACCGCATCGGCAACGGCCTGGTGGCGGACGTCCAGGCTCAGCTGTTCGGCCATCTGGTCCGCGCGGACCTCGCTAAGCTCCGCCAAGCGCACACGGGGGCCTACGTCTCGCGCGTGCTCTACGACGCCGGCCTGATCCGCGAGGCGGCGACGGCGGGCCTGGTCAACTACACCCAGAATCTCCTGACCGTGGTCGCGGCGGGCGTGGTGCTGGCGGCGACCGACCCCGTGCTGGCCCTGATCGTGCTGGTGGCGGCCCCGGCTGCCGCCCTGATCATGCGCCGCTTCGTGGGGCGCACCAGCCGCGCGGCCAAGAGCGCCATGCAGGAGACCTCCGCCCTCTCCGCCGCCGTGATGGAGAGCCTGGACGGAATCAAGATCGTCAAGATCGAGAACCGCGAGGCCGACGAGGAGGCCCGCGTCGCCGCCGTCATCCGCCGCCGCCTCGCCCACTTGATCTCCGGCTCCAACGCCAAGGCCCTGGCCGCGCCGGCCACCGACACCCTGATGGCTGTCGTCATGGCCGCGATCATCGCCTTCGCCGGCTGGCGGGCCCTGCACGGCCAGATCCAGATCTCCAACCTCCTGGCCTTCATCGTCGCCCTGGCCTTCGGCGCCCAGGCGCTCAGGTTCCTGGCCAACTACCAGACCATCCTGGCCGAAGGCCTGGCGGCGGCCTCGCGCTTGTTCGAGGCGCTGGACGAGGCGCCCACGATCGGCGATCGGCCCCGCGCAAAGGCCATAGGCCGGGCCAAGGGCGCGATCCGCTTCCAGGACGTCCGCTTCGCCTACGATCCGGAGGTCCCGGCGCTGGACGGCGTCAGCTTCGAGGCCGCGCCCGGACGCACCGTCGCCCTGGTCGGCCCCTCGGGCGGCGGCAAGAGCACCATCCTGAACCTGATCCCGCGCTTCTACGACGTGGACGGCGGCGCCATTATGCTCGACGGTCGCGACATCCGCGACATCACCCTGACCTCCCTGCGCGCCCAGATCGCCCTGGTCACCCAGGAGCCATTCCTGTTCGACGACACCGTGGGCGCCAACATCGCCTATGCGCGGCCGGGCGCCTCGCAGGCGCAGATCGAGGCCGCCGCCCGCGCCGCCGCCGCCCACGAGTTCGTCATGGAGATTCCCGGCGGCTACGACGCCCACGTCGGCGAGGCCGGGACCCGTCTGTCCGGCGGCCAGCGCCAGCGGATCGCCATCGCCCGCGCCTTCCTGAAGGACGCGCCCATCCTGCTGCTCGACGAGGCCACCAGCGCACTGGACGCCGAAAGCGAGGCGAAGGTGCAGCAGGCCCTGCAGCGGCTGATGGCCGGGCGGACCACGCTCTTGATCGCCCACCGCTTGGCCACCGTGCGGGGCGCGGACGCGATCCATGTGATCGACCGGGGCCGCGTGGTCCAGTCGGGAACCCACGAGAGCCTGATGGCCGCGCGCGGCCTCTACGCCCGCCTCGCCAAGGGCCAGAACCTCGAGGCGGAGCCCGCGTGAAGGCGCTGGCCCGCTCCGCGCCGGTTCAGACCGTCCTGGCCGCGATCCTGACCGCCTATCTGTGGCTGGTGCTGCGAACGATCCGATGGCGTCGGATCAACGTTGAGCCCGCGCAGGCGGTGCTGGCCCGGCCGGGCGGGGTGATCGCCTGTTTCTGGCACGGCCGCATCGCCCTCTCCATCGCCGCCCAGCCCCTGGTGGTGCCGCACAGGCCGGCGCGCCTGTTGATCTCCATGTCGGAGGACGCGGGGTTCGTCGCCGATGCGATGGCGGCCATGGGCCTGCCGTCCTTTAGGGGTTCCTCGCGCCTGACCAAGGACCCCAAGCGGCGGGGCTCCGGCTCGGCCGCCTACCGCGGCTCCCTGGACTGGCTGAAGGACGGCGGGGTGTTCATCCTGACCCCCGACGGGCCGCGAGGCCCCGCCGAACAGATGGCCGAGGGCGTGGTCCGCATCGCCCAGCGCACCGGCGCGCCGGTGTTCCTGATGGGCTTCGCCGCGCGGCCGGCGGCGCGGCTGAAGACCTGGGACAGCATGGTCCTGCCGGCGCCGTTCGGGCGCGGCGCCATGGTGTTCGACGGCCCCCTGGTCGTCCCCGAGGGCGCCCGCGAGACCGAGCTGAAAGGTCTGCGCCAAGAGTGGGCGCAAAGGCTCACCGCGGCGACCGAAGCGGCGGAGGCCGCTCTGCGATGAGCGCCGGGACAAACAGTGATTGGCCGGCCTCGCTGCGGCTCTATGGGTTCGTGACCCGGCTCGCCGAGCCCCTGGCGCCCTTGGCGCTGGCCTGGCGCGCGGGGCGGGGCAAGGAGGACCGGCGCCGGCTCGGCGAACGCCTCGGCCGCGCGTCCGAGCCACGCCCGAACGGACCGCTCGTCTGGATCCACGCCGTCAGCGTGGGCGAGAGCCTGTCGCATTTGCCCCTGGTCGAACGCTTCCGCGCCCAGCGTTCGGAGGTGACGGTGCTGGTCACCTCCGGCACGCGCACGGCGGCCGAGCTCCTGGCCGAACGCCTGCCCGAAGGCGTCATCCACCAGTTCGCGCCCATCGACGCGCCGGGCGCGGCGGCGCGGTTCATCGCCCACTGGAAGCCGGACCTTTGCGTGTTCGTGGAAAGCGAGCTGTGGCCCAACCTGCTCCACGTCGCCAAGGCCAGTGGCGCGAAGCTGGTGCTGATGGGCGCGCGCGTCTCCGAACGCAGCGCCCGGCGTTGGGACCGGCGCCCGGCGGCGGCGCGGGCGGTGCTCGGCCTGTTCGACCTGGTCTATCCCCAGGACTCGGTCACCGCCGACTGGCTGGAAGACCATGGGATCATGATCGCCGGCCGGCTCGACCTGAAGCGCGGCGCCTCGCCCCTTCCCTGCGACGAGGCCGCCCTGGCCGAGCTCCGCCATCAGGTCGGCGACAGGAAGGTGGCCCTGGCGGCCAGCACCCACGCGGGCGAGGAGGCGTTGATCGCCGACGCGGTCCGGGGCCTCGACCCAGCGCCCTTGCTGGTCGTCGCCCCCCGCCATCCCGAGCGCGGACGCCTCGTCGCCCTGTCGCTGGAGACGCGGGGATGGACGGTGGCCCTGCGCTCCAAGGGCCAGCCGATTACGCCGCAAACCCAGACCTATATCGCCGACACCATCGGGGAGCTTGGCCTGTTCTACCGGCTGGCCGACGCCGTGGCCCTGGGGGGCAGCTTTCTGGAAGGCCTGGCGGGCCACAACCCCCTGGAGCCGGCGCGGCTCGGCAAGGCGGTGGTCAGCGGACCGCACGTGGACGCCTTCGCCGACCTCTACGCCGAGTTCCTGGCCGAGCGCGCCGTGCTGATCGCCAAGGATCCCGGCGAACTGGCCAAGGCCATGAAGGCGCTGTTGGCCGAGCCGAACCTGGCTGAGGCCCTGGGCGAACGCGCCCGCGCCGTCGCGGCCCGGGGGCGCGAGGACGTCGAGGCGGCCTTCGAGGTCCTGAAGATGCTATTGCCGGGGGCATGAAGCTGGTGACGCCACGGTGGTGGTACAGTCGCGGGCGCGCCCCGGGCGCGCTCGTGCGGGCGCTGTTGACCCCCGCGTCCTGGATCTGGGCGGCGGCGACGGCCCGCCGCGTCGCCAGCGCGCGGCCCTTCGAGCCGCCGGTGCCGGTGATCTGCGTCGGCAATCTGACCGTCGGCGGCTCGGGCAAGACGCCGGCAGCCCGGGAGATCCTGTGGCGCCTCACGCAGCAGGGCGTGGCCGCCCACGGCCTGTCGCGCGGGCACGGCGGGCGGTTGCGGGGGCCCGTGCGGGTCGATCCCGCCCGCCACACGGCCCGCCAGGTGGGCGACGAGCCCCTGATGCTGGCTTGGGACTTTCCGATGTGGGTCTCCGCCGATCGGGTCTTGGGCGTACAGGCGGCGGCGTGGGCGGGGGCGAAGGTCGTGGTCATGGACGATGGGCATCAAACCCCCTCGGTCCGCAAAGCTCTGTCGCTGGTGGTGGTGGACGGCGAAACGCGGGACGGCGAATGGCCCTTCGGCGACGGTCGGGTGTTTCCCGCCGGTCCCATGCGCGAGCCTTTGGCCGCCGGGCTCGCCCGCGCCGACGCGGTGGTGCTGCTCCTGCCATCCGGGCTCGTCGCGCCAGACCCGGAGCTGATGGCCCTGCTCCAGAGCCGGCCCGTGCTGATCGCGCGGCTGGAGCCGTCCGGCCCGCCGCCGCCCGGCCCCCAGCTGGGTTTCGCCGGCGTCGCCAAGCCCTGGAAGGTGGAGCGCGCCCTGAAGGAGGCCGGCTGCGAGCTGGTGGACTTCGCGCCCCTGCCCGACCACGCGCCTCTGGACGGGCGGCTGATGGGCTTCCTCGCGCGCCGCGCCGCGATCTATGGGGCGGGGCTGGTCACCACCGAGAAGGACTGGGTGCGCCTGCCGGCCGCCTGGCGCGAGCGGGTGGTCGCCTGGCCCGTGCGTGCGCGCTTCGAGGACGAAGCGGCCCTGGACGCCTTGATGGGTTCGATCTTGGCCGTGGCGAGGCGCTGATCGCTCCGCATCGTCATCCCCGGCCTTGTGCCGGGGACCCATAAACGCCGACGGTTCGAAACCAGTCCCCAGCGCCTCGGTTCTGGGCCCTCGGAACAAGCCCGAGGGTGACGATTGTTTACGAGGTCCGCTGAAGCGCCCGCCAGCCGATGTCGGTGCGGAAGAAGCCTTCGGGCCAGTCGATCCGTTCGATGGCGGCGTAGGCCCGCTCGCGAGCCTCTTTCAGGGTCGCCCCCCGCGCACAGACGTTCAGCACCCGCCCGCCGGCCGCCCGCAGCGTACCGTCCGCGTCGCGCGCCGTGCCGGCATGGAAGACCACCACCTCGGGGCCGAAGTCCTGCTCCGCCCCCCGGATCGCCGAGCCGGCGAGGGGCCTGTCCGGATAGCCCTTGGCCGCCATCACGACGCAGATCGCCGCCTCATCGCTCCATTGCGGCGGCGACAGCTCGACCAGCCGGCCGGTGGCGGCGGCGTGCAGATAGGGTAGCAGGTCGCATTCCAGCCGCAGCATCAGCACCTGGCACTCCGGGTCTCCGAAGCGGACGTTGAACTCCACCAGCTTCGGACCCGTGTCGGTCAGCATCAGCCCGGCGTAGAGCACGCCTCGGCAGGGGGCGCCTTCGCGCGCCATGTTGCGCACGGTCGGCCGGACGATGTTCCGGTCGGCCTCGTCCTGCAGCGCCGCCGTCAGCACGGGCGCGGGGGAATAGGTCCCCATGCCGCCGGTGTTGGGGCCCTCGTCGCCGTCGAAGGCGCGCTTGTGGTCCTGGGCCGCCCCGAACAACAGCGAGGTCTCCCCGTCGCACAGGGCGAACAGCGAGGCTTCCTCGCCGGCCATGAACTCCTCGATCACGACCCGCGCCCCGGCCGCGCCGAAGCGGCCGCCCAGCATGTCTTCGATCGCGGCCTCGGCGGCCTCGCGGTGAGCGGCGATGACCACGCCCTTGCCGGCGGCCAGACCGTCGGCCTTGATCACATAGGGCGGCTTGAAGCGGTCAAGGGCGGCCTTGGCGTCGTCCGGCCGCTCGAACACGCCATAGCCGGCGGTGGGCAGGCCGTGACGGGCGCAGAAGTCCTTGGTGAAGGCCTTGGAGGTCTCCAGCCGCGCCGCCGCCGCCGAGTGTCCGAAGCAGGGGATTCCCAGGCGGTCCAGCCGGTCCGCGAGGCCGGCATCCAGCGCCGCCTCGGGACCCACGACCACCAGGTCGGCCTCGATCTCGCGGGCGAGCGCGACGAGGCCCTCCACATCCGTCGCGCCCACGGGCCGGACCTCGCCCAGGGCCGCCATTCCGGGGTTGCCCGGCGCGCAGACCAGCCGCGTCAGCAGCGGAGATTGCGCGATCTTCCAGGCCAGGGCGTGCTCGCGCCCGCCGGCCCCCACGAGAAGCACCTTCATGGCCTCTGCTGTGAGCTTCGCGCCCCGAGTCGGTCAAGCGCGGGGGTGCGGAAAGAGGGGCGCCGAGGACGCTTGATCGGCCTTGAGAATTAACCTGTCGGCCACCCTTGGCCGTTAGCGTGTCCATATCAGGATACACAAGCATCGGGGCAGGCTCGTGACGGGCGATACATCCGGCCGCAGACGACTCAGCCAGGCGGAACTGGACGTGGTCCTCACCGCCCACGAGAAGTTCGTCACGGGCAAGCCGGGCGGCCGGCGCGCGTCGTTGCGGTTCGCCGACCTCGCCGGTCTCGAGCTGAGCCGCCGCCAACTCCAGGACGCGGATTTTTCGGGCTCGGTGTTCGAGGGCTGCAAGATGGTCCGCGTGAACCTGGAGCGCGCCAGCCTGTTCGGCTGCAGCTTCCGGCGCGCCGACCTGCGCCATGCGGTCCTGTCGCGGGCGGACATCCGCGGCTCAACCCTGCGCGGCGCCAACCTGTCCGGGGCCGATCTGACCCAGGCCGATTTCCGCGAGGGCCAGATCGCCATTCCCCACCCCCGCAAGGGACTGGACGTGCTGCGCCACGAAAACCGCAACGGCGAACTGGACGAGGCCAACTTCTCCGGCGCGCGGCTGGACGGCTCCAATTTCTCGGGCGTGTCCGCCTTCGCGGCGGACTTCACCGACTGCTCGATGAAGGGCGTCAAGCTCGTCGGCGCTAATCTGAAGGACGCCAATCTGTCGGGCGTCATCCTCGAAAACGCCGAGATGGCGGGGGTCAATCTGCAGGGCGTCCGGCTGGTGGGCGCGGTGCTTACGGGCGTGGACTCCCAACTCATGCGCCAGGCCGGCGCGGACATGACCCGCTGCCTGGCCGACGCCACGCCCGCGGTGGCTCAGCGGGCCGAGGCCTTGCTCGCCCTGGCGAAGGGGCATCAACGATGGTGCGAGACGGGCGGGCGCGAGGGTAAGCCCGCGGTGTTCGACGGCGAGGATTTGCGCCCCCTGGCGGCGCGGATGCGCGGTCTGATGCTGACGGCCATGTCGGCCAAGGGCGCCTGCATGGTTGGGCTTGATCTGGCCGGCTGCCAGCTTCAGGGGGCCAACCTCGAAGGGGCGGACCTTCGAGCGGCGGTGCTGGTGGGTTCGGACCTGCGCGGCGCGCGGCTGGTGGACGCCAATCTCACCAAGGCCGATCTTCGCAAGGCGGCCCTGTGCGCCCTGCCGCTCGGCGCCGCGCGGACCACGCCCACGCACATGGAGCGCGTCAAGCTGCGCTACGCCAGTTGCGAAGGCGCGGACCTGGACGGCGCCGTGCTCGACGAGGCCGATCTGGGGGGCGCTGACTTCACGGGGGCCAGCCTGAAGGGCGCGCGCCTGCGCGGGGCGGAGATGTCCAGCACCATCGGTCTCGACCTCGACCGCCAGGCGGCCTGACCGCGAAAGAGGCGGCGCCTCGCGACGCCGCCCCCCCGGTTGATCCAATCCCGTCATCCCCGGGCTTGTCCCGGGGACCCATGCGCGCAGAGCTATCCTGCAAGGGCTGTGTTCATGGGTGGCCGGCACAAGGCCGGCCATGACGAATGGATATTACGCGGCCTTGGCTTCGCCTTCGAGGGCGGGCGCGCCGGGCGCGGCCTTCACCTCGATGCGACGGGGCTTCATGGCTTCCGGCAGTTCGCGCTTGAGCGTGATCTGCAGCAGGCCGTCGGCGAGGTCCGCGTCCTCAACCACCACGTAGTCGGCGAGCTGAAAGCGCCGCTCGAAGCTTCGCTCGGCCAGGCCCCGGTGCAGATAACGGCGGGCCTCGTCGCCCCTGGTCTTGCGGCCCTGCACGGTTAGGACGTTCTCCTTGACCTCGATGTTAAGCTCGTCGGGCTTGAAGCCGGCCACCGCCATCTCGATCCGATAGGCGTCCTTGCCCACGGTCTCGATGTTGTAGGGCGGATAGCCGCTCGGCTCGCCGCTGGCGGCGGCGTCGAGCAGGGCCGCCAGTCGGTCGAAGCCGACCACGGAACGATAGAGGGGAGAAAAATCAACGGTGCGCATCACGGCATCCTCCTTGGTCAAGCAAGGTTGCGGTTCATGGGCGGACGTTGCGCGAGCCGGATGGCCTCGCGCGTCCGGAAGGCCTGGACATCCAGCGCCTTCACACCCTTAGGTGGGAGATCGCCAGCGCCGCGCAAGTGGTCGCGGCGCGGACACAGGCCCCCGGTCGCCGAACAGGCTGGGGCTAAACGGGGGAGGAACCCACAGATGAAATCCACGCTCCCGCGCGCCGTCGCGCTCGCAGCTGGGCTCGCCACGGTCATCGCCGCCGCTTCGGCCGGCGCGGCCGCGGCCGCCGACCCGTTTCCGAACGCGACGCGGGCAGGTCCTCCGCGATTCGACTCCGAGGTCGACACCCTGGCCGACGCGGTCAACGGTCCGGGCCGCTCCGTCGAGAACCGCGCCCGCGATCCGTGGCGCCAGCCGCAGCAGGCCCTGACCTTCTGGGGCCTGCGTCCAGGCGACACGATCCTCGAGTTCGCGCCGGGCGGCGGTTACTGGACCGAGATCCTCGCGCCCTTCGCCAAGACTACGGCCGGAAGCTACGTCGCCACGGGCCCGAACGTGGACGATCCGGCCACGTCCGAGGGCGCGCGCCGCGCCCGCGCCGCCTTCGAGGCCAAGTTCGGCGTCAAGACCGTGGACTTCGGCCCGAATTCGGGGCCCCTCGCGCCGCCGGCCTCGGTGGACTTCATCCTGACGTCCCGGAGCATTCATGGCTGGATCTGGCAAGCGGGCATGCTCGACAAGGTCATGGCCGACGCCTACGCGGCGCTGAAGCCCGGCGGCGTGGTCGCCGTGGAGCAGCACCGGGCCGATCCCCGGCCGATGGTTACGGACGCGCGCGACGGCTACGTGTCGGAGGCCTACGTGATCGCGGCCGCCGAGAAGGCCGGTTTCAGGCTCGGCGCGCGCTCGGAGGCGCTGGCCAATCCCAAGGATCCCAAGGACCATCCCTTCGGGGTCTGGACTCTGCCGCCCACCCGCCGCAACGCCCCCTTTGGCCAGCCGGACGATCCCAAGTTCGACCACAGCCGCTATGACGCCATCGGGGAGAGCGATCGGATGGCCCTGAAGTTCGTCAAGCCGGGCTGAGCGCTCCCCCGCACGCCGGGCATTCGGGATCGGCGGGCAGGCCGACGATCCGGCTCGTCGCGTTCAGCGCGTCGTAGATCAACAGGCGGCCGATCAACGGCTCGCCCGCCCCGGCGATCAGCTTGATCGCCTCCAGCGCCATCATCGAGCCGATCACGCCCGCCAGCGCCCCCATCACGCCCACGGCCGAGCAGGTCTCCGCGTCCGGCGGCGTTTCGGGCACCAGGCACCGATAGCAGGGTCGCCCGGCGAACACCGAAAGCTGGCCGGTCCAGCGGCCGATGGCGCCGGAGACCAGGGGCTTGCCCGTCGCCAGGCACGCGTCGCTGACGCAGAACCGCGCGGCGAAGCTGTCGGTCCCGTCCAGCACCACGTCGTAACCGCCGACGATCCCGGCGGCGTTGAACTCATCGAGCATGAACGGGTGGGGCTCCAAGGCGACGTGCGGATTGACCCGCGCCAGGGCTTCGGCCGCCGCCTCCGCCTTGCCCCGGCCGACGTCCTCGGTGCGGTAGAGCACCTGGCGCTGCAGGTTCGACAGGCTGACCGTATCGCCGTCCGCCAGGCCCAGGGTTCCGACCCCCGCCGCCGCCAGATAGAGCGCCGCCGGCGCGCCTAGCCCCCCCAGGCCCACGATCAGCACGCGGGCCGCCTTCAGCCGCTGCTGGCCCGGCCCGCCGATCTCGCGCAGCACCAGATGGCGGGCGTAGCGCTCGACCTCTTCTTCGCTAAACATGCCTGTCATCCCGGAAATCGCTCAGCGATTGTCCGGGACCCAGAAACGCCGCTGGGTCCCGGCTCTCCGCGCTAGCGCGCTGCGGCCGGGATGACGAGCGAAACTTGACCCCGGCCCCGCCAGCCGCCACATCCGCGGCCATGGCCGAGCAACCGTCCGCCGCCCCCTGGCATGGGACCACCATTGTCGCCGTGAAAAAGGGCGCGTCCACCGTCATCGCCGGCGACGGCCAGGTGTCGATGGGCCAGACCATCGTCAAGGGCAACGCCCGCAAGGTGCGCCGCCTGGCCGACGGCAAGGTGATCGCCGGCTTCGCGGGGGCGACGGCGGACGCCTTCACCCTGCTGGAGCGCCTGGAAAAGAAGCTGGAACAATATCCCGGCCAACTCGCCCGCGCCTGCGTGGAGCTCGCCAAGGACTGGCGCACCGACCGCTATCTGCAGAAGCTCGAGGCCATGCTGATCTGCGCCGACGGCCAGACCATCCTGACCGTCACCGGCGCCGGCGACGTGCTGGAGCCGGAGCATGGCGTCACGGCCGTGGGCTCGGGCGGCCCCTTCGCCCTGGCCGCCGCCCGGGCGCTCTATGACCTCGACCTTTCGGCCGAAGAGATTGCCCGCCGCGCCATGGCCATCGCCGCGGACATCTGCGTCTACACCAACACGAGCGTGACGGTGGAGATGATCGGATCGTGAGCGCCTCCATCCGGCTGCCTCCGCAATCGCGGAGATCCTGGTGCGGTTTTCCTTCCCCCTCCAGGGGGAAGGGAGCGCGCCAACCATCCAGCGCTTCAGCTTTGATCCAGACCCCTTCCATATGAGCGAATTTTCCCCCCGCGAGATCGTCTCCGAGCTCGACCGCCACATCGTCGGCCATGCGGAGGCCAAAAAGGCGGTGGCCATCGCGCTTCGCAACCGCTGGCGCCGCCGCCGCCTCGAGCCCGAAGAGCTGCGCGACGAGGTCACGCCCAAGAACATCCTGATGATCGGGCCCACGGGCGTGGGCAAGACCGAGATCGCCCGGCGCCTCGCCAAGCTTGCCCAGGCTCCGTTCCTGAAGGTGGAGGCCACCAAGTTCACCGAGGTCGGCTACGTCGGCCGCGACGTGGACCAGATCATCCGCGACCTCGTCGAATCCGCCATGGGCATGGTCAAGGACAAGCGCCGCGCCTCGGTGAGGGCCGCCGCCGAGGCCCAGGCGGAGGAGCGCATCCTGGAGGCCCTGGTCGGCGCCAACGCCGGAGAGGCGACCCGCGAGAGTTTCAAGAAGAAGCTCCGGGCAGGCGAACTCGACGACAAGGAGGTCGAGATTCAGATGGCCGACCACGGGCCGTCGTTCCCGACCTTCGACATCCCCGGCCAGCCGGGCTCCCAGATGGGGATGATCGACCTCGGCGAGATGATGTCCAAGGCCATGGGCCCGCGCCGCAAGCCCCGCCGCCTGCCGGTTCTGCAAGCCTGGGCTCCCTTGATAGCGGAAGAGTCCGACAAGCTGCTCGACCAGGACGCCCTGGTGCATGAGGCGGTGGAGCTGGCCGAGAACGCCGGCATCGTGTTTCTGGACGAGCTGGACAAGGTCGCCTCGCGCTCGGACCGCGCCGGGGCGGACGTCAGCCGCGAGGGGGTGCAGCGCGACCTGCTGCCGCTCATCGAAGGGACCACGGTCTCCACCAAATACGGCCCGGTGAAGAGCGACCACGTCCTGTTCATCGCCTCGGGCGCCTTCCACGTGGCCAAGCCGTCCGACCTCTTGCCCGAGCTTCAGGGCCGCCTGCCGATCCGCGTGGAGCTGAAGGCGCTCAGCCGCGAGGACATGCGCCGCATCCTCACCGAGCCCGAGGCCAACCTCATCCGCCAGCACCAGGCCCTGATGGCGACCGAGGGGGTGACGCTGGAGTTCACCCCTGACGCCATCGACGCCATGGCCGACGCCGCCGTGGAGGTGAACGGCGCGGTGGAGAACATCGGCGCCCGCCGCCTGCAGACCGTGCTGGAGCGGGTGGTGGAGGAGATCAGCTTCACCGCCGGCGACCGTTCCGGCGAGACCGTGGTCATCGACGGCGCCTATGTGCGCGACCGCATCGGCGACCTGGCCAAGAACGCGGACTTGAGCCGGTATATCCTCTGACGGACGGCGCGATCCGCGGACGTGAAATCCTCGTGTTTCGACAAGCTCAACATGAGGAATTCTCCTGGCTATCAGTCGCCCTCATCCTGAGCCTGTCGAAGGGCGAGGGCGGCTCCTGTCACGCCGCCTCGGCCGCCCGCACCGCCTCGGCTCCCAGCATCGCCGCCTTGCGCGCCAGGCCCCAGTGATAGCCGGTCAGCCGGCCGTCCTTGGCGATGGCGCGGTGGCAGGGGATCAGCCAGCTGACGGGATTGGCGCCGATGGCCGCCCCCGCGGCGCGCGCGGCGCCGGGCTTGCCGGCCCAGGCCGCCACCTGGCCATAGCTGGCGATGCGTCCGGCAGGAATGCGCAGCAACGCCTTCCACACCTGCACATGGAAGGGCGGGCCGATCAGCACCACGGGGGTAGGTACGTCCGCGCCCAGGAACACGCGGCCGGCCATGGCGCGGGCGGCCGCGTCGTCGCGCGTCCAGTCCGCCGCTGGCCAGCGCGCCCGCATGTCCTCAAAGGCGACGGCCTCCTCTTCGCCGCCTTCGCAGAACGCCAGACCCGCCAGGCCCCGGGGCGCGAGCACGAACAGGCCCTGGCCGAAGGTGGTCGGGGCCAGGCCCCAGGCGAGGTCCAGCCCCTCGCCCCGACGCCGGGCCTCTCCGGGGGTCAGCGCCTCCTGGGCGATGAACAGGTCGTGCAGCCGCGAGGGCCCCGAGAGCCCGGCGTCCAGGGCCGCGTCCAGCACGCTTGCCCCCGCCTCCAGCCTGCCGCGCGCCTCGGCGTGGGCGATGGCGGCCACGAAGGTCTTGGGGCTGACCCCGGCCCAGCGGGTGAAGACGCGCTGGAAGTGGAAGGGCGACAGGCCGACTGCGCCGGCGGCGTCCTCCAGCGGGGGATGGTCCCGCCAGCGCTCGGCCAGCCATTGCAGGGCGCCCTCCATGCGCTGGTAGTCGCGCGTCTGTTCGCTCAGGCGGTCCAGCGAGGCGGCGGGGGCGAGATCGAGAGCCATGACCGCAGACTAGCGCCGTTTGCGGTCCCGATCCGCCCGGTTCTTGCTCATGGCCCGCTTGGCGAAGCTCCGGCGCGGACGCATGCTCGGCCCATGCCGCAAAAGCCCCGAATCGCCCCCAAGGAACGCGCCCGCATCCAGGCCCTGTTCGAGCGGTTTGAGGCCGAGACCCTGCATCCCAAGACCGAGCTCGCCTACAAAAACCCCTTCACCCTCTTGGTGGCGGTGGTGCTCTCGGCCCAGGCCACGGACAAGTCGGTGAACAAGGCCAGCGAGGCCCTGTTCAAGGCCGCCGACACGCCCGCCAGGATGGCCGCGCTGGGCGCGGAGGGGCTGGAGCCCTACATCAAGACCATCGGCCTTTACCGCACCAAGGCGAAGAACGTCATCGCCCTGTCGCGCATCCTGCTCGACCAGCACGGCGGCCAGGTTCCGCGCCGGCGCGAGGCGCTGATGGCCCTGCCCGGCGTGGGGCGAAAGACCGCCAGCGTGGTGCTGAACGAGCTGGACGTGGAGCCGGCCATCGCGGTGGACACCCACGTGTTCCGCGTCGCCCACCGCCTGGGCCTGGCTAGGGGCAAGACCCCCGATCAGGTGGAGGCCGAGCTGATGGCTGTGGTTCCCGCGCCCTTCCTCACCCGCGCCCACCACTGGCTGATCCTGCACGGGCGCTATGTGTGCCTGGCGCGCAGGCCAAAGTGCGAAGCCTGCGCCGTGTCCGACCTTTGCCCGTCGCGCGAGCTGTTCCTCGGGGCGTGAAACGCCGCCGCCCCGTCTTGCGAGGTCGGGGCGTTGAGCCCATCAAGGGGCCATGAGTTCCGCTCCACCCGCACCCGCCGCCGACATCGGCGCCCAGCCGTGGATCGTCGATCCGGCCGCGCGCGCGGTGATCGAGGCGCTTCAGGCAAAGGGCGGACCGGGCTGCGTGCGCTTCGTGGGCGGCTGCGTGCGCAACGCGGTGATCGGGCTGCCGGCCGACGACATCGACCTGGCCACCACCCTGACGCCCGACGAAGTCACCGCGGCGCTGGAGGCCGCGACCCTGAAGGCGGCGCCGACCGGGGTCGAGCACGGCACCATCACCGCCATTTCCGGCCGCAAGCCCTTCGAGGTCACCACCCTGCGCCGGGACGTCTCCACCGACGGGCGTCGCGCGGTGGTGGCCTTCACCACCGACTGGAACCAGGACGCCCGGCGCCGCGACTTCCGGCTTAACGCCCTCTACGCCGATCCGGACGGGCGGCTCCACGATCCCACCGGCCATGGGGTGGACGACGCGCGGGCCGGCCGCGTGGTGTTCATCGGCGATCCCATGGCGCGCATCCGCGAGGACTATCTGCGCATCCTGCGGTTCTTCCGGTTTTTCGCCTGGTTCGGGCGGGGCGAGCCGGACGCCGCGGCGCTGGCGGCCTGCAAGGCCCTCAAGGGCATGTTGGCTGGCCGCTCCGCCGAGCGGACGCAGAAGGAGCTTCTGAAGCTCCTCGCCGCCGACGATCCGCGCCCCGCCGCGCGGCTGATGGCGTCCACCGGCGTGCTGGCGGCTATTCTGCCGGGGGCGACCGACCTGCCGCGCTTTGAGGCGCTGGTGGAGATCGAACGGTCGGTGCTGGGGGTCTGCGACGCCGAGCTGCGGCTGGCGGCCCTGGCCGCGCCGGACGCCAAGACCGCCGCCCTGCTGGCCGAGCGGCTGCGGCTGTCCAACGCCCAGCGCGAGCGGCTGGTCGCCGCCGCCGGCGCGGAGCCCAATCTGTCCTCGTGGATGAGCCCCCGCCAGGTGCGCCGCGCGGTCTATCGCCTGGGCGCCAAGGTCTTCGCCGACCGGGTCAAGCTGGCCTGGGCCGCGTCGAATGCGCCGAAGGCCGCCCCTCAATGGCGCGGATTGCTGACCCTGGCCGAGGTCTGGGTCCCGCCGACCTTCCCCGTGACCGGCGAGGACGTGACGGAGCTCGGCGTCGAGGCCGGCCCGCGGGTAGGCCGCGCCCTGCGCGAGACCGAGGACTGGTGGATCGACGAGGACTTTCCGCCCGCGCGGGAGTTGGCGCTCGAACGCCTCAAGGCGGTGGTGGCGGGCCTGGGCGACTGAAGCCGGCGTCGCGGGCCTTGGTCGCGGCATCTTGCCCTCTGGTTTGAGCCAGATCATTTGATCCTGTCCGTTCGGCGCTAGCGTTGTTCAGTGGAATGAACGGTTGATCGCGGCGAGGCGAACGCCATCGCCGCGGGAAGGACGGACATGCATTGCAAGCTGATCATCCTCGTGGCGGCGGCCAGCATGCTGGGTCTC